>FWPU01006313.1_pt1 | contig 24000 bp, 25 predicted proteins | sample 2228361 | NCBI WGS metagenome assembly FWPU01 (sample SAMEA103939777, study PRJEB20133) | metagenome
GGGCGCGCCGGATGACCTCCTCTTGTGAAGGCGTCATAACCAGCATTATCGCCCAGCCTGCCCTGTTTGGACAAGGCGGCGGCAGCCTGCTGGGAAAAACGGCCACAGCGGACATGGCATCGATCCGTCACCGGGTGTGCGTTCTCGCCCGTTATACCGCCAGCAGTGGGGGAAATGTCACAGCGACCAGGATCAAGGCCCCATGAAGCTCCCCCAAAAGTACCAGGTGACATTCACGCTTGCCGGGCGGTTTTACGGGCACAAGTGACGGGTAAACCAGAGCAAAAAGGAGACCTTTCCCATGGTGAAAAGACGCGCTTACCGGCATCTCGTCCTGTTACTGGTCGCGCTGCTGCTCGGCGGCCTGGCCCTGCAGCCCGCCTGGCCCGCGCTGGCCCAGGGCGATGGCGAGGACGAGGAGCCTCCGCTGTTGATCGAGATCACCGGGACCGTTGAGGTGGTGGAGGACGACCTGATTGTGGTGGATGGCTACACCATCGCCCCGGCTGGGGCGTTCGATCCCTCCACGCTCGTCGTCGGGGACGTGGTGATCGTCACGGGCTACCTGCTCAATGATGACACCCTGCAGGTCGTCAGCCTGGTGGTCATCACCGGCGACGCCGACGCGGACGGCGTGATGGACGAGCTGGACAACTGCCCGGAGGCCTACAACCCCGACCAGGAAGACCTGGATGAGGACGGCGTGGGCGACGCCTGCGACGAGGACGCCGACGGCGACGAGGTCCTGGACACCGAGGACAACTGCCCCCTGGTAGCCAACCCCGACCAGGCGGACTCCGACGGTGACGGCGTGGGCGACGCCTGCGAGGACGCCGACGGCGACGGCGTGGCCGACACGATGGACAACTGCCCGGAAGCCTACAACCCCGACCAGGAAGACCTGGATGAGGACGGCGTGGGCGACGCCTGCGACGAGGACGCCGACGGCGACGAGGTCCTGGACACCGAGGACAACTGCCCCCTGGTAGCCAACCCCGACCAGGCGGACTCCGACGGTGACGGCGTGGGCGACGCCTGCGCGGTCGTGGACGAGGAGCCTGCCGAGGAGAGCTGCGTGGGCACGGACTCGCACCCTGTGGCCATGACGCTGGCCGAGGCCTTCGACACGGATTACGAGACCATCATCGGCTGGCACTGCGCTGGCTACGGCTTCGGTGAGATCGGGCGCGCCCTGCTGCTGGCCGATCAGGTCGAGGGCGTGACCGCCGAGGAATTGCTGGGCAGCTTTGCCGAGGGCACAGGCTGGGGCAACATCCTGCGGGAGTTCGACGTGCGCCCCAACGAGTTGGGGCTTGGCCGCGTGATCTCCGGCAGGTATCGCCACCAGGAGCAGAACGCCGAAACCGAGCAGAACCAGGAGGGCGAGCCTGAGAACAATCGTCCCGGCAACAGCGGCAACGCCCCCGGCCATAGCGGGGACCGCCCCGGCAACAGCGGCAACGCGCCCGGACGTAGCGGCGACCGCCCCGGCAACAGCGGCAACGCCCCTGGCCGTGGGCGCGGCAGCTAGCCCGCCACCGCCCTGAAGACCACAGGCAAAGAGCAGGGCCGCGCTGGCCCTGCTCTTCTTTTCTTTTCTTTTGCGCTTCCTCCTGCCCGGCAGGGGTGGCCCCTACGGCGGCGCGATGATCGCCCAGTTCTCGCCCTCCGGGTCCAGCCGCAGGACGCTGCCGTCCGCGCTGCGGATGTACACCGTGGTCCGCGCCGGGTCCCCCCCAGACTGGATCGCCCCCTCGTAGATCGTTTCCGGGGCCAGCCCCAGGCTCAGCCGGTTGCGGACCGGGTCGCTGGCCCGCCAGATCAGGCCCAGGATGCCCATCGGCTCAAAGCGATCCGGCGGCGGCACAAAATTGGGGTCCTCGTCGGGCGTCTGGCCGGGCACGTACCGGTTAGGGAAGGCCGTCCAGGCCGGGCTGAGGCCGTCGGCGAACAGCGCGTAAACCTGGTCCTCCGCCTCCACGTAGAGCATGCGCCCACCCTCAAACACCTGCTCGATGTGGGTCCCCTCCACAACCGGACCCAGCGGGCAGCCCGCCGGCTCCGGCTCAAAGAACCATTCCTGCGCGCACAACAGCGGCACCGCCAGCACCTGCTCCACGTAGTATCCCCCGCTGTCCACCGTCAGCAGGAACTCCGCCGTGCCCCGGTCGTTGCGGGAGGTGGGCACGGAAAGCGAGCCGCTGGCATCCACGTTCCACAACTGGTTGCGCTGCCCCAGGTCGTCCAGCCGGTAGATCGCGGCACGGGCCGCCCCCCGCACGGACCAGTACAGCGTGACCGGGTCGCCGGGGTAGACGTAGGCCGGGTTGGCCGTGAAAAACTCGATGCGCGGCGCGTTGGGGTTGGGGCGCGGCGTGGGCGTGTGCGCCTGCGGCGGGGGCGTGCGCGTGGGGCCGATGATCGAGGTCGGGCTGGGGCCGCCGGTGGCGGTCGGGCGCGGGCGGGTCGGCGTGGGGGTGTCCGTCGCCCGCAGCAATGGCGTCAGGGTTGGCCGTGGCGTGCGGGTCTGGGTCAGGGTCAGGACCGCCGTCGGGATCACCGGCTCCACAACCCCGCCGCAGGCCGCCAGCAGCACACAGCTCAGCAGAAAGGCCACCAGGCCCACACGTCGCTTCATCAGTATTGTTGGGCGCGGATACCCCGGTCTTTAGACTTGGAGAGGAGCGCCCTGCCTCCTTTCCACGTTTTAGATTTGCTCGCGGTCTGTGTCATACTTGGCGCATGAAACTCACCGCGAAAGTCAAGCTGCTCCCGACTGACGAACAACGGGAACTTCTGTTGCAGACGATGGAGGCGGCCAATCAGGCGGCCAACTACGTCAGTGACGTGGCGTGGCAGCAGAAGACCTTTGGCCGCGTCCCTGTCCACAGGCTGACCTACTACGCCGTCCGCGAGCAATTTGGCCTGTCTGCGCAGATGGCCGTGCGCGTGATCGGCAAGGTCGTTGATGCCTATACCAGCCAGACCTGCCCGGTTTGTGGATGTGTTGATAAGCGCAACCGTCCTGCCCAATCTGTTTTCTCCTGCGTCGGTTGTGGATACGCTGGCCTGGCCGACCACATCGCTGCGCTGAATATTCAGCGCAGGGCAGTTGTCAACCTGCCAAACGTAGGGGCTGCCTGGCAGCTACTTACAAGCCCCCGGCTTTAGCCGTGGGGTAGTTGACGCCAGAGAGCATACCCGAAAACGAGCGGCAGTGGCAAGCCAGCCGCCGGCCCTTCCCCCCAGCCGCCTTCACCTTCAGGCCCGGCAGAACGCCCGACGCCCCCCCTCACAGAGGCCAACCTCCGCCGCCGGGCCTTCCATTCCCTTACAATTCGGGGCCGCTTGACAAGCATTTTGCGCTGTGCTACAGTACCGCAAGTCAAGGATTTCATACTTTGTCGTTAATTCTTCGCGGTGTCATACCTGAGCGCGCGCCAGGTCTCCACACCGAAGCCGCGTGGCGCCGCCAGCCAGGTGACGGGTAACCCCATGTGCACGGGAAACCCCCGGCATGTATCGCTGGTCCTGGTTCTCACTGCGCATAGTTGAGGAGTCCTGACCTTGGGCAAAACACGAACTGAATTACTCGGAGATCGGTTGCGTGATCTACAGGCTAGCTCAGCAGATGTCGAGGCCGCCATGGTGGTCAGCGTCGACGGCCTGAGCATGGCTTCCTCCCTGCCCGCCAACATGGAAGAAGACCGCGTCTCCGCAATGTCCGCCGCCATGCTCTCCCTGGGTGAGCGCATCGCCAGCGAGCTGGGACGTGGCCGGCTGGAACAGGTCTACGTGAAAGGGGAAAACGGCTACGTCCTCCTGCAAGCTATCGGCGAGGAAGCCGTCCTCACCGTGCTGGCCCGTCAGCAGGCCAAGCTGGGCCTGATCTTCCTCGACATGAACCGCACCGTCAGCGAGCTGGAAAAGTTGGTCTAGGGCTGTGCATTCTGTCATCTTTGCGACTGTGGAGCGAAGGAGGCTGGCGTGCCAATTGAAAAAATGAGCGGCCTGTATTACCCGAACAAGATCGCCCGCATTTACATCGAAGCGATGGAAGATGTCATGGGGCCAAACGGGTTAAACGCGGTGCTGAATTTGGCAGGCCTCAGCAAGTACATTGGCAACTACCCGGCAGACAACCTCAACAAAGAGTTCGACTTCGCTGAATTCACCGCCCTTAATGCAGGGCTGGAGGAGATGTACGGCCCGCGTGGCGGGCGCGGGCTGGCCCTGCGCGCGGGGCGGGCCTGCTTCAGCCAGGGACTCAAGAACTTCGGGGCGTTGGCCGGCGTCGGCGACATGGCCTTCAAGGTGCTCCCCTTGCAGGCCAAGTTGAGGATGGGCCTCCCGGCCATGGCCGCCATTTTCAGCCAGTTCAGCGACCAGAAGAGCGACGTCGAAGAATACGAGGACCACTACAAGTACTACATCCGCGATGTCTGCCCGGTCTGCTTCGACCGCCATACCGACAAGCCGGTGTGCCACGCTGCGGTGGGCCTCCTGCAGGAGGGCCTGCGCTGGGTGAGCGGCGGCCACGAGTTCCGCGTCTTCGAGAGCGATTGCATCGCCACCGGCCAGCAACACTGTATCTTCGTCATTTACAAAGAACCTATCGGCTAAAGCGGCGGCGCGCCAGCCTGGCAACCCGCCCACACGCCGCTGACGGAGTCACCTTCCTGGCCTGGGACTCTCTCCCCCGCGTGGGGAGTCCCCGCCATCCACAGCGCCGGGCCGCAAGGGGGCAATTTGTGGCGGAAAAACCGCAAATCCTGATCGTCGAAGACGACCTCGACCTCTCGGAAATGCTCAACGCCTACTTCCGCGTTCAGGGCTACGAGGTGCTCACGGCAGCCTGGGGCGAGGAAGCCGTCCGCACCGGCCAGGAGGCCGCCCCCGACCTGATCGTGCTGGACATCCGCCTGCCCGATATCGACGGCTACGAGGTCTGCCGCCGCCTGCGCAGCCACCGCCGCACCAAAGACATCCCCATCATCTTCCTCACCGAAAAGCGCGACCGCGTGGACAAGCTGCAAGGCCTGGAGCTGGGTGTGGTGGACTACATCACCAAACCCTTCGACATCCAGGAACTCCGCCTGCGCGTCCGCAACGCCCTCCAGCGGGCACAGCAACAGCCGTTGATCAACCCCGTCACCGGCCTGCCCGAAGGCAGCCTGGTCGACGAGCGGCTCACCCGGCTGCTCTACGAGGAGGACTGGGCCGCGCTGGTCATCACCATCACCGGGCTGGAGGCCTTCCGCGAGCGCTACGGCTTCGTCGCCTCCGACGACGTGCTGCGCGCCGTCAGCCTGATGATGAACAACGCCGTGCGCGAGGTCGGCAGCCAGACCGGCTTCATCGGCCACCTGGACCAGACCGATTTCCTCATCATCACGGACAAAGCGCAGGTCGCCGCCGTCCGCGAGCGCATCGAGGTTCGCATCCGCCAGTCCATGGAATACTTCTACCCGCTGCGGGACCGCGAGAAGGCGCGCGAAGCGATGGCGGCCAACAGCCTGCAACTGGTCATCGGCACCGTCCAGGACACGGACGGCCCCTTCGACGACCTGCCCGCCCTCAAGGCCGCCATGCTGCGCTCCCGGCAATTCCCTGAAGCAACGCAGGACGAGCCGCCGGACGGTTAGGGCGGCTCCTCCGCCGGAGGAGAAGAGGAAAGGACGCCAGGGCACGCCGACCCTGGCGTCCGTGGTTTGGCCCGTGGACTCGCCCCCTACCGCCTCCCCCACATCACCGGGTCGTAAGTGCCATAGGCGGCGTACATCCCCTCGCTGACCTCGGTGAACGTGCCGCTCTCCACATCCAGCACCAGCAGCAACGCTGGGCGCTCGTCTCCCGGCACGTCCACGCCGAAGGCGATGTAACGCCCCTCTGGAGACCACACCAGCGCCGGCGGGTTGGGCGTGTGGGCGTTGGTCCCAAAGCCGCAGTAGGCCGTCACCTGGCCGCTCTCCGTATCCAGCACGTGGATCACCGCCTGCCCCACGTTGGCCGCCACGTCCGGCCCGATGATCTCCATCACCCAGAAGGCCAGGTAGCGCCCGTCCGGGGACCAGCTTACCGCCCGCCCCTCCTGTTCGCCGGCGATGCGCACCGCCCCGTAGGCGGCGGTCAGGTCGGTCAGGCGGACGGCAGCGGCCTCCCCCGGCGTGATCACATATAGCTCCGCGCCGTAGTGGCCCAGCGCCGCGTCGCGCTCGCCGAGGCCGATGTAGGCCAGCCGCGATCCATCCGGCGACCAGTAGGCCCCGCCGAAGTAAGGGCGGGCAGCGGTCAGCGGCTGGGCCTGGCCGCTCTCCAGGTTCACCAGCTCCAGGACCGGCCACTCGCCATCGCCGGGGGCCAGGCGCAGGCCATAAAAGCCGCCCGGCTGCACCGAGAACACGTTGTAGTCATCCAGCCGCCGTGGCTCGCCGTCCCCCATCGGGAAAATCGAAGGCGCGCCCACCGCCGACCAGGCCAGCCAGTGGTTCGCGTCCCACCACTCCAGGGCGCTGACGTAGTAGGGGAAGACCTGCTCACGCCCGGTCCCGTCCAGGCGCATGGTCCAGAAGGTGGCCGTCTCCGGCGAGACGTAGAGCAGCGAGCGGCGGTCCGGCGAGGGACGGCAGTTGGGGCCGCAGGGGCGCGTCTCCGGCAGCGGGTAGCGCGTCCGGCGGTCCAGGTCCACCACCCACAGCGCATCGCGGGAGAAAGTGGTGACGATCAGCCCGCTCGCCGCAAAGCCCGGCCTGCGCGGCTGCACCCCCTCCCCGCACCGCTGGGCCAGCGCCCCGTAGGCGGGCAGCGGCGCTGCCGGGGCCAGGGTCGGCGTGGGCGTGGCGGTGGGCGTCGCCGCGCCCTGGGCCTGCGCCCCCCACCCTGGCAGCGCGGCCAGCGCCAGCAGCAGCCCCAGGCCCGCCAGGGAAACGGTCACCGCGCGTCCTGAGCCTCGCCTTCCGGGGGACCTGTCCTGCCCCCAACCACCCGCCGCATCTCCATGCATCGCGCTTGACCCCATCACCATCTTGACTGCGATTCGACATCGCCCGGTCCTCAGGGCGCGCCCCCGGCCCAGCCCCGCCCGTAGAAGGCCAGGTAGTCGTCCACGTGCGCCGTCCAGTACCCGCCGTTGTGGCCGCCCGGCCACAGATGATAATCGTGGGCCAGGCTCCGCGCCAGCAACGCGCCGTGCAGCGCTTCCACCGTGTCCCGCATGGGGTCCTCCCACCCGCAGTCCAGCCAGATGCGCGGCTGGTTCCCCGGCGTGACGAAGCGCGCCGCCACCTGGGCCGGGTCCCGCCGGGCGAAGGCCTCCGCGTCGCCCATACCGAAGATCCAGGGCGGCCCGCCCTGCCCCGCCCCAGGGAAGATGGCCGGGGAATGGATGCCCACCGCGCAGAAGCGGCCCGGCTCGCCGAAGGCGTGCACCGCCGCCCCCGCCCCGCCCATGCTCAGCCCCCCGATGGCCCGCCCGGCGCGGTCCCGGCGCACCGCGTAGGCCGCCTCCACAAAGGGGATGGCCTCGTGCAGCAGGTAGTCGCCGTACCGCCCGTACAGCTCCAGCGCCCCCTGGAAGAACTCGTCCTCCCAGTCCAGCGGCAGGCTCTTCCAGTCGATGCCCGGCGGGTCGGCAGCGTTGACGTAGAAGCTCTTGTCGCCCTGCGGCAGGGCCAGCACCATCGGCGGCAGCGCCCCCGCCCAGACCCCCTCCGCCAGCCGCAGGTGGAGGCCCAGCCGGTCGGTCCAGTAGCGCTCGTCGCGGCCCCACAGGTGCAGCAGGTAGACCACCGGATGGCGCCCCGCCGGGTCGTAGCCGGGCGGCGTCACCACGCGGACGCGCATCTCCTTACCGACCGCCTCGCTGGCGATGACATGGTCGTGAACCAGGGCCTCCGCGCCGGGCGTCATTGCTCCACCCCCGCCTCCACCGTCGCCACGCCCAGCGGATACAGGTCGTCCGGGCGGCCACCCTCCGGGGCCAGGCGCGACTGGTCGCGCCAGTCGTAGGCGCTCAGCAACAGGTCGTACTCGCCCGGCGGCGCGTCGGGGGGGATGGCCAGCGCCCGCGCGTCGGGCGTCCAGCGGTCGGTGGGCAGGGCCGGGGCGCTCACCCGCCCGCCGTCGAAGCCGCCATCCTGCTGGGCCAGCACCGCGCCATCCGCTCCCACCAGATAGACCCCCACCGAGTAATCCGCCTCCGGCTGGCGCACGGCCCGCCACCACAGGTCCAGCGTCAGCGTCTCCCCTGGCCGGACGGCGGCGCGGATCGGCGATTCGGCCAGGCCCAGGGCAAGCTGCCCGCCGAAGACGGTCAGCGGCTCCTGCGGCGGGCGCTGGTAGAACTCCGTGACCAGCACGCCCAGCACGTAGCGCCGCGTCTGGGCCATGCCGGGCGGCAGCGCATCGATGGCCTCGAAGCGTACCGCGCCCTGCGTGCCCGTCAGCCACACGCGGTCCGGCTGGCCGTCGTGCGCCAGCCACGCCTCCAGATTGGTGATCGCCACCGTGCGGCCCAGGTAGCGGCGCAGGTAGTAGTGCAGGGTGTACGGCTCCCCGCTGACCACGAACACGTCGTCCGGGCGGGCGTCCCAGGCCATGGCGTGGGCGATGTCCCGCCAGTCCGGCGTGATGTAGGGCCAGAAGACCTCGTAGCGCGCCAGCCCCAGCGCCACAAAGACCAGCGCCGCCGCCATCGCCACCCAGCGCCCCCGGCGCAGGCGGTCCACCCAGGCCAGCCCCGCCCCAAAAAGCACATACGCCGCGCCGAGGGTGAAGATCATGTTGCGCTCCACAAACCAGGCGAAGCGCGCGTTGAAGGCCAGGCTCAGTCCCAGCGGCACCACCAGCCACAGCGCCAGCAGCGCCCCGGTGCTGGCCTGCCGCCTGCGCCATGTGGCGTAAATACCCAGCGCGAGCAAACCCAGGCCCAGCAGCGTGCTGCCGTTGAACACGCGGTCCAGGTAGGCCACCAGCGCCCAATCCGCGTCGCGGATGGCGTAGCCCAGCCCTTCCCCCGAAAGGAGGAACTGCTCCAGCGCCGCCGGAACCCAGGGCAGGAACAGCAGGCCGCTCAGCGCCAGCCCCCCGGCCAGCCACGCCTTCTCCCGCCGCGTGGGCAGAAAGAGCGCGCCGTGCAGGCCCAGCACCAGGGCCATCCACACGCCGAAATAATGCGTGTAGAGCAGCGCCGCCTGCAAGGCCACCAGCGCGGCCCACCATCCCCGCCGTCGTGGATGTCGCCGCCAGCGCTCATAGGCCCACACCAGGGCCACCGCCAGGGCGAAGAAAGCCGTGTACTGCCGCGCCAGCCGGGCGAAATAGATGAGAAAGAGCGACCCCGCCGTCAGCAGGGCGGCGTAGGCCCCGGCCTTCGGCCCGTACCAGTCCGCGCCCAGGCGGTACGTCCCGGCGATCCCCAGCAGGGCGCAGAGGCCCGCCAGCCAGCGCAGGGCCAGCTCGCCGTCGCCCGCCAGCCGCACGTACCCCCACCCCAGCAGGAAGTACCCCGGCGGATGCACGCCCTCCCTGGCGGCGAAGGCCCACACGCCCGGCAGGTCGCCCTCCACGGCCACGGCCATCCAGCTTTCGTCCTGCCAGAAGCTGACGGCGTTGATGTGGTTCAGGTAGAGCGCGGCGGCCAGCCACAGCACGATGACCAGCCCCGCCAGCACCCCCAGCCGCCGGGAAGGGAAGGCGCTCACCTCGGCGGGGAGGTCGCCGCTGGCCGTCAGGTTGGCGAAGTAAGCCTGCGACATCGGCGCGCCACTTCCAATAGGAGACACAGCCCCTACACGCTGACGGACAGCCGGTCGAAGGCGAACATCACGCTGCCCAGGTCCCGCTGCTCGGCCATCAGCTTGCGCTGCAAGCGCAGCAGGTCGTCGTAGCTGTGCCCGTCGAACTCCTCGATATGCACGAAGATCGTGCGGTCCGCCTCCAGCCGCCGCACCATCTCCAACGTCTGGCGGAAGCTGGCCTCCACCCGGAGGACCGGGTGCGCCTCCGGAATCCGCCGCTCGCCGCTGAAGGGGTCGAACTCGAAGATCCCCGTCGGCAGGATCGCCAGGTCGAAGCGCCCCAGGTCGTCCGGCGGAGTCCAGCCCACCAGCTCGTCCGGCGCGATGAGCACCCGCCTGCTCCCCTCGCTCAGGATGAAGGCGTAGACGCTGGCCGTCGGCGCGGGCAGGCGGAAGGGCTGCACCGTCACGCCGCCCAGGGTGAAGGCCTCGCCATCCGGCACAACGATCCGCCGCACCACGCCGTACTGGCGCTCCAGGAAGTCCATCTGCTCGGAGAGCCGCAACCGCTCGAAGTCCTCCTGCACGCCCTGCGGCAGGTAGACCGGCGTCACGGCGTTCTGGGGGGGCCAGGCCCACAGGCGCAGGTTGAGCGCCTCGAAGACGCGCAGCCCCGCCGTGTGGTCGGGGTGCCAGTGGCTGTAGAGCGCCGCCTCGATCCGCCGGATGCCCGCCCGGTTCAGCGAATGGACGATGTCCTCCGGCGTGTCGATCAGCAGGTCCGGCCCGTGCACGAAAATCGCCGGACCCATCCGGCTGTACGGGACGCCGCGCGCCCGCGCCTCCGCGCAGACCCGGCACTCGCAGCAAGGGCGCGGCGTGGGGCTGGCCCCGCTGGTCCCCAGAAACTCAATGCGCATGCAGTCCCCCGTCCACCTGTGCAAGCGATAATGCGAATGCCACCCCGCCGACCGACCACGCGGCCATTATAGCCCGTTTCGGGCGGGGATGCGGCGCGAGCGCCACGCGGCGGCCACTCACGCCAGCAGCGCCGGGTCCACGATCCAGCCCTCGTCGGCGTCGCAGTCGCCGGGGATGCCGTAACCCCGCTCGCGCTGCGTGTAAGCCCAGGCGGCCTGCGCGGCGCACAGCAGCGCGTCCAGGCTGTCGCCCGTTGGGTCCCCCACCAGGCCCTCCGCCTGCCCGTCACTCAGCCGAATGGCGAAGCCGTAGACCGCGCCCATCGCCTCCGAGCGCAGCCCATCCACGATGGCGCGGCGGGCGGCCTCCTGCGCCGCCGTCTGCCTGCGCCGGATGTCGCTCTTGTAGCTCCGCCTGCCGACAAAACGGCGGGCCACCAGCGCCGGGTAGGCCTCCACCACAATGCGATCCGCATCCGTGGGACGGCACGGCAGCACGCACACCCCGGCCCGCAGCAGGCGCGGCGCGCCCCGGAAGAACATCCTGCCCACCGGCACGCCGTAGAGCATCATCGGGCTGCGGGAATCCGCCAGCGCGTCCGTGGCGCGCAGGTGTTGCCTGTCGCCCGGCGGCCTGCCCTCCCGGTAGGCGGCCAGCGCCGCCTCAAAAGCCGCCATGTCCATCCCCGCCACCACACCCACGTAGCCCGCCCAGGAGCGCGGCCAGCCCAACCCGGCGACCAGCTTCCCCGGCTGGCCGAACGGGAAGTCCAGCCCCGCCATCCAGGGGCCAGGGCTGCGCAGGAAACCCTCGAAGGCGTCGAAATCCTCCAATCGGGTTAGCGCTTCAAAGTATAAGACCTCGCCGCGCAATGTGCATGCGGCGCAGGTGATTGGCTTCCGTCTGCGGGGGGCGCTGGTGAAATCCAGGCCGAAGATGCGCATCCCAGGGTATCCTCCCGGCCATTTATTGCGAACGACTTGCAACAGGCGTCACCCGATCTTGTGACAAGCGTCACTTGGAGGGCCATCCTGATTCCGCAATACTTAGAGCAGTCTGACCGCCTTTGTGGACGGAAAACAGGACATGGCTGGGCGATTGTATCCTATCCTGAGCAGAGATGACGTCTTGATCCTGTCAGGCATTGCCGCGCTGATTCTGCTCGCCCTGCTCGCAACGGTCGGCACGCCGTCAGGGGGGGACGCCGGGCAGGTCTTCGCCCTGCAACTGGCCTTCACGGAGGAGAACTTCCAGGCCGTGCTGGAGCGGTGGGGCCGGGCAGGCACGGCGCAATTCCTGGGCACGCTCTGGCTGGACTACCTGTTTCCCATCGCCTACGCCGTTTTTCTCGCCAGCCTGGCCGCCCGTTTGGCGGCTGCCGGGCAGCGCGCCCCCCACGCCCCCCCTCGCCTGCTGATCGCCCTGCCCTGGGGGGCGGCGGCGCTGGATTACGCGGAAAACACGCTGCACCTGGCCATGCTCGGCCAGGGCGGGGTCAGCGCCCCGCTGGTCCTGGCCGCCTCACTGGCCGCAGCGGCCAAGTGGGCGCTCATCGCCGCCACCGTGCTGGGCCTGGCCCGCCGGGCGCTGGCCCGCTTTCTCCGTCATCAGAGGCCATAGCATGCAGTCTGTCGCACTTATCTGAGGAAGGGGCAATGACGGCCACACTCACTACGTACCGCACGCTGGACCAGCTTTTGCCGGGGCAGCGCGCCACCATCAAAAAAGTCGGTGGGCGGGGCGCGTTTCGCCGCCGCGTCATGGATATGGGCCTGGTCAGCGGAGCCGAGATCGAGATGATCAAGGTCGCGCCACTGGGCGATCCGATTGAGTTCAAGCTCAAGGGCTATCACCTGTCGCTGCGCCGGGCGGAGGCGCGCGTGATCCTGGTCGAGCTTTAGCAGGGCCACCTCCCTGCCGCCTGCGTTCCTGCATCGCGCCCGGCATGCATCCAAGAGGACTAAACGGGGCCATGGCCGAACACCTCATCGTCGCGCTCGCCGGCAACCCCAACGCGGGCAAGAGCACCATCTTCAACGCCCTCACCGGCTCCCGCCAGCACGTGGGCAACTGGCCGGGCAAGACGGTGGAGAAAAAACAGGGCACGGCGCGCTTCGGCGGCCACCAGGTAGAGGTCGTCGACCTGCCCGGCGCTTACAGCCTCACCGCCTATTCGGTCGAGGAAGTCATCACCCGCGACTTCATCCTCCACGAGCGCCCCGACGCGGTCGTGGCCGTGGTGGACGCCACCAACCTGGAGCGCAACCTGTACATGGTCGTGCAGTTGATCGAGCTGGGAGCGCCGGTGGTGGTGGCCCTCAATATGATCGACATGGCCCAGGCCCGTGGCATCAGCATCGATACCAAGGCGCTCTCGGCGGCGCTGGGTGGGGTGCCGGTGGTGGCCACGGCGGCCCACAAGGGCCTGGGGCTGGACGCGCTGCGGCAGGCCATCCTGGCGGCGCGGCCCTTCACCCCCAACGGGGCCAGCGAGCACCCGCCGCTGGTCGATTACGGCCCGGACCTGGAGCGCGAGATCGCGGCGCTCCGGGCACGGCTCGCGCAGTACCCGGCCCGCCACCGGGCCTATCCGCCGCGTTGGCTGGCCATCAAGCTGCTGGAGAACGAGACGGCCATCCTCCGGCAACTGGAAGGCCCGCACCACGGCGCGCTGCTGGCCGCCGCCCAGGACAGCATCGCCCGCCTCACCGCCGCCCTGGACGAGGACCCCGAAACCCTGCTCGTGGACCGGCGCTACGCCTTCATCAACGACGTTTACCGGCGCGTCGTCATCCACCCGCAGGGCGAGGCCCGGACCCCCTCCGAGCGGATCGATGCCATCCTCACCCACCGTTGGGTGGGGCTGCCGATCTTCCTGCTGCTGATGTGGGTCGTGTTCCAGATGGTCGCCAACGTCAGCGCCCCTCTGCTGGACTGGGTGGACGGCGTGGTCAGCGGGCCGGTCGCCCGCTGGGCGGTCGCCCTGCTGGGCGCGCTGGGGCTGGGCGGCACGTGGGTCGAGTCCCTGCTGGTGGAGGGCATCATCGCCGGCGTGGGCGGCGTGCTGGTCTTCCTGCCCGTGCTCTTCTTCCTCTACCTGGCCATCGCCCTGCTGGAGGATACCGGCTACATGGCCCGCGCCGCCTTCGTGATGGACCGCTTCATGCACGCCCTGGGGCTGCACGGCAAGAGCTTCCTGCCCATGCTGGTCGGCTTCGGCTGCACCGTCCCCGCCATCTACGCCACCCGCACCCTGGAAAGCGAGGATGACCGCAAGCTGACCGCCTTCCTCACCACCTTCATGAGCTGCGGGGCGCGCCTGCCCGTCTACGTGATCTTCGGCTCGGCCTTCTTCGGCGCGGCGGCGGGCAACCTGGTCTTCGCCATGTACATGATCGGCATCCTCATCGCCATCGGCTCCGGCCTGCTGCTCAAGCGCACCCTGTTCAAGGACAAGCCCGCCCCGCCCTTCGTGCTGGAGCTGCCCCCCTACCGCCTGCCCACCCTGCGGGGCGTGTGGCTGCACATCTGGGAGCGCAGCACGGCCTTCGTGCGCAGCGTGTGGACCACCATCATGATGGCGGCCATCACCATCTGGCTGCTCATGGCCATCCCCGTCGGGGCGGGCCTGGGCCAGTTCAACCAGGTTCCGGCGGAGCAGAGCCTCTTTGGGGCGCTCAGCCGGGGGCTGGCCCCCGTCTTTGCCCCCGCCGGGTTCGGCAGGTGGGAGGCCACCGGGGCGCTGGTGACCGGCTTCGTGGCCAAGGAGGTGGTCATCTCCACCCTCAGCCAGGTTTACGTGGGCACGGTGGAGTCGGCAGAGGCCGAGCCGCCCCTGCCCCTGGGCGAGGGCTTGCTCCAGATCGCCGAGGGCTTGGGCAGGGCGCTGCTCCTCACCGGCCAGGAGATCGTCAACATCGCCCCGCGCACGGCCAACCTCCTCCCCGGCCTCAACGTCCCGGAACTCAGCCTGGGGGGCGGCGCGGCGGAGGAAGAGGCCAGCACCACCCTGGAGACCGCCCTGCGGGATACCTTCACCCCCCTGGAGGCGGTGGCCTTCAACGTCTTCGTGCTGCTCTACGTGCCCTGCATGTCCGCTGCGGCGGCCATGCGCCACGAGTTCGGCCCCCGCTGGATGCTGTTCCAGATGGGGTACACGCTGGTCGTGGCCTGGCTGGCCGCCGTCGTGGTTCACCAGGCCGGGCATCTGCTGGGGATGGTTTGAGCGATGGCGACCTTGCTGCGCCAGGTGTTGAACGTCTTCGACGAATCCTCCGGCCCCCTGACCCTCTCCCAGGTCGCCCGCGAGCTGGACGTGGAAAAGGGCGTGCTGGAGGAGATGATCCGCTACTGGGTGCGCAAGGGCGAGCTGCGCGAGGTGAGCACGCAATCCCGGCTGTGCGCCTCCTGTGGCTCCGCCTCAGGCTGCCCCCTGATCATCGATCTGCCCCGCTACTACGAGCGGGTCAGCGGGGATGAGCCGCCCCTCCCCCAGGATCCCCCCTGCCGCTGCTGCCGCTAGGCCACCCTCCCCAGTCGGCAACATGTCCGCCCCGAAAACGCAAAAAGTATTGATAATAAACGAAGAGTTGTGGTATAGTAAACGCATTAATCTCGTTTACCTGAAAGACAAGGGAACGCGCGATGTCGTCACCGCTCAGTGTGCTCATCGTCGACGACATGCTTGACTCCCGCACGCTGCTTCGCATCCTGTTCACCCACAAGACCCCTTACACGGTCCTGGAAGCCACCAACGGCCAGGAAGCGCTGCACCTGGCCCAGAGCCACAGCCCGGACCTGATCATCCTGGACCACATGATGCCCGACCTCAGCGGCCTGGAGGTCTGCCAGCGCCTGCGCAACCTGCCCCAGACTGCCGCCGTCCCGGTGCTCATGCTGACGGCCCGCGCCGACCAGGACATGCGGGCGCAGGCCCTTGCGGCGGGCGCAAACGGCTTCCTGACCAAGCCGATCCGGCCAAAGGAGTTGCTGGGAGAAGTGGAAAGGCTGCTCGCGGAGTCCAGGGCCGGCGCGTCGCAGTAGACCGCGTCGGCACTCAGCGCAAGCCCGCCCGCAGCGTATACCAGGCCGCCGGGCGGCTCTCGTCGGTCGCCTCGCGCCCCAGCGCCACCCCCTCCACCCCAAAGGCGGCAAACAGCGCGGAGACATCCTCCGGGTCCAGGCCCACCTCGATACCCTGGTGGATGTGCCTGCCCCAGGCGTAGAGCAGCAGCACCCCGCCCGGCCTCACCAGCCGCGCGGCATGCCCGGCGTAGACCCGCCGCGCCTCCGGGGAGAAGGTGTGCAGGCATCCCACGTCCAGCCACAGCGACACCGGCGGGTGATGGGGCAGAAAGTCCCGGCTCTCCGCGTTGGCCCGCACAAAGCGGATCTGCCCCGCGCCCAGCCCGGCGCGCGCCGCCCGCCGCCGCGCCCGCTCCAGCGCCGCCTCTACCCAGTCCACGCCGGTCACCTGCCAGCCGTGCGCGGCCAGGTACACGGCGCTCACGCCGGTGCCGCACCCCACGTCCAGGGCGCGCCCCGGCGGCAGGGGACGCTCCCCCTCCACCAGGGCGCGCACCTCCGGCGGCACGATGCCGGAATCCCAGGGCGGCGGCTCCGGCGAGTCATAGGCGGCCCGGTAACGCTCGTAGCGCGGGGTATTGAGGTCTTCCATCACGGGGGGCAGTCCTTCTTGCGCGGGCTTTCACAGGCGGCTCACCAGAGCGGCGGGGCCACGGCAAAACCGCCCACAGGGGAGCGCCCTTCCTAGCGCGCTTCCCAGTTATCCTCCTCCTCGTCGTCAAACAACTGGTCGATGTACGCCTCAAAGGGATCCCAGGGCTTCTCGCCAGCCTCCGGCTCCTTCGGCTCGCCCGGCGGACCGGCCTCCCCGGCATCCCCCTCCCCCGCCAGGACCGGCTCCTCCTTGGGCGCGTCCGTGTCCTTGCGCTCCCGCCACCACAGGGGAACCGGCAGCTTGTGCGGCTGGTACTCCTCCTCCAGCTCCTGCACCGTCCTCAGCAGGCGGCGGTTGAACTCCCGCCAGTCGGCCAGCCCCAGCCCATCGGCCACCTGGTGCATGGCGGTCTTCATGCGAATGTAGACCTGGATCACGCGGGGGTCCGCCCCGGTGGGGAAGTTCACCTCCACGTCGTCGCGGGCCGCCAGGCGCACCATCTGGCTGAAGGAGGCCAGGTCAAGCTGCGAGACCAGCGTGCGGAAGGGATAGGGGTCCTCCAGCATGGCCTCCTCCGGCGAGGGCGGCAACCCCACAATCCACTGCGGCGTATCCCACACCGGCAGGTTCAACTGGCGCTTGATGTGGTTCTTGACCGGCTTCCACGACCCGATGGTGAAATCCACCTTCCAGATGGCGTCCACGCCCATCATGGTGGAGAACCCGGCGACATACATGGCCATCTCGATCATCGCGTCGACGAAGGTCATCGGGTCGCGGGAGAACAGCACCAGCTCGTCGGTCTCCATGTTGAAGGTGAACTTGTCCGCCAGCGGGTCCCTGCTCCAGATGGGCGCGTTGGCCTCGTCCACATAGAGCAGCACCGGGCGCGGGTACAGCGCGATGACACGCCGCAGCATCGCCAGCGTCTCCTCGTTGAGGGCGTAAACGCGCGCGAGTTGCTGCAGGGCGGCTTCCGGGTCGCCTGGGTCCACGTAAACGCGGTTCTGTTTCAGGTTGGACATGCTGACATCCTCGGCAACGCTCGCCAGCCCACAAGCCCGGACGCGGGATGAGGTCGGCAGCGGCTCCGACCCACCGTGCATGATACTATCAGAACGGTTTCGCCGCCAGTTGGCAGGGCGTCAGAGCTTGGACCCGGCAAAATAGCGGTACAGCAGGTCCTTGCGCACGAAGAGGAAGACCAGCAGCCCGGCGAAAAACCCCGCCAGGTGGGCGAAGAAGTCGGTGGTGTAGCCGGGGTCCTGCCCCTGCACGATCTGCAGCGTGGGGATCACCTGTTGGGCCAGCCACCATACCAGGTAGACCAGCGCCGGGATACGGAAGCGCACCGGGATGGGGATGATCCCGATCAGGGCGATGGTGGTGATCCGCGTGCCGGGGAACAGGATCAGAAAGGCGCCCATCACCCCGGCGATGGCCCCGCTGGCCCCGATGCCGGGGATCAGGCTGTCGTAGCCGTTGCCGCCGCGCATGAAGATGCTGGCGGCGCTGGCGATCAGCCCGGCCAGCAGGTAGAACAGCAGAAAGCGGGCCGGTCCACAGGCGTCCTCGATGCGCCGCCCAAAGGCCCACAGGAAGATCATGTTGCCGAAAAGATGCCAGGAGAAAGGCATGCAGATCAGGTAACCGGGCGCGTGCATAAAGGTCGAGGTGATGGCGCTCAAGGCCCCGATGCCCTGCTGCGTCTGCACCGCGTAGGGCACCGTGCCGTAGACAAAACGGGAGATGGTGTCCGCGCTCACCGGCCCCAGCGCCGTGTAAAAAGGGGCCTGCTCAAAGAGCTGGATGTCCGTGTGGAACCACACCGCCACGTTGATCAGGATCAGCCCCACCGTCACCCAGGGGATCGTCTTGTAGCGCACACCGGTTGTATCCGCCACCGGCAACGGGAACATGGGCTTCCCTCCCAGCGGGACTGCGTCAGTAGCCGAACAGCAGGGTGAAGATGTCCAGCAGGTAATCGGGAACCTGGCCGCGATTGAGGAATTGCAGCGTCTGCTGCGTGCTGACCAGGCTGTGCCGCAGCACCAGCCCCGCCGCCACCAGCAGGATCGCGCTCCCCACCGCCCCCAGCGCCCAGCGCGCGCCTTCCGGCAGCGTGGGCAGCGGCGCTTCGCTCACCACCGGGGGCAGGTAGCCGTCGCCGGGGTCCACCACCGCCGGCCTGCTGGGGGCTTCCGCGCCGCCCAGGAACGGCTGGAAGACGCGCTGCGCCGGGGAGGAGGTGGCGGAGACCACCATGTAGCCGCCCAGGGCGCTCAGCGAGACGCCTATCCACCCCGCCAGGTCGATGGCGATCACGTTCAGCCCGGCGTCCAGCGCCGCCAGCAGGAAGAAGAACAGCGCGATCCCCAGCACCTCGCGCAGCGCGTAGAGCATGTTCGTCTGCACAGAGCGGGGGATGTGCGGCCCCACCTCCAGCAGTTGCGCCTCGGCGGCCCTCCCCAGCTCAGAGCGGGGGTCCACGTCCACCACGCGCTTCAAATAGTGCAGGGCGCGGGCGGGCTGGTGATATTCCTGGTAGATCGCGGCCAGGCGCATCAGCGTGGGCTGGTGGTGGGGGTCCAGCCGCTCGGCCTCGTGCAGCACCTGGACGGCCTCCCTCACCTGGCCCCAGTTCTGGTAGAGCGTGGCGGCGCGCACCAGGTGGGCAGGCCGCGCCTGGGGCAGCCGGCGCAGGGCAGCCAGCGGCTCCCAGGGATCGCCGCCGGACGTGTGCAGCCGCAGCTCCGCCAGGGAGACGTATGCGCCGGGGTCCTGGTTGCCCATCTCGATGCTGCGCTCCACCCAGGTCTGCGCCTCCCCCAGCCGACCCTGGCGGGAGAGCAGCCGCACGGCCTCCGCCAGCGCCTCCGGCTGCGCCGGGTCCTCGTAGAGGAGGTCCAGGTAGATGGACAGCGCGCCCGCCTCGTCCCCGGCGGCGCGCATCTCTGCGGCGCGCCGCAGCAGGGCCTCCACCCGGCGTTGCCTGCGCCGCTCCCCGCGCGGGAGGGGCCGTGGCGGGGCAGGCTCCGGCCCGGCCACCGCCACCGACTCAGGGGCGGCGGGCGTCGGCTGGGGCTGGCCCTCTGCGGCGAATTCCGGCAGCGGGCGCGGCCTGGCCCCCGGATGCCGGGCCTGCAGGGCCAGGTAGGCCTGCTTGATGCGGGGGTCTTCCGGCTTCAGCCGCCCGATCTGGGCCAGGCAGTAGAGCTGCTCCTCCGGGCCGCTACAGGCGCGGTACAGCGCCACCCAGGCCGGGAGGTAACGCGGATCGATAAGCAGCGCCTGGGCCAGCACCGTGCGGGCACGCGGGTGATTGCCTTCCTGCATCGCCTGCCTGCCCACCCGGTACAGCCGCTCGGCGGGCGTTGGGGAACGGGCCATTGCGCATTCTTGGCTGGCTTGTGCTACGCTGAAATATAGTTGTGGACCCTGCTTCATGCAAATCAGGCACGCTCAGGAGGCCAGGCCAATGTTGACCATCACCGTAGGCGACCCTGCCATCCCCTGGACCCGTCTCAACCCTCAGTCGGATAGCAAGCGGGTGGTGCTCCACCAGGGCGGATCGCAGCGTGTCATCGGCACCACAGAGGAGATCATCGAGTGGATCGAGTTCGGCGGCAAACCGGCCTTGTGGCGCACCCAAACCCTGGAGACCGACCTGTGGCCCAGCCGGACCGGGATCACGGTGGTCGAGCGGGCGACCTTCGCCCCGCTGGCGCACCGCGAGCACTCCGGCGAGCAGATCGTCTCCATCGAGTACAGCGGCACAGTTGTCAGGGGCAGCCGCCAACTGCCCTCCGGCCAGGGGGTGCCGATACAGGCCGTGCTGCCCGGCCCAGCCTTCGAGCTGCACAGCGTGGAGATGATCCTGCGCCTGCTGCCGCTGGGCGAGGGCTTTGCCGCCCGGCTGCCCGCCTACTCCGCCCACCGCGAGGGCCTCTTCTGGGTGGCGCTGCGGGCAACGGGCCAGGAGCGCGTCGATGCCGGTGGTGGCAGGGCGGTGGACGCCTGGGTGGTGGAGGTGGACTTCGGCCCTACCCGGCAGACCTACTGGGTCGGCGGCGAGCCGCCGGAGCTGCTCAGGCAGTCCTCCCTGCTGGAGGACGGCGCTGTGCTGGCGTTCGTCCGCTGACCGCTGGCGGCGATTCCCTCTTGGACGGCCCGCCGCGATGTTATAATGGCGGGAGCTTACGGACGGGCGGGTGCCCGCCCCCTACCGCTACCGAGGGAGCCGCCATGGATTTCACGCTGACCGAAGAACAGACCCGCGCCCGCAACATGGTGCGGGACTTTGCCCAAAACGAGGTCTACCCCACCATCAAGGAGTGGGACCGCAAGCAGCAGATGAACCCCGCCATCCTGCCCCGCATGGGCGAGCTGGGCATCCTGGGCATCTGCATCCCGGTGCGCTACGGCGGCCAGGGCTTTGACTACCTGACGCTGGGCCTGGTCTGCGAGGAACTGGAGCGGGTGGATAGCACGCTGCGCGTGGTGATGTCCGTGCATGTGGGGCTGAACAGCATGGCCCTGCTGCAATGGGGCACTGAGGAGCAGAAGCGCCGCTTCCTGACCCCCCAGGCGCGGGGCGAGAAGATCGCCGCCTTCGCCCAGACCGAGCCGGACATCGGCAGCGACGTGGCCGCCATGAAGGCCACCGCCCGCCGCCGGGGGGACGTGTACATCCTCAACGGGGAGAAGACCTGGATCAGCCTGGCCACCAAGGCCGACCACTTCCTGGTCATCGCCAAGCACGACCCGCACGCCGACCCGCCCCACCGAGGCATGAGCGCCTTCATGGTGACGCGGGACATGCCCGGCGTCACCACCGGCGACATCCACGGCAAGCTGGGCGTGCGCGCCGGGTCCACCGGCTGGGTCAACATGCAGGACGTGGAAGTGCCGGTGGAGAACCGCATCGGCGAGGAGGGCGAGGGCTTCTACATCGGCATGAGCGCGCTGGACAACGGGCGCTTCACCGTCGGCTTCGGCGCCACCGGCCTCATCCGCGCCTGCCTGGAAGACAGCGTCCGCTATGCGGCGCAGCGCCAGGCCTTTGGCGTGCCCATCGCCCGCCACCAGCTCATCCAGCAGAAGCTCGCCTACATGCAGCAATGGTACGACGCCGCGCTGCTGCTCGGCTACCGGGCCGCCTGGCTCAAGAACCAGGGCATCCGCAACACGCGGGAGACCAGCCTCTTCAAGTGGTACGCCACCGACCACGCCGTGCAGGCCTCTCTGGAGGCCATCCAGATACACGGCGCTTACGGCTACAGCGACGAATACGACGTGGAGCGCTACCTGCGCAACGCCAAAGGCGAGGCCATCTACGAGGGCACCAGCGAGATCCACCAGCTCATCCAGGCCGGCTATGCCCTCGGCTGGCGCACCGACAGGCCGCTGCGCTGCGAGATGCCCGCTTACGACGAGGAATACTGGCTGGCGGAAGCATAGCCTCCGCGCTCGTCAGAACAGAAGAGCAGGGGACAGGCCCGCCCTCAAATCTCAGGAGAGCAACCATGAACTGGCAGGAAATCCGCAGGCAATACCCCCATCGCTGGCTGTTGCTGGAAGCCACACGCGCCCAAACCCAGGGAGCACAGCGAGTCGTTGAAGAGTGGCGCGTCGTTGACGACTTCGGCGATGACTGGGAAGCCGCCTGGGCACAGTACAAGCATGTCCACAGGTCGGACCGGAGCCGCGAATACTACGTGCTGCATACGGATCGGGCCGAGCTGAACATCGGCGTCCTGGACGTATTCGGGCGGGCCGTGCGCGATTGATGCCCACAATCGCAATCAATGACAGCCTGCCCTTTGTCACGGTAACCCTCCGCGCGAACGGTCAGGCCCTCACCTTGCAGCGTGTGTTGGTGGACACAGGCTCAGCCGCTTCGATCTTCAAAACGGACGAACTGGCAAAACTGGGCATCATCCCACGGCCCGAAGACCCGATCAGAACCATGACTGGGGTCGGTGGTAAAGAGTTCATCATCCAGAAACAGATTTCGGGCATAGAAGTCGGCGCTCTGAAGATCAGCCCCTTTGTTATTCAGATGGGCGCGCTCGACTACGATATTCCGATGGAAGGTATACTTGGCATGGACTTTCTGTTTCCTGTTGGGGCTGTCATTGACCTTGCAACGATGGAGATCCGAGGGTCAGCAAAGACCACCGGGGGATAAGACCGGGCGCAGCGCCCGTGAGAAGCAAAGAGGGGCAAGGCTGAAAATATCCGAGCGCCTTTTCGAGACTTGTCGGTAGCGTCAAGTTAGGGAAGCAAGCCCATCATGGTCATCATCGGAAGCTGGAACGGCAGGACCATCACCCTCAGCGTCAAGCCCAATTGCCTGACGGTCAGCATCGACGACAAGCACCAGCCGCAGGTCTTCAGCTACGACCTGGCCGGCCGCCCCTGGACCGCCTTCCTGGACGGCGTCTCCTACCGGCGCGGGCTGGACGGCAAGATGGTCGCCAAGTGGCGGCTCGCCGGGCAAGAGCGCCAGCGTCGCTGGCTGCCCCCAGAAGAGGCGCTGGAGATCGAGGAGCGGGCGCGGGGGCAGGTCGCCGCGCTCTACGCCGCCGTCCAATCGGGCGCGGCCCGCCTCAACGCCCCGCTGCCGCCGGAAGGCCACGCCGCCTTCCACAAGGCCATCGCCTTCGACCGGCAGCGCTCCCTCGCCGACGCGGAGCGCTACCTCCAGGTCTACAAGCCGGTAGGCATCCTGCCCCCGGACCAGTACATGGCCGTGGTCTTGCAGGCCACGGAGGGCTGCTCCTTCAACACCTGCACCTACTGCACCTTCTTCCGCGACCGCCCCTTCCGCATCAAGCAGCCGGCGGAGTTCCGCGCCCATGCCCTGGCCGTGCGGGACTTCCTGGCGGAGGGGCTGAGCCTGCGCCGCACCATCTTCCTGGGCGACGCCAACTCGATGGTCGTCCCCACCCGCCTGCTGCTGCCCCTGCTGGACATCGTGCACCAGGTCTACGACGTGGAGCAACTGGGCGGCATCTACGCCTTCCTGGACGGCTTCAGCGGGGAGAAGAAGTCGGCGCAGGAATACGCCGCCCTTCACGCGCGCGGCGTGCGGTGCGTCTACATCGGCCTGGAGAGCGGCAACGCGGACCTGCTGCGCTTCCTGCGCAAGCCGGGCAGGCCGGAGGACGCCGTCCAGGCCGTGCGCGCCCTCAAGGCCGGGGGGATCGCGGTCGGGGTGATCGTGCTGCTGGGCGCGGGCGGTCGCCAGTACGCCGAGCGGCACGTGCAGGACACCATCGCCGTCCTCAACGCCATGCACCTGGACATGGACGACATCCTCTACTTCTCGGAGCTGGTCGTCCGCGAGGAGATGCCCTACGCCCAGGACGCCTTCCAGGCCGGGCTGCAACCCCTGACGCGGGAGGAATGCCTGGCCCAGCAGGCGGCCATCGAGGCCGGGCTGAAGTTCTCGGCGGCGGGCGGCACGCCGCACATCAGCCGCTACGACATCCGCGAGTTTGTGTATTGAGGGTGGAGCATGCCGCGCAAGGGGCCGCCCGATTGTACTGGTTACCTCAAACCCTGGCCTTGCGGGCGCTGCCGGGCTAGCGCAGTCGGGAGAGCAGCCGGTTGCGCGCCAGTTGAATCCAGGTCCGCTGCATGTTGATCTCCATGATC
>FWPU01006314.1_pt1 | contig 23997 bp, 20 predicted proteins | sample 2228361 | NCBI WGS metagenome assembly FWPU01 (sample SAMEA103939777, study PRJEB20133) | metagenome
GGGGCAGCGAGGCGCGTGAGCGCCAAGCGGGGGTGAGGTAAAGTTAACGACAGTCTCTCGTTCGAGATGCTCTCAATGGCTGTCCGCCCTTGAACCCCCGCGACGCAGTGTATAGACCGGTGAGAGGGGTGCAGGGGTGAGGGGAAAATACTGCGCAAAAGTTCATAACAGCCTCTAGCCGCACCTGCGCGCAGGAAGAAAAGATCAACCGCAGAGGGCGCAGAGAACGCAGAAGAGATACAGAGGAGATAAACTCTGTGCCTTTTCTGCGCCCTCTGTGTTCTCTGCGGTTCATCATTCATCCTGGGCGAAGGTCGGTTCCCACTGCGCGGCGTCGGGCGCGTCGAGCGCGGCCATGCTCAGCAGCAGGCGGCTGCGGGCGGCATAGTAGACAATATAGGGCGCGCCTACGCGCATGGGCACATCGTCCGGCGCGACGAAGGGTGCAAACGAGTAATCGCCGATCAGGTAGGAGAAGGGCAATTCGGGCCGGTGCCCGGCGGTGACGCGCACCTGCAACGGGCCGCGCGCGTAGCGTACCGGTTGGCGCATGAACGCTTCGGGTAGGAACGTCCAGGCGTTGACCCCGATCAGCCCGACGAAGATCAGCAGGAACAACACACCAAACGCTGCCAGCGCCACTCCGGCTACGGTAGGCACGGGGGCGTCTCCCCCCAGCAACACTGCTCCAAGCTGCAGCAACAGCGCCAGCGGACACAACAGGAACAGCGTTGCCGCGCCGCCCACCAACAGGGCCAACCGCCGCTGTCCCGTCGTGAGCCGACCGGTGCGGTTGACGGCCAGGCGCTCGGCCATCTGAGGGGAAGCGGGGGGGAAAGGCTCATTGTTCATAGTTGATCCTTGGCGATACACGGGCCGTATCAGGGCGTGCGCGAAGGCGTCGGGGTGAGCGCCTGCGCCGTACCAGCCGCCGGGCGCGGGCGGAAACGGAACACGCGCCCTTCCTGCAACGAGACGTACAGCCACCCCTCGGCGCTGATCACCACGTCTACCGGATGATATGGGTAGAAGCCCTGCCGTGCCAGGGAGAACGCCGCCAGCGTGCGTTGGAATAGCCGATGTTCGCTGGCCGGAGCGATGAGCGCGTAGTTGCCATCGGGTTGCCCGTCCTCGCCGACGCCGACCACCGCCAGCGCATAGCCCGCCGGCTCGGCCAGCGTCGCCGAGCCGCGCAGCGCCACGATCAGATCGCCTGTCCAGAAGGGAAATCCGTCATCCTCATAGAAGGCGATCCCGCCCGGATTGCTCTGCGGGGCGAAGGTGAAGGCAGGCGGCTCGGTGTCGGCGCAGCCACGCTCTGTCTCCGGCGGCGCGATCGGGTCGGGCTGACGGTCACCGCTGCAGTGAGGAAAGCCGTAATCCGCGCCGCGCACCAGGCGATTGAGTTCGTCGGGCGGGCCACCGACTCGCGTCCCCGGTATCACGCGCCCGCTGTCCACGATCCACAGCTCGCCTGTGCGCGGATGCCAGGCGAAATCCCAGGGATCGCGCAGGCCGGTCGCCTCGATGCGCTCGTCGCTGCCGTCCAGCGCATAGCTGAGCACCATGCCGGGGCGCACGTCCATCGCGTCGCACCAGACACAGCCCGCCCCCACGCTGACGTACAGTCGCCCGTCCGGGCCGACCTGCACGCTGCCCGGCCAGAAGCCATCGCGCGCCCCCGGCAGGTCGGGCACCAACACTGTGACCGTGTCGAAGCGCCCCTCGCCGCTGGTATCCAGGCGTAGCAACCCGCCCACCGAGGCCACATAGAGCGAACCGTTGTGCACGGTCAGGCTGGTGGGATAGGTCAGCCCTTCGGCGACGACGGACGGTGCATCGAGGAATTGATCGCCGTCGGCATCGCGCATCGCCCAGATCGCGCCCTGCGCCGTGCGCGCCAGATAGAGCGTGCCATCCGGCCCCAGCGCCAGCCCCATCAACGAAGGCGCAGCCTGTGGCGGCGTCACATCGTCGAGCACCACTTCGGCGCAGGTGGTCAGGGGGTTGTGCCAGGGCAACCAGTCCACCCGCTGACACGGTGGCCCTTCGGCCTTCAGCCGGGGGTAGATGGTGCGCGGTGGGGATGGCGCGGCGCTATCGGCGCAACCGGCCAGCGTCGTCAGCAGTAGCAGGACTCCCCCCAGCAGACCACGCCACACAACCTGTTGCATAAGTCTCTCGTTCCGCCCTGTTCCCGTCCACACGGGCGCGATCATAGCCTGCCCGCACTAATTGCGCCATGAGCAAACAAGTATTTACCTTCACTGAGTTGACCAACACGGCGCAGTGTTGTTCAATAGGAATGGTCACCATGCTGCGGCGACAGACGGCTGGCTGCTTCGATAGTGTCTTGTTTCACATAATATAAGGAGAGAGAACTTGATGACACGCAGGTTTCCCCCACTGTTGATTGGCATTGCCATCCTGATCGTTGTCGGATCGCTGCTCAGCGGTTGCCAGGGCGAGAAAGGCGAACCCGGCCCGCGTGGCCCGGAAGGCCCCGCCGGCCCTGCTGGGCCACCCGGCGAACCCGGCTGCTCCCCCGCGTTGAGCTTTGAGGGCACCGTCCTGCAGATCGACTCCGACTGCGACGGCGAAATTGACCTCACGCAAGACCTGCAAGGCCCGCAGGGCGAACCTGGCTCCGCCGGTGAACCCGGTTGTACTCCTGCACTGAGCTTCGAGGGCACCGTCCTGCAGATCGACTCCGACTGCGACGGCGAAATTGACCTCACGCAAGACCTGCAAGGCCCACAGGGCGAACCCGGCCCGCAGGGTGAGCCTGGCCCGGCTGGCCCGCCCGGCCCACAAGGCCCACAGGGCGAACCCGGCCCGCAGGGTGAGCCTGGCCCGGCTGGCGAACCCGGCTGCACGCCTGCGCTCAAGTTTGTGGGCAGCGTGTTGATGGTGGACACCGACTGCGACGGAGACTTCGATCTCAACCAGGACCTGCAAGGTCCGCCCGGCCCGCAGGGTCCGCAAGGAGAACCCGGCCCCGCTGGCCCGCCCGGCCCGCAAGGCCCTAAAGGCGATCCCGGCCCTGCCGGTCCGCAAGGGCCACAGGGCGAGCCTGGCCCGCAGGGTGAACCTGGACCCGCTGGCCCGCCCGGCCCACAGGGTCCGCAAGGCGAGCCTGGCCCCGCTGGCCCCCCTGGCCCACAGGGTCCGCAGGGTGAGCCTGGCCCCCAGGGTGAACCTGGCGGCCTGAAAGGCTACGAGATTGTCACGCGCGAAGGCACATTCACCAGTCTGGGCCTGCTGACGCTGCGTTGCCCGGAGGGCAAGCAGGTCATCGGCGGCGGTGGCAGCGCCTCCGAGCCGACCGTCTCGATCTATACCAACATGCCAGTAGGCACGACGGGTTGGCGTGTGCGTGCGCTGGGCGTGGGGCGCGACCCCTACACGCTGACCGCCTACGCCATCTGCGCAGCAGTGCAATAAGCCGGCCCCTTGCTCACCTGACAGACACATGCCGGGGCAGTCGCTCCGGCATGTGCTGCGGTGCCTCCGGATTCGGGGGCGGAATTCACCGCGGAGACGCAGAGGTCACAGAAAAGGCGCAGAGTCTTTCTCTTTTATTTCCCTCTGCGTCTCTGCGGTTCAAGATCGCTCCTCACAACGCGAATACGCCTCATGCGCTGCTTCATTGGCGCGATCTGCCCGGCTTGCTACAATTACGCGCGGTTTGTGACGGCGGTCTGCTCAGAGAGTCTTGCTATGCCCGACCTGCATGATTGCGTGCTCGATCTGTCCATTGTCGTGCCTGCCTACAACGAGGCCGAGAGCCTGCCGCTGCTACACGAACGCATCTGCGCGGCGGTCGAGCCGCTCGGCCTGCGCTGGGAAGTGATCTACGTGGACGACGGCAGCACCGACGGCACGCGCGACGTGCTGCGCCGACTGGCCGAGACCGACTCGCGTGTCGTGGTCGCCGAGCAGCGTCGTAACAGCGGCAAGAGTCTGGCGCTGAATACCGGTTTTGCCCTGGCGCAGGGCGCGATCGTCGTCACCATGGACGCCGATCTGCAGGACGACCCGAACGAGATCCCCAACCTGCTGGCCAAACTCGACGAAGGCTACGACGTGGTGAGCGGCTGGAAGAAACATCGGCAGGACCCGCTTTCCAAGCGCGTGCCCTCCTGGATAGCCAATCACGTCACGGCCTGGATGACCGGCCTGCGCCTGCACGACATGAACTGTGGCTTGAAGGCGTATCGCGCCGAGTGTGTGCGCGAACTGCGCCTTTACGGAGACCTGCACCGCTACATCCCCATCCTGGCCCACTACAACGGCTTCCGCGTCACCGAGATTCCGGTGATGCACCACAAACGGCGCTTCGGGCGCTCCAAGTATGGGCCGGGGCGTCTGCTACGCGGCGGGCTGGATTTGCTGACCGTGCTATTTCTCAACAATTTCCGCTACCGCCCGCTCCATCTCTTCGGTGGGGCAGGGCTGATCCTGCTGCTGGCCGGGTTCATCATCAACGCCTATCTGTCCATCGAGTGGTTGCAGGGGATGCGCCCCCTCAGTCAACGCCCGCTGCTGACGCTGGGCGTGTTGCTGATGTTGATGGGCGTGCAGTTGGGGACGATCGGCCTGCTGGCCGAGCTGGTCGTCTCGGTTGTGCAGCGCCAGGAAGACCCGCTGCGTATCACGCGCGTCGTGCGGCGGGCCAGCAGTCAGGGGGGCGAGTCAGCGCCGCCCTCTTCCGCCGAACCGGTGTTGGTTGGCGAGTCATCCGGAAGCGAGGAAACACAGTGAAAGCGACCCTCAGGCGTCTGCGCGATGCCGTCTGGCACAAGGACTTCTCCACCGATCAATTGCGGCGCTATGTGGGGGACTATCTGAAGTGCTATTTCACCTACGCGGGCGACGAAACGCTGCGCGCCAACGCTGCCTCGGGCGGCAGCGTCTCCGCTCTGCTGGTCTACCTGCTGGAGAGCGGGCAGATTGACGGGGCGCTCGTCTGCCAGACGGTCATCCGCGACGGGCACGCCCGCCCAGAATTCACCATCGCCCGCACCCGCGAGGAGATCATTGCCGCACAGGGCAGCAAGTACGCCGCAGTGTACTTCACCAACGATGCGCTGCCCCTGCTGCAGGATTTCGACGGGCGAGTGGCCGTGGTCGCCCTGCCGTGCGATGCCACCATCCTGCAGCGCACGCGGGCCAAAGTCCCCGAACTGGATCGCAAAATAGCCCTGGTGATCACGTTGTTCTGCGGGCACAATTCCGAACCCGTCCTCACCGACGCCATCGTGCGACGGCTGGGCAAAGGACACGGCCAACTGACCGGTTATCGCTGGCGGACGGGGCATTGGCGCGGCAACCTGGAAGCGACCTTCGCCGACGGCAGCCGGGTGATCAAGCCGTTCGAAACCTTCTCCGACTACCGCAACCTGTACTTCTTCGCGCAGCCCAAGTGTCATCATTGCTTCGATCACTTCGGCTATCACTGCGACATCTCCGCCGGCGACATCTGGTCGCCGCGCATGAAAGCGCATCCCATCAAGCACACGGCCCTGATCACGCGCACCGCCGCCGGACAGGCGCTGGTCGAGGTGGCGCTACAAACGGGTGTGCTGGTGGGCCGCGAAGAACCGATCGAGGAAACAGTCAACGGGCAGGCGCGCACCGCGCCCTTTCACTACAACGTGACGGTCCGCGCGCGGGTGGGCCGTCTGTTCCGGCTGCGCATCAAGGATCGCACCGACGCGCCGGTGCGCCCGGTCGACTACGCCATCGCTTTCATCGCGCTGCTCAACGAGCGCGTCTCGCGCACCCGTCCGGGCCGCTGGCTGATCCTGCACGCGCCGCGCCCGATCATCCGTCTCTACCTGTACTTCCTGAAGGGACTGGAGAGCCTCTAGCGTGGATAGCAAACGTACCGTCGCCATCACCGGCGCGACGTTGTGGGGCAATCGCGGCGCAGAAGCGATGCTCGTGACCACCATCGGGCAGGTGCGCGCCCGCCGCCCCGACGCGCAGATCATCATCTTCTCCTACTTTCCCAAGCGCGACCGTGCCCTGGTGCGCGATCCGCACGTCACCGTCATCGGCGCGCGCCCGCGCGATCTGGTGTTGCGCACCTTCCCCTTTGCTCTGCTGGTCTGGCTGACCGGCTTGCTGCGCCTGCGCTGGCCGGATCGCTTGCTACCGCATCCGGTCCGCGCCCTGCGCCGTTGCGACGCCCTGCTCGACATCAGCGGTATCTCCTTCGCCGACGGGCGCGAGAAATTCCTGCCCTTCAATATCCTGCTGATCTGGCCCGCCATGCTGCTGGGCGTGCCGGTGATCAAGCTGGCGCAGGCGCTCGGCCCCTTCAAGAATCCACTGACGCGGCTGAGCGCGCGGCTGTTTCTGCCGCGTTGCCGTCACATCTACGCTCGTGGTGAGGTGACCGCCGCCCATCTGCGAGACCTGGGCCTGCCCGCCGACCGCTGGAGTCTGGCCGCCGACATCGCCTTTCTCTATCAGCCGGAATACAGCCTGACCAGCGAAAACGAGGCGCAGGTAGACGCGCTGGCCGCTCGCCTGGCGGAACTGCGCGCCGCGGGCAAGACGATCGTCGGGTTGGTGCCCAGCTCGCTGGTGCACACGGCGTCAGCCAAAGCAGGGCGCGACTATGCCGGCCTGTTCGTGCAGATCATCCGCGACCTGGGCGGGCCAGAACTGCATTTCGTCGTCGTGCCCAATGCCACGCGCCAGGGGTCGCCGTCTTTTGCCAACAACGACCTGGCCGCCATCGCCGCCCTGCGCGATCGGCTGGCCGCCGCCCTGCCGGGCGCGTTGGGCGAGCGCGTGGACGTGGTGGACTACGATCTGAACACGGCGGGCAGCCGTCGCCTGTTCGCACAGTGCGACGTGTTGATCACCTCGCGTTTTCACGCCATGATCTCCGCGCTGACACTGGGCGTGCCGCCGGTGGTCATCGGCTGGAGTCACAAGTACGCCGAGGTGCTGGCCGAGTTCGGCCTGGAACGCTTCGCGGTGGATTTCGCCGATCCGCACGCCGACGCCCTGGCGCTGGCCCGCGCGGCGCTGGCCGAGCGCGACGCCCTGCGCACACAGATCGCCGCGCATATCGGCGCGCTGCAGGAGTCGGCAGCGGCGCAGTTCAGCAGTCTGGATGCAGTGCTCGCGTGACCGCTTCGCTGATTCGCCTGGTCAAATGGCTGTGGCTCGTCCTGGTGGCGGGTGCAGTCGCGCGTTACCTGTGGGCACACTGGGACGAGGTCGGCCCGCAACTGCGCACGATCGCGCTGCCGCGCCTGGGGCTGGCGGTGATCTTGCTGATCGCCTCCAAGCTGCTGCTGGTGATTCTCTCGCAGCGATCGGTAGCCCTGGCCGGTCATACGATCGCCTACCGGCGCATGTTCACCATCAACGCGCTGAGCCAACTCGCCAAGTATCTGCCCGGCGGCATCTGGCACTTCGTCGGGCGGGCGGGCTACTACCATACGGACGGCTTGCCGCTGCGAGCTGTCACGCAGGCCATGATCGTCGAAAACTTCTGGCTGGTCTTCTCCGCCTTCATGGCCGGTGTGAGCAGCCTGCTGATTTATTATGCGGACGGCTGGCGGCTGGCCGTAGCCCTGGGGGGGCTGCTCGCGGTGTGGTGGGCCGTGCTGTGGCTGATCCGCCTGCGCTTCAGCGGTGAGCGAAGCTGGCGCAATAGCCTGGGGACCCTCGGTTTCCAGGTGTTGATCTGGGCGCTGGTCGGCGCGAGCCTGTGGGCGCTGCTGCCGCCCCTGGACGGCATCCGCGCGGGCGGTCTGGCCATCGGCGCGTTCTGCATAAGCTGGGTGATCGGCTATATGGCGGTGTTCGCGCCGGGCGGGATCGGCGTGCGCGAGGCAGCCATGACCGCGCTGCTGGCCCCTGTCCTCTCCGCTCAGGACGCTCTGCTCTATGCGGCCATTCATCGCTTTCTGTGGGTGGCAGCCGAGCTAACCCTGGGCATCGTCGCCAAAACGGCCCTGTCCGCGCCCGTCCCCGCCCCCGCGCCGGTGAGCAGCGCTCAGCCGACCGAAGTGCCCCGTTCCTGAACAGCCCTGCGAGAACGAACACCTATGCGCCGTTATCGCAATCAGGTTCTGGCCGGACTGCTCTTCATCAGCGTGGTGCTGATCGCCGTGGTCGCCATCACCGGAGCGGATGCGCTCGCCGGCAAGCTGGGGGACTTCCCGCTGTGGCTGTTCGTGCCGGTGTTGCTGCTCAAGTGTCTCAACTGGGCGCTGCGCTACTACGAATGGCGCTACTTCCTGGGCGTGATCGGCGTGCGCACGGTGCGCGGACTGCCGCAGCCGCCCCCGCCCAATCCTGCCGCGCCCGTCATCCGCGAACGGGACAGCATCGTGCTGTGGCTGGCGGGATTGGCCATGTCCGTCAGCCCTGGCAAGCTGGGCGAAGTGCTCAAAGCGTTGGTGCTCAAGCAACTGAGCGGCATGGACTTCTCGCGCGGCGCGCCGGTCGTCTTCCTGGAACGGCTCGTAGATGGACTGGCGGTGATCCCGCTGACGACCGTCGCCATGATCGCCGCCGGTGACGCCATCGAGGGCGGGGATGTGTCGTTGGAGTACGTGCGGGCGGTGCTGATCGGCGTGTCGCTGGCGCTGGGCGCGGGTATGGTGCTGATCCAGATTCGCCCGCTGGCCGAATGGGCGCTCGACCTGACGGCGGGCTGGCCCGGCGTGCGGCGTGTACACGGAGCGCTGCGCAACCTCTACGAGTCCAGCTACGACCTGATCAAGCTGCGGCATCTGTTGCCCATGACTGGCATCGGCCTGATCGTCTACAGCGCCGATAGCCTGGGCTTCTTCCTGCTGCTGACCGGCCTGGGGATCGAACCATCGTGGACGCTGCTGGCTCAGGCGACCTTCATCCTGGGCTTCTCGGTGATCGTCGCCTCGATCTCCACGTTGCCGGGCGGCGCGGGTGGCCGCGAACTGACCATTGGCCCCATGCTGGCCGGGCTGCTGGCCCTGCCCAAGGCGGACGCGGGCACGGCAACTTTCCTCATCGGCGTGTTTCAGCTATGGGTGGGCGTGTTGCTGGGGCTGACGATGATCGCCCTGTTCCGGCAGACGCTCTTCCCTCCGGCGTTGGAAGACCAGATCGCCGCCTACGAAGCCGCCCGGCAGGCGCAGTAGCATCAGGGCTTCGCTTCGGGGGGCGCATTTCAGTTTTGGGGCAATGGTCTTGAACCGCAGAGACGCCGAGGGCGCAGAGGAGAAAGATATCAAAACATCAAAACTCTGTGACTTGCTTTGTGGCCTCTGTGCTCTCTGTGGTGAATTCTGCCCCAAACTGGAAATACACCCTCGCTTCGCACACCCGTTGTGTGAGCACGATGAAGAATGATACAATAGCCTAAAGCATGACCCAGAAAAAGCCCATCATCACCTATCGCCTGACCGAACACGCACGGCAGGAGATGATTCGCCGTCAGATCGCCGAAGAGGACGTTGCCAGAGTCCTGGCTGCCCCAGAGCAAACCCAAACCATCCGCCAAGGCCGTGAAGTCTATCAAGCCCGGCTTTTATCTGGTGAGCCGCCCAAGCTCTATCTGCTGCGTGTGTTTGTGGATACTGATCGCTTCCCTCCAGAAGTTGTAACGGCTTACCGAACCAGCAAGATCGCGAAATACTGGAGACCTGAAGCATGAAAATCACTTACGATCATCAGACTGACACGCTCACCATCATCTTCGCCGAGACCCCCGTGGCCGAGAGCGACGAAGACAAACCAGGGATAATTCTGGACTATGATGCCGCGGGCAATCTGGTCTCTCTGGAAATCCTCGACGCTTCTCAGCGGGTCACCTCGCCAACCCGTATAGAATATCAGGTTGCCCCCATGCCCGCCTGACACGCGAACGATCAGAGGCGCTTCCGAAAACTTTCACAGGGTACTCCGGCCAGGAATTGTCTCCAAGGTATCTGTAACGGAAGAGCGCAACACGTTACGCCACGCTCCGCTTGACACACGCTATTCTGTAGGCGGATTAACCGGGAACTCCGCAAGCCAGGCCTGTTTGTGGACTCAGTTCAAATGGTCTCTGAAGCCGTTCTCTGCTGTGAACTTTCGTGAAATACACCCCGCCTGCCCCTCTCGACAACGCCCTGCACTTTTTCGTATACTGAAAGAAAGCGCTGCGCAGGTATAGGGTTTCGCCGGGCAGCGCTGGCGGGGACAAGACTCATAGCGGAATCACTGTGCCCAGGGGTGCTGCGCAGCGCCAGCTCCCGCCAGTGGTTCCGCTGTGTGTTTTGGGTGCGCAAGGTGCAGGAGGTGCGAGATGGCTGTGATCACCATTTCCCGTCAGGTGGGGAGCGGGGGCGACGAGATCGCCGCGCGAATCTGCGAGCGTCTCGGCTACCGCTATTTCGACAAGCAGTCCATGCTGGATGCCGCCGCCGGAGCCGGTTTGTGCGAAGCCGAAGTCGTGGACTTCTCTGAAGAGCGCTACAAGGTGCAGGATTTTCTGTCGCGCATCCTGCGCAGCCGCCCACGCACCGTGCGCCAGGTGCTCATCCGCGAGGAAACGCATGGCCCCGTAGATACGCTCACCGCCCGCGAACTCGACGAGGAGCGCTGCGTCGAGCTGGTGCGGCTGGCCGTGCGTCACGCCTACGAGCAGGGCGACATGGTCATCGTCGGGCGGGCAGGTCAGGCGATCCTGCGCGGGCTGCCGGGGGTGCTGCACGTGCGCGTCGTCGCGCCGCTGGAGGATCGCATCCGCCGTCTGCGGGAGCAGGGCATCAGCGGCATCAGCGAGATCAAGCTGACCATCGCCGAGCGCGACCGGGCCAGCGCCGCCTATCTCAAGCGTTTCTTCGGCGTCTCCTGGGACGATCCGGCGCTCTATCACCTGGTGCTCAACACGGGCCTGCTCGATTACGACCTGGCCGCCGAAATCGTCGTGCACGCTGCGCAACACTTACCCCTGGCCGCCAACGTCTGAAAATGAACGGGGCGGGGATCGTCCGAAAGAAGTCCCCGTCCCTGCACTCAGTTGGCGCTGACGCGGGCCTTGTGCACAGCGGCTATTTCGGCGCGGCGAGCGATGCGGTACAATGCGGAGTAGTAGGTAGCCCGCGTTAGTATGCGGCTCGGCGAGGAAAAGGGCATGGCCGTTGTCACCATTTCGCGTCAGATCGGCAGTGGGGGCGAGCAGATCGCCCGTCGGGTGTGCGAATTGCTCCATTATCGCTACTTTGACAAGCAGTTGATCCTCGAAGCCGCCAGCGAAGTCGGGCTAGCCCGCGACCATGTGGTGGACTACTCCGAAGACCGCTACGAACTACAGAACTTCCTGGCGCGCCTGTTCCGGCCTGGACCGCGTCCGGTCAAGCGTGTATCGGTGCGCACCGAGGATTCTTCTGGGCGTGTGCAGCTCACCGCCGAAACCATTGACGAGGCGCAGTACGTCGAGCTGATCAAGACGGCCATCCGCACCGCTGCGGCCCAGGGGGATATCGTCATTGTGGGGCGAGGGGGGCAGGCGATCTTGCAGAATATGCCCGACGTGCTACACGTGCGGGTCATCGCGCCGGATGGCACGCGCATCGCCCGTCTGCAGCAGCAGGAAGGGCTGAGCATCGAAGCCGCTCAGCAGAAAATCGCCCGGCAGGACCGCGCGACCGCTGAGTATCTGGGGCGTTTCTTCGGCATCCGGTGGGACGATTCCACCCTCTATCACCTGGTGATCAACACCGGCAAGATCAGCATCGAGGGCGCGGCACAACTGATCGTGGATGCGCTGGTGCAGTTGCGCGCCTACCCCATGCCTTGAGGTCACCTGCATGCGCCCTGCGGGGCCGTGCGCTTTTCCACGTCCTGTTTGGCTCAGAGACCGTGCGGAAACCTCACTCCCCCGGCCCCCTCTCCGACGCGGAGAGGGGGCAAGCCGAGCGCAGCGAGGCTGGGGGTGAGGTAAACTGGCGGGCCAATCATTATGTTTTCTCCATTAGCAGGCATCTTTCCACACGGTCTCTCAAAAAAGTCTTGTGAATCCTACGCCCCCCAAGCGTCCAGGCTACGGCTGCTACGCTATTGGGGGGGGTGATGTCCGTATACTTCTGTAAAAATGAGGAGGCGTGAGCTACCATTCGATTGTTGAACTAGTTCCCACAAGGGGAAAGGAGCCCACGCCATGAGCACGAGAATAGCGCCAAGTGAGCGGATCCGCCAACTGCTGGAAGGCTATCTGCAAGGGGGATATGAGCAGAGCGAACAACCGGTCAGCGAGTTTGTGAGGCTGGCAGTCCGGTTGATCGCCCAGGAAGCGCTGGAACAAGAGGTGACGGATTTCTTGGGGCGAGAGCGTTATGAGCGCCGGGAGGAGCCGGTTGGGTATCGCAACGGCTACAAACCAGGGCGGATGCGCAGCGCTGAGGGCGAGATTGAGTTAGCGGTGCCCCAGGTCCGTGACAGCGAGCAGCCCTATCATTCGCGCCTGATGGAGTTCTTCAAGGGCAACACCGACGTGCTGGACTATCTGGTGTTACAGATGTACACGCGTGGCCTGTCGACGCGGGATGTGGAAGAGGCTTTTCGGGACCCGCTGACGGGCGAGGCGTTGCTGGGACGCACGGCTATCAGCGAGATCACTGACAGCCTGTGGGAAGACTATCAGCGTTTTTGTGGGCGCGACTTGTCCGGGTTTGAGGTCGAATACCTGTTTGTGGATGCGGTCTACGAGAGCCTGCGGCGCCAGGGCAACCTGAAGGAAGCGCTGCTGTGCGCCTGGGGGATCTGCCGTGATGGGCGCAAGGTACTGTTGCATATGGCCTTGGGCAACAAGGAAAGCCTGCCCGCCTGGCGTGATTTCATCCGCCAGATGGTCAAACGAGGCTTACCCACCCCCACGGTGGTCACCACCGATGGGGCACCGGCCTTGATCGCCGCCGTTGAGGAAGTCTGGCCCAAGAGCCTACGCCAGCGCTGCGTGATGCACAAGACGCGCAACATCCTGGACAAAGTGCCGCTGTCCGCCCAACCAGAGATCAAGCAGCGCCTGCAGGCCATCTGGAATGCGCCCAATCGGGCCACGGCTGACTTGTTGGTGCAGGACTTCATCACCACCTATGAGCCGGTCTACCCCTCGGCAGTCGCGTGCTTGCTGGATGACCTGGAAGCCAGCCTGGCCTTCCTGCGCTGTCCGCCCTTGCATCACCGGCGCATTCGCACCACCAACCTGATTGAGCGCGCCTTCGCTGAGCAGCGACGCCGCACCAAGACTATCCCGCGCTTCCTGGATGAACGCAGTTGTTTGAAGCTGGTCTTTGCCACCCTGTGGCAGGCCAGTGAGCGCTGGCAGCGGGTGCGCATGACTGACCTGGAGCTCGCCATGCTGCGTCGCCTGCGGCAGGAACTGGGACTGGACCCGGTCGTGTCGCAAGCCTCTTCTCTGTACCAGAAGGTGGTCTAGCCCGATGTCACGTCTCCCTTTTTACAGAAAATTCCGGACTTGACCATTGGGGGGCGGCCCATTGAGTCACAACCGAACTTGCCTTACACTGAGAGTAACGCAAGCGCAGTCGCTGGGAAAGAGCAAGGGAGAGGGAGCATGTCTCTGTACCGTTTGTTGAGCTTGATCATCGTCGTCGCGCTGGTGGGGGTGAGCCTGGGCGTAGCGGCCACAGCTTCCGCGCAAGCTCCGACGGCCACCGTCAACACCGGCGCGCTGAATATCCGTAGCGGCCCTGGCATCAGCTATACGGTGGTGTTCTCAGTCTATCGGGGTACGGTTTTGACTCTGCTGGCGCGCAATGCTGACGCTTCCTGGGTGAAAGTGCGGTTGGACAATGGCATCGAAGGCTGGGTCAACAGCCGCTACATTGCCACGGCCTACCCGCTGTACAGTCTGCCGGTAGACGGGTCGGGCGGGCCGGTGGGCATCACCGCCACTGTGACCTCCTACGCGCTGAACGTGCGCACTGGCCCCGGCATCGGCTATGCGCGGATCGTTGCCATCCCGCGCGGCACGCTGATGACGTTGTTGGCACGCACCGCCGATTCATCGTGGGTGAAAGTGTTGCTGGCCAACGGCGTGCAGGGCTGGGTGAGCACTGGGTTTATCGCCCCGTCAGCGCCGCTCACGTCACTACCGGTGGAAGGGGTAGTCGTGCCGCCGCCGCAACCGCCGCCGCCAGCCTATCGCACGCACGTCGTGCAACCGGGCGAGAACCTTTTCCGCATTGCCCTGCGCTATGGCGTGAACATGTGGGACATTGCCCGGCTGAACAACATCCTCAATCTACGGCTGATCTACGCCGGACAGGTGTTGCTGATCCCGTAATGTAACGGCATGTTGTTACCTGCCCCCGCCTCACTCGTCGCTGCGGGGGCTTTTCTTTTCCTCACCCTGTGGCGAGCAGGTATGCTATACTGCGCCATGTTGCGGCGGACTTGCCAAGAGGAGCGGGCAGAATGTCTCAGCCAGTCATGGTGGCGCTGGCGGCGTTGCTGGTCGGCCTGGTCAAAGGGGGACTGGGGCCAGCGCCGGGCGCGTTGCTGGTGCCTCTGCTCAGCATGACCATGCCTGTGACCGACGCCGTCGGTGTGACATTGCCCATGCTGATGGTTGGCGACTGGTTCGCGCTGCCCGTCTACTGGCGCAAATGGGATGGGCAGGCGTTGCGCCTGATGCTACCAGCAGCAGTGATCGGGGTGGGGATGGGCGTGGCCCTGCTGACGACATTGCCCGATGACGCGCTGCGGCACGTACTGGGCGCGTTCACCCTGGTCGTGGCGGTCTACAAGCTGGGCAGCGACACGCTGAAGTCGCTGACCTATCGCCCGCGCGCCTGGCACGGCTGGCTGGCCGGTTGGGGATCGGGCTTTGGCTCGGCGCTTGCCAATGTGGGTGCGCCGCCGGTTACTGCCTATCTGCTGTTGCGCGGCACCGCACCCACGGTTTTCATCGCCACCACGGTGGCCTTCTTCCTGGTGGTCAATCTGCTCAAATTGCCTATCTTCATCGCAACCGACGTGCTGGATGGCCCGACGCTGGCGCGCACGCTGTGGGCCTTGCCGCTCATTCCGCTGGGTGTGTGGCTGGGCAAGGAGCTGGTGCAACGCATTAATCAACGCAAATTCGAATGGCTGATGCTGATCCTGCTGTTTTGGATCGGCAGCTCGTTGCTGGTGGGGTGAGTGGCAAGTGGGGAACAGGGAGTGGAAGACTTATCGGAATGCGATTCCTCTGCTTCCCGCTCCCTGCTCTTGACTCAAAACTCCTGACTCTGGACTCTCGGCTCAATACGCCCGCAGATAGCCCAGTGCCTCGTCGTGTTCGCCGTCCATGACGATCTCCAGGTAGCGCCCACCCGTTTCGGCGGGCACGTCAATGACGCGGATCACGCAGGCCAGGTCGGCATCTTCTGGCAACAGATCGGGCAGCACGTTGCGGGCATTGTTGAAGAAGTTCCAGTTGTAAACGTTGCCCGGCTCGTGCGGGAAGAGCGCCAGGGGGAAAATCTGCGCTTCTACTAAATCCTGGAAGAAGTGTGTACCGTAGGCCATCTCTGGCGCGACGTTGTTGTCTGAGTGGGCGACTTCGATCAGGGCGCGGCTATTGTAAATGTCCGCATAGGATACTTTGACGCCCAGGTTGATGTCGGACGTACCCCAGCGCCCCGGCCCCATGAGCACGAACTGTTCATCGCGCAGCCGATCGTTGAGCCGTCCTATGACTCGCCCTACCTGCAGGCGTTGCTCTACGCTCGTGATCTGCTGATAACAGGACGGGTCTACATAGACGATGTAGCGCACCTGCTGCACGACGCCCTGCGGAATCTGCCGATGGGCGGAGAAGAGCACATCCTCCGGAGGCACGTTTTGCGGGGCGCGCACGTTGGAGCCTGCCCGCTGCTCGCTGAGTGGGCGGCACTGTAGCAGCGAAATGCGGTACTGCGGACGCGGCCATACCCTGGTGACTTCGATGGCGTACTCGATATCTACGGGATGCTCGTAGCGGCTTTCCAGGAACTTGAGCAGGTTGCGCATGGTGGCCGTGAAGGCCGTATCGCGCGCCAGCCCATCGAACGTGAAAACCAGACGAGAGGTGTCCAGACGACCCGGCTTGGAGATGAACGGTTGCAGGTGTTGGCCATCGTCTAGCGCGGCGACCAGCCGCAGCGCCGGAAAGTCGGTGTCAATGACTCTGGTGATGGGCAGCGTCTCGAAACGATTCTGTTCCAGGTTGAGCACATCAATCAGGTGCTGCGAGTAGTGGCGCAGTTGCTCAACCCGCGTTTCGGGGCGCAGATGCGGGTGCGACAGCGCGATCATGCGGGCATAGTCGTTGTCGGTGCGCTCGACCGCGCGTGTGCCCAGACCACACACCAGCCGCAGCAGGCCATCCTCGCGCCTGATCTTGGCATTCCAGCGGAAAGGGTTGCGGCTGAAGCCCACTCCCGCGATCATGGGGAAGTAATACGGCCCGAAGCGCTGCCCTTCGACTTTCTGGATCAGAATCGCCATACGCTCGTCGAAGTCCACCAGCCCCATGCGCTGCCGATAGATCAGCGCATCAGGGCTAAGGGTGCTGGCGTAAATCTTAAGAATGGCCTCTTTGGCGGCGCGGAAGTTCTCTTCGGGCGTGCCGTGATTGGGCAGGAAGATGCTGTCGTACTTGCCGGCGAAGGAGGTGGCGAAGCTATCTTCCAGCAGGCTCGACGAGCGGAAGATCAGCGGTGTCGGGCCGATGTGATCGAGCAAGGCGCGCAGTTCCTGGCTGACATGCGGGGGTAGCTCGGCCTGCCGGTAGCGCTCGTAGATCAGCGGGTAATCATTGACGATCTCCTCGCGCGACTTGTACTTCTGATTCATGATGGCGTGAAAGTCGTTGTAGCCGTGCACTTCGTAGAACACGTCCGCGCCGACGTAGTATGAGTCCGGGATGGTGATTGTGGACGGATCGATCCCCGCCTCGGCCCCGGCGTGTTGCAACAGTTTCCAGGCCAGCAACATCCCCGCCGCCTTGCCGCCGATCTTGCCGCGCCCGATGCGCCGCGCGCGGATGTCTTTCAGGTCTTCGATAGTGAAGACTTCCTTGGCCAGCCGCACGAACGACAGGTGATCGCTGATCATGCCTTTGATCAGCACGACGATGATCTCGCGCAGATGGTGCTGTACTTTGGCGCGCTCTTCTGGCGGCAGTCGCTCGTAGCGCTCGCCTTCGGAAAAGAGCAATTCCCAGGGGGCGATCTCCGGGTTGAAGGTCAGGCGCACTTCGCGATCCGGCTCGCGCTGATGCAGCACATCGGCCAGGATGCGCTCGAAAAGGTCGTAGGGCAGGTTGTAGGCGAAGTAGAAGTCGGTGAGATGTGCGCGGATGTAGCGCACACGCTTGTCCCAGTCCGCAGCGGATTCCTGGAAGAGCGGGTCGCTGAGACCTTCGCGCCGTTGCGATTCGATGGCCTTTTGGTGCACTTCGCGCTCAAAGTCTTCTTCGCTGATGATGCCGCGGCTGAACAATTCCTCCCGCATCCGCTGGCGAATCTTGCGGCTGAGCACCGGATATTGTGAGATGACCAGGTACAGTTGCAACACCTTGGGCATCTGCTGACTGTCGGTGAAGGAGAAGCTTTCTTCGACCATGGCACCTATCCGCTCCCTGGCGACTCACCTGCGCTTCACTTTTAACAGGTGCAGGGCGAAAAGGCAAGGGGGGAGAAGAAGGGACGGGCAAAATGTGTCGGGCAGTGTGCCGTTTACAGCGAGGGGGCGGGGGAGAGGTTTCCACACGGTCTCTGAAAGAATGCCGCCGCCCAGGCTTCGCGGCGCGATAACTCTTGCACCACCCAGGCGGCGGGATAAAACGTGGCAATTGCGGATTGCGGATTTCGAATTGCGGATTTGGAATATGCTCTTACTGGGTTCGCAATCCGCAATTCGCAATCTCAATACGGAAACGCCTTGATCGCTTGCTCCAGGGTTTCCAGCTTCACTGTCGAGATCGAGAAAATCCATGGTCCGTGTGACCAGGTGAACGACAGCCAGCCGCGCACGTTGCTGTAGAAGTAGTCGTTGGGCGTCAGGCCGGAGACGGCGAAATCCCCCACGCGACCGTATTTGCGGGCGTGAATGAGCAGCTCGACCATCGTGCCGTGCGCCTGCTGCTCGTTGGAGAAGCGGGCGATGGCCACGTCTACTTTCATGCGCCCATCGTAGTAACGCGCTGATGCGGTGCCGAGCATACCGTAGCTGCGCGTGCAGGTCGGCGGGTTGAGCACATCCTTTGCATAGCCCAACCCCAGCAGGCACTGATTGGTAGGGCTGGAGGTGTTGTTGGCCGAGATGATCTCATTGGAGCGCGGGAATTCGCCCAACGTCTCTGGCAAGAGTTGTGCTGGCTGAGCGTCGCTGAGCGGCAGCATACGCTGATTGACCCCGTACGGCGCGGCTGCCGACTCCCGCAGAGTGGGCGGGTTGTAGCCGCCGCCGAGCAGGTCGGTGATCCGCGTGCCGAGGACAAAGCCTACCAGCAACAACACCACTGCCATCGCCGCCAGGTAATAGACGGCGCGCACGAACACAGGCAGGCGATCAAAATCGCGCTTGGCGCGGCGCAGGTACAAATAGCTGCGTTCGGCGATCAGCGCCAGCGATAGCCCACCAATGGTGATGTAGGTGGGAATATCCCGCACGCGGAAGCGACGCTTGGGCGCTTCCTCTTCTTCGACTTCTTCTTCCAGGTCTAGCTCCAGGCGCAGTTCCTGTATCTCGCCGAAGGCAGTATGCACCGTCTCGATGCGTCTGTCCTGCAGCAGCGCACCGTTGGCTTCGGCTGGCATTGATTGGCGTTTCTGTGGCCCGGCGACGGGGGTCGTGCGTGTTCCCAGCAAGCCCCGTTCTGCCAGCTTCTGCAAATCAGCCCGGCTGATCTCACGCGACAGCCGCTCCAGCTCCTCCGGAGAAAGTTGTTCGGTCATGATCCCTGTCTTGGACATAGCAGAAACGAAATCCGCGGGTGGAAGGATAACCCATGCACTCCACCAAGACGAAGACTCACGCGATATCTCGGCCATTTTTCCACCCGTAAGCGGCGGTTGTGTTCCAGAAACCCATGATCGGCATGTATGCTTCGAACGCTAAACCGCTGGCCTCGTGTGAATATTACCATGGCGCGTCACCATGTCTACTGCCTTGCAGGCAACGGGTCGGGCGTGGCCGGAGAAATTAATGAGATATTCACAAAGGTTGCGGTAAGTCCAGTCCCAGAAACAACCCCAGGGGCGCTGTCACACGCCCCTGGATGGCTGGCCTGCGCGACCTTCCGTCTTAGCAGTCGGTCTTCTTCGGCGGATCAACCCGCCGCGCTGGGGCGGTGATGGTGCCCATGAAGACATCTGTACCCGCCTTGACGCCCAGGTCGGTGATGTCCCACTCGAAGTAACCAGCCAGATGGATGATGATCATGCGCGAGTCCATTTCCTCGCGGGTGCTATAGCCGGTCAGCACGATGCCCGCATCGGACTTCTTCTTGCCGGGCTTGTCCTCTGGCTCAGCCGCATCATCTTCGCCCCCGCCACCAAAGCTGGTCTCGAACTTGATGCCGTACAGGCCGGAATTGGGATCAGGGGTAGTGGTGTGGTCGAGATAGGGTTCGCTCGTCCAGACAATGTGCTTGGCGACTCCTGGCGGCAAGCCCAACACCCAGTTGCTGATGGCGTGCTCTCCGCCCGAAGTGACCTTGTAGGCGATCTGGGTGATGTCGGTCTCCTCGTCGTAGATATCCATCACCACTTCGAAGGTATGACCAGACAGATCGGTGTAAAGCGGGCCGGCTTTTTCATCAGCGGTGCCCTGCATCGCACATTCGACGTCTCCGGTATACTCCAGCCCTTCGACGGTCTGGGTCAGGCCGTTGGTGATGAACTGCACGATGCCTGCCGCAGCGAGCATCAAGATGATGCCGGCGGGGATAGTCACCCAGTATTCGGCCAGCGCCTGCCCGCGTTGCCAGCGGAGCCATCTGCCTTTTCTGCTTCCGATCTTCATCACCGCTTCCTCCTTGAAATCCTGAAGATGAGACCAGCCTTCCAGCCAATTACCGATTGTTTGAAAGTTAAACCGCACGACAATGCTCAATGTTACATCAATTTTCCGTAACGCCATATCCCTGTCTTCATTGCAGGTCACGTGGCAGGGGGTGTGCACGTAGGCCAGAACGAATTCACGGAGAATTCACAAACAGCCGTTTACGTGCCTGCGGCCCTGGCGACGAGAAAACAGGGACAGGTTGTCCCTGTCCCTGCAACGTCCTGGTGATCTATGGGGTCAACAGAGGGGCACTAGCAGCCGTCCGCCGATGGCGGGTCCACCCGCTGCGCTGGGGCGGTGATGGTGCCCATGAAGACATCCGTGCTCGCCTTCACGCCCAGGTCGGTGATATCCCATTCGAAGTACCCGGCCAGGTGAATGACGACCAGCCGCGAGTCGGCTTCGCGGGCGCTGTAGCCGGTCAGCACGATGCCCGCATCGGACTTCTTCTTGCCGGGCTTGTCTTTGTCCTTGGGAGGCTCGGCGCCGCCACCGCCACCGCCGCCGCCGCTATCACTGTCGCTGCTGTCGTAGCCGGTGTCGAACTTGATACCGAACATGCCAGTCGTCGGGTCGGCTTTGGTGGTGTGATCTACCCAGGGTTCGCTCGTCCAGATGATGTGCTTGGCCACTCCCGGCGGCAGCCCCAGCATCCAGTGACTGATGTCGTGCGCGCCGCCCGACGTCACCCGGTAGGCGATTTGAGTGGTGTCAGTTTCCTCGTCGTAAACGTTCATGACCAGCTCGACGGTGTGGCCGGACAGATTGGCGTAGACCGGGCCAGTCACCTCGTCGGGCGTGGTGACGGTGCACTCGACACTTCCCGTATACTCCAGCCCCTCGACGGTTTGCGTCAGGCCGTTGGTGATGAACTGCACCACGCCCGCCGCAGCGAGCATGATGATGATGCCCGCGGGAATGGTCACCCAGTATTCCGCCATGGCCTGTCCACGTTGCCAGCGCAGCCAGCGCTTGGTGTTGCGTTTGTAGTTCATGGCTACCCCTCCCTGCGAAGTAGATGATTGCCTTGATAAAAACCCCACCTTTATTCAAGGGCAGGGGGATTAAGATGGCCTTGATGATTTGTTATTGTTTTGTAAGGATTTCGCCATTCTTCCGGCTCTCGAATGGGCGCTTCTCGCTTATATCAAGCGCCTGGCGGTTTAAAGACATAAATTCGCCTGGTTCGGGAATTAATGAAATCTTCATGCAGGGAGGGTGGGCCATCTGCACTGTTGGGCGGACGGGGGGTATTTCTGGTTGGGGGCAGAATTCACCCCAACAGAGGCCACAGAGCAAGTCACAGGGTCTTTGAGATGTTTCTCCTCTGCGCCCTCGGTGCCTCGGCGGTTCAAGATTTCTGCCCCAAAACGCGAATACACCCTTGTGGAAGTTCCCCGTTCGATTGAGTACAATCGCCTGGCATTGGGCATTGATTTTGCTCTATTGAGGAGCCTGACCGTGAAAATCTTCGTCCCTGGCCGCGTCTGTCTGTTCGGCGAACATTCGGATTGGGCGGGCGGTTATCGGCGCATCAACGCCGAGATCGAAAAAGGCTATGCGCTCATTGCAGGCACCAACCAGGGTATCTACGCCAACGTGGAGCCGCACCCGACGGCGCTGATCCTCAGCAGCACCACTCCTGACGGAGCGCGCCATGGCCCGTATGAGATTCCCATGGAACCCAAGGCGCTGCTGGAAGAAGCGCAGCGCGGCGGTTTTTGGAGCTACATCGCGGGCGTGGCCTATCAGATGCTCACCAACTATCACGTGCGCGGCCTGATCATTGACAACTACAAGACCGACCTGCCGGTCAAGAAGGGTCTCTCGTCCAGCGCGGCGATCTGCGTGCTGACAGCGCGCGCCTTCAACCGCGTCTACGATCTCAAGCTGACCACGCGCGGCGAGATGGAGATCGCCTATCAGGGGGAGATTACCACCCCTTCGCGCTGCGGGCGCATGGATCAGGGGTGCGCCTTCGGCAACCGCCCCGTGCTGATGACCTTCGACGGCGAGCGGCTGGATACCGAAGAATTGCGGGCCGGGCGCGAACTGTACTTTGTGTTGGTGGACTTGCAGGCGCAAAAGGACACCATGGAAATCCTGGCCCGCCTCAACCGCTCCTATCCCTTCGCCGACAACGAGATCGAAGAGGGCGTGCAAAAACTGCTCGGTCCCATCAACAAGCGCATTGTGCATCAGGCGGTCGAGGCGCTGCAGGCAGGCGACGCCGAAAAACTGGGCGCGTTGATGGTGGAAGCACAGCAGTTCTTCGACCGCTATGCAACGCCCGCCTGTCCGGAAGAACTGACTGCCCCCGTGCTACACCGCGTGCTGGCCTACGAGCCGCTCAAACCGCACATCTGGGGTGGCAAGGGGGTGGGATCGCAGGGGGACGGCACGGCGCAGTTCATCGCCCGCAGCGAGGCCGATCAGCAGGCGATCATTGAGATCATCGAGCGCGACCTGGGCATGCCCTGCCTGAAGCTGACCCTCACGCCCGGCCCACAGGTGCGCAAGGCGGTCATCCCGGCGGCGGGGTTCGGCACGCGCCTGTTCCCGGCGTCCAAGGCGGCCAAGAAGGAGCTGTTCCCCATCGTGGATCGCGATGGCATCGCCAAGCCTGCCATCCTGCTCATCGTCGAAGAGGCGCTCAACGCGGGGATCGAGGAAGTCATCATCATTGTGCAGCCCGATGACCTGCGCGAGTTCGAGTTTTTCTTCAAGCATCAGGTCTCCATCGAGAACTACAACAAGCTCCCCCGTCATTTCCAGGAATACTCGCGCCATCTGCTGGAGATCGGACAGCGCGTCCGGTTCGTCGTGCAGCATACGCAACAGGGGTTTGGCCACGCCGTCTATACGGCGCGCGAGGCGGTGGGCGACGAGCCGTTCCTGCTCATGCTCGGCGATCATCTGTATCGCTCCGATAGCGATCGCTCCTGTGCGCAGCAGATCATTGACGTGTTCAATCAGCGTGGCGTCAGCGTGCTCGGCCTGCGCAGGACGCCGGAGGATCAGATCGCCAACTTCGGCACGGCGACCGGTGTCTGGGTGGAGGAAGGGTCGGTGCTCAGCATCACCGAGTTCTCCGAAAAGCCCACGGTGGACTATGCCCGCGAGTGTCTGCGCGTGCCCGGCCTGCCGGAGGGCGAATACCTGACCGTCTTCGGGCAATACGTGATCAAGCCACAGATATTTGACTACCTGGAAGAGCATATCGAGCACAACGTGCGCGAGCGAGGCGAATTTCAGCTTACGTCGGCGCTGGATCGGCTGCGGCGGGAAGACGGCTTTCTGGGCGTGATCGTGCAGGGGCGGCGCTTTGACATTGGCATCCCCGAATATTACCTGGAGACGCTGCGCACCTTTTGCCAGGACTGATCCCAACTGCGCACCAGGGATGCCGGGACGAATGGCAGGGGGCTTCAAGCCTCCTGTTTCGTCTCCTCCGGGAAGATGTCTTTGACGGGCAGGGCGAAGTCGGGCAGGAGGTCGCCGCCGGTGAGGGTATCGGCGGGGCCGAGGCGGTAGGCACGCTGACCGGGGGTGTAGACCTCGACGGTCTGATTGTCGGGGTTGACGACCCACACGGTGGTACCGGCGGCCAGGTAGTTGACGATCTTGAGCCGCAGGATGTCCTGCTGGTCGGAGGGGGAGAGGACTTCGACGGCCAGGTCGGGGGCGATGGCATTGTAGGCGTCGCGCGAGGGGGCGGGTTGGCGGCTCTTGCTGACGAAAGCCACGTCGGGGATATAGCGCTCGTCGCCCACGCAATACCCGCCATCTGCGCCCGTGACATAACCGGCCACGTGCGCGTTTTCGAGATAGTTCCCCAGCTTGATCAGAATCCGTGCAGCGACCATGGACGAATAGTTATTCGAGACCACTTCGACGATGTCTCCCCCTATCAGTTCCAGGCGACGGTCGGCGTTCTCC
>FWPU01006315.1_pt1 | contig 23985 bp, 22 predicted proteins | sample 2228361 | NCBI WGS metagenome assembly FWPU01 (sample SAMEA103939777, study PRJEB20133) | metagenome
CGGGCGGCGGGCACTTGGCTGAGCATCGTTTCGGTGCCGCGAATCGATGCGATATTGACGAGCTGCACCTCGATGGCCGAGACCGCCGAGCCGCCGCCCTGCGACTGCGGATCGGCAACTCCGACCACCGTGAGGTCCGATCCGCTCGGCGCCTCACCTAGCAGCGCCAGCGGCACGAGTTCCTCGGCGCCGTACACGCGCAGCAGCGCAAGCTGATGCTCCTTGCTCTGGGCAAGGCGTTCGGCGCGGCCAAGCCCGGGGATCATCACGCTCTCGCAGCCGTCCGTGACGTGCAGGTCGGACACGACATGCCCTGCGGCGCTGACCACGAGTCCGGTCCCATAGTCCACCTTTCGCCGCGGCGTCGCATTGCTCTGCGCGCCGCCGGTCGCCGGAAACGGCTGAAAGGAATAGGCGAGCGCCGGGACCAGCGGGTCCATGGTTCCATCGACCGCCTGATCGTAGAGAATCGTGATACCGCGGATTTCGCCGTCGCGGGCAAAGGCGCGCACATGCATTTTCTTGAGGCCCTGCGTGCCGATCAGTATGAAGTGGTCGCCCCGGAACGCTTCGTGCGCGATTTTGCGCTCCACCGGCTCGCTTTTCTGCTGTTCGAACAGGCTTGCGAGGCTCATTTCGCTGGCGTTGATACGGAAAGTCTCGACCCGGATCTGGCCTTGCGCCGAGCTCCACAGGGTGCCCGTCTTGCCGCCGCTCGCGTGCGGCACGAGTTTGGTCGGCAGCCCGACCCGCACGCCGGTGGCCGGGTCATTGACGATCTGCCAGCCGACCTGCTCCTGCATGGGGCGCACCAGGGCGGAGAGCGCCTGCCGCTCCTGCGGGTTGAGCACTCCCGTCTGCCGGGTCTTGTTCTGGCGCTGGAAGGCCCTCACGGCGGCGACCCACTGCTCGCTGTATTCGCCGTTGATCGGGCCGCGGTAGTGGCCGGCAAAGATCAGGTCGAGCTGAATGCCGATCCGCTCCGCCAAGGGAATGGCGGCATAGGAGTCGCGCAACGAGACGGCGGGTCTGGGCCGCTGGGATGGGGCTGCGGTGGGGGCGTCGCCCAAGGATCCGGTGACGGCCGACCCTTCGGGCAGGTACGCTGGATTTCCGTTGGCGGACGCCGCCCAGGCTGGATTGGGCACGAGACCCGACAAGCTCAGCAGCACGGCCAGCGTCGTGCCTTTCACCTGCATGAATGACGCCCTCGCCCCTTTCTTCCGCGAAAAACCTAGCTGAAGCGGCCTGCCGAGAAAATGCGCTACATATGTTTCCAGAGGGCATCTTGAGCCCCGTTAACGCTTTTGGCTGCACCTGATGAAATCGCGCAACAATGCTGACCGCCGAGGAAATTGAGCGCTACGCGCGCCATATTGTGCTGCGCGAGGTAGGCGGGCCCGGGCAGGCTCGTCTGAAGGAAGCGCGCGTCTTGGTCGTCGGCGCGGGCGGCCTTGGCGCGCCCGCATTGCTCTACCTTGCCGCGGCCGGGGTCGGCACGCTCGGCGTTGTGGACGACGATGCGGTGAGCCTGTCCAACCTCCAGCGACAGGTCATCCACGGGACGCCTGACATCGGACAGCCCAAGGTGGCGAGTGCGGCCGCCGCCATCCGCCGACTCAACCCGCACGTGGCGGTGAACACGCATGCCGACCATCTGGATGCTGGCAATGCCCTGGGTCTGATCGGTGGCTATGACATCGTGGCCGACGGCTCGGACAATTTCCCCACGCGGTATCTGGTGGCCGACGCCTGCTATTTCGCGAAGAAGCCCCTGGTCACAGCCGCGGTCGGGACTTTCGACGGCACGCTGACGACGATCCGCGCTCACGAGCGCGGTCCCGACGGCCAACCGAATCCGAGCTACCGCTGTCTGTTCCCCGAGCCCCCGCCGCCGGGGACGGTGCCAACCTGTTCGGAGGCGGGAATTCTCGGCGCGCTCACCGGGGTGCTGGGGTCGCTGATGGCTTTGCAGGTGATCCGCGAGATTGTCGGCTTCGGCGAGGGGCTGGTCGGGCGGCTCTTGATGTTCGACGCGCGCGCCATGCGCTTTCAGACCGTCAGTTACCGGTGGGATCCGAACAACCCGCTCACCGGCGAGCGACCGACCATTCGTGATTTGTCGGGCCATCGCTCGGATGCGGCGTGACGGGGCATTTAGCGCGCGTTAACCCGAAGCGGCCGAAATGATCGGCATGCGCGCCATCCGTTTGTGCCTGCTGATGCTGTTCGCCGCCGGCGCGGCAACAGCGCAACCCAACGAACCGATCGGCCCGTCGAGCGGCCTGCCGCTCCCGCGCTTCGTCAGTCTGAAGGCCGACAAGGTGAACATGCACGTCGGCCCGGGCAAGAGCTACGAGGTGAAGTGGCGCTACCAGCGCGCCGGCTTGCCGGTGGAGATCACCGGCGAATACGAGAACTGGCGCCGCATCCGCGATTTCGACGGCACCGAGGGCTGGGTCTATCATTCGCTGTTGTCGGGCCGCCGCACGGCGATGGTCATGCTGCGCAACAAGGATGAATTCGTTGCGGTACGCGCCCGCCCCAACGTCGAAAGTCCGATCACTGCGCATCTGCAGTCGGGCGTATTGGGAACGGTGAGGCGTTGCGCGAATGGCTGGTGCCGCCTCACCGGCGACGGCTTCGACGGCTGGTTGCCGCAGGAAAGACTCTGGGGCGTCTATCCCAACGAGTCGATCGATTAGCCCCAGGGCCCGCGCCGCAAGCCGTTGCCCCAAGGGCCGAAGCCGACCGCGATCGGCTCAACGCCACGGTATCCGGTCTGCCCCATTTCGGCGGCCAGCCGCTCGAGGGCGGCGATCCGGTTTTCCGGCGCCGGGTGGGTGGCGAACAGGTTGTCCATGCGCTCGCCGGACAACGGGTTGACGATGAACAGATGCGCGGTGGCCGGGCTTTGCTCGGCGGTTTCGTTCGGCACCTGCTGGGCGATGTTGGAAATTTTGCGCAGCGCGGAGGCGAGCGCCAGCGGCTTGCCGCTGATGCGGCCGCCGAGGTTGTCCGCGGCATATTCGCGCGTGCGGCTGATCGCCATCTGCACGAGGAGCGCGGCGATCGGCGCCAGGATGACCATCGCCAGCGTGCCGATGAGGCCCAGATGGTTGTTTTCGCGGTTGTGGCCCGCGAACATGGCGAAGTTGCCGAGCATCGAGATCGCGCCGGCAATCGTCGCGGTGATTGTCATGATCAGCGTGTCGCGGTTGTGGATGTGGGCAAGCTCGTGGGCGATCACGCCGGCGACTTCGTCGCGGTCGAGCGTCTCCAGGAGCCCCGTGGTCACCGCCACCGCCGAGTTCTCAGGATTGCGGCCGGTCGCGAACGCATTCGGCTGCGGATTGTCCATCAGATAGACGCGCGGCATGGGCAGGCCGGCCCGCTCGGCGAGTTCCGCAACGATACGGTGCAGCTCGGGCGCGGTGGCGGCATCGACTTCCTCGGCGCCGTGCATGGAGAGCACGAGCTTGTCGGAGTTCCAGTAGGCGAACAGGTTCATGCCGCCGGCAATCACCAGTGCGATCAGCGCGCCGCCTTCGCCGCCGATCAGGAAGCCGACGCCCATGAACAGCGCCGTGAGCGCCGCAAGCAGCATTGCCGTTCGAAAGTAGTTCATAGCGGTCCTCTGGGGCGGGAATGTAGCCGCTCGGGGGCTTCCCGCCCGGCCAAATGTTGGGGGTCCCGTCGTCGCGCGCAAGGGCCTGCGGCGGCAGGCTCATTGGCTTTCCCGTCTTGACGGCGCCGCTGAAGAGCGCATGCTGGTTTCATGTCCGAGCATTCCTCCTCGGCGGGGAAGCCGGCGACCAACCAGCAGCCCCGCAAACCGCTCAGTCCGGCCGCCGAGCGAGCTCTGGCCGAGGCCGCGGCCCGACGCGCGCTGATTGACGAAAGGGTGAAGGGCTGGCCGAAGGAATCGGGCGGGCCCGAGGGTCCGGAGCCCACCCGCTATGGCGACTGGGAGCGCAAGGGCCTTGCGTCGGATTTCTAGGCGCAAACACCGGTAGATTAACTTACCGACAACAATCTCACGTAGAGAATTGCCTTCGAGCCGCAGTCGCGCTAGGTTAGGACTATGTTCTCAGAAACAAGGAATTTATACGGGCAACGCCGTTGGGGCGGCGTCGCGCTCGCCGGCGCGCTGGCGCTTGGGGTCGGCCTCGTCTTCGCCTTCGGCCCGGCGGCGCCGCGCGTCCAGTTCGGCAACGCGCGGTCGGACGCCGCGCCCGGTGCGGCACGCGTGGAAGCGTTGCGGCCCGGTCAGCCGGCGGAAATCCTGCGCGTCATCGACGGAGACACCTTCGAGGCGCGCGTGCGCGTCTGGCCCGGTATCGACATCACCACGAAAATCCGTCTGCGCGGCATCGACGCGCCGGAAGTGAACAATCCGCGCTGCCAAGAGGAGCGGCTGCAAGGCATTGCCGCGCGGGAGGCGCTTCGGACGATCCTCGATGAGGGCGATGTGCGCGTGAGCGGCGTTGCGCCCGACAAATACGGCGGCCGTGTGCTGGCGGACGCTTCCACGCGCGCAACGCCGGATGTTTCAGCCGCCCTCCTTGGCGCCGGCCACGTGCGAAGTTACTCCGGCGGCCGCCGCGAGAGCTGGTGCTGAGGCCGTCCGCTGAACCTTCCAAGCCCCCACAACGCGACTGGTCTCGCGCGGCCAAAGAGGGAGCGACACCCGCCGCCGTGCTGGCCGCAACGCCGCTCACGATTCGGCGGCCATCTTCGGGGTGTCCTTCCGGTTCTGTCGGTTCTTGATGAGATCATCCACCACCGCGGGATCCGCGAGCGTGGAGGTGTCGCCGAGGTTGGAGAAGTCGTCCTCCGCGATCTTGCGCAAAATGCGCCGCATGATTTTGCCCGACCGCGTCTTTGGTAGACCGGGCGCAAACTGGATGAGATCGGGCTGCGCGATTGGGCCGATCTCCTTGCGCACCCAATGCACCAGTTCCTTGCGCAGCTCCTCGCTCGGCTTTTCGCCCGCCATCAGCGTCACATAGGCGTAGATGCCCTGCCCCTTGATGGCATGCGGATAACCCACCACGGCGGCTTCCGAGCACTTCGGATGCGCCACGAGCGCGCTCTCGATTTCCGCCGTGCCGAGTCGGTGTCCGGCCACGTTGATCACGTCGTCGACGCGGCCGGTGATCCAGTAGTAGCCGTCTTCGTCGCGCCGGCCGCCGTCGCCGGTGAAGTACTTGCCGGGATACTGCTTGAAGTAGGTGTCCACGAATCGCTGATGATCGCCGAACACCGTGCGCATCTGCCCGGGCCAGGAATCGGCAATGCAGAGATTGCCGGTTGCTGCGCCCTGCAGCACCTTGCCTTCCGCATCCACGATTTCCGGGACCACGCCGAAGAACGGCCGTGTGGCCGAACCGGGTTTGAGCTTGGTCGCGCCCGGCAGCGGGGTAATCAGGATCCCGCCGGTCTCGGTTTGCCACCACGTATCCACGATCGGGCAGCGACCGTCGCCGACCACGCGGTGATACCACTCCCACGCTTCGGGATTGATCGGCTCACCCACGGTACCGAGCAGCCTTAAGCTCGCGCGCGATGTCCTCTTCACCGGCTCATCACCCGCTTGCATCAGCGCGCGGATCGCCGTCGGCGCGGTGTAGATGATGTTGACCTTGTGTTTGTCGACCACCTCCCAGAACCGCGAGACGGTCGGGTAATTCGGCACGCCTTCGAACATCATGGTGATGGCGCCGTTTGCGAGCGGCCCGTACACGATGTAGCTGTGGCCGGTGACCCAGCCCACGTCGGCGGTGCACCAGTAAATGTCGCCGTCGTGGTAGTCGAAAACGTATTGATGGCTCAGCGACGTATAGACGAGATACCCGCCGGTGGTATGCAGCACGCCCTTCGGTTTGCCGGTTGAGCCCGAGGTGTAGAGGATGAACAGCGGGTCTTCGGCATTCATCTCCTCGCACGGGCATTCCGCCGGCACGATTTTGGCGATGTCGTCGTAATAGAGATCGCGGCCGCTCTTCATCGGAACCTGCGCGCCTGTGTGCCGTACCACAAGGATCGTGGTGACGCCGCCGGCCTTATCGGCCGCGATGTCCGAATTCGCTTTGAGCGGAATTTTGCGGCCCCCGCGCACACCCTCGTCTGCGGTGATGATGATGTTGGATTTTGCGTCCTCGATGCGGCCCGCAAGCGAGTCAGGCGAGAAACCGCCGAACACCACCGAATGGATGGCGCCGACGCGCGCGCAGGCGAGCATGGCAACGGCCGCTTCCGGGATCATCGGCAAATAGATGGTGACCCGGTCGCCCTTCTTGACGCCTCGCGCCTTCAGCACGTTGGCGAATTTTTGCACTTGGGCGTGCAGCTCTCTGTACGTGATTTTCTTGTCGACTTTGGGATCGTCGCCTTCCCACAGGATGGCGACCTGGTCGCCGCGCTTGGCCACATGCCGGTCGACGCAGTTGTAGCAGGCGTTCAGCGTGCCATCCTCAAACCATTTGATGGAGACGTTGCCGGGGCCGAAGGTGGTGTTCTTCACCTTGGAGAACGGCTTGATCCAGTCGATGCGCTTGGCCTGCTCGGCCCAAAATCCGTTCGGATCCTTGATCGAGCGCGCGTACATTTCGCGGTATTTGGCGTCGTCGATGAATGCGCGTCGGCTCCATTCCGCCGGGACATCATAGACCTTTTCCGACATTGCCTTCCTCCAAGCCGCGTTTGCGCGGGATATTAGGCAGCGCCCCAATCAGCGACAAGCCGGGGCGGTCGTCCCTGTCAGCAGGAGAATTTTCCGACGCCGTCTAGCGGGGCCCGATCCAGCCGAGGATCGCCCCCATGATGACCAGCACGCCGAGCCAATGGCCGGCGTCGATCACCGTGAGCATGGGCTTGCGGCCTGGAAAGGCGTTGTTGACCATCACCGTCGTCAGCACGAAGCCGGCCCAGCACAGCGCACCGGAGATGGCGCCGGCGCGCACCGACCATGCGGCGAGATGCAGCATCAGGCCGTACAGCACATAGGCCATCACGAATTCCGCAACGAAGGACAGGATGAGCGGCCCCGCCTGTACGATGCGGCCCTTCGCCGCCGCCTGCGTGAGCGCTTCACCGGCCGTGCCGAGCGCCGCAAACCACACCTTGCCGAGCAGGCCGTAATAAGCCGCGCCGAACAGCCACGCCGCCGCGGTGGCGATGACGATCGCGAGATAGTTCACATACAGAAAGCTCGTCATGGTCCCTTATTTCAGCCCGCCCATCCTGCAAATGATCTTCCACTCCTGCTCGGTCACGGGCTGAACCGACAGCCGCGCGTATTTCGCGAGCGCCATATCCTTGAGCCTCGCCTCCGCCTTCACCGCGGCAAGCGTGACGGGTTTCGGCAGCGGCTTGACGGCCTTGACGTCCACCGCCACCCAGGGCGCGCCCTTGCCTGCCGTCGGATCCGGATAGTGCTCGCGAATGACTTCGGCGATGCCGACGATTTGTTTTTCCACGCCGGTATGATAGAAGAACGCGCGGTCGCCCTTCTTCATGGCCTTCAAGTTGCTGCGCGCCCTGAAGTTGCGCACGCCGCTCCAGACCTCGCCCTTTGCGCCCCGCTTCACCTGGTCGTCCCAGGAGAACTCCTCCGGCTCGGTCTTCAAAAGCCAGTACCTTGCTTTGGCCACTTGCAAGCCTCCCGCAGCGATAATCCGCTTCCGCGAATTCAAATCTCCGTGCCCACCGGCCGCGCGAGCAGCGACTCAATCGCCTGATCGACACTCAAGCGGCCCGCCAGCACCTCGGCCACCGCCGCGGCGATTGGCATCTCCACATTGCGGTCGCGCGCCATCTCAAGCAGCACCGGCGCGGTGAACGCGCCTTCGACAAGCCCGGACTTGCAGCGAATGTCGTCCACCGCGTCACCGCGGCCGAGTTTGACGCCAAAGCTGAAGTTGCGCGACTGGGGGCTCGAGCAGGTGAGGATCAAATCGCCGAGGCCGGAAAGCCCGACCATGGTTTCTGGCCGCGCGCCGTGCGCCCGCCCGAACCGCATCATCTCGGCGAAACCCCGCGTGGTGAGCGCTGCGGCGGCGCTCGCGCCGAGTCCCCGACCGGTGACAATGCCGGCCGCGATGGCGAGCACGTTCTTGGTTGCGCCGCCGATCTCGACCCCGCGCCGGTCGGTCGATTGGTAGGGCCGAAAGCGGGGCGTGGCGAGCGCCTGCGACAGCGCCGCTGCCGCCTTCGCGTCGTCGGCTGCGAGCGTGACCGCGGTCGGCAGGCCGTGCGCCACATCGATGGCGAAGCTTGGCCCGGACAGGATTGCCGGCGTGGCCTTGGGCGCGCATTCCTCGATCACCTCGGTCATGAATTTGCGGGTGCCGCGTTCGATGCCCTTGGCACAGGCGATCAGCGGCGTACCGGGCGTGATCAGCCGAGCGAGCGCGGTTACCACCGAGCGCGTGGCCTGGGCTGGCACCGCCAGCAGGATCGCCTGCGCCCGCGCGGCTTCTGCGAGCCCGCGCGTCACTGCGATGGCATCGTCGATGCGCACGCCGGGCAGGAATCGGCTCTCGCGCCGAGTGGTCAGCAGTTCGGCGTTTTCCGCGTCGTGCTCCCATAGCGCAACTTTTCGCCCCGCGCGCGCGGCGGTCATGGCGAGCGCGGTTCCCCAGGCGCCCGCGCCCAGCACCGCGATATGGTCGAATGCCATGCGCCTCTCCGCCTATTGCGGCCGTGCGCGATAACCCGGTTGCGACCGGGCGCGGCTGACCTCATCGAGCGGCCAGCGCGCGCGCGGCGCGAAATCCAGGCCGTCGATGAGCCCGCGGGCGAGCCGCTCGGCGCCAGCCCACGCGATGATGGCGCCGTTGTCGGTGCACAGCGTCGGGGGCGGCACCACGAGCACGGTGCCCGCCTCGAACGCCGCGCGATGCAACGCCTTGCGGATCGTCTGATTGGCCGCCACCCCGCCGGCCGCCACAAGCGCGCTCGGCGGGCCGATCGTTGCCCGGAACAGGCGCAAGCCCGCGCGCAGCCGGTCCTCGATCATCTCCACCACCGCCTGCTGGAAGGAAGCGCACAGGTCGGAGACGTCCTGATCGGACAGCGGCGCGATTTTTTCCGCTTCGAGTCGTAAGGCGGTCTTCAGCCCCGAGAGCGAAAAATCCGGCTCCACCCGTCCCGCCATGGGTCGCGGCAGCGCGAACCGCGCCGGATTTCCGCGCACCGCCTCCTTTTCGACCTGCGGCCCGCCGGGATAGCCGAGGCCGAGCAGCTTCGCGGTCTTGTCGAAAGCCTCGCCGATGGCGTCGTCGATGGTGGTGCCAAGCCGCACGTAATCTCCCACCCCGCGCACCGCGACGATCTGCGTGTGGCCGCCGGAGGCGAGAAACAGACAGTAGGGAAAAGGCGTCGCCTCGGTGAGGCGGGCCGTCAGCGCATGCGCCTCCAGATGATTGACCGCGATCAACGGCTTGTCGTTGACGAGCGCGATGGCCTTGGCGGTGGTAAGCCCGACGATGACCCCTCCGATCAGCCCCGGGCCGGCTGCCGCCGCGATCCCGTCCACGGCCTCGAAGGTGCGGCCGGCGTCGGCCATCGCCTTTTTGATCACGTGGTCCAGCGCCTCCACGTGTGCGCGCGCCGCGATTTCCGGCACCACTCCGCCGAACGCGGCATGCTCGTTGACCTGCGACAGCACGACGTTGGAGAGGATTCGACCCGGTTGCTTGTCGTCGACTCGCAGCACCACGGCGGCCGCAGTCTCGTCGCATGTTGTCTCGATTCCGAGTACAACCATGGGGCCTCCGGAGCATGACCCGGGAAGTGGCTCAAGGCTCATGTTGTTCAGTTGGATAACCGCCTAGCATTGTGGGGCAGCGTGCCGCAATCCTCGATTCTTCTTCGCCTGGGAACGCGCGGCAGCCCGCTCGCGCTCGCCCAGGCGCGCATGGTGCAAGGTCGCTTGGCGGCCGCTCACGGGCTTGCCTCCGAGTTGATCGCAATCGAGACGATCCGCACCACCGGCGACCGCGTGCAGGACCGTCCGCTGGCCGAGCTTGGCGGCAAGGGCGTGTTCACCAAGGAAATTGAGGACGCACTGCTCGCCCGCCGCATCGATTTGGCCGTGCATTCCGCCAAGGATTTGGCGACGGTGCTGCCGCCTGGGCTGGTGATCGCTGCGTGTCTCCCGCGCGAAGACCCGCGCGATGTGTTCGTAAGCCAGCGCGCCAATGATTTGCTGTCGCTTCCGCCGGGCTCGTTGGTGGGCACGGCCTCCCCGCGTCGTCAGGCATTGGTGAGGCACCTGCGACCTGATCTCCGCGTGGCGCCATTGCGCGGCAATGTGGAGACACGGCTGCGCAAGCTGGCCGAAGGCGTCGCCGACGCCACCATTCTTGCGCTGGCCGGCCTCAAGCGGCTGGGCATGGAGTCCGCCGCGACTTCGATCTTCGAGATCGATGAATTTTTGCCGGCAGTGGGGCAGGGCGCCATCGCCATCGAGACTCGTGCGGATGATCGGGCCATCTTGAGTCTGCTTGCACCCATCGACCATGCGGAAACGTCCGTCGCGCTGTCCGCCGAGCGCGCCATGCTCGGCGAGCTCGGCGGCAACTGCCGCACCCCTATTGCCGGCCATGCGGTGGTCACCGCGGGTCGCATTCGCATCCGCGGTCTTGTCGCCAAGCCGGACGGCTCTCTCACCTTCGAGGCCGCGCGTGAGGGCGCGGTAAGGGATGCAGCGGCGCTCGGGGCTGATTTGGGCCGCGAACTCAAGACCCGCGCCACCCCCGACTTCTTCGGAAGCCCGTGATGCGCCTGCTTGTCACGCGGCCCGAGGAAGAAGGCAGGCGCACCGCCGAGGCACTGCGCGCGCAAGGTCACGAGGTGTTGCTGGCCCCGCTCTTGCGCATCGAGCCGATTCCCAATGCGGATTTCGGGCCGCCGCCGTGGTCGGCGATCCTGATTTCCAGCGCCAATGCCGCCCGCGCCGTTGCCGCCCATCCGCGGAAGGGCGAATTGGTCGCCTTGCCGCTGCTTGCCGTCGGCGAGCGCTCTGCCGAGGCCGCCCGCGAGGCTGGCTTTGCGGATGTGACGTCCGCCGGCGGCGACGCGAAGGATCTGGCGCGCGCCGCGGCCGCGCGTTTTGCCGGCCGCAGTGCGCCGCTGCTCTATCTCGCCGGCGAAGACCGCGCCGCCGACCTGTCCGCCGAACTCGGCGAATTGCGTGTGCGCGCAGTCGTCGTTTATCGCGCGATCAAGGCCGAGAGCCTGCCGCCGACCCTGCAGGCCGCGCTTGCGGCCGGCTGGCTCGAGGGCGTACTGCATTATTCGCGGCGCAGCGCGGAAGCTTATTTGGCCTTGGCGCAGGCCGCCGGCCTGCGCCGGAAGGCATTGGCGCCTTTGCACTATTGTCTGTCGGCGCGCATTGCCGCAGCGCTTGCCGAAGCGCCCGACGTGCGCATCGCCGCCGAGCCCAACGAGGCGGCTTTGCTGCGGCTTGTTGCGGGACGCTGACGCCACCTTGCCGTCACAGCCCGCGCGCAATATCCCTGGCTTGCGACCGCATGTTCCAATACGCTTTCGCAACATTTGGGAGGCCGTTCGCAATGGCGAGCAAACGCAGTCCGTCCGATTCGGCAGGGCCGCAGCGCCCGTCTCGGCGGTCGCAGACCATTGAGCTTGAGGCCACCGAAGTGTCGCGCGAGACGGCGGCTCCCTCTTCCTCCCCCGAACCGTCGTCCGAAGCAACTCCGCCGCGCAACGTCGCTTGGCTTCCGCCCGGCAACGCCGGGATCCTGGTCGCGGCATTTGCGGTGGGCGTTGCCGGCGCGTTGCTTGCAATCGGCCTGCTCTCGCTCGGCGGCTATTTGGGCGGCGGTTCCGCCACGCTCGAGAACCGACTCTCGGGGATCGAGGCGCAAATTCGCGAGCTTTCCGTGCGTCCGCCCGCGGAGCGCAGTGACAACCGCGCCATCGAGGGTCTTGCGTCCCGCCTCGAGCGTCTCGAGAAGAGTGTGGGCGCCGCCCCGTCGCCGCTGTCGGATCCCGCCCTCGCCAATCGCTTGGCCTCGGCGGAAGGTGCGACCAAGGCCTTTGCCGACGACATCGGCAGTCTGAACCGTCGCGTCGACGATCTTGCGGGGACGGTGCGCGAAGTGCGTGACCGTGCGGAGTCCACGGAAACCGCGATCGCCGAAATTCAGAAGGCGCTGCGCACGCTGGCGCCCGCGTTCGACAAGAACGAGATCGAGGCGCTGGCCAACCGAATCGCGGCGCTTGAGCGCGCTGCCGGCACCATGGAGACGGAGCTGGGCAAGCGCGCCACCGTGACCAGCGACCGCGCCGTGCGCCTTGCGCTTGCCACCTCCGCCCTGCGCGCCGCGGTCGAACGCGGCGAGCCGTTCGCCGCCGAGCTTGCCGCCGCGCGGCCGCTCGTCGCCGATCACGCGCTTGCCGCGCTCGAACCGTTCGCCGCCACCGGCGTGCCCAGCACGGCCAGGCTGGCGCAGGAGTTATCCGCGCTCATTCCGGCCTTGCGCAATGCGCTCGACGCGCTCCCGTTGGAAGGCTCCTTCTTCGAGCGTCTGAAGGCGAACGCCAGCCGGCTCATCCGAATCCGTCCGGTCGACGATCCCGGAGGCGACGACCCGGCCGCCGTGATCACGCGCCTCGCGTTGAAGGCCGCGAGCGCCGATCTCGCCGGCGCCCTCGCCGACCTTGCCAAGTTGCCGGAGCCGGTGCGCGAGAAGGCCAAGCCTTGGATCGAGAAGGTGAAGTCGCGCAACGCCGCCGTTGAGACCAGTCGCCAACTTGCCGCCGACGCCATCCGCGCCCTCGGGAAGGTGACCCATTAGAATTCGGACGCAGCGATGATCCGCGTCATCATTTATCTCGCGCTGGTCACGCTGATCGCGCTCGCGGGCGCCTGGATCGCCGATCGACCCGGCGAGGTGGCCATCACTTGGCAGGGCTGGCGCATTGAGACCTCCGTCATCGTCGCCGGCGTGCTGCTTCTGCTATTGGTGATGATGCTGATGCTGGTGTGGTCGCTCCTGCGGGCGATCTGGCGCTCGCCGGATCTGGTGGGGCGTTTTGTTGATCGGCGGCGTGCCGCCCGCGGGGAGCGGGCCATCTCCCAGGGGTTGATCGCGGTCGGAGCGGGCGATTTACGTGCGGCGCGCAGGTTCGCCGCCGAGGCGCGCCGTTTCAAACCTCAGGAGCCTTTGGCGCTTCTGCTGAGCGCGCAGACCGCGCAGCTTGCCGGTGATCGTGCCGCGGCCGAGCTTGCGTTCCGCATCATGGCCGAGCGCGAGGATACCAAGCTTCTCGGCCTGCGCGGGCTGTTCATCGAGGCGCAGCGCCGCGCCGATCTGCCCGCCGCCCGCGGCTATGCCGAGGAGGCCGCGCGCACCGCGCCCGCCGTGGCTTGGGCTGGGCAGGCTGCGCTGGAATTCCGCTGCGCCTCCGGCGATTGGGAAGGCGCGCTCGCGATCCTCGAGCGCAACATGCAGAATAAGCTGCTCGACCGGCCCACCTATCGCCGCCATCGCGCGGTGCTGCTCACGGCCGCGGCGCTGGCCGCCGAGGAGAGCGATCGTGATCACGCGCGCAGCCTCGCGCTCGAAGCGGTCAAGCTCGCACCCACCCTGGTTCCGGCCGCGGAGCTTGCCGCGCGCCTGCTCCTGGAGAAGCGCCAGGAGCGCCGCGCCGCGCGCATCATCGAGCGGGCATGGCAGGCCAATCCGCATCCCGACCTTGCGCAGATCTATGCCTATCTGCGCGTGGGCGACTCGCCGCGCGACCGTCTTCAGCGCGTTCAGGCGCTTGCCGCCAAGACGCCCGGCCATGTGGAAGGTGCAATCGCTGTGGCGCGCGTCGCCATCGATGCGCAGGAGTTTGCGCTCGCGCGGAGCGTCCTCAAGCCGTTGCTCGACGACCCGACGCAGCGCGTGGCCGAACTGATGGCCGCACTCGAGCATGCGGAGAGCGGCAACGACGGCCGCGCGCGCGAATGGATGGCACGCGCGCTGCGCGCGCGCCGCGATCCGGTGTGGACCGCCGATGGTTTTGTTTCCGAGCGGTGGCTGCCGGTATCTCCGGTGAGCGGCAAGCTCGATGCCATGCAGTGGAAAGTGCCTCTCGCCGCGCTCGGCCCGGCCGCCATCATCGAGCCAGAGAGTGAGGCGACCGCCGCACCCGGCGGCACGTCAGCCAAGCCGTCGACCGAGACATCGGGCGAAGAACCTGCCCCGGACAAGGGCGCACAGTCGCCCTCGACCGATCTGGCGCAGCCGCGAGTCGAGCCGGTGATCCCGTTGATGCATGCGCCCGACGACCCCGGTCCCGAACCGCCGTCGGACCGCGAGCCCGCCCCCGAGCCCGTGGCCGACACTTGGTGGCGCATACGGCTTTTTAGATAGGCACCGTCCGCAATCACCGTTGCTCGCGCGAGAATAGCGCGGCAGCGGTCCTGATTTGCCTTATGCGGATGTGGGCGACGGAGAATGAGGCAAACAATTGAGCAACGCGTCCGTGATGCCCTCCCCGGCGATGTCGCGCTTTGCGGGAGGCTTTATTTTCCTCTGCGCCGCTGCTACCTAGCCTCCATGGCCGCAGTAGCTCAGCGGTAGAGCATCCGCTTCGTAAGCGGGTGGTCGGGGGTTCAAATCCCTCCTGCGGCACCATTTGATTGCTGTCCCGCCCGGACCCATAGGTGACAGAACGCACCTAAGACATGGGGTGACAACCTCGGGCCGCCCACGCGTCGATCATTTTGTTGAGCCGCCGGGATCGGGACCGTTCTCCAGCAGTGCGATCAAGCCGCGCAGCAGGACATCCGGCGCTGGCGGACAGCCTTTGATGTGCAGATCGACCGGCACCACCTGCGACACGCCGCCGACGCAAGCATAGCTGTCCGCAAATATTCCGCCGTTGAAGGCGCAATCGCCGACGGCAACCACCCATTTCGGGTCGGGTGTGGCATTGTAGGTGCGTTCCAGCGCCTCGCGCATGTTCCGCGTCACCGGCCCGGTGACCATCAGCACGTCGGCGTGCCGCGGCGAGGCGACAAAGCGCAAGCCGAAGCGTTCGAGATCGTAGAACGCGTTGTTCAGCGCATGGATTTCCAGTTCGCAGCCGTTGCAGGATCCGGCGTCCACTTCGCGGATGGCGAGGCTGCGTCCCAGCTTGCGGTGTGCGGCGCGGTTGAGTTGCTGCGCGAGCTCGGCGAGCGCTGCCTCGTCGGGCGGCGGGGCTGCGTCGGTCACCGGAGGCCGAACCAGGTTCTTCAGCAGAATTCTACGCATCGGTCCGTCCTACAGATCATGCCCGGAATACGAGCAGTTGAACGATTTGTTGCAGAGCGGAAAATCCGCGACGATGTTGCCCTCGATCGCAGCCTCGAGCAGCGGCCACTGGAACCAGGACGGGTCGCGCAGATGGCAGCGCGCGATCGTCCCGTCACCGTCGATGCGCAGCCACACCAGCACCTCCCCGCGGAACGCCTCGGCGAGCGCCATGCCCTCGCGGGCTTCCCCGCGGCTCGCCTTCACCTCGCCTGTAATGGCGCCCGCCGGCAGGAGCTCGATGATCTGATCGATCAAGGACATGCTCTGCTCGACCTCGCGGATGCGCACCCACACCCGCGCATTGACGTCGCCTTCCTCGAACACCGGCACGTCGAACGCGAGCTCGTCGTAGGGCGCGAAAGCCAGCGTGCGCCGCACATCGAAATTTCTGCCGGAGGCGCGGCCGATGTAGCCGCCGGCGCCGAACTGCTTGGCGAGCGCCTGGCTCAAGGTCCCGGTGGTGACCGTGCGGTCCTGCAGCGAGGCCGTGTTGTCGTAGATCTCGATCAGCTCCGGAAACCGGCGCCGCACGTTTTCGAGGAGCCAGCGCAGTCGCTCGATGCCGTTTTTTCCGAGATCGACCGCTACGCCGCCCGGGACCACGCAGTCCATCATCAACCGGTGGCCGAAGCAGTCAGCCGCCGTCCGCAGGGTGCGCTCGCGCAGGATACCGCATTGCGCGTGCATGATTGCGAACGAGGCATCGTTGCAGATTGCGCCGATGTCGCCGAAATGATTGGCGAGCCGTTCGAGCTCGGCCATCAGCGCCCGCAAGAAGTGTGCGCGCCGCGGCACCTCGATCTCCAGCGCGGCCTCCACGGCGCGTGCATAGGCGAGCGCGTAGGCAACTGTCGAGTCGCCTGATGTGCGGCCCGCGAGCCGGGCGCCTTTCACGAGCGAGGCCCCGGTCATCAGCGACTCGATGCCCTTGTGGACATAGCCGAGCCGCTCTTCCAGCCGCACGATTGTCTCGCCGTTGGCGGTGAAGCGGAAGTGCCCTGGCTCGATGATGCCCGCATGCACCGGGCCGACTGGAATCTGGTGCAGGCTTTCGCCTTCCGCGGGCAGGAACGGATAGGCGCCGCGCCCGGAAGGCGGCCCGCCTGCGCCGAGCGGATGGCGCACGTTCCAGAACCCGAGATCGAGCCACGGTCGCAAATCGGGGGCGCCGTCCGGCACAAGGCCGTAGAGGTCGTGGATCGCCCGTTCCAGGCGGATCGCCGGCGCATGCTGCGCGCCGACTGAAGGGAACCTGCCGTCCCGGCATTCGATCGTTGCCACCGCAATCTCGGCCGGCTCCGTCAGCACTGCCATGTGCACGGCGCCGGCATCGCCCCAAAGGCCAAGCAGCGTCGCACGGCCTGCTGCGAGCTCTGTCGCGATGCCGCGCCATTGCTCCGCGTTCACAAAGACGCGCGGCCAAGGCCGGTGCGCGCCGACTTGCCGGCCTTTGGAAACGATATCGCGCACGATCGTCATCGCGCTATCCGAGTAGCCTGGCCACGTTCTGGAACCATGTCACGACGGCAGGCGGCATGTAGATGCCGGCAATGAACACCAAAGCGAGGTGGGAATACATGGGGATGTAGGACGCCGTCGCCTTGCCGCGCGGTCCCCGCGGCTCACCGAAAGCGATGCCGTTCAGCCGCAGAAACAACGCGCCCAGCGCGACGAGTATGCCGAATACGAGCAGGATCGCGAGCCACGGATAGCGGGCGAAGGTCGAACTGATCAGCAGGAATTCGCTCGTGAAGATGCCGAGCGGCGGCAGTCCGGCGATCGCCACCACGCCGATCACGAGCCCCCAGCCGAGTGCCGGGTTGGTTTCCGTGAGGCCGCCCATTTCCGCGATCTTCTGCGTGCCCTTGACCTGGGCGATATGGCCGACCGCAAAGAAGATGGCAGACTTGGTGAGCGAGTGCATCGTCATGTGCAAAAGGCCCGCGAAATTGGCGAGCGGTCCGCCCATGCCGAAAGCAAATGTGATGATGCCCATGTGTTCGATCGACGAATAAGCGAACATCCGCTTGATGTCGCGCCGGCGGTACAGCATGAAGCTCGCGAAGATCGCCGAGATCAGCCCGAGCGTCACCATCAGCGGCCCCGGCGCGACGGCGGCCGGGTTGATCGCGAGGAGCATCTTGAATCGCAACAGCGCATAGAGCGCGACGTTGAGGAGCAGCCCGGAAAGGACCGCGGAGATCGGGGTCGGCCCCTCCGCATGCGCATCGGGCAGCCATGCGTGCAGCGGCGCGAGCCCGACCTTGGTGCCGTAACCGAGTAACAGGAACACGAACGCAAGATTGAGCAACGCTGGATCGAACTTCGCCGCCTGCGCGACGAGCTGCGTCCACACCATCGCCGACAGGCCTTCGCCGATCACCGGCAGCGCCGACAGATACACGAGAATCGTCCCGAACAGCGCCAGGGCGATACCGACGCTGCCGAGGATGAAATATTTCCAGGCCGCCTCGAGCGCCTCGTGCGTGCGGTAGATGCCGACCATCAGCACGGTGGTGAGCGTGGCGAGCTCGATCGCGACCCACATCAGCCCGATGTTGTTGGCGACCAGCGCGAGATTCATCGCGAACATCAGGGTCTGATACATGGCGTGATAGAAGCGCAGGAACGTCGGCGTGAGACGGCCGATGGCGAGCTCGTGGCCGATGTAGGTCGCGCTGAACACGCTGGTGGTGAATCCGACGAACGTGGTCAGCACGATGAATGTGTTGTTTAGATCGTCGACCAGGAGATAGGGTCCGGGGGCGGGCCGCTCTGCAAACAGCGACAGCGCCGCGAGAAACGTCGTGAGCGTAGCCAACACATTGAGCCGCGCGGTCATGCGATAACCCGGTAGCGCGGCGAGAATGGCCGCGCCGGCGGCCGGGATCACCAGAATGGCAACCAGGGCGTCGAATGGCACGCTCACGGTCGCTCTCCGCGGAAGCGCTCGAGCGCGTGCACGTCCACCGTGTCGAACCGCTCGCGAATCCGGAACAAAAAGATGCCGATGACGATGAAAGCCACCAGAATCGAGAAGGCGATGCTGATCTCGACCACGAACGGCATGCCTTTGGCGCCTGTCGCCGCCAGCACCAGGCCGTTTTCGATCGACATGAAACCCACCACTTGGCTCACCGCATTGCGGCGCGTCACCATCATCAGCAGCCCGAGCAACACCACGGAAAGCGCAAATGCGAGATCTTCGCGCGCCAGCGGGTCCGCCTCCATCGTCACGCGCAGCATCACCACCATGGAAAGGGCGACCAGCCCCATGCCGAGCAGCATGGTGGCGCCGACGCCCACGACGTTTTCGATCTCGCGGTGGATGCCGAGGCGCACGATGATTCGGTGCAGCGCGACCGGAATCACGATCGCCTTGAAGACGAGCGCAATGACGGCGGTGACGTAGAGATGATGGGCGCTCTGGGCGTAGGCCTGCCATGCGACCGACAGGGCCAGCACCAGCGCGTGCAGCGCAAACACGTTCAGGAGCGCGTAAAGGCGGTCCTGGTAGAGCTGCATGAGGCTCAACAGGACAAGCCCTCCGGCCAGCAGGTGAGCGACGTCGAAGACGAGACCGCGCATGCTACAGGCTCCGCGATACGAACAGCAGCAGGGTCGCCAGCAAGCCGAACATCAGCGCCACGCCCAGAAACTCGGGCACGCGGAACACGCGCATCTTGGCGATCGCGGTTTCGAACACCGCGAGCAGACAGCCGATGACCGCAAGCTTGGCGAGATAAGCGGCAACGCCGATGGCGAGCGCCTGCGGGCCTGCGCCGGCCGGCGCCACGCCCCACGGGAAGAACAAGCAGCCGATCAGCGAGGCGTAGAGCAGCAGCTTCAGTTCGGAGGCAAGGTCAATCAGCGCCAGATGCCGCCCCGAATATTCCAGCACCATCGCCTCGTGCACCATGGTCAGTTCGAGATGCGTCGCCGGGTTGTCAATGGGAATGCGCGCATTCTCGGCGATGGCCACCATGATCAGCGCGAACAGCGCAAGCCCGAGCGAGACGCGCAGGCCCACCTCGTCCGAGGCCATGTAGGACACGACCGTGGACAATTGGGTCGAACCGGCGACCAACGCCAGCGTGAACACGGCCATCAGCATCGCCGGTTCCGCGAGCGACGCGATCATCACTTCGCGGCTTGAGCCGATGCCGCCGAAGCTCGTGCCGACGTCGAGCCCGCCGAGCGCCTGGAAGAAGCGTGCACTGCCGAGCAGCGCGGTGATGGCGATGAGGTCCGCCGTCCAGCTGAACAGCAGTCCGCCTTGGAAGGTTGGGATCAGGGCCGCGGCCACCCAAGTCGCAGCAAAGACAAAATAGGGGATCATCCGGAACAGCCAGGAAGCGTTCTCGGCCAGCACCACCTCCTTGCGCAGCAGCCGGATAAGGTCGCGATAAGGCTGGATGAGCGGCGGGCCGCGCCGGCGCAGGATCCGGGCCTTCACCTTGCGCGTGATGCCGGTGAGCAGCGGCGCCAGCAGCAGCACCAGCAGCATCTGCGCGCCTTGCACGGCGAGGTCGAGGATCACGGCCATATCGCGAGCACCAGGAGCAGCGTCACCAGCGCGGCGAACACAAGGCTGAGGTACTGCCGGATGGTGAGAAATTGCAGCCGATTGAGCCGCTCCGACAGGTTCTGCACGATCGCCGCCACCGGCGCGTAAATCGCATCCCAGATCAAGTCGCGCAGTTCGACCGCAAGGCGCGCGGCGCGCGTCGCGCCCGGCGGCGGCATTTCGGTGTGCTCGCGCGCGCGAAAGACCACCGAGCCGAACACGCGCCGGATGGGCTGGGCGAAGCTGTCGGCGGTGTATTGCGTGCTTGGGCTTGCGTCCGGATATCCGCAGTCCCAGGGCGGGGCGCGTCGCAGCCGGTCGGAGGCCAGCCGGTGGATCGCAAATGCCGACAGAAAGCCCGATGCCAGCATGAAGGTGAACACGAGCAGCCCGTTATAGGAGCTGCGGCTTTCGGCGATGGGCACGATGGAGAGCCATTCGACGCTGTGCTGCACCGGCATGCGCTCGCCGACCAGGCCTCTGACCACGGGGGCCAGCGCGTCGATGAACAAGCCCGGCAGGATTCCGCCGACAAGGCACAGCGCGGCAAAGAAGAACATCGCCGCGAGCGAGGCAAAGTCGGTCTCGCGCGCCCGCTCGGCGGCGTCGCTGCGCGGCCGGCCCAGGAACGTGATGCCGAACGCCTTCACGAAACAGGCCGCAGCCAGCGCGGCGGACATCGCCAGCACGGCGCCGACCGCAGGGACCAGAAACTTCAGACCCCATGACGGCAGCTGCGGGCTCAGCAGGATGGCCTGGAACGTCAGCCATTCCGAGACGAAACCGTTGAGCGGCGGCAGGGCGGAGATGGCGACGCAGCCGACCAGGAAGACGAACGCTGTCTGCGGCATGCGATGGATCAGCCCGCCGAGCCGCTCCATGTCGCGTTCGCCTGTGGCGGCGAGCACCGCACCCGAGCCGAAGAACAGGAGACTTTTGAACACCGAATGGTTGAGTACGTGCAGCAGCCCGGCGGTGAGCGCGAGCGCCGCCGCGGCCTGCATGCCGTGCGCTCTGAAGGCAAGCGCAAGGCCCAAACCGATAAAGATGATCCCGATGTTCTCCACGGTGTGATACGCGAGCAGGCGCTTGAGATCATGCTGCATCAGTGCATAGAGCACGCCCATCACGCATGTCGCTGCCGCGAGCGCGAGCACCACCATGCTCCACCACCAAGCCGGCGGGCCGAGCAGATCCAGGACGACTCGCACAAATCCGTAGACGGCGACTTTGGTCATGACCCCGCTCATCAGCGCGGAGACGTGGCTTGGCGCGGCGGGATGCGCGAGCGGCAGCCAGACGTGCAGCGGCACGAGCCCGGCCTTGGATCCGGCGCCCACGAGGGTGAGAATGAGGGCGAGCGCGGCGAGCCCCGGCGAGAGCTGAGCGTTGCGAATTTGGGCGAAGGCGTAGCCGCCGTCAGGCCCGGCCAGCAGTCCGAAGGTCAAGAGCAGCGCCAGGGTTCCGACGGTTGCCATCACCAAATACACGTAGCCGGCGTGCAAGTTGTCCGCCGTACGATGATGCGAAATGACAAGCGCCCATGACGTGAGCGACATGAATTCCCACGAGATCAGGAATGTGAAAGCGTCGTCGGCCAGGATCACAAGGTTCATGCCGGCCAGAAACAGCGGGTAGAACGGCAACACGCGTTGCGGTTCGGTTTCGTGTCGGCCGTAACCCAGCGCGAACACGCTGGCAGCAGCGGCGCCGAGGTCGATCACCAGGAGGAAGAAAGCGCCGAGGAAATCGATTCGGAAATGCGCGCCAAGCCAAGGTAATCCGAGCGGCAGGGTGAGACTGACCTGCGCGCGGCCGGCCAGCAGGTGGTCGGCCGCCACGATCAGCAACACGAGCGAACAGGCAAGGCTTGCGCCATAGACGATCCACGCGGCCCACCGCGCCCGCGCGCAGAACACCGCGAGGATGGAAAGCGCAAGCAGCACGGCGACGGACAGAACAGCCGCTATCATTGCGATGGCCTCTTCAGTCGGACGCCGCGTCCGCCGCCGGCGCTCACTGCATTGTCGGCAATCAACTCGATGCCGGCGGCATCGAGCGCCGAGACGAGCTTCATGAGCGAATCGACATTGCCGCGGATCACCCCGTCGCTGGCCTCCATCCGCTGGATGGTCGGCAGGGACAGACCGGATTGCGCCGCAAGCTCACGCTGGTCGATGCCGAGCAGCGCGCGGGCGGCGCGCAGCTGCGATGCCGTGATCATGGATATCGAAATTCGCAGGTTCCAAATTGCGATATTGCCATATTGCACATTTAAACTGATGTATCAACAATAATTAGCGGTTGCGCAATCAGGAATTGCTTTCGCCGCATCCTCAACCGAATCGCTCGGGGTATTTGATTGCGGATTGCGCGCGGCGGCACCGATGCGTGCGCGCGCAACGCCAGTCGGCGATTGAGACGACGCGCCCGCCGAATGGGAAATGCGCAAGGCAGGGAGATTTGCCTATATTCCACCACCGTTCCTTCTTGCAGAGCAACGCCGGTGCCATGCTCCGCCTTCGGCTGCAACGAAAGATCGGTCGCGGGCACGTCCTGCCTTGGAGAATCATGCAATGAAAGCGGCAGTCGTTGGTCAGAACGGAGTCGAAATTCGCGATGTCCCGAAGCCCGAGCCGCAGCCGAACGAGGTGCTGATTCGCGCCCGCGCCTCAAGTCTCAATCGCGCCGATTTGTTGATCAGCCTTGGCCAGCGCCACGGCGCCGTCGGCGGCGTGGGGGCGCGGCTCGGTCTTGAGTGCGCGGGCGACGTGGAAGCCGTCGGCAGCGAGGTGCAGGGAATCCGTCCCGGCGACCGGGTGATGGCTTCTGCGCCCGGCGGCTACGCCCAGTATGTCGTCACCGACTGGGGCCGCGTGCATCGCATTCCGGCGAACAACATGACCTATAAGCAGGCCGCCTGTTTTCCCGTGGCGCTGCAGACCATGCACAACGCGATCGTCACCGCAGGACGGCTCAAACGCGGCGAGACCCTGCTCATCCAGGGCGCAAGCTCCGGCGTCGGCCTGATGGGCATGCAGATCGGCAAGCTGATGGGCGCCGCGCTGGTGATGGGCACATCCACCAATCCCGAGCGGCGCGCGCGGCTCAAGGATTTTCGCTGCGATCTTGCGCTCGACTCCGCGGACCCGGCCTGGCCGGAGCAGGTGAGGAAAGCCACTGGCGACAAAGGCGTCGATCTGATCGTCGATCAGGTGTCGGCCGGTGTGGCCAATCAGAATCTCGCCGCGGCGGCGATTCTCGGCCGCATCGTCAATGTCGGCCGCCTCGGCGGCAAGACCGGCGAGTTCGATTTCGACCTGCACGCGCTCAAGCGCATTGACTACATCGGCGTCACCTTCCGCACCCGTACCATCGAGGAGGTGCGCGAGATCAACCGCCTGATGCGCGCCGATCTCTGGCCGGCGGTCGAGGCCGGCAAGCTGTCCTTGCCGATCCACAAGGTTTTCCCGCTCGACCAGGCCGCCGAGGCGCTCGCCATGATGCGCGCCAATCAACATTTCGGCAAAATCGTTTTGACGATCGACTGACCGCCGTCTGTGCGGTCGGAGGGGAGGGGATATCGTGGCGCGGAAGTCCCAAAACACATCGCGTTCCGGCCGTGTGCCGCGCGCGCATGGCCGCTACGCCTATTCGCCCATCGTTGACCGGCCGCCCTTGCGCTGGCCGAACGGAGCGCGCGTCGCGCTGTGGGTGATCCCCAACATCGAGCATTTTTACTTCGACCGGCCCGCGCACGCCATTGCGCATGCCTCGCGCCACCTCGTTCCCGACGTCCTCAACTACGCCTGGCGCGATTACGGCGTGCGGGTCGGCATCTGGCGCATGATGGAGCTCATGCAGCGCTACGGCATCCGCGGTACGGTCGCGCTCAACTCCGACTGCTGCCGCGAATATCCGCGCATCATTGAGGAGGGCAAGAAGCTCGGCTGGGAGTGGATGGGCCACGGCACCAGCAATTCGATCCTGCTCACCGGACTGCCGGAAGCTCAGGAGCGCGCCCTCATTCGCGAGACGGTGACAACGATCAGGAACAGCGTCGGCGTGGCGCCGCGCGGTTGGCTCAGCCCCGGC
>FWPU01006316.1_pt1 | contig 23968 bp, 22 predicted proteins | sample 2228361 | NCBI WGS metagenome assembly FWPU01 (sample SAMEA103939777, study PRJEB20133) | metagenome
ACTGAGCTTTGTGTTATTGCTCACATTGTTGATGTCTGCCTGTCAGCCGGCAGCCACGCCTACTCAGGCGCCGCAGCCGACACAACCGCCTGCTGAACCACAGCCGACACAACCGCCTGCCGAACCGCAGCCCACACAACCACCCGCCGAACCGGAAGAGTTCATCTTTGGAATGCTGTTGGTCGGCCCGTACAATGATCGTGGGTGGAGCCAGGCCCATTATGACGCCGGTTTGTATGTTGAAGAAAAAGTTCCCGGTGCCAAATTGATCTACATTGACAAAGTTAACCCGGCTGACCGTCCTGGCACAACCCCTGAACAGCTGGCGGAGGATCTGCTTTCGAAGGGCGCAAAGTTGATTATCTTCAATTCAGATGATATGAAAGACGGCGCCATTAACTTCGCTCGTGCTCATCCGGATGTGCCGGTCATTCACGCCTCCGGGGATACTTCATGGAAGGAAGGCGTCAATTACATTGAATTCCCCAAGTTTGGCAACACGATGGGGAGAATGGAATACGGCAAGATGATTGCCGGTTGTGCAGCTGCCCTGACCACGAAGACCGGCCAGATTGGTTATCTTGGGCCGCTAATCAACGACGAGACCCGCCGTCTGACTGCTTCGGCCTATCTCGGTGCTAAATACTGCTATGAGAAGTATGCTGGCAAGAATCCGGCTGACCTGAAATTCAAAGTTACCTGGATTGGCTTCTGGTTCAATATTCCCGGTTTCACCGCCGATCCGACTCAGGTTGCGGATGACTTCCTGAATAGCGGTTATGATGTGGTCATCTCCGGCATTGACACCACCGAGGCATTGGTACAGGCCAGCAAAGCCCGTGCCGCCGGTAAGGAAGTGTGGGCCATTCCTTACGATTATGAAGGTGCTTGCGCCGAAGCACCGGAAGTGTGTTTGGGTGTGCCGTACTTCAACTGGGGGCCGGCTTATCTGCGGGCTGTTGAACAGGTCAAGGCCGGCACATTCCAGTCTTATTTTGAATGGCTTGGACCGGACTGGACGGACATCAACAACCACGATACCTCCGCTGTCGGTTTTGTGTTTGGTGATGCACTCAGCGCGGATGCAAAAGCCAATGTCGAAAAATTCATTGCTGAACTGGCTGGTGGATTGAACCTGTTTGTGGGTCCGTTGAATTACCAGGATGGCACGCCGTTCCTTGCCGAAGGTGAGGTGGCTACCGACCTTCAGGTCTGGTATCTGCCGCAATTGCTGGAAGGTATGGAAGGTCAGAGCGTTCCCAGCGAATAATCGGTTAATAATCGTTTTAGAATGGGGCTGCTGCATTTGCAGCAGCCCCAAATTGGAAGATTGAGCCAGGATGGAAGGACTTTTGGTGTTAGAAGGCTGAGTTCTGCATGAAAGTTGAACTGATTCACATCCACAAACATTTTGGTGCAGTTCATGCAAACAACGATATCAATCTGACGGTTGAATCCGGGAAGATTCAGGGCATTCTCGGAGAAAATGGGGCCGGTAAAAGCACCTTAATGAAAATCCTTTCCGGCTATATTCAGGCCGATTCGGGAGAAATTCGGCTGGATGGAAAACCGGTAAAAATCAATTCTCCCTCCGATGCCATTCGCCTGGGTATTGGTATGCTCCACCAAGATCCGCTCGATTTCCCGCCGATGCGGGTGGTAGATAACCTGCTGATTGGACACGACGGAAGTTTATTTCCAAATCGGCGCGAGGTAGTGCGTGCCTTTAATGAATTACAAAACCAGTTTGGATTCAGTATTGATCCATACGCTTATGTGGATACCCTGACGGTGGGGGAACGCCAGCAACTGGAAATTCTGCGTTTGTTATGGCTGGGGGCGCGGGTGCTGATTCTGGATGAACCCACGACGGGGATCAGCGCTTCGCAGAAAGAAAAGTTATTTGAGACTTTGCGAAGATTGGCTGCACAGGGTATGTCGGTAATCTTTGTCTCTCACAAACTGGAAGATGTTGAGTTCCTGTGCGACCGGATTGCTGTATTCCGAAAAGGTGAATTGGTAGGAGAAGTTAACCCACCCTATGTAACCGATGAATTAGTCAAAATGATGTTCGGAAGAGTAATCAGTCTAGAAGAAAAACGCCGTTATGAAACCTGTGATGTTTCCTTTCACCTCGACCATGTGACGATTGAGGATTACCGCTTGCAAATTCGGGATATTAATCTTTCCGTCAGTTGCGGGGAAGTCATCGGACTGGCAGGGATGGAGGGTTCCGGTCAGGTGCAGTTTTTGCGTACCTGTGCTGGACTGATGCGGCCGGTGGCTGGAGAAATCAACTTAGGGGGTAGAAGATTAACTGGCAAGCCTTACCGGGCATTTTTGGAAGCCGGAATTGCCTATGTGCCTGCCTCGCGAATGGAAGAGGGTTTAATTCCCGGTCTTTCCCTGACGGAGCATTTCATCCTGGCTGAGGAACAAAATGGTTTCTTTATCAATTTTGATAAAGCTCTGGCAACCACCCGTCAGCGGATTGAGGATTTCAATATCAAAGGCACACCTGTCAGCACGGTTGAGTCACTTTCGGGGGGCAATCAACAGCGTGCTTTACTGGCAATGCTGCGTCATCCGGTGAATTTACTCCTGCTGGAGCATCCCACTCGTGGTTTGGATATTGAATCGGCGATCTGGATTTGGGGCAAATTGAAAGAACGCTGCAAGCAAGGTACAAGTATCATCTTCACTTCGGCGGATTTGGAAGAGATTTTACAATATAGCGACCGCATACTGGTGTTTTACGGCGGAAAAGTGTCTCCGCCAATAGATGCTGAATCCACCACCGTTGAACAATTGGGCCAGTTGATCGGCGGAAAAGGATTTTGATCTCCATGGATAAGGTGACGGTACGATGATGAAGACATCCTCACGCTGGAGCGGTATCGGATTTCAAACATTGGCGGTTTTACTGGCACTGGCCTTTACAACTGTTGTGATGCTGATTTCCGGAGCGGACCCTATCCAGGTTTATCAAAATATCATCAGTGGAGCGCTGGGTTCGCCAACAAAAATTGCCGATATTCTGGTTGCCTGGACACCGCTTTTGCTGGCAACTGCGGGTTTACTGTTGACCTTTACCGCGGGTTTGTGGAACATTGGTATTGAAGGTCAAATTACCCTGGGAGCCATTTTTACTACCTGGGCACTGCGTCTATTACAACCCACTGACCTGCCACCCACGTTGATTATGACGATTGGATTTGTGGCCGGGGCATTGGGGGGAATGATCTGGGCGGCATTGGTCGGTTTGTTAAAAATTTATGGGAATGTTAACGAGATTTTTGGCGGACTTGGTTTGAACTTTGTGGCAACGGCATTGACCATCTGGCTGATTTTCGGCCCGTGGAAACGTCCCGGCGTTGGCTCGATGAGTGGTACAGAGCCGTTTCCGCTGGAATTGTGGTTACCGACCTTGTCCGGTTTTCGGCTCAGCCCGCTGGCTTTGGCAATGGGAATTATTGCAATTGCGATTGTATATATTTTGCTGCGAGGGACTTATTTTGGGTTGCGGTTGAAAGCGGTTGGGCGCAATGGCAGAGCGGCATTTTTAATGGGTATTCCTACTACCCGATATATGTTGATGGCATTCTTATTGTGTGGCTTGATGGCGGGGTTAGCCGGTGCTACTCAGGTTTTGGCCGTCTACCATCGTCTTATTCCCTCCATATCTTCTGGTTACGGCTTTCTTGGCATGATGGTCGCCATGCTGGTTAATTATCAGGCTCTTTGGGCTGCTCCGGTTGCTTTGTTTTTTGCCGCGTTGAATATTGGCAGCATTCAATTGCCCATTGTGCTGAAACTGGATTCCTCCCTTTCCGGTGTTCTGCAAGGTTCGCTGGTTCTGTTTGTGTTATTGATGGATGGCGTTCGTCGCCGCCTGACACGGAATCAATGAGGTGATAGACATGGATACGCAGCTTATCCTGATTGGTTTGGCGGGTGTTTTGGCTTCATCGGCACCCATTGTCTTTGCAACCATTGGGGAAACCTTCGCGGAACGCAGTGGGGTAATCAATCTCTCTTTAAACGGCACAATATTGCTGACGGCCATGGCGGGTTTTGCGGTCGCTGTCACCACCAATAGCCTCTTTTTGGGTTTTCTGGCAGGGGCATTAATTGGTGGTCTGGTGGCTTTGATTGTGGCGTTTAGCAGCATTTCGCTTAAGCAATCGCAGGTTGCGGTTGGTTTTATCCTGGCGCTTACCTGCCGTGATCTCTCCTATTATCTCGGAAATCCTTTCATGGGCTTACAGGGACCGAGGGTGCCTTCGCTGCCCATTCCTGGTTTAGCGGATATTCCGATCATTGGAGTCATTTTCTTTCAACAGGATATTCTGGTCTACGCCAGTTTTCTGCTGATTATTGTTTCGTATGTGTTTATTTTCAAAACACGCCCGGGTCTCATGCTGCAAGGGATTGGCGAAAAACCGGCAACGGCATTTGTGCGTGGAGCAAATGTCAACCGGCTGCGCTATTTTTACACGGTGTTGGGCGGTATGTTGGCGGGACTGGCGGGCCCCATGTTCTCACTCAGCGTCAAAGCCGGTTGGAAAGGAACCATCTCCGGACTGGATGGCTTTGGTTGGATCGCTCTAGCGCTGACGATTTTTGGTGGCTGGAATCCATTGAGGGCTGCCTTTGGCGCCTACCTTTTTGGATTGCTGCAGTGGCTGGGGCTGGTGTTACAGCCCAGTTTACCCAATATTCCTTCGCAGGTGCTGCAAGTTGCACCCTTCCCGTTGATGATCTTAACCCTGTTGTTGGTAAACATCGGTAACGCTGAGTGGGTAGACCGGACATTGGCTGCTTTACCGGAAAAAACCCGCAAGTGGTTGGCTAATTTCCTTCGAGCATTGCGCACCTCACCACCGGCCTCACTGGGCGTACCGTTTGAGAATGAATAATCCCATTTCAACCAGAGGATGAATATCTATGAGTGAATTTACAGGCTATCGTTGTTCGTTGTGCAACACCGAGTATGCGCCGGGGCAGGTTACCTACACCTGCCCGAAAGATGGCGGCAATCTGGATGTTGTGCTGGATTATGCCACCATCCGCCAGAAATACGAGATCAATGATATTGTATCCCGCTCGGATTATTCGCTCTGGCGTTATTTGCCATTGCTGCCGGTCAGAGATCCGGGTGGAGAAGGTACTCCCCTGCGGATGGCAGGATGGACACCGACCTATTACCCCAGCCGTCTGGCGGAGAAGTTGGGATTGAAACATTTGTGGATCAAGGACGAAGGGCGGAATCCCACGGCTTCCTTCAAGGACCGGGCTTCTTCGGTGGTGGTAGCGCGTGCCCGTCAAATAGGGGCCGAAGTGGTTGTGACTGCTTCAACCGGGAATGCGGGGGCTGCGCTGGCAGGGATGGCAGCTGCAATTGGTCACAAGGCGGTCATTTTTGCGCCTAAAACAGCTCCCCCGGCTAAGGTGGCTCAATTGCTGGTTTATGGGGCGCAGGTCATTCTGGTGGATGGTAATTATGATTCAGCTTTTGACCTGACCATTCAGGCTGCCGAGGAGTTTGGGTGGTACTGCCGCAACACCGGATATAATCCCTTCACGGCAGAAGGCAAGAAAACCGCAGCATTCGAAATTTGGGAAAACGTGATTCTAAACCTGAAACGGGATCTTCCGCCTCTGGCGGTATTTGTCTCTGTAGGGGATGGCAACATTATCTCCGGATTGCACAAGGGCTTTAAGGACTTACAGGCACTCGGCTGGCTGGAAAAAATGCCGCGAATTTTTGGCATCCAATCTGAAAAGTCGGCAGCGGTTGCCAATGCTTTCTTCAAAGGGACAGAGGAAATTGAACCCGTGCAGGCAACCACCATTGCCGATAGCATTTCGGTGGATTTGCCGCGGGATGGGGTGCGAGCTTTGCGGGCAGCCCGCCAAACCGGAGGAGAATACCTCACCGTCTCTGACGAAGAGATCATCGCCGGGATTGGCGAATTGGGTCCGGCAGGTATCTTTGCTGAACCGGCTGGGTCAACGGCGTATGTGGGATTAAAGAAAGCCATTGCTTTGGGCAAGATCACTCCTGAAGATCCGGTACTGGTCATCAACACCGGTAGTGGGTTGAAAGACATCCGGGCGGCCATGCAGGCGGTACCGCCTGCGCCCGTGATTGAGCCGACCATGACCGCTTTGAAAAAACATCTTGGAATCTAAGAGCTGATGCATTGCGAGGTGACTGAAAACTACCCACATGACCGAAAAACCTGTTTTTTCAATAGTTGTACCAATTTATAACGAGGCTTGTTGTCTGCACGAACTTTACCGCCGTATGGTTGAGGTTATGGAGCGGACGGGTGAGCCATGGGAGTTGGTGCTGGTCAACGACGGATCGGTGGATGAATCCCCGAATATCATTCGTGAACTGGCCCGCTCCGACCCGCGTGTGCGGCCGGTTATGTTTGCACGCAACTTTGGCCATCAAATTGCGGTGACAGCCGGATTGGATTACTCACGCGGGGATGCGGTGGTTATCATAGATGCCGACCTGCAAGACCCACCGGAAGTCATATTGGATTTGATTGAAAAGTGGAAGGAAGGTTATGATGTCGTTTACGCGGTGCGCGCCGAAAGGGAGGGAGAATCTTTCTTTAAGAAATTTACAGCCTCTCTCTTCTATCGTCTAATCGCCCGCATCACGGATGTGGACATTCCAATGGACGCTGGTGACTTCCGATTAATGGATCGGAAGGTGGTTAATGTGCTGAACACCATGCGCGAACACCACCGATTTTTACGGGGTATGTCGGCGTGGGTGGGTTTCCGACAAACCGGCGTGCTTTATCGCCGTGCGCCGCGCTTTGCTGGTGAAACCAAATACCCGTTGCGCAAAATGCTGCGCCTTGCTCTAACGGCAATCACTGGCTTTTCTTACTTTCCCCTACAACTGGCTACTTATTTGGGCTTTTTTGCGGCAGGTTTGGCCATTTTAGCTATCCCGATTGTGATTGTCCTGCGCGCTATTCAAGCACAGGCTTTTTTTGGCCAGGCAACTACGCTGATAGCCGTGCTGTTTTTGGGGGGTGTCCAATTGATTTGCCTTGGGATTTTAGGCGAGTACATTGGACGAATTTATGATGAAGCAAAGGGTCGGCCGCTGTATATCGTCAGCGAAAGCCCGGAAGATTTTGAAAAAACACCAAAACTTATTGAGGAGAAAACAGATGGCAACCATTGATTTAACCGTAATTCCAGAACGAAGAGAGCGGGCCTTGAAACGTGTGAAGGAACGCAATATCATCATCCCGACCTTCGCTCAAATGAAAAACCCGAACTTGATTCCGGATCATATCAAGGAGGAATTGAAAAATATTGGCTTATGGGATGTTCATCCCCGCAATCTTTTCCGAATCACCTGGAAAAATGAGCCAAAACCCTTCGGTGGTTTGTTCGGCGGCGTCAATTTTATTGAATTGCCTTCCAGCCTGACCGGTGTACCAGCGCGCTTGATCGGTCTGGTTGGCAAGTGGTTTCCAACCGGCGCGCATAAAGTAGGGGCTGCTTTTGGGTGTTTGGTGCCGCGTCTGGTGACTGGTCAATTTGATCCTACCACTCAAAAGGCTGTCTGGCCCTCGACCGGTAATTACTGCCGTGGTGGGGCTTATGACTCAGCGTTGCTGGGATGCCAATCCATTGCCATTTTGCCGGAAGGGATGAGCAAGGAACGTTTTGAGTGGCTTTCCAAAATCGCTGGTGAGGTGATTGCCACACCGGGTTCTGAATCGAATGTTAAGGAAATTTTCGATAAGTGCTGGGAATTGCGCCGCTCCGGTGAGGATCTGATGATCTTCAATCAATTTGAGGAATTTGGCAACTACCTGTGGCACTATGAGGTGACCGGTCACGCCATGGAGGAAGTTTTACAGCAGGTGATGGGTCCGAAGGATAACTATCGTGGCGTGGCATTGACAACCGGTTCTGCCGGTACGATTGCATGCGGCGATTATATGAAACAAGTCTTTCCGCGCAGCGTCATTGTTGCCAGTGAAGCGCTCCAATGCCCGACCTTATTAGAAAACGGATTCGGCTCACATCGCATTGAAGGCATTGGCGATAAGCATGTCCCGTGGATTCACAATGTGAAAAATACCGACATGGTGGTAGCCATTGACGATAATTCGGTGGTCAATTTGCTGCGGCTCTTCAATGAACCCACCGGCCGTGAGTATCTGGTGAAGAAGGGCGTGCCGGCTGAATTGGTTCAACAATTGGACTTGTTTGGCTTTTCCGGTATTGCCAACATGTTATCGGCCATTAAAGCCGCAAAGTATTACGAGATGGGCGAAAACGACATCATGCTGTTTGTGATGACCGACTCAATGGAGTTGTATTCCAGCCGTATTCAGGAATACCGCGAGCAGTTTGGCGAATTTACGATGTTCGATGCCGCCGAAACCTTTGCCCGCGATTTGCACGGCGAAACCACCGATCACTTGATTGAATTGACCTACGCCGACCGACGCCGCGTTCACAATCTCAAATACTACACCTGGGTTGAACAACAAGGCAAGACGTACGAGGAGATTGTGGCGCAATGGTACGATCCCAATTACTGGACGGACATTCAGAAACAGGTCCCGGAAATTGATGCCTTAATTACCGAATTCAACGAGCGAGCCGGACTGCTCTAAGTTAAAAAAGTAATGGTGATTTCATTGGGGAGGGTATCTTTGCTTACCCTCCCCATCCATTTCTTGAAACAAGAGGATTGTATGGCGGAAGGTAAATTCCCTTGTTGATTTTTACTTTCGGCTATAATACGAATACCCGATGAGCAGTGCATATTCTCCGTTGCGTTTAATTGTATCGGAAGATGCTATCGTTCTGATCGCAGTCCTTCCACAACCCCGCGACCTGGAAATTGCCCGGGTTTTGGGGTGGTATCGGATTCCTTTGCGTTCAGCACCAAAAGTATTGAGTGTAGATTATCTGGCGTTTTATCAAACAGCAGCCTTTGGGGAAGAAAAGCGATGGGGAATCCATTATCTTGCCGCCGTGCGCGGACACGAGCTGACTACGCGGGCAGACCTGCTTCGTCAGGAGGCAGACCATCCCCGCGCTCATGAAGAATATTACAAAATCCAATTAGGTGAAATCCAAAGCGTTACGCCCCCGATTTATGCCCGCCGCTGGCGGCGGTTAACCTTCTTATACACTACCGGAGAGCGGTTGAATCGGGCAGCAACTCTTCAGGATCTGGTGGTTCGGGACGAAGAACGTTTGATTTTATGGCGCGGGCTGCGGGAACGGGCTTTGCATCAACAGACCTATACTGCCCAGGAATTGCCCGATTTTCTGGAAGGTTTGGATGTTTTTCTGCTGGCAATGTTGGGTGATCGAAAGTCCATTCAAGAAATACAAAATGTCTATCCGCTAGGGCATGGCTGAGTATTTAGTCATATGGAGGAGTAAACGATGAAAACCCTTTTGAAAGGTGGCACACTGGTTACGGCGGCGGAGATGTTCCAGGCCGATATATTGATCGAGGATGAAAAAATTGCCCTGATTGGAATGGATTTGCCAGTCAGTGAAGATACTCAGGTTGTGGATGTCCATAACCGTTTAATTTTACCGGGCGGGGTTGATCCGCATACTCATTTTGATTTACCCATGTTTGGGACAGTTTCTTCGGATGACCATTATACAGGCCATAAAGCAGCAGCCTTTGGCGGCACAACTACCGTCATTGACTTTGTGCCACTCGAACATGAAGGAATTGAGAAAAGCGTTGCTCTGTGGCGGGACAAGGCCGATCCCAAAGCAGCAATAGATTTCAGTTTTCACATGAACATTAGCCGACTGGATACGCAAATTGAGGCCGAAATTCCACGATTGGGGGAGATGGGAATTACTTCTTTGAAAGTGTTTAGTGCCTACAACAATCGCCTGCGCCTTTCGGATGAGAACATGTTTCGGGTGATGCGGATTGCCAAAAAATTGGGTTACCTGACGATGCTCCATGCTGAAAATGGCGATGTGATTGAATTACTGATCGCAGAAGCCCTGGCTGCCGGTCATACCACTCCTGAATGGCATGCCTTGACTCGTCCCGCCTGGACGGCGGTTGAGGCGGTTTTGCGCGGTGCGGCTCTGGCTGCCATGGCGGAGGCGCCGCTCTACATTGTCCACATGAATGCCGCCGGAGAGGTAGATCAGCTGGCCTATGTACGCGATCTTGGTTTGCCGGTCATGGGAGAAACCTGTCCACAGTACTTGTTTTTTACGATTGACCATTTACGCCGTCCGGATGGGGCTAAGTGGGTTTGTTCTCCGCCCATGCGCACCGAACAAGACAATGAACGTCTTTGGCAAGGTTTGGAAAAGGGTATCTTACAGGTTGTCGGGACGGATCATTGCCCCTTTTTCTTTGATGGCACAAAACCTATCCTTTACGAGGGCCAACCGATTGCCATTCCCGGAAAGGAATTGGGCAAAGAAGATTTCACCAAGATACCCAACGGTTTACCAGCAGTGGGTGATCGTTTACCCGTGTTGTGGAGTGAAGGGGTTGCCAAAGGGCGGCTGACGCCGTCTCAATTTGTGGCTTTAACCAGCACCAATCCCGCCAAAATTTTCGGGTTGTATCCACGCAAGGGTAGTCTTACGCCCGGCGCGGATGCAGATATTGTGGTTTGGGATGCTGGACGGGTTGTTAAGTATGGAGTAGCAAAATCCCACCACCGCACAGACTATAATTTGTTCGAAGGCTGGACTTTGACGGGTTTTCCGGAAAAAGTGTTCCTTCGTGGAAAATTGATTGTTGATGGTGATCAATGGCTTGGCAAAGCTGGTTTAGGGCGTTTTGTCCATCGCACTTCACATAACCCGGTCCTTTGACAATGCTAACCTTTATACCGGTTTTGTTCCTTCTGCTGATCGCCGGTGTTATTTTTGCTCTGAATTGGAGTGAGCAGGGCAAGCGCTTTGCCTGGCTGATTTCGGTCATTGGTCTCTTTTTGGCCTGGCTAGGATTTTTTGTGTTGCGCTGGTTTCGGCCGGCCGAAACAATCTTTCCGGCATGGCGTCCGTTTGACCCGCTCTCGGCGGACCGGATCATTTTCGGTTGGGATACCAACGCCTGGGTGCTGGCAATTTGCCTGGTTGGACTGTTGCTGGGGGTGATTCTTACCGCACCGGTTCGGTTTAAGTACAACAGCAATCCGCTTTCGTGGTCTGCGGCGATAACGTTTACCGCCATTGGCTTGTTGCCGGTTCTCAGCGGATCGCCGCTTGCCCTTGCTATTTCTTGGACTTTGCTAGATGTGGTGGAAGTGGTCTATGTGCTGCTCATCATCCGAGACTACCACTATCGCCGTGAGGTGTTGACTTCCTTTGCGCTCCGACTATTTTCCATTGGCCTTCTTTTAAGTGTAATGATCAGGGCAGGTGAGCCCGGAATGGGTTACACCTTTGAGGCTGCACGAGAGCAAGATGTATTGTGGCTTATTGGAGCTTTGATCTTGCGATTAGGTGTTTTGCCCCTCAGTTTAAAGTACGAAAAACAATTACCGCTGCAAAATGGACTAACAAGTCTGATGCGGATTACCGGGCAGATCAGTGGTCTGGTTATATTGGTCAGGTTGCCGGCTGGACTGATGGTCAGTAATACTTATCCCCTGATTGCTGGCGGAATAGTGCTTCTCATCTTTTATGCGGCAGTCATGTGGCTTTTAGCCGAAAACGAAATTGCTGGGAGAACTTTTTTTGGTCTTTTTTTTAGTGGGCTGGCAATTTTATCGTTAATCCATGGTAATGCACCCCTCTCGGTGGTCTGGGGAGTTGCGCTGATTTGTTGGGGTGGGTTAATCTTCCTCTTTACGGTTCGCAGTCCGCGATTGATGATTCTGATGGGAGTTGTACTGCTCAGTTTCAGTGGTTTACCGTTTACCATTTTATCTGCCGGCTGGCAGGCTGTGGCTGTCAACGCGGGGTGGGTGATTCTGCTGGCGGGTATGTGGGTTGTTATTATTGCCGGTTTTATCCGCCACATCCTCCAGCCGCGTGAGACAACCAGCTCCTTTGAACCGTACCTTGTGACCACTTACACGATGGGGCTGATTGTGTTGCTGCTTTCCGGGTGGCTGAGTGTATCTTTGGGGGTGGAGCAAGGTCTGAGAATGGGAACCTGGTGGGGGGGCTTAATCGTGTTTGGCTTCACCGTCTTTTTGGCTCAACGGTCCTACCGCCGTCAACAGGTCGAGGAAGTTTCTTCCCTTCAAACGGTTTGGTTGAAAGGATTGGTTCAAAAGTCAACCGAGGCGATCAGTGCATTTTTACGGTTGAGCTGGTTATATGTTATTTTGAGGTTTGTATTTCACACCATACAGGGAATTATCCAATTATTAACAGTTCTCTTTGAGGGAGAAGGTGGCGTACTTTGGTCATTGTTATTGCTGGTGTTGATGATCTCGATATTCGGGGGTGTGCGCTAAATTTATGAACCTTCAAACCATCCCTGTATTGCTGTTGATTGTGAGCGGTTTTCTCCTGTTGCTGTTCTTGGGTTGGCGGTACACCCTGCTTGGGCTTGCCTTGCAGTATATTGGTGTTTTCTGGTTGCTTGTCCAGATACTACCGGTTGGGCTGGCAGCCGTAAAATTAATTGTGGGATGGATGGCAGGTGCTATTTTGGCCTCCTCCCAAGTTAGTTTAGGTGAAGAATTGCCCGTCACAGATCTTTCGGGACGTATTTTTAGAGGACTTGTGTTGATTTTTGGTGTGATTGTGGCTTTTTCTATCCTGCCGGCGGCTGAGGGGTGGATTCCGGTCGAAGGTTCAGTGTTGGTGGGTGGATTGATTTTACTTATTTCCGGCTTGCTTCAATTGGGATTGACCGGTAACCCCTTTCGACTGAGTGCGGGACTGCTTACTTTTTTAGCAGGTTTTGAAATGATCTACGCCGGTTTGGTCAGTTCGGTTTTGGTGGTTGGTTTGCTTGGTTTGATTAATCTCGGCCTTGGTTTGGCCGGGTCGTATTTTATCCTATCCTCTACGTTGGAGGAGTCCAGTTGAGTGCGCCGATCCTCTGGATCATCATCCCATTGGGGGTGGGGGTAATTCTATGGGTACTCCGTCGCAGGCGGTGGTTGGCAAGCGGCGTTGCAGCTGGATTATCCGCCATTTTAGCCATTCTGGCTGCGGTTTTACCGATTGGCGAAGTCATTCGTATTGGCGGCACCCAGATAGAACTGGCTGAGAGCCTCTTTGTTTTAGGACGTAGTTTCATTCTGACGAACAATGAACGACCCTTTTTGGTGGTTGTATTTGCCACTTGTGCGGTTTGGTTCGTGGGTGGTCTGATCCTGCAGCAACATCGCTTTTTTGCACCGTTCGGCTTGATGGTTATAGCAGCCTTAATAGGCGCCTTTGCTGTTCAACCATTTTTATATGCAGCGTTGTTGGTTGAATTGGCTGTTTTATTGAGTATTCCCCTGCTTGTCCCGCCGGGTGAGGCTGTGCAGAGCGGTGTTCAACGTTTCCTCATTTTTCAAACACTGGGAATGCCGTTTATTTTACTGGCCGGTTGGGTGTTTGGCAGCGGTGATATTGCTCAAATTGACCCGGCTATTTTACCAAGAGCAGCCATTGTGTTAGGGCTGGGGTTTGCCCTCTGGCTGGGAGTTTTTCCATTTTACTTTTGGATACCTCAGCTAACCAAACAGACTCACCCGTATTCAGCCGGTTTTGTGTTGAGTTTGCTGCCGGTTTCGATTTTAATGTTGGGGTTGGACTTTGTCAGTCAGATTGGGTGGTTAAGAGCATCTTCCACTCTGTTTTTGATTATCCAATTGACGGGGATGTTGATGATCATTACAGCCGGGGTTTGGGCGGCATTTCAGGATGAAATCAGTCGTCTGTTTGGTTACGCGGTAAGCTTGGAAACCGGTTATGCCTTGTTATCCATCGGATTGAATACCTTGCCGGGTTTTATGGTATTTGCGGCGGGGTTGCTGCCACGTTTGTTGGGTTTGTTTGTTGTGGCAACGGCTTTATCGGTTTTTAAGAATAACGGCCAGCTCACGGATTTTGATCATCTTCAAGGGATATTTCAGCGTTTTCCAGTTGCGGTGATCGGGTTGGTTTTGGCTTTGTTTTCAATGAGCGGTATGCCGTTGCTGGCTGGCTTTCCGGTGCGGTTGGAGGTGTTGGAGCTTTTCACCGCGCAACGACCGTTACTGATCGGCTGGGTATTCCTGGGAAATTTGGGGTTCTTGATTGGGGTGATTCGGGTCTTGCTGCATGTGGTCAGGTTAGCCGATCAAACCGAGCAGCGTATGGAGAGTTGGGGAGAACGGGTAATTCTACTGGGTGGAATGTTGTTCTTGTTTTTGTTTGGGTTTTTGCCCGGTGTTTTTTATCAATCCGTCATCTTTATTTTACGGGTTGCGCCGGCATTGCTCACTGCCCGTTGAGAGGAATTCGATATAATAAGTTCAACCAAAAGCAGTCAATTTGCCAGAATTTTCGGCTGATTTCTGGAACGAGAGGATTGAATTTCCATGGATATCGAACAACTGGAAAAACGTTTGGAATGGTTGGAAGATGAACGGCGGAAGGATAAATTACTGGTAGCAACATTACAAGATCGGCTTGCCAATCTGGAAGAAAAAACCCAACCGATTGACCAGCGCTTTAAGGAGCTGGAGGGTGAAGTAACCCGCATTGCCACATCCTTGCTACGGTTCAATCAAATTGAAACGGCTATGGCGCAAATGCGGCAGGAATTAACCCGCATGATTCAGGACATCGAAAAGCAGCGAGCCGAAAAAGAACGGGAAGTCGAAAAAATTCGCCTGGCGGATAATGAATCGGTCAGCCGCTCGCTGGGAGAAATTCGGAAAACCCTGGAAGTCCTACCAGAAATTCGCAAATCTTTACAGGCAAGAGCCGAAGGTGAAAATCGGCTTGGCAGAGAAATCGAAGAGTTGGAGCAGAAAATTCTGCTTATTCGCCGCTCGGATGATGAATACAAGCGCCAGATAAAACTATTGGAAGAAAGTCAGCGACAGGATGCAAAGCGGTTAACCGACCTGCTTGGCGAAGTTACGGCATTGAGAAAAAGACAGGAAGAACAGCGCGGTAAAATTGATTTGAATGCCGATTCGGTGCGGAAAATGGAAATGCGAATCAGCGAACTGGTTGCTGCTGAAAGTGAGCGTCGCCAGAGTCAGATAGCGTTCATGGAAAAACAGAACATGGCGGCTCTCGAACGGGAGCGTGTTTGGAAAGAATGGCAGGTGCGCTTTGAGCAAATCGAGACGCAGTCCAGCAATCTCGATAATCAACTCCAATCGCTGGAAGCTACTCAACGGGCGGTAAAACGCGCCCAGGAGTCTTTTGAGGAGATCACCAACCGGTTTGAACGGCGCATCAATGAAATAACCGAAATGCAGCGCCTGGTTGAAGACCGATTTCGGCAGGAGTGGGTTTCGTTCAAGGCAGATGATCAGAAACGCTGGACAAACTATACCCTGGCACAGGAAGAGCAGCAACGTGAACTGCTTCGCTCGGTTGGTAAACTGGAAGAACGTTTGGTGCTTTTGGAAGACCTGATTCAGGAAATTCAGGATTTTTCTCATCAAATTACCGAAGAAACAACCAGTCGTTTGCAATCCTTACTTGCGCTGGTGCGCAGTTGGAATGAAGAGCAGGAGAAAGCGATCAGCCGTAAGCGTTGATGGTAATGGAGAACAATCATGTTTGTCATTGGCACAGCCGGTCATGTGGATCATGGTAAGTCCACGTTGGTTGAAGCCCTCACCGGCATTCACCCCGATCGGCTTAAAGAAGAAAAACTTCGCGAGATGACCATAGACCTTGGCTTTGCCTGGATGGAATTACCCGGCGGGGTAGAAGTTGGAATTGTAGATGTGCCGGGACATCGTGATTTCATTGAAAATATGCTGGCAGGGGTTGGCGGGATTGATGCGGTGTTGTTCGTCATTGCTGCCGATGAAGGGGTGATGCCGCAAACCCGAGAACACTTACTCATCCTGGATATTCTTCAAATTCCGCGTGGGATTATCGTCCTGACCAAAATTGACTTAATCGAAGACCCTGAGTGGCTCGCGCTGGTGGAACAGGACATTCGCCAGACAGTTGCAAATACCTGCCTGGCGTCCGCTCCAATTGTGCCGGTTTCGGCGAGAACGGGAGTGGGGTTGACCGAGCTTAAACAGACTCTCGCAACATGTTTGAAAGAAACGCCCCCAAAGGTTGACCTCGGACGACCGCGCCTGCCGGTTGACCGGGTGTTTTCGTTGACCGGCTTTGGTACGGTTGTAACCGGCACCTTACAGGATGGCTCTTTTCGAGTTGGCGATGAAATTGAAGTGCTGCCGCGTGGTTTGAAGGGTCGCATCCGGGGTTTGCAAACTCACAAACATAAAGAGGAAATCGTCAGACCGGGACGCAGAACCGCAATCAACATCAGCGGGATCAACACCGAACAGATCCATCGGGGGGATGTTGTTTCAAAACCGGGCTTGTATTCCCCAACCCAGCGGGTAGCAGCTGTTCTGAAAGTAGCCGGCGGGGTTGAAACAGTTCTGCAACACAACATGGAAGTTAAGTTTTTTCAATCTACCCGTGAAGTGGTTGGCCGACTGCGATTGCTGGGCAGTGATCAGTTGAAGGCTGGCGAAGAAGGATGGGTGCAAATCGAGTTCTGGCAGCCGGTGGTCGTCGTTGAAGGCGATCACTACATCCTGCGGCGCCCCTCTCCCCCAGAGACGCTGGGAGGGGGAGTGATACTGGAGGCTCATTCACCGCGCCGATACAAACGCTTTGTTCCAGAGGTTTTGGAGGGACTGAAAAGGCTGAGTGCTGGAAATCCGCAGCAGATAATAGTTCAGATGATCCAGCAGGCGCGATTTATCACCGAGAAAGAACTCTATCAGACGATTCGTCTCGATACCCAACTGGTTGTGGAAGTCCTTCAGAAATTACTGGAATCGAATCGGGTTGTGGCTATCGGTGAGGAGAGCAGCCAGTCGGGAATAAACCGGTGGTTGACCACTCGCACTATTTTTGACCGCGAGCAGGAACGGTTGATTGATTTGGTTCGAGAATTTCACCAGCAGTCACCTCTCAAGCGCGGCATACCTCGAGAAGCGCTCAAAAATCGGGCTGGTTTACCTCCCAAGGTTTTTCAGGCCCTTTATCAAGGCTTGTTAGATGAGCAACGATTGGTCGAGGAAAATCTGGTCGTTCGACTCCCACAGCACACGATACGATTTTCTCCTCCACAGGAGCGTCTGGTAAACCAGTTGATGAGTCAATTTTCGGTGTCCCCCTACAGTCCTCCATCGGTTCGAGACGGCTGTGCGCTGGTCGGAGATGAGGTTTTTCAGGCACTTGTGGATCGCGGTGACTTGATTCAGGTATCTGCGGATGTTGCTTTTCGGGCAGATACCTTTCAGGAAATGCTGGATGAAGTGAAAAGACTGATTCAACAACAAGGTTCGGTCACGGTCGCCCAATTCCGGGATCGTTTCTCCACCAGCCGTAAATACGCCCTGGCGTTTTTGGAGTATCTGGACCAATCCCGCATCACTGTACGGGATGGCGATGTGCGAAAACTGTTCTCAAGTGAATAGATAGGTAAAAAAATATGGTTAATTTTGAATCAATCCTTGCCATGGTGGTTTCTACACTGTTAATTTTTGCTCTGCCAACTGTTCTGGCCATTATCTTCATCCGAAGATATGGCGCTTCGTGGGCGGCAATAGGTGTGGGGGTATTGGGCTTTCTCATCCCACAAGTGATGATTCGTATTCCTGCTCTACAATGGCTTGGACAACAGCCTTTTTATCAACAATGGGCTGCGCAACCATGGTTTCTGGCGTTGTTCCTCAGCCTCACAGCAGGTCTGTTTGAAGAAACGGGGCGGTGGATTGGTTTTCGATATTTGCTTAAAAATCGGCTGCGTTTCCAAAATGCGCTGGCGTATGGCATTGGACACGGCGGTTTTGAGGCCATTTTTCTTGTGGGTTTGAACTATATTAACCTGATTATCTTCAGCATGATGATTAATGACGGTACTTTTGACTCGCAGGTAGCTCCACAACTAGGCCTGGCTGCAGAACAAATCCGCACCCAACTGATTGCCACCCCTTCTTATCTTTTCCTGGTTGGAGGATTGGAACGGGTTTTTGCCATCGGAATCCAGCTGGGGCTTTCGGTTCTGGTTTTTTATTCGGTAAAAAGGCAAGAAGGCCGCTTCTATTGGCTGGCGGTATTGCTGCATACCCTGGTCAATTTGCCGGCGGTTTTGCTTTCAACGGCGGGAATCGAATTGCTTTGGATTGAGTTATGGGTGGCGGGTTGCGCAGGTGTGGCTGTGTGGTTTGTCATTCGAAGTCACAGGCAGGAACAAATGAAATCCATCGAATCGAGTTTGGCAGAATTCAGCCAAAACAGTTGACATTCATCCCGACAAAGCGTATAATAATGCCCGCAAAAGCCCCGGCTGAAGTTGCGCTGGGGCGAAAAACTGTACCCCAACTTACCCGCTCATCGGCGTATGCAAGGAATTGCGCAGGTGGAGCGGCGAAGTGAAGATTGGAGACGAAAACGATGAAGTACGCAATTGTTGAAAGTGGCGGCAAACAGTACAAAGCCGTCGAAGGCTCGGCGATTGAAGTGGATCGCTTGAGCAATCAACCCGGTGATCAGGTCACACTGAATACCGTGTTGCTCGTCGTCGAGGACGACAAAGTTTTGGTTGGTAAGCCGACTGTGAAAGGCGCTCAGGTGAAGGCGACTGTGGAGGAACACATCAAGGGTAAGAAAATCGTCGTCTTCAAGTATCGTCCCAAAAAACGTATTCGCGTCAAAACGGGACATCGCCAGCAGTACACCCGGTTGAAGGTTGATTCTATTCTTGTGGAGTAAGCGCAATGGCACATAAAAAAGGTGGTGGTTCCAGTCGCAATGGACGCGACAGCAACGCGCAACGTCTCGGCGTGAAGCGTTTTGCCGGTCAGGTGGTTCTTTCCGGAAATATTCTGGTGCGCCAGCGCGGTACACGCATTAAACCCGGCCTGAATGTTGGCGTTGGCAAAGACGATACCCTGTTTGCAACCGCAGATGGGGTGGTGATATATGAAACCTTACCCAACGGTCGGAAGCGCGTCAGCGTAATGCCGGTAGAGGCAGAATAGTGAATTCAACGCTCTTGCATCGCTGAACGCTTGGATTCTGTCGAAGGCAAGGGTATTTTACACAGAAAGGTGAGACGAAAATGAAGAAGGGTATTCACCCGACTTATTATCCGGATGCTTTGGTGATTTGCGCTTGTGGTAATACCTGGCGAACAGGGTCAACCAAAAAGGAAATTCGCACCGAGGTTTGCTCAAAGTGCCATCCCTTTTTCACCGGCCAGCAACAACGCATTCTGGACATGGAAGGACAGGTTGACCGCTTCTACAAGCGTTTGCAAGCCCGCCAGGACTTTGTTGAAACTCAAAAAGCCCGCGAGATGGCACGCACTTCTCCAGCCCGCCCGGTGGCAGAACTGGAATTGGGGAACCGACCGACCGAGGCATTGATCAAAGCCGGCTTGACAACGGTTGGGCAGGTGCTTGAACGACTTGCCGAAGGAGAAGCCTCTCTGCTGGCGGTGGAAGGATTTGGCCGCAAATCGTTGATTGACCTGAAAAAACGCCTGCGTCAGTTGGGTTATGAATTACCGGCTGCCGCTGAGGATATTGTTGTATAAATCTCCGGTGAAAGAAAATTAACCTTCAGCCCCGAAAGGGGCTAATTTTTTAATTTACGAGATGCGTCACCGGCAAGAAGTTGGAGTAAAATCAGACTATCCTACCCCATCCTGTTGAGGAGTCCATGAAACATCATTCCGGATCTATTGAGGTCATCACCGGTTCAATGTTCAGCGGTAAGACGGATGAAATGATTCGCCGCTTACGACGGGCGACCATTGCCCGCCAGAAAGTGCAAGTTTTCAAACCGGTGATTGACAATCGCTATCATAGTGAACAAGTTACCTCTCACGCTGGAACGGCTTTTAATGCCATTCCAATTCAGCGGGCGGGTGAGATTCTCAAATTTCTGGAGGATGATACAACGGTTGTAGCAGTGGATGAAGCTCAATTTTTCGATGATGAAATCACCAACATTGTTCAACAACTGGCTAATCGTGGTATTCGTGTAATTATAGCCGGTCTCGACACCGATTTTCGTGGCGAGCCGTTTGGATGTATGCCGGTGCTAATGGCAATTGCCGAAAAGGTGGATAAACTTCAAGCAATTTGTATGGTGTGCGGTGAGCCTGCTTCTCGGACTCAGCGGCTGGTAAATGGAAAACCGGCTCGATATGATGATCCCGTCATCATTGTCGGCGCTTCGGAAATGTACGAAGCTCGCTGCCGCCAACATCACGAAGTGCCACGCTTGTAATTCTCTACCGAGGAGGAAGTAATGCGGGATTATAAAGAGTTTCTGGCAGAGGTATTGATCGAACCGGATGCGTTACAAAAACGGGTTGCTGAGTTGGGTGCCCTCATCAGTCACGATTATCGCGATTCGGATGCGCTGGTTTTGATTTGTATCTTGCGAGGCGGTGTGCTTTTCCTCAGCGATTTAATTCGGCATATCACGGTTCCCCACGCGGTTGAGTTCATGGCAGTTTCATCCTATGGTAGCGGAAAACGAGAATCCACCGGTCAGGTGCGTATTACCCTGGATTTGAATATGAATATCCATGATAAGGATGTTATCCTGGTTGAGGATATTATTGACAGCGGCAGAACGCTGGCTTCCGTGTTGGATTTACTCTCCGCCCGAAAACCACGAAGTTTATGTGTTTGCACTTTACTGGATAAAAGCGAACGCCGGGAAGTGTATGTGCCGCTGCGTTATGTGGGTTTTACCATTCCCAATAAATTTGTCTTTGGCTACGGGTTGGATCTGGATGAGCTGTACCGTAACCTTCCATTTGTGGGAGTGGTGGATGAAAACCGTTACCGCGAAGGATAAAGCCGTTTGTAAATGTTAATCCCACTGGAAGGATTGTTTCCCGATTCTGTCGTTCATCAGGTGGTACGTCGCCATGCTCACTCCAACCAGCGTATTTATCTGGTGGGCGGTCGTATTCGTGATTTTTTGCTTGGTCATTCCAGCCGTGATTTTGATTTTGTCATCAACGGGGATGCCATTCATGTGGCTCGTCAGATTGCCGGGGATTTGAAGGCGGCATTTTACATTCTGGATGATGAGCGAAAGACCGCGCGGGTCATTTTACAAAGTTCATCCGGTCAGCGCTATTACCTCGATTTTGCAAAGATGCGCGGTTTTCAAATCGAGCAGGACTTGAAAGCCCGCGATTTTACCATCAATGCCATGGCAGTTGACTTGATGGAAGAGGATCGCGTCCTTGATCCTTTGAATGGCATAAGGGACTTGCGGGAAAAGTGGTTGCGGGCTTGCAGCGAACAGTCTTTTGAGCAGGATGCGGTACGGGTTCTTCGGGCAATCCGCTTTTCCATGCAGTTGGAATTTCAAATTGAAAAGCATACCATTCAATTGTTGCGTTCAGCAGTTGGCCAGCTGCCTCATTGTTCTATTGAGAGACAACGGGATGAGTTTTTCAAAATGCTCGAAGGCAAGCAGGTCCATACAGCCATTTCTTTGATGGATCGCCTGGGCGTGCTGGAAGTCCTCATTCCGGAACTCGGTCAAACCAGAGGAGTGCAACAAACTGCCCCGCACACTTTGCCAGTGTGGGAACATACCCTCGAGACCCTGCGCTGGCTGGAGGAACTGTATCATCTGCTGGTATTTGGACCTGAATTTATCAAGGGGGAAAACCTGCTCGCAGGCATGGCTTCACTCATGTTGGGGCGATATCGAGGTGACTTTCAGAATCACTTTTCTGCTCCCATTCATGCGGAACGCAATTTACGTGGATTGCTTTTTTTTACTGCACTGTTGCATGATATCGGCAAACCGCTGGTTCAGGAAACACAAGAGGATGGCCGAATTCGTTTTCTAAATCATGATCACTTGGGGGCGAAGATGGCTGAAAAAATTGCCCGACGCTTTGCCCTTTCTAATCCCGAAGTGGAACGAATCACACGGTTGGTTAGAGAACACATGCGTATTCACCATCTGGCTTCAACGAGCAATGAAGTCAGCCGGCGGAGTATTTATCGGTACTTTCGAGACCTGGGAGAAAGCGGGGTGGACCTTTGTCTACTCTCACTGGCGGATACACTGGCAACCTATGGTATCACCATTCCGCCGGCTCGCTGGGAACGAGAATTGGTTATCTGCAGGCAATTGTTGGAAAACTGGTTTGTACAACGCGCGGAAACTATTGCTCCAGCTCGTCTGGTCAATGGGGATGATTTAATGAAGCGATTTGGGTTAAAGCCCGGTCCTCAACTTGGTGAATTGCTGGAAAATATCCGCGAAGCGCAGGCGGCCGGCCAGATTCATACCGTTGACGAGGCGTTTAATCTGGTAGAATTGCTTTTAAGGGATTTTTCGATGGGAAAAGGAACGGATTATCATGGAACTGAAGACGGTTGATTTGGCCGTAGAAGATCATGGCGAGGGAATTCCACTTGTATTGATCCATGGTTTTCCTCTTAACCGCCGCATCTGGCAGCCAATCGTCCCATTACTGAAATCAAAAGCTCACCTGATCATACCGGACTTGCGTGGTTTTGGGGAGTCGCCTCGCGAAGTTGAAGGCTACTCCATGCGTTTGTTGGCCGCTGATATTTTACAATTGCTCGACCGCCTTAACATTGAAAAGGCGGTCATTGCAGGGCATTCGATGGGGGGATATGTTGCCCTGGAATTTGCCCATGCTTACCCTCACCGGCTTAAGGGATTGGCATTGGTGGCATCTCAAGCGGACGCAGACAGCCCGGAACGCCGTCAGGCACGGCTGATTACGGCCCGCGAAGTACGCAGCCGCGGCATTCGCTACATCGCTGATGGTATGCCGTCCAAGTTGAGTGCGGATGTTGAAATTCAAAGACAACTAAACCAGATTATTCTGACCTGCGATGTGGCCGTGGTGGTAGCCGCTTTAAAGGCTATGGCAGACCGGCGCGATGCCAATCTCTGGTTACCGGAAATTCAAGTGCCGGTGCTTGCCATTGCAGGCGCAAATGACCAGTTGATTCCGCTTGAACGCTCCCAATCTTTGGTAAAGTTGGTCAATAAGGGCTGGGTGATTGAAATTCCAGAAGCGGGACACATGCCGATGATGGAAAGTCCGCAAAGAACTGCCGAAGCCTTGTATCAATTGATTTGTGCGGTCAATGGTTGTTGACCGGGTTTAAGGAAATATTTCAGTTAACATAGGTTCGTAAAAACAACGGCAGCCATTGGGACTGGAGCAGCCTTCAATGGGCAATGGCGGGACCTGATCTTTGGGATAGGTGGCTGCCATTGACTGACAGGCCGGGCAGGCGTCATCATCCACTACCAGTCGAATATCACGAACTCGCGGGTTTTGCTGTAATTTTTTAAGTGCCACAGCGCTCACAGAAAACTGGCGCAGGTTGGCACCACAATTTTGACATTCCAGAGCGGTATCCGGGGATTGGGTGAAGCAAAGTGAACAGGTTTGCACGAGAGCTGCTCCTTGTAGTGAGGATTTCCCTTCAAACCAAAACAAAGAATATTCGGTTGAATATCCTGGTAAAAAATTGGACGGGTGAATTGTACTACAAAACAGGATTTAATTGCGCATCAGGTTGTGCTTGCGGCTGGTATGTTGGAAGGGATCGGTTTGCTGCGCCGCAGCAACGTGTTAATGCGCGTGATTAACATACTGCTGGAGACGGGTTTGATTAAATAATCATCAGCACCGGCATCCAGTGCCGTGGCTACCATGCCGGGGTGATCCAACGCGGAGAGAATGAGAATGGGAATGTTGCTGAATTCACGGATG
>FWPU01004661.1_pt1 | contig 23965 bp, 21 predicted proteins | sample 2228361 | NCBI WGS metagenome assembly FWPU01 (sample SAMEA103939777, study PRJEB20133) | metagenome
AAAGATATTCGCCTTTGCCGGGCTTAAAGACCTGCCATGCGAATATCTTTTGGTGTTGGTTCGGTAATTCAGTTATCTGGAGTTGTTGCTCCCTCGGGTTGAAGAGCGGCTGAATTTTGTCATTCGTGTGAACCCGGGCAATCAAGCACCCAAGTGCTGGGATTCAGATGGCAAGGGAGTGGTCTTATCGCTCTTTCCTGGCCAAACAGCCATCCACCCGGCAGTGTGGTACAAAGGCAAGATATGCATCAATCTGATCGGCGCCTGAAAGAAAAGCCTGACCGAACCACTCTGGGTGATGAGCAACCTCCAACCTGAGCGCGCCTCGCAAATTTATCTCGTGAGGAAGAAAATTGAACAAACCTTCCACAATTTGAAGGGACTTCTCGGCCTGACCTGCCTGATGAACCAACAGCCAGACAACATGGAGAAGATGGTGGCAATGCTGCTGTTGGTGTATGCCCTCACCGTTTGGATTGGGGAAAGCCCGCGAGACTGACTACATGGGGAAATGCTCCCCCAACCGGACAACGATTCCCATGCGAATGACTCGCCGAGTGTCGTTCCGCACAAGATAGGCAAAAAATGGCGGCTTTATTCGGGTTTGCTCATCTTGCTCAAACAGAAATAGTGGCTACCAGCCCGCAAGTGGCAAAGCATAATCAAGGATTCTTTTGCCTCATTCACTGCTTTCGTTCACCCTGCTTTCCAAGCTCATGTCGGAATTTTTAGCTATACGATGCTCCCAGGGCTTTCACAAGAAAGGATTTTTCGATGAAACAATCAACAGGAGAGCAATCTATGAATGAGTAAAAAACCAACGCCGGGCTTTGGCGATATTCGTCAGACCATTGCGGAGACACAACCCACTCAGCAGGTTATTAGCATCGGACATTCTCATTGACATCTTGAGTAGAAGCGAGCGTCATTTCATCCGTGAAAGCCCTCTCCTGTTATTGTTTCGGTGAAAAAAGCCTACCGAAGAAGACTTTTTATTGTGTTGTGTCAAGATGCTTTGTGAAAGCCATAATGGGAATAAGCCATGAAGTTGCGATAATCGGATTGGTCAAAGGCAATCAGGAGGGTCATGACCTCACTCAAGGCCAATTAACGTGCTCGTTGGCGTTGGATTTGTCCGCTGGCGAGAAGTTGTCGCTTCCGAGTCGGTAAAAATGCTTTGCAAAAATTATCCACATCCCAGAATAGAACGAGAAAGATATCCACTGAGGGACTCCTTGGGTTTCAGTAATTGTACGGATAAAAAGTTAACTACCTTTTGGATACCCTCTCCTCATCCCGAAATCAGGTTAATCTACATGGATTTTGAACGTTCTACTCGTGGCAATTTCAGTTAAATTACCTGCAATCTTTTCGAGATCAAAATCGTTTGCCTCAACCACCTTTCGATAAGTGCTGGGATTGAGTCGTTCAATCCCAGCAAAAGTTCCTGTAATTGCTCCGGTGATTGTTGAGGTCGTGTCAGCATCTCCGCCCATATTGACAGAACCAATAATAGCAAGGTTTGGATCTCCCCTTGAAGATAGAAACACCCCAATAGCAAAAGGCACGGCTTCGATAAGAGGCAAACCACAACCAATCACACTGGCGAGTTTCTCGCAGGCAGTGAAAAAATCATCGTTACTAACAGCAATTTCAGCAGCCAGATTGATTCTTGTAACCATCGAGGGACTTCTTAAGACGATTGATTTTTTCTTTCCAATCTCATATCCTTTCTTTGCACCATAAACGGCAGCATCAAGAACGGTAAGAATATTTGAATTCGGATTCAAACTTTCTGCAATTGCAGCCGCAACTGCACCGGCTCCCGCAAAAGCTACATCAGCATTATGGGTTGGGATACACAAAATTACAGCATCTTCAACGGCACTATCTAAATCGCCAGGATTGAGCCAACCCGCAGGGGCGATCTTCATTGCCGCCCCGTTAGAGATTCCCATCCCCATCTTTTCTGCTAAACCTGTCTTGTGGGGATCTTGACCCGCTCTCAGTAATTCAATCGCCTTTTTCGTTGTTGGTCCTGCAAAACGGCTGAATAATTCATCGTGTTTCGCCCATTCAAGTAGTTGGTTTGAAACCATCTCAACGGTAAGATTGCCATTATTTTCAATAATTGCTTGAATAATCTTCAACATTTGGGAGGTGTCATCCGTGATTTGCCCAGCCTTTCTGCCTGAGGCGAAAGTTCCTTCACCGGGACTGTAAAAGTCGGTAACTCTTCCACCAAAACGTGAGTTTATCTCCTCGAGCGTTAAGGTTTCGGTGGCACTACCCATTGCATCGCCAATTAAAGCACCCGCAAGACCACCAAGAATATGCGTGAACAAAAAATCTTTATTCATTACCTTCTCCTTTTGCTAACCAAGTTATAATCTGCTTCCAAAGTAAACGATAACCTTCCCATTTTACAAAGTCATCTGGACACCAGTGAGGCCCGATATCAGAAGCCCACGCCAGGGTTCGTCCTTTACCATAACTCGTCGTTGCAAGGAGGGGCTTGTCTTGAACCATTGCAATCAGGCAAGTGTTAGATTTGAGAGACAGATCGTTATATCCCAATAAATATGGCCACGGTTCGGGAATGTTACTGACAATTGGGTGTGTAGAATCAATAATAACTGGATTCACTCCCTCAGGACACTCAACTCGATCATCGAATGTGAGAATGTTTACCGGTAAGATTTCTTCGATTGGGGTTCGATAATATTTTGCGCTGGCATAAATACCGGCAAAGGAATAATAGCCACCACACATTGCAAAACCACCCCCCTGCGAAACCCACTCTTTTATTAGCTGCAACCGATTTACTGATCTTTTTCCTTTGAGCCATACATCAGAGGGTAGAAGCAAGGTGTTTGCACCAATATCACTGAAAATGATTACGTCGTATGAATTTAATTCGTCAAGGGTCGAAGGAAAGTGATCTGAAACAAGATGACCGGGCAAGTGAATTAATTCAATGTTTGTTCCTTCTAGCGAATCCTTCAGATATTGAATTCCCACTTCGTATACGGTACTGGAAAAGAAGTCCCAACCTTTATAATGAGTGCTGTTTGAAATCCATGATTCTCCAGCAAGTAATACCCTGATCTTGTTGTTCATTTTTACCTCCTCCTTCTTCGACTACATTCATGTGGATAATCCAGATTGTTTGGCTTTGAGAGAATATATTAGCTGGTTAATTGATACTGCGCCGAGCAGAATAAAACCCAGAACGGCTAATTGCCAAATGGCATTTATTCCGGCTAATTGCAGTCCAGATGCTACAAGAGTCACTATTAGGACTGACAACAACGTGCCAAATAGACTGCCAAATCCACCAAATATGTTCGTGCCACCGAGAACAGTTACCGTGATAGACTGGAGTTCCATTCCATTTCCAACATCTGGTCTGGCGGCCATCAGCCAGGATGCCATTACGACCGCCCCAATACCTGCTAAGAGCCCATTGAGTGTGTAAAGAGAAAATCTTACTCTGGTAACCGGAAAGCCCGAAAATTTTGCCGCGGTTTCATTCACACCAATTAGATAGACCCATCTGCCGAGATATGTCCAATTCAACAAGAAATAAAGAACTACAAAAACGGGTAGGGCGACCAACAAAATTTGTGCAGGTATGCCCAAAATTCTTCCATCTCCGATGAAAGCAAATTCCCTTGGAAAGTTCGATATTGGAATACCGTTTGTGATAACCAATGCCAAAGCCCCATATGCCCACATAGACCCAAGGGTACCAATTAAGGGGGGCAGGCCCCAAATGGTTACTGTAAAACCATTCAACGACCCGAGTAAACCTCCAAACAAGATTGTAAGTAAGGCTGCAACCCATATATCAACACCGGAGCGTGAAAGTATTCCAAGAAACACTCCCGAAAGGCTTAACATCGCTCCCACAGAAAGATCTATACCTGCTCCACCTGCAAGAATTACAAGGGTTTGGCCTAGGGAGAGCAAGAGTAGTACAGTCCCCATTCGTAATATATCAAGAATAGTTCTGGTATTGAGAAAATAGGGACTGATTACTGACATAATAATCAGTACAATGATCAATAAGGCGAACAAAAAATACACGCGATTGCTCAACAGAGAGGGTAGAGATTGGGTAATTATTCGTGCCATCATGAATTTATGCTTCTCCTACACGCGGCTGTCTGGTTTTACGGCGAAGAAATTTTGAAATAGCCTGACGCTTGGTCATCAACAAATCAATGCCAACTGAGAAGATGATTAGGAAACCGATCACTGCACGTTCCCACAGAGAGGGAATCCCCAACAACAGTAAACCATTTTTCATAAATGCCATAAAGAATACACCTGCCAGTGTTCCAATAATTGACCCGCGGCCACCGAACACCGATGCCCCACCAATGACAACTGCGGCAATCGCAGAGATTGGTAAATCAATACCGACAGTAATTTCTACGCTACCTAACCGGCCTACGTAGAGTAATGAAGAAAAACCAACCAGAGAACCAAGAAGCATATAACCAATAATTCGTGTTTTCCTGACATTTATACCTGAAAGCTTGGCTGCTTCCGCATTGTTCCCTGTGGCGTAGATGTGTCTGCCGATCGGCAGAAAAGTCAAAATTATCCAAAATATTAAGTAAAAAATGAAGATTACGATAATTGAGGCAGGTATTCCGAAATATTGTCCTTGTACCAAAGGACTAAACACTGGCGGGAGACCGGTTATCCACCGACCCCCAAGCATACCGAATACAGCAGCCCGAAGGATGTTTGACATTCCTAACGTTGCGATAATATCGGGTATTCTACCGAATGTGATCAATACACCATTGATAAACCCGATAGTAGTACCAATAACGATGGCGACCGCTCCAATTACGAGAGGGTGAATCTCCGCTTGTATTAACCAACCAACAATGATTGCCACAACCCCCAACGCAGAACCGACTGAAATATCAATTCCACCCATCAATATGACAATCGTCATGCCGATACTCACCAATGATAATTCCGTTGCGTTGCGGAGTACAGATCGTAGGTTTGAACTGTTGAGAAAATTTTCCGAGACTATGGAAAATATTACAACTTCGAGAATGACTAATCCGATTGTGAACAAATCCCGTCGGCTCAATCCAGGAATGTAGGTTTTCACAAGATCGCTCCTATTTCTGATTGAGATGATTTCGATATGCCACACCAATTCATCACAATGACAGCAAGAACCTTGGTGGCGGTAATGAGATCTTCCTCCTTGAGAGACTCGTCACTTTGGTGAGCCACTGAAGGCTTTCCCGGGCCAAAGTTGATCGTCGGAATACCCACATTAACAAACCAACCCATATCCGTGTGACTGCCGATTCCCTGAATTACTGCGTTATCCGTAACCTGCAGAAGGGAAGCTTTGCAGGTCTCCACAAAAGGATGATTTTCGGGCGTCTCGGCACAATCAGCATCAATTAACCATTCAACTTTTGGCGGATTTTGGATTAACCATTCATTTTTTTGGGATGCGCTGATAATGAAATCCTCGATCTCCCTCTTTACTTTTCCTCCGAGGAAGTTATTATCCCTTTCAGCGGGAAGGTATTGGGCATTGAACACCATCTCGGCTTCACCAGCAAAGGTGGTTGGATACTCACCAGCTTTGAGTTGAGCAACATATACTTGACAGGGCATGGGCAAAAGTGGATGAGTCTTCCGGACAGCCCAATCGGTGTTCAGATTATCGAGCTGCTCGAGAAAGAAACGGCAGAGACGGATGGCGTCCACTGCTCCGCCATTACGCCAATCCTCCTGGGGCAACTCGATATGACCGCTGCGACCTTTTATTCTGAGTTTGCCCCATAAGATCCCTCTGCAGAGGGGTGCTATCGTTAAATCCGTCGGTTCTGTGAGAATGCAACCGTCAGCCCTATAACCACGATCCACAAAGGCTAACGTGCCCATCCCCCCCGCTTCTTCATCAACAACTGTTCCGATGCAAATATCCCCGGCATTTTTGAAGCCAACTGAGTGAATCGCCTTTACAGCGGAAATCATTGCAGCTATTCCGCCTTTCATATCCACAACGCCTCGCCCAATAATCCTTCCGTCTTTTCGAACGGCACTAAAAGGATGCACACTCCAATCCGAACCAGCTTTAACCACATCTACATGACCGGTAAGTAACAGTGATTTTCCGTTACCAACACCTTTAATGACACCTGCCTGATTAGGTCTCCCTTCAAATTTGTGGTCGGGGTAATACCCCGGTTTTCCCTGATATTTAGATAGTGTTTGAGGATCGGGTTGCCAGCGGTCAATGGTTGCCCCAAATATTCTTAACTCTTCGGCAATTAGATCTTGTACCTGTTCCTCATACCTTTGTCCTGGTTCTTCTAAAAACCACGGATTGACGCTGGGAACTCTAACCAGTCTTTGCAATAAGTCAATGATTTCTTCCCCATGGTCATCAATCCATGATAAAACCCGAGAAACATCATTCATTGTGGGTTTGGAGAGTGGCTCTAACAATATTGAGTTCATCTTGCCTCCTGATATTTCCGTTGATGCCCAAAGCAAGCCGGAGGATTAATTCTTCCGTGGCTTCTTGCCTGTCTAAAACACCCATCAAACGGCCTTCATGCATGACCATAAAGGTATCTGCAATGGCTAATGCTTCAGGAAGATCAGAAGTAATCAATATAATGGCAATTCCTTGATTGGCCAGTTCAAAAATTAGTTTGTGAATCTCGTTTTTTGTACCTACATCAATTCCATGGGTTGGTTCGTCCAGAATTAATAATTTTGGCTTGAGGGTAAGATTTCTACCCAAAACTACTTTTTGTTGATTTCCCCCACTGAGGCTCGATACCGGTATTTCAATGGTTGGTGCCTTAATGGCCAGCTTTTGGAAAATTTGAGAAACAACTGAGTTTTCAAGAGTTGAATTGATTTTTGCAAACCTGGAAGAAATATTTTGTAAAATTGAAGCACTTATATTGTCTTTAATGGAACGGATAAAGAAAAGCCCTTGCGATCTTCGATCCTCAGGCAAATAAACGATACCGAGACCAATGGACTCTCGACTACTTCTTGGTCTGATGGAGCGTCCTTCATAAATAATCTCACCGGAGTCGGCTTGCATTTCACCAAAAATCGTTTTAGCCACTTCAGAGCGACCAGCTCCCACCAAACCATAAAAAGCGAGAATTTGCTTGGGTTTTATGGAAAAATTGATGTTCTTATAATAACCTTCACAAGTTAAGTTACGCACGGAAAGGAGAGGGGTGAGTTGCTGAAAATCTCTTGGAAAATAGATTTCTGCCGAAATTTTACGGCCAGTCATTGCATTGATTAATTCGTTTTCATTCGTGTCGGTGACTTTTGATTCCATGACAACATGACCGTCCCGCAAAACAGTAACGTAATCTGCAATCTCAAATATCTCGGCTAAACGGTGAGAAATATATAAAATTGAAACCCGGTTTTCTTTTAGGGCATGAATTGTTTGAAATAAAATCTCTGTTTCGCGTTGGCTCAAAATGGCGGTCGGTTCATCGAGTATTAACAGCCGGGCATTTCTCTGCACTGCTCTGGCGATCAGAACCAGCTGCTTCACCCCTAAGGAGAGCTCGCTCATTGGCTTCCGAATGATTTCAGAGGAGAGACCAATGCGCCTAAGTGCATCCACTCCTTGTTCGGTCATACTTTTCCAGTCCAGTGTGCCATTCGGTCTTTTGATTTCTTCTCCCAGAAACAGATTTTCTACCACCGATAAATCGTTGAAATACAAAGGTTCTTGATAAACAATGGCTATTCCCAGTTTCGATGCGTCCCTCGGTTCTTGAAATGTGTATTCAGTACCATTCCAAACAATTTGACCGGAATCGGGACGGAGAGCCCCTGAAATGATTTTCATCAAAGTTGATTTGCCTGCACCATTCTCTCCAACAACGGCGTGAACTTCACCGCTATGAGCAATGAGGCTTACACCAGAGAGAGCTTTTACACCACCAAAAGATTTGTAAATATTGGTAAGTCGCAGCAGGGAAGTGCTTTCCATTTGGGTTCTCCGTCCCGTGGCATCAGTAAATTTTAGAAGTCGAAATTATCAACGTTGTTAGCGTCAATGACCAAAGGTGGCCCGAGCAGCAAAATCTTGGAATCCGGGAAGTACTTGACAGGATCAGACAAGCCTGGCACGATGTTCTCTTCCTGGAATGGTTTTCCTTCAAGCAACTGAATACCTGCCCAAACATTAAGGTAACCGAGTGCTCTTGGATTCCACAGAACCGATTCTTTCATCACACCACTCTTTATGAACGGTCTAACCGTATTGGGCGAGCCATAACCAATAACAGCTACCTGACCGGTCTTTCCGGCATTTTCGACCGCCTTTGCTACACCAGGTACGGTTGTGGAAGCTACGGCGATTAAGCCCTTAATATCCGGATAACGGGTCATCAATTCCTCGGCTTGTCGCAAAGCATCCTCTGAAGAACCACCCTGGGTGTAGCGGATATCCACTATTTCAATATTGGGATATTTGGTTGCAACAGCTTCCTTCATGAAATCTATCCATGTGTTCAGATTGGTAGCCGTGGATTCACCGGAGATGATTCCAATTTGTCCGGCTTCACCGATTTGCATTGCCAATCGGTCAATCAGGGTGTACCCCAAATCTTTATCCAAGGCCTGAGCCACATATACTCTCCGAACGCTACTTGGGCTGTCGGAATCCGAGGTGTACACCACAATCCCTGCCTGTTCGGCTCGTTCCATAACCGGATTAAGAGAGGCGGAATCCAATACCGAGATGGAAATGGCATCTACCCGTTGCTGGATGAGATTTTCCATTAATCGGACTTGTTCGGCGGCATTGGCTGTGGGGGAACCAACGTTGAGGTAGGTTACTCCAAAGGCTTTAGCTGCATCATTGCCACCTTCTTCCATGGCTGTGAAGTACGGAATACCGATCAGTTGGGGAATGAAGGCGATTCTCCAGTTTTGGGAAGCTTTGCCCTCTTGCGGTTGTTCACCATCACTTGGGGGGGCCTGAGTATCTTGAGCGGGCGGTGGAGGTGCACTGGTGTTGGTAGGCGCAGGGGTTGGTGAAGTACACCCCAATACAACGACAGCAATCAGCATCAGGATAATCCAAACGCGCAGACTTTTCATTTTTTTCCTCCTCAGGAATTTACCGATCTAAACTGGTTTTGTACCCTCGTTTTCTGGCTGTTTTCAATAAATGGTTAGGATCTTCATCCGCCTCCTTTCTCTGGGACAAATATTGTTCAACTTCTACTCGCCGGGGTAAGGATGAAATGGCTCCGATTCTTGTGCTGGCTAACGCACCGCATGCATTTGCGAATTGCACCCTTTGTGTGGGCGACCAATCTTTCAATATGCCGTACACAAGCCCGGCAATGAATGCATCTCCTGCAGCAGTTGTATCAACCACATTGACCGAATAAGCGGGAAGATGAAATTGGTGATGGTTTGTACTGAAAATTGCGCCTTCTGCACCTAAGGTGATGATGACTTCCTTGCTTCCCCGGCTATGGAGTTGTTTTGCAGCCTGAAATGCGCTGGTTAAATCGGTAACGGCTAAGCCACTGATGATCTCGGCTTCCCCTTGATTGACAATCAAGTAATCAATAGATTTCAAAAGATCCTGACTCAACGGAAAGGCTGGTGCCGGATTGACTACAGTCTTTTTGTTTTTCTCCTTAGCTAGTTGTAATATGTAGGGCAAAACGGGGTGAGATTGTCCAAAGTGACAGACGACCAAGTCAGCATTTTCGAATTCTGCCTCTGCCCGGTCAATGTCGGATGGGGCGATTCGATAATTTGCTCCTTGCGCAACCACAATCCGGTTTTCTCCCGACTCTTCCAGGATGATCATCGCGAGACTGGTCAGCTCTTCAAGGTCTTGGAAAATCCAAGATACGTTGATCTTTTCCTGTTCCAATTTCCGGATCAGAAAGTTGCCAAAATAATCCAATCCGACCCGGCCGATAAGGGTCACACCCAGTCCCAGGCGCGCCATTCCAACAGCTTGATTCGCGCCTTTACCGCCGGGAACAATGAAAAATTCCTCGGCATTTACCGTTTCACCAGCTGCCGGGGCGTGGGGTGTTTTTGCAATCAGATCAATGTTCAAACTTCCGATGACAACGACATTTTTCATAAAAAAATTGAGGAACGCGGATAAGTTGACGAATCGTTACTTGTTAGATATGATTTTAAGAAATTCAACTCATACGATCAACCGGACAACAGGACAACTTGTATGTTTAAAGCATTGATTCCCCCTCTCAACCAATCTGATCATGTACCTTTGTATTTTCAAATCAAAAATGTGATTGCGGAGCAAATTCGGGAAGGCAAACTGGCCAGCGGTGAATTATTGCCTTCTGAATTTGCACTGATGCAGATGTTCAATGTGAGCCGTGCAACCATTCGGCAGGCACTGGGTGAGTTGGAAATGGAAGGACTGATCGAACGTAAGCAGGGGGTGGGCACTTTTGTCAAATCCAAGAAAATCGAGCCGGAGATCATCAAGTTGACCAGTTTCAGCCAGGATATGCAGTCAAGGGGCTTGAAACCCGGCTCTATAACGTTAGAGGTCGAAAATATTCTGCCAGATACGCAGATTATGAATTATCTTGGGCTATCGGCCAAATTGCCGGTTTGGTGTGTTCGGCGATTGCGTTTTGCCAATGACGAACCCATCGGACTGCAATATCTTTATATCCCTCCCTGGCTGGAGGTTGACCCCGAAGAATTGATCAATCTACAATCCTATTACGACTTATTAAGCCGAAAGGGCATTAAACTGGCTCATGCCAGCGAGTTGTTGATTGCCAGAAACGCCACCAAACGGGAAGCGGAATTATTGAACATCAAAACCGGTCGTCCGCTTCTTGTGGCGGATCGGATTACGTATGACACGCACCACGTCTGCGTTGAGTATGTTCAGTTCATTTACCGCGCGGACCGCTACCAGTATCGCTTGACACTGTATGCGTAATTGTCTTTATTTATCCAGATACAACCAACACTGATTATCATTATAAAAAATGCCGTATTCATGCTCCCCGTAAGCCTCACCCCGAAAATACACCGTAAATTTCCACAGGTAATTGGTATTATCTTTCTCTGAATATACTTCAATGGTGTGTATGGAGTAATTTTTTCCTGTCCAGATCTGATTCCAATAACTGGCCGAAATGGGCTCGTTCATGTTTTTAATCCGATTGACGTAATTTTTCAGGACATTGTTTACGGTGGCATTACTGGTGAAGTCCACTCTGGATAGGCTGGTGCTGCACATGAATTTGTCTTTGGTTTTTACTATATCCTCGCGTAGATTGGCGATCTGAGCGTTTTTACTGACGAGGTCTTTTTGAGCGTCTGCCAGCTGTTTTTCAAGAGATTTGATTTCTTCTTCAAGTTCGAGGATTTTTTCAGCACTTTGTTGTTTCTCTAAATTGGTTAGTTCGAGCGAATCCTTCAGCTGGCTGTTCTCGTGGGTCAGTTTCTCATTTTCCTCTTTTTTCCTCTGGATAGTTTGTTCCAATTCGGTTACATGTTTAGCAAGCACTGAACGGTGTTGGTTGGTATTCAAAAGAAAAATAGTTTCCCCACTGAGTAAAAGCATTAGAACCAGAGCTGCGATGGTGTAGAAACGGTTGGTTTTCATAAACTCACCTTTTTTAAGATTGTTATAGTAGACTTTCTTGTTGAAGTATACAAAAAAACGCCAAAATAAATACCTGAAAATTATCTTAATTTACCGGAAGTAAATCTTCTTTGCTCTTTTGGAACAGGTTTTCTGCTTTCGTCTTCGCTAAATCTCCCCCTGGTACACTGTCGCAAGAATTGATTATTCTAACTGTTCAATGGCGTGCAGGTCGGTTTGAATAAATTTATGTGCTTCTTATACCTCCTGCTGAATGTTTTCAAGAGGGTTTTGAAAAATTAAGACAATCAATCCGATCAAGCCGTTTGAGGGATGGAAAGGTCGCCCCCGATAGGTCATCTATCCCGAAATAATGGGATTAAGTAACTCGATCTGACCTTTACACCTCCGTTTTCTTGAATTTTCGTTCCCCAGCGACACTTCACCCCCGGTTGAGGCAAACCGCCAGGGTCTTGAAACCACCCCCGCAGCAATTTGACCATGGCACTTAACCTGAAGCAGAATGCGCCTGATTTAAGAGCGCATACACCTCCGCCAGGTTCTCCACAATCCAATCCGGTTGGAAAGGAGAGCCGGCTACATCGGCAGCTTTAGTCTCTCCACTCAACACCAGCACCGTAGTGATCCCGGTTCTGCCAAGGGCAATGTCGGTATACAACCGGTCACCAATCATCACGGTAAACTGCAAGGGAATGCCACTTTTCGCAGTGACGGCTTCGATGATTGGTGAATTCGGTTTACCAATAATTACATCTGGTTGCCTTCCGGTAGAAGTCAGCACAAAAGCAATCATTGCCCCAATGTCCGGCATGTATCCATTTTCCGTTGGGCAATTGATATCCGGATGAGTAGCAAAATAGGGCAATCCCGCCCGCACAAAATCGCATAATTTCCAAAGGCGGGTGTAAGTCAGGGTAGTGTCAAAAGCCAGTACTACGGCATCCGGTCTTTCTTCTACTATTTCAAAGCCATACTGTTTGAATTCCTCTTTCAAGGAATCGGTCCCGGCAATAAACAAGCGCGCTGCGGGCATTCGTTTTTGAAGGTAGAGAGCGGTCGCCTCACCGGATGTAAAAATGCGTTGTTCACCGACCGGTAACCCCAGTCTGTTCAGTTTTCGGGCATAATCTGCTTTTGAGCGAGAAGAATTATTGGTCAGAAAGAAATAAGGAATTTTACGCTGCTCCAGATAATCCACCATCTCAATCGCACCCGGCAGCAGCTGATTCCCCAGAAAGACTGTGCCGTCCATATCCATCAAAAAACAGCGCATTTGAGACAATTGACTCACCAACGATAAGGACTGATTCATGCGCGCATCTCCAGCAGCCAGTCGGTTACGCTCATCAGCGCCGGGAGACAGGCTTTTTCGGCCACATTATTTTCCACAAAAAGTTTGACCTGTTCAGCATCCTGGAAATTCGTGCCGGTCAGGTCAATGCAATAAACCGAAGCATGGCGTCGGTTGAAGGCTTCCATCAATTTTGTACCGGTTGAATTTGCCTGAGAACGGCTGACCCGATCTGCCGCCTGAACACTGGATTCTCGCGCCGCAATCACCGCCAGCCCACCAAACAACGCACCACACATTCCACCCTGATTGCAAATTCCCCCGCCCAGCAGACTTTGAAATTTCATGGCTGCATCGGAATAAAATCCTTCCCGCTCCGCAAAAGCAAGATAAACCGCTTCGGCACAGGTATATCCCTGAGAAAATAACATCCGCACCCGGTTTTTAACCGAAAGCTGCGAGAGATGCGCCTTTCCCATACTACCGGAAACCGCGAGATATTCGCTCAAAACCCGATTCATCGCATCGCGCAGTTCTTCGATGAAGTTCAGAGGGTCGGCTTCGGAATCTGCAAGCAAACTGCGTGCGCCTTGAGTGATCGCTTTCATCAAATCAGAATACACATTGATTTTGCGAATCCCCAATTTCACACACTGTTTTAATTTTTGCTCACCGGTACCGGATGACCCATGCAAAACCAGAGGAATGGGAACTCGCTCGCGAATGCTCCGCAATCTTTCAAAATCAAGGCTGGGCTCACCCGCAAACAAACCATGCACGGTACCAATCGCCACAGCCAGCGCATCAATGCCGGTCAGTTGAACAAACTCAGCTGCCTCCTGCGGGTCGGTCAACCAGCCCTGTTGACTATCAGCAGTCAAATAACGCCCGCTGCTGGCCACATGACCCAATTCGGCTTCCACCGAAATGCCCAGCGGATGTGCCATTTCAACTACCTGCCGGGTGCGCGCCACATTGACTTCCCACGGCTCGGTGCTGGCGTCAATCATAACCGAAGTAAAACCCAAACCAATCGCTTCTTCGATGTCTTCCATGCGATAAGCATGATCCAGATGCAATGCTACCGGAACGTTTGCCTGAATAGCCATCTCGCGGACCATTCGGATAAAATGCGGGAAATCCGTCACACCGGTATAGCTTTTTAATGAAGGTGAAAAACTCAGCGCCAGGGGAGCGTTGTGCTGCTCCGCACAACGTAACAAGGCATCCGCCACTTCCACGGTTGGAAAATCGGGAGCAATCACGGCGTAATGACCCCGTTCTGCTTCACTCAGTAAATCCTTCAAAGATATTAACATATCATCCCCTTTGGTTTGAGATAGGTTGTGTAATTCAGCGGACTGATTTCGGCAATATCCGCCCATGCCGCCATTTCCAGGAAGGCATTTTCCAACCGACCATACACCAGCGGATAATGATGCTGAAAACCGCTGGAAAGCAATGTTTCAGCCAGATCCAATGTCCCTAAACGTTTCCCCCGCATGTGGATTTGCTTCAGCCAGCCACTGCTACCTTTGTAGGAACGTTTTTGTGGATCAATTTCTCCTTCCAGCACGAGCGCTTTTTCAAAGTCCGCGGTAAAACCCGCTACTGTCACCTTTCCCCCTTTGAGGATCAAATCATTGTGCAGTCCCACCGGTTGTGCATTGGACTGGTCAAATAGCCACAAAGAGCTCATTCTCACACCACGCTCATCTGCCAGCAGTGGAGAAGTAGGACCGCAATGCCACAACAACACACTGTTATCATCTTCGTCCAGAGTAACCAGATCCATCAGGGTTGTAACTGCCCCGTTACCTAACAATGAAAGCGCCAGCATGGAAACCGCCGCCGGCACATCTCCCTCACAGGCTGTTGGAACACCCACGGTATTCAGTTGTCCCAATAAACTACATACTGCAACGCCATAATCTGATTGAAAACGCGGCCAGCACGAAATGGCCAACGCACTCAACCCCTCTTCCTGTACAAATTGTGCATATGCCACTTGCAGCCTAGCCAACTTTTCCAAATGCCCAACCAGATGCTCATTGAAGGTAACATTCGATTGAATGAAGGAGGCCTTTACCGAGTCAATTAATTTTTGGTCACCCAGTGTTTTGGCACGCTTCAGTACCGCATCAAAATCTAGTTCAACGAGCTCAACACCCAGTTTATTTCTTAAGACGGCCGGATCAACGGTGAGGTTATCAAAACCAGGCGCCACACCACCAGCCAGGCCAACCCGGCAGCCCCGCAAATTAACCAGCGCCCGTAAAGCCTGCACCGTAATGTTGAACCGCTCCTTGAACGACGGGCTTTCGGCATGCCCGAAAAACCATTTTACAGGATGCGGAAACTCTTTTAAGCGAGTTTGCAAAAGACTGTTATAGAGATTCACCCCGGTAAAACTATTGAGAGGTAAACCGCCTTCTGCCGAAGGCGCGCCTTCTGGAACGCCCCACAGCCCCATTCGAATCTGAGTAGCAGCAAACGGACGAATGAACTCGCCGGCAGCAAATGAACTGGATTGGAGGAGGATAAAATCTGCTCCCCATTGGGATAATTCATCGGCCGCTCGTTGTGCCTCTTCCTGGGTATAAATCCCCTTCTCGATAACCTTTAACTCAAAACCGGCCGCTTCCTGGTGAGCGGAAAGCGTTTTCCAGTCTTCCGTAAAGTACCGTTCCTTTTCTCCGCGAAAGGGAGTGCACATGACTCCCGCCAAACCTATCTTTAACTTACGAAACGTTATCATCTTACCTCCGAGCATCAGCACATCCGATCCATAGGCCAGCGGAAATGAGCCGCCAGCGCCGGTCGCTGCCACCACTCTTCCAATTCATCATCCGCCGCACAGAGAGAAAGCGAAAAGCCGCCCATCTCCTGCGTTGTAAACAACGAATCCACCACGCCAGCAGCGATCTGGACACCCTGTTCGTGGAGGGCTAAGAAAACACGCCGATACAGGATATTTAATTCCATTTGCGAAGTACCACCGGAACCGTTCAAAAAGACCAGAACCCTTTGTTGCAGCAGCCCGCTCAAATCTTCCAACAGGCGTTGCAACACCAGATCAACAACCTGATTGGCTGGCAGCATTGCCCCGCGGTAAACACCCACTTCTCCGTGCACACCTGTGCCAATCTCCATTTGTCCAGCTGGAAGTTCGAACAACCGCTTTCCGCTGGCGGGATGGGTAGGCGCTCGTACAGCCACCGCCAGGGTTGCAGTACGCAGGTTGCATTTTTCCATCAGGCGGACAACTTCGCAGAGCGGCTGTCCATCTTCGGCAGCTGCCCCGCCAATTTTGAGCGCAAACAGCAAGCCGCCCAAACCGCGTCGTTTTTCAAGCTCACTGCGCGGAGCGGTAGCCACATCATCACCCAGAAAAACCGGCTGCACTGTAATGCCCATTTGGGATGCGCGCCGCAGCGCCATGCGGGCATTCAACACATCACCGCTGTGATTAGAAACCAGCAGAACCACCCCCGCCCCGCGGTCAGCCAGATGAATGGCGCGTGCAATTTTGATTCCGGAGGCACAGGTAAATATCGGCCCGTACACATCTGCGTCCAAAAGCCCAAACCCAACCAACCCTCCCATCGAAGGGGTATGACCGCCACCATGTCCCATGGCAAGTCCAACCTTGCCGGCCACCTTTGATTCGGCACGCACCAGAAAACCGTCCTCCAGATAGCGGACAATGCCCGGATACGCCAACGACAGACCCTGATTGTCCTCTTGAACGATGTGATCGGGATGATTGATGAATTTACCGGGAGGAACGAACTCCATTTCCTCTGGTTGAGGATTTGTTCCTTTTCCTTCCTTACCCAAGGCAGCAGACCAAAAACATTCAAGGATCAGGGAAAACGAGAATGCACCCGGGTCAAGATAGCCTATGGAACGTTCTCCCAAAAAGGCCGCGCGGCCAAACACGGCTGACATCTGTCGAGTAGCCTCTGCCCCCCTACGGGCAGCCATCAGCACCTTTTCCAGAGCGCCAATCGGGTCTGTGGTCGAGCGATGTTGCGCCAATTCCTGGGCGGCTGGCAGAAGTGCATCTACCAGCGTCTTTTGGCCGGCGCGGGCACCTCCCAATTCGTTTACTGCTGCTACGCCATTTTGAAAGAAGTCGGCCAGTTCATCCATTGAGCAGACACTCTTGTTTTGCAGCAAAACACCACCCTCGGCAAAGAAAGCCGCCAAAAGCGGGCCAATTGCGCCGCCAGCATTCTCTGCCAGTGCGCTGGCCGCTATATCCAAAAGACTCCCAATATCCAGTGGATTCGCATTTTCCACCGCATCAGCGGCTGAAGCAAAGGCTCTGGCAAGGGTATAGCCATGGTCACCATCACCAATCACCCGATCCAACTCATTTAAAGCCTCCGCTTGGCTTTGGAAGGTTTGTGCCAGCAGATCGAACCACAAGCGAAAGGTCCTCAAATCAAACATTGGCAACCTCGCGCCTGAGGAATTCTGCCGCCCTACAAGCCTCTTCATCCAGATCTTCCGCCAGCGAACGCCAGATGAATAATGCGGTGCCCACCTCCCCTGCCGGACTGACAAAAGCCTCCGTCACCAGATAACCCATATATCCAATCTCTTTCAATGCTACCCTCACCTGCTGCCAGGGGATATGCCCGCGGCCAGGAATTTTTCGATTATTCTCTGCGCAATGAAAATGTCCCAGTTGATCGCCGGCCTGACAAATTGCCGCCGCAATATCATCTTCTTCAATATTCAGGTGAAAAGTATCCAGATACAGACGGACAAACGGGCTACCCACTTCAGCCAGCAATTGTAAACCCTGCTCCACGGTATTAATCAGCCAGCCCTCAAAACGATTCAGCACTTCCAAACACAGGTGCACTCCATATTCCTGGGCAATGACAGCAGCAGTTTGAAGGCCTTCAATCGCATAAGCACGCCGAATTAGCCGATCTTTGGGGGAAACATCCCCCCACGCGGCATACGTTACTCCGCCTAAAACAGGGCTGCCCAATTCAGCAGCAGCTTCAAGACAGGCCCGTAAATGAGAGAGACCTGCCTGCCGTATGGAAAGATCTGGGCTGGAAATATCTCGTTGCGCATCCAAACCTGTCCCGCAGGAGGCCAACATCCCCTCCTGGTCCAACGCGCGGCGAAGCCGCTGGAGATTGAGTCGGCGCGGCTCAAGCAGCGGGAATTCGGCAACCTGAAAGCCAGCCTTTCTGGCTCTCGCAATCAGGGGCTGAAGATCATCTTTCCAATTGACCTGCCAGTAAGACAGATGAATCCCAATGGGCAGCATAACCTCTCCCTTTTTGGTGGTCTCCTCCTTATATTCCTCCTGCTTCAGGCAAATATAAGGGGAGACCACCGAATTAGAAATCAAAATCCCAGCAGCCGGGCAATACCACCCACCACAATGGCAATAATGGAGAAATCGTTGCCGCCAAAGGCGTTGATAAAACCGGCAGCCGTATTTGCCACAAACGGCAGCGAAAGTGCCTGAAAGACAATCAACAGGACACCTCCTACGATGGAAGCAACGATTGCTCCCCGTCGCCCGCCGGTGGCATTGGCCAACACAGCCGCAGGCCCTACATCGAAGAAAGCAGCAACGACCAGTGGCAGTAAAACATAACGATAGCCAATCGTCCCAAAGATGACCAGCGTCACCAGGGAAGCAATCATCGCGATGGGAAATCCAATGGCCAGGGCATTTTGACCGTAAGGAAATACCATCGGGCAGTCCAGCGCGGGTATGGCATCCGGAACGATTGTCTTTGCAATACCATGGAAGGCTGGCACAATCTCCGCCAGCATCAGCCGTACACCGGTCAGCAAAATGGTCAACGAAGCGCCAAACAGAATACCCTGATAGATAATCCACAAATACCAGATGGGCTGGGAACCGCCGGAAAAGGTTTCGGCTGCCCATGCTGGACCGGCGATAAAGCCCATCACCAGATACAGCAGGAACATGATCAGCGATGTGGAAATGGTCATGGATTTAAGAAAACTCCAATTATCGGAGATTTTCAAATCCTCGGTGGATTTTGAGGGATCTCCAACCAGTTTGCCAATCCAAGCGCCAATCACCGCCAGAATGGTGGTGGTATGACCGATTGTGAAATCTTTACTGCCGGTTAACTTGAACACAAATGGAGCAATCAAAGCCGGCAGTACCGTTGCAAGTACACCCTGAATTACGCTGCCCAGCACAATCAGCGCAACACCCTTTATTTTACCTGCATCCGCCAGCGCAGCGACCACCATAAAGGCATTCCAGAACATGATGTGACCGGTCAGGAAAACATATTTGAGTTTGGTCAGGCGGGCAAGCAGGATATTCACAAAAAAGCCAAATACCATCACCAGCACAACCGGTATGCCATACTCACTCAGAAACGCCGTCCAGTCAACACTGATTGGCTCTCCCTGAAATGCATAAACTTTTCCGAACATAGTCGAAATGGGCGAAATGACGCCCACCAGCAGATCAACTGCTGAGAAAAGAATGATGACACCAGCCATGGTTTTGATCGTGCCGGAAACGACTTCGCTAAAGGTTTTACGCTGTAAAAGCAAACCCAGCAGCGCAACCAACCCCAGCATGAAAGTGGGCAACAAACGGGGGACAATACTGAAAATTAATCCGACGTCCATCAGGTTTACTCCTTTTTGAGAAATTGGGTGGAAAAGGTGTTTAAATCAAAAATCTTATGCAGCCAGTTCTATTTCGATAATCGTCACCTCCTCTGCATCAAGTTGAAATCGCATTGTCAAAACTTTCTGATCGGCAACTTCATAATCCAGCAACTGGTGAGCAGGGAAAATTTTGGCGACATTTCGTAAACCCATACCCCACTCGCTCATATCGGTTTGAACGGTAAGATCCACTGCATTTTTGAGATAATTACTGATTAGCAGCCACTTTTTATCTTTCAACTCTAGCCAATGGCAATCTAACCGACGGGATTGTTTACCTTCATATTCAATCCGGCTTGTAGGCAAGATATTCAAATGGGTCAAAACCTGATTCAGTACTGTACCCAAAAGGGAAGGAACGTTTTTCAGGTAATCGGCATCTGCCTGAGTGGCAAAATACAACCCATGCCCCCGCCCAAAAGATGCAAGCGTAACGGCTGGGAAGTGGTCATCAAATTCGGCAAGTACACTGGTAGAGGGATGAAGCGTCAACAGGTCACGATTCCAATATCCGTTATACCAGTCGCCATTGAAATAGATTCGATGCTGGTTGAGTCGGTCAGGCTGTACACTAACCAATCCAAATACATCCCTGAGCGGGGGGACAGGAACTTGATGATGGAACCAACCACGTTCATTTACGGTTGCACAGCGGGCAAACCCCACCAGCAAGCCGCCTTGCCTGACAAATTCTGCAAGATGCTGTGCCGTGAACTCATCAAGCAACCCCATGAAAGGTAAGACAATGACCCGATAACCCTGCCAGCGGTGTTGGGCAATTTGCTCGGGGGTGATGAAATCCACTTCAAACCCGGTGTCCCAAAAACTGCGATACGCTCCGCGCTGCGCCTCAAAGAGGGCTTCTTCCTCGCCTACCCCACGAAAGAAAATAGCATTCGCCTTGGACTCCAAAATGGCAACCTGTGCTTTGGGAGGTTTTGCCTGCTTCAGTTCCTTGCCGTATTTTGAGAGGAAAGCGCCAAATTGAGCCGCAGCAGCAAGGCGCTCGGTGGGGTTTCCATCCAGATCAACCAGCGCTCCCCAATGCAGAGGCTGATAATCCCATTCCCGCCACGGCATGAACAAAATCAACTTGGCGTTGTGGCCGACCGCTTCGATCAAATAATTTGATACATCCGCCGGCCGGGTATGATAATCGGGCCCCATCACCCAGCCGCCAATCGGACCGCTTTCCACCTCATGTAGCCAGAAATCCCTGCCTACCGATTGACTGACACTGCGTCCATGATCCAGGAAGATCGAAATGTGCTCCGGGCGAGTAGCCAGCTTGTTGCCACTGCCTGGATACAGGTCATAGCCGATGTGATCCACCTCAGCAGCAATTTTCCACTGGTCCAAACCCGTGAAAACCCCAAAACGGTCATAGCCTTTGAAATTAAAGGTGTTGACCGAAGTCGGATGATGGGGGTCGCGCTGGCGGATCAGCTGGTGCTGCCAGCCGGCGAACTCGGCAAATGCTTGCTGCCAGAACAGGCGCCAGTCCATCCAGCGAGTGACCCCTGCCCAGCCAGAAGGCAGGGCTTCGGGGGCAAAAATTTGACGCCAGTCCTTGTAAACCAGGTAGGTTGTCCCCCACGCCCATGCCTTGGTTACCTGATCAAGAGTGTGGTACTTTGCTTTTACCCACTGCCGAAATTTTTCAACACAATAAGGGCAGTAACAATAAAGGCTCAAATCCGTTTCGCCGCGGGCGGGTAAAAATGGAAAGCCAATCTCGTTGGAAATCTGCCAGCCAAAGTGATTGGGTTGGTCGGCGGTAAAATCCAGCAAGGCTTGAAGATATTTTTCCGCTGCAGCCCGATAGCCGGGATGGTGAATACACGCCCAATGGTATGAAGCGCCGAGCGGATACCGTTCACCGCGGTTAGAAAGGATCGGTAAATCGGGGTAGCGTTCTGCCAGCCAGAGCGGTGGTGAGGCTGCGCCGGTACTAATCAGAATGTGAATACCAAATTCTGCTGCCAGCCGGTAAAACCGCCCAAGTTTATCGAATTCAAATTGCCCTTCGTATGGTTCGATCAAATCCCACGAACCATGCACATCTCCAAGCCGGACGAGATTCATACCCGCACGCTGCATGGACTGTAAATCGCTTACCCAGTCCGTTTCACTGAAAATCAAAGGGGAATATGAAGCCCCATACCAAAAAACATCAGAAGTACTGGCCAAACGATCTACTCCTCGATCAATTTCCGTAAGACAGGCAGGCCTTTTTCCAGCACTTCTTGTTTGCTGAGGAAATTTTCAATAACGACCACGGGTTTTGGGGTATTTTTGAACAGATTAGCCATCTCTTTGGAGGTAAAAACCATGTCATATGCTTCGCCGGTCGCCGTGGTTGCGTCTGCGCAAAAGGTTTCAGCTCTTAAACCATATTCCTTTAACACACCATCTACCGTCAGTTTCAAAATCATGCTGGAGCCCAAACCAAAGCCACACACCATCATCACACGCGGTTTTTTCATGTCAAACTCCTCTCCACAAAAAGTCAACCAACAGCCGACAAAATCTCTTCAACCGATTGAGCGGTTTTTAAAAGATTCTGATTATCCTCACTCATCAAGAATTCTGCCAAAGATTGCAGCATTTCGATGTGACTGTGGTGGTCAGGCGCACAAAATGAAATCACCATCTTCACCGGATCGTTTGCTTCAGAACCAAAATTTATCCCGTTATCGAGAGTCACCAGCGAAAGACCAACTTGCAAAGCTCCATCTTCTGGACGGGCATGAGCCAGTGCCAGACCAGGCGCCAGCACCATGTAGGCACCCAACTCCTGCACTGCCCGAATCATGGCCTCAATATAGGAGGGTTGACATTTACCGGCCTTTAGCAGCAACTCACCGCCAGCACGGACGGCTTCCTGCCAGTTATTTACGTTCACTTTCAGCCGAATAACCTGGGGAGTAAGATAATCGGAAAGCATCGGGTTAATTCCTTTCAGAAAGAAGGAATCTTGCAGTATCGGCATTGGTAATGAGGACATTGAAATAGGCGCCTTTCATGGCGGCCTGGATAACTTTTTTCTTCTCTTCACCGCCTGCAACCAGCACACTCCAGGGCACTTTTTTCAAATCTTCCAGACCGATTCCGATAATACGGTTATCCAGAAAAGTAGAAACCAGCTGACCATTTTGGTCAAAATAATGCCCGAGTGCATCGCCCACCGCTCCAGAGTTCTGAATTTCGCGCAGTTGTTCCAGTGTGATCTTCTTTTCAACGTAGAGGATGGCAGTTTCATCTACCGTTCCAACGCTTTGCAAAATGATATCAGAATGGCGGGCTCTTTCTAACGCCTGGGAAATGGAAGGCTCACTGAGTAAACTCTTTTGCAGTTCCGGGCTAGAAACCATGTTTGGGGCATACAGAAATTCAGCTTTACCGCCGGCCAGTTCGGCCATCTTGGAAGTAATGTTGTACTTAGCAAAACCGCCTGAGTGATCAGAAGCGCCACCGACCACCTCGGTAAAAGTACAATCAATCGGCGTGTCTGTCGAAAATACCCGCGGCAGATGAGATATGGTACGTCCTAATCCAAGGCCGACCCGCATGCCACTTTTCAGGGTGCGCTTCAGCCAGTCTGCTGCCCCACGAGCCAGCGCGAGGTAAATACTTTCATCCCCCTCCGGGTCGGGTACAACCACAGCATCACGCAGGTTATAACGAACGATGAGATCCTGTTCGAGATCAAAATTTTCGCCAAAAGGAGCGTAAATTTTAATTTCAACAATTCCAAGTTCAACCGCCTTGTTGAGAAGACGGTAAACTGTAACACGGGAAAACCCCATTTTACGAGCGATTTCATTCTGAGTTAGGCCATTCTCGTAGTAGAGTTTGGCTACACGTACACATAATCGGTATTCCTGATAATCAACTTGAGTAATCATATATGGTGGGAAAATTTACGGGCATTTGCACATTAAGTGTGCATATGCTCATTATAACTGATCTTTAACTTTCTTGCAAGCAGATATTTACTGAAATTGAGACACGAGTTAGACCAGCAGGGTGAACGAAACCAGTGAATGAGGCTAAAGCATCCTTGATTTATGCTTTGCCACTTGCGGGCTGGAAACCACCATTTCTGTTTGAGCAAGATGAGCAAACCCGAATGGCGCCGCCAGCACGGCTCCTCCAATTTCAGCCGCTTTGCGCCTCACCAATCTGGTTTTTAGCAAACGAAGTTTATCGGTTTTACGAGGCTGTATTTAATTTTCTTGTCCTAAATCATGTCCGAAGAGCCGTTAAACGTACTTAATTAGTCCCCTTCGTTCAACAAA
>FWPU01006317.1_pt1 | contig 23965 bp, 23 predicted proteins | sample 2228361 | NCBI WGS metagenome assembly FWPU01 (sample SAMEA103939777, study PRJEB20133) | metagenome
TCGGAGGAGAGAAGGACTTGGAGAAGGCTCTTGATCTCTTCCTCCGATGTTATAAGAGTCGAGAAATTTTTCAGGACGTTCTTCCTCTTCTTAAGAAGATTTTAAGTGAGTCGGATTGTCTTTTGACACGATGTATTTATCGATGTGGAGAGTGGTTCTCCTTGAAAGAGAAAGTGGCCAGTCTTCAAAGAGAAGTTCAACTCCTCCGGGCTCAACTCAAGTATCGACCCGGAGGAGAGGGATATTATGAGACATCGAAACACTGGGAGTCTCTGTTGAGATACCAGGAATCTCAATCTGAGGAGGAGAGAACGGTTTCGTCAGAAAATACTACGAATATGATTGAACACTTATCCTCTTGATTCCGGAAATTAAAAGCATGGAATTCCTGATAAAAGAACTGTTGACACATCAACGAGACCTCGAAAAACTTAAAACGATCCTCTGTCATCTTTTCCAGGAGCAACGCCAAATCCTCCTCGATACTTCGATCTCTCTTGAAGACCCGACGAACCGGGGAGTTCTTCTCAATATCTTCGGCCAAATGTTAAATCACGGATGGGGGTGTGAGAAAGATATCGTCAAAGCAAAAGAACTGTATGAAATGTCTGCCTCTCTTAATAATACCGATGCAATGTATCATCTTGGAAACCTATATTATGGTATCGATGGAGAATGGAACTTGCAGAAAGCAAAAGAACTCTATAAACAAGCAGCAACACGTGGACATGTCGAGGCGATGAACACTCTCGACTTTCTGTATAAACAGGGAAAGATAGGAACAAAAGAATATAAGAAAACAAGAGAGTTATATGAACAAGCCGTCACACCTAACGATCCCATTGCCATATTTAATCTTGCCCGTATGTATGAAAATGGAGATAAGGTCCCCCTTAACTATCGGAAAGCCATTGAACTTTATGAACGTGCAGCTCAGATGAATCATCCGGAATCGATGATCCGACTTGCAAAACTTTATCTTGCAGGTAAATGTGATGCCAATCGTGTCCTGAATCTGTATTTTTCATATTTTCAGATCACACGTGACGTCAGAACTATTGCATATGATCTTATTTTACTTCCAAATTCAGAGTTTCTGACGTTTCTTCTGTCGTCTTTCTTCGAGTTAAGAGAGAGAGTTGAACAACGAAATGCGGGAAATAATCTTCTTTCGTCTCCGATCGAATAATTTGGACTTTCCGATACCTCTGATGTTTGCTTTTCAACCGCCTCTGAAAACCGAATAACTCGAGTTGGATAGTTTTATTTCGCCGTATTAATCTGACAGAAAATCGATAAATTTGATAGAGAAAATGAGATCCAATTCCAAAAAAGATGTGGAATGGATCTTATTTCTCTAACAAATTTCGAGAAGGAATTTATTGACTTATATGGCCAATCGGTCTTGAAGAAGATATCCAAATATATTTTTGACAATGAGATTCAAGAGGCCTATCTGAAGTCGAGGAACAGTCCGAAGATGCTCTTTGATTTTGGTTTCCACTATGGCATTCTTGAGATTGTTGCGTTCTGTTACTGTCATCTGAAGTGTACTATCAACATAAACGAGGAGATTCAGAGGTATGTGTCAACTCTTGAGTCTTCTCCGGACATTTTCAGAGATTCGTCAGCCGTATTCTCGAGGGAGCCATTAATCTCGGGAGGAGGATGTACTGGAATAACGATTCGAACACTGGATAAGTTTACGGAGAAACGAAACGAATGCATCAAGTTCCTGATACGTATGAAGAGGTTTAGTCGCTATACGGTTACGAATGGGAAGTTTCTCTATCGAATTGTTGATAAGTATGTTAAGCCCTATCGTCTTCTCGAGGTTACGGAATAGAAGAGATAAGATTTGAAAAACTGAACTTTCTATGAGATAGAGGAGATTTGTTGAAATCTCCTCTATCTTTCTCGATGGAAGTGCTGAATTCAAACTTAAATTTCGATACACAAACCGATGACTCTACTTTATATCAACTTGGAATGAGATATCGCTTTGGAGTTGGGATGGGTCAAGATTGGCACCAAGCCAGAATACTTCTTGAGAAGGCGAGTCTTCAAGGGAACGCCTCTGCTTTGGTGGCTCTCGCTGAGATGTATCAATGTGGAATTGGAGTTAAAGTCGATCTTTTCATGGCCCTAAAGCTTTACTGTCAAAGCTATGTCCGACAGAGAAATCCCGACATTCGAGAAAGAATACGACAGATTCTCACCAGCTCAGACGTCTGTCTCTCCCAGTTGATATATCAATACGTCCAATTGACAGAAGATGAGTCTTCTTTCCGGAACAATTTCACATAACAAGACAAGAAGTTATTGTTGATCTTTAGGTAAATGGAGTCTCTGACAAACGTATCAATGTCAAGTCGAATCTCTTAAGGGAGGAATATCGATAAAAAAGAAAGAAGGCATTTCCTTCTTTCTTTTTTGATCAATAGTCAAGTCAATGGATCGACATCAACAAATGATATTTTGTGAAAATAAAGTCAAGAGCGATTCGAGTAATGTTCTCTTTCCGTTCTTTCTACCGTCTTAGAAGTCTTGACATCTTCTTCTTTCTGAAGATGTTTAAAAAAAAATACCCCAGGACGAAAAGATCCTGGGGTATTTTTCTGGAGTGAGAGAGTTTGATTTACATTCGGGCGAAGTAGAGATGAGCCGAGAGATCGAAGTAGTTAAAGGTTGTCTGAGCAAAGGATTCTTGTCCTGTATAGGGTTCTAACGAAAGATTCTTGAGATAGTGCGAAGCTGAGAGAACACTTCGGAGAAGGTCACTGTCAGTCGAATAGTAGACCTTGATCGAATCGGAGAGGACTAAGCCGAGCTCCTTTCTAAAGTCCAAGATGGTTCGGTTGAGTTGTTTAGCGACATAACGAAGCTCAATCTCAGGTGTCATTTCTGTATCAACGAAGACACTGATGTCACCTTCAGACTGGAAGAGAAGATGAGGAGTCAGAGGCATACGTTGAAGAATGACGTCGTCAGGTGTGACAACATCTGTCTCAAGCTGGATCGATTTTCCAGAGAGTAAGGCGAGAACATTTTCCGGAGGCATCTGTGAAAGAGATCGAGCTACCTCAGACATGCGATGTCGGAACTTCTTTCCCGCGGTCTTTGGATCGAGGATCACTGTATATTTCAGATACTTACTTTCTTGAGAGTCGAAGTGACAGTTTACGATGTTAAGTTCATCGACGAGAAGAGATTTAACTTGTTCCAAATGAGACAGGATCTGTGGGGAAGATGAAACAACGGTTACCTCTTTGAGAGGGCGACGGGCTGGAAGATTGGAGGTACCTCGGAGGTACCGGACTCCGTTGATGACTTTGACAAGATACTCAAAGGGGATCAAGAGGTCATTGGAAACGTAAACTGGAAGATGAGTTGGCATCTGGATCAGGTGAACACTTTCAATGGTTGAGTGTTCGGGACACCAGTGCCGGATATCTAAGAAGATACTTTCTGTTAGAAAAGGGGCAAAGGGAGCAGTCATAACCGAGAAGTAGTACAAGGCCCAATAGAGGTTATTAAGAGACAAGTAGACTCGAGGACACTCGGAGAGGAAGAAGGCCTTCATGGATGAACGGTTGAGTTTTAAGTACCAGTTGGAGAGGTTTTGGACAAAGGTGGTGATCTTGGGATAGATCTCTCTCAGATTATACTGAGACATCAAAGTGTGGATGTCGGTGATGTATTCTTGAGTCTTTTGAAGAAGCCACCGATCGACGAGGGAAAGGAAATGCTCATCTTGAGGTGACACACGAAACTTTTGTCCAGAGGTCTTTTCATAGAAGGCGACCATTTGTTTCAGGAAGCGGACTACATTTAACAAGTAGATGTGAACGTTGGTTACCACTTTCTTGACGTCATCGTCTTGAAAAAGAAGAGTGTCACCTGCAACTCCCGGAGAATTGAGCAAATAGAGTCTCAACGCGTCAGCCCCGTACTTGTCCATGATCAGCTCGGGTGGTTTGTAGTTGCCCTTGCTTTTCGACATCTTTTGACCATCTTCAGCCAGGACCAGACCAGTTACCACACATGTCTTAAACGCCGGCTGGTCAAAGAGAGCCGTCGATAGGACGGACAGAGTGTAAAACCATCCTCGAACTTGGTCGATGCTTTCACTGATGAAGTCAGCTGGAAAGTACTGGCGAAATTCAGCTTCACTGAGAGCGAAGGGGAACTTGTGACTGGCATAGGGCATGGAACCAGATTCAAACCAACAGTCGAAGATTTCATCAACTCGAGAGAGCCAGGTTCCGGGTTGAAGTTTTGATGGGATTACAACATCATCAATGAAATCCCGATGAAGATCTTTGATATCTCCAGGGGAGAGTTTAACCAGTTCTTGACCTCGTCGACGGTAACCCTGTTCTTCCAGTTCAGCCACAGATCCAACACATACCATCTCGTGAAAGTTCGCGTCAGTCCAGATCGGAATCGGAGTGCCCCAGAAGCGGTTTCGAGACACACACCAATCAACTCCCGACTCCAGCCAGTTGCCAAATCGAGATTTCCCGACAAACTCGGGGACCCAGGTGATCTTCTTATTATTCTCAATGAGACGCTCCGTAAGCGCTGAGACCTTGATGAACCAACACGGCCAGACCCGATAGAGAAGAGGTGTCTCCGTCCGCCAACAGAAGGGATACTTGTGATTTTCATAGGTTGCCCGAATTACCAGACCACGTCTCTTCAACTCAGAGATAATCTTCTTGTCAGCATCTTTGACATAGAGACCTTCATACGCTCGAACTTCAGAGGTATACCGTCCTGAATCGTCGATTGGACACGGAGGACCGCGAGATCTCTTCCCAGGAGAAAAGAGATCTGCCTCGATGATACCGGCCTCTAAACAGACTTTGAAATCGTCAGGACCAAATCCGGGAGCCAGATGAACCAGACCTGTTCCCGTCGTGGCGGAGACAAAAGGCGCCGTCAAAACTCGAAAGGCACTATCTTTAAATTCCTCATAGTAATAGGGGTACAAAGGCCGATATCTCAAGCCAACCAGATCCGATCCCTTGACCGTCTTGAGCACCTTCACTTCTTCCGGTGAAAAGAGATTATAGAGAGCACTGGCTTCGACCACATATACTTCTGAAACTCCGGATGAAGCGGACACGGAAGCATAAACGTAGTCCAGATCAGAGGAAACAGCGACGGCTAAGTTGGCCGGCAAGGTCCAGGGAGTCGTTGTAAAGATCAGAAGATAAGTGTTCTCGTTCGACTCGCAAGGAAACTTAACCACCAGAGCTGGGTCAGACACCTCCTTGATGTTCTGATTGGCCTCAAAGTTGGACCAGACCGTGAAACAGGCAGGAGAATAGGGCATAACCTTAATTCCACGATAGACCAGATTCTTGTCATAAAGCTGTTTAAAGACCCACCACACCGAGTTCATATAGGAAAAGTCCATTGTCTTGTAGTCATGGAAAAAGTCCATCCACTGCCCAAAGCGCTCGGTCGTCTTCTCCCAGTCATTCCTTACTGTCATCACGATCTCCCGGCACGTCTGATTAAAGGTGGAGATACCAGCTTTGAGAATATCCTCTCGAGTTCTCAAGTTCAGCTTCTGTTGCCCCTTCGTCTCCAGAGGAACACCGTGTGTGTCCCACCCGGCAACTCGAGGAACCCAATACCCATTTTGAGACTTGTACCGGATCACCGAGTCTTTAACCGTCTTGGTGATCAAGTGTCCGAGATGAGGACTCCCCGACGCAAAAGGCGGTCCCTCATAGAAGTTAAACCTTGGATAGCCCCTCGCTCTCGCCAGTTCCAAGGACTTGTCAAAGATCCGGTTCTCCTTCCAATAGGCCTGGATCTCCTCTTCACGCTTACTGATACTCTTGTCCATTACCGTACCGGTTTCCTGTTTTTTCTTTTAAGGTTTAAAACAATCCAATATTATTATCTAAAAAGAAGTCTTCTTTTTCTTCTTCAAATCTTTCTCTTTCGAAATTCGGATTTTTTTTGGATGAAAAGAATCGATATCCTTCTTCCGTCCATGAACACAAACTCTTTAAAATCTTGTATCCGTTTTAAAGAGGTACCTTCTTTAGGAGGTTCGACGATTGACTTGATCTTAAGATCGATTCTTGCAATTGAAAAATCGATCTTAACTTTAAATTTCGCTATTTGTAAACACTCATATTTCTTTTCATGTCTTCCTTGATCGATGCACTCTACACTTCCAGATCCGACCATTTTCAGTTTACGAGAATTCTCCTTGGTTTAAAACCCGAGGAGAGGGTAACTCTTGAAAATGAGGTTGAACAGATATTGAATGAAGAAAAACAGGATGTAATTTTTAATGCCCTTGGTGTTATCTATTCGTGTGAGTTAGGTGTCAGGAAAGACCTTCTTCTCGCTCGACAGTACTTTAAAAGAGGAATGAAACACTGCCTCGAATCAAGAATAAATCTGGCAATGATGTACTACTATGGAGAGGGTGGAAAACAAAACTATGACAAAGCCAGAATTCTTCTCGAAGAAGCCGCAGAACACAATAATCCGTTGGCCCTTAATAATCTTGGGTTTATATATCTTGAGGGTAAAGCCGTAAAACAAGATTTTTGTAAAGCTAAGGAACTCTTTGAACGTGCGATGAAACTTGGAAGTCAAGGCGCGATCAACAATCTCGCTTTCATGTATTACACGGGTCAAGGAGTTGAACAAGATTATAATCGAGCGAGAGAACTGTTTGAACTGACAGCTCAAAGAAACGATCCCGAAGCGATTTCTCTTCTCGGTTATATCTATTTTAATGGATACGGCGGAGAACAAAACTATCAGAAGGCTAGAGAATTCTTTGAGCGAGGAGTACAACTAAACTGTAGTAGTGCCATGTATGGTCTCGGAATGATGTACCTCCTTGGAACGGGGAGAGATCAGGACTTTTCGAAAGCGAGAGAACTCTTCGAACAAGCTGTCGAATTAGGAAACGTGTCACCACTTTACGATCTCGCCCTTCTCTATCATACCGGTCGAGGTGTCCCCGTGAATAAGCGAAAAGCTCTTGATCTTTACTTCCAGTGTTTAAAACATGACATCGACGCATCACAATCTCTGCGAAACATTGCGATAATTCTAAAAGAAGACGACACTCTCTTGACACATGTTATTTCAAGTTACAGTAGTTATCTCAAACTTTCAGATCAGGTTCGAGAGCTCCAAAAACAGGTTAATCTCTTGAAAGACGAGATTGACTATGCTCCCGGCGGAAAAGGATATCGGGAAACATTCAAACATTGGAAATTCCTTCTTAAAATTAGAAAGACACCGGAAGAAAATTTCGGTTAAGAAACCCTCCATCTTCCAAGACATATATTAGGGAACACTTTAGTGTTCCCTATTAAATACCTTGTTTCTATAGCGAAGAGAGAATTCACTCCTCTCAAGAGCCATGATCAAATTTAAAGGTTCCGAAAAGAGTTAATCCCTCGACTTGGAAATCAGCCTCTTGAAATAATTCATACCACATGTCAAACTTTGAACCCTTGGCCATCATGACCGCGGTCATAACATTTCCCCCGTGGTATTCTATTTCGATTGACAAGTTTTTACCTCTGGATAGAAGTTTTCAGAATCGAAATTCAAGGAGCAGCCTTCTTTTCCTTTTCCATCTGGACCGCGATGAGATCGAGGATCACTATTAAATCCAGAAACGTTTTCGGCATGAAGACGTGTTATATTTCCAAGATCGTAAAGCTTCCGTAACATCCAAGTTAGATCCGAATCTCTTTCCTCTGGCGATAGAGGAAAGAGAAGACTGGGAAACATTAACTTCATACCACTTGGGGACCTTCTGAAGAAGATTCTCATAAGGTTGGCACAAACGCATCAAAATATTCTCAGGCATGTGTGCCAAGTTCATAATCAGTATTATTATAAATTAGACACCTTTTCAGAAGGAAACTTTACGATGAATGAAGACTTTCTTATCTGGTAGAGAGAACTTACAACATTACCGTTTAGACCAGAACTAATGACACTGCTAAACGCAATATTGCGTTTAGCAGTATTGCGGATAACTCGAATAACATCATTATACATAGTTTTCCAGGTATCGCAACTGGAAGTGTATTCTTCAGAAAGATATCTCATATTATCCCCAAACTTATTCCGAGCCTTCATTGTTGAATAATTGCGACGTGCAATCTTCAAATCTCCTGGAATGAAGTGAGAAAGTCTCTCTTTCTCTCTCACAGATCCAAAAAGATTTCCCGCCAACTTTTATAGGGGGAGGCAGCTCCTTCTGTGTTGAGTTAATATAAGTCTGATCTCTTTCTCGCCAAAATTATCATCCCGAAACAAATTTGCCATCGCCGAACTTGTTTGCAGAAGTCGGGCAATGTCTTCATCAGACAGATAATGACTATACCGTATAAGAATTTCAATCGGCATGTCAAGAAGAAGATTCGAACCAGAACCCCTTATCTCCATTTAACAACAATCAACCGCAAATAAGTATAAGTCCGTTCTTAACTCTAATAATTTTTTTTTTCTTTTTCAAAAGATGAAGAAAACAGACAACATTGTATGAAGTGTTGTCTGTAACTGACGGAGACTTTATATTACGTTCGTGTGTTCCTTTGAAAAGATTTCGAGAAAATAAATAAATTAAAGGTCGAAATCAAGAAATGGAGACAAATTCAAAACACTGGAATCCAAACTTAAATCATGTCAACGGAGTCTATCTCGATTCAGAAATCATCGACGTCGAATCGAGGTCCCTCAAACCGACCGACTAAACTCAAACAAGCGTATGATGAGATACTTCAACGAGCGGTGTGGCCGTGGCAAGGAGATAAGAATTCCCGATTTTCCTGTCTTCAGTGTAAACGAAGAGTAACTCTCCGAAAGGGTCTGAAAAGGATAGCACATTTTGCTCACTATCCATCCCCAAACTCTGTAACAAGATGTAACTACTTTTATTCTTGTTCTGAAAGTGAGATCCATCGCATGACAAAATCTTGGCTCGTCGACGCGTTAAGAAGGGGTACTCGAATTCGAATTACCTATAAGTGTACAAAGTGCTCTACGGTCAATGATGCAGAAGAAATTGTATGTTCCGCCAATGACAGTGTCATTCCAGAATATCGAGGTCCTCAGAGTAAATGGATTGCTGATATTGCGATTCGAAACAACGAGACACATCAGATTAAATGTATTATTGAAATCTTTCATACTTCTCGAACGACAACTCCTCGCCCTGAACCCTGGTATGAGGTCTCCGCACAAGATATCCTTTCCGAGATTAATAACGGAGTCAATGATAAGATCACACTCCTCGATCTTCGGGCCGTGCCTCAAAGAGAGTGTCTTTCTTGTAAAAACTTCCGTGAACAGGATTCCAATATTATTTCTTCTTCCGATATCGCCGTCAAAGACGTCCCGACACAAGACGTCTCTTGTATGAAAAGTGGAAATAAAGAGAAGACTTCGAAAGAAATTTCCCAGAGTCATACTATCTTTCCTCAAAACTCAAAGAAGACTTCATCCTCGAATTGCTCTTTTCCGAAAGTAACCGATATCTCAAGTGTTAATAAGGAAAATTCTTTCCAAACTTCTCTTCCCGACACAAAAGATCGCTCGCAGAAAAAGAAAGAAACGACCTCGAGAAGTTTCGGCCCCCAATGTGGAGAGAATAGGACCCTCGAGGAACAAATTCTCAACGAACCCTGGATGCGACTTGTTCCTCGTCTAACTAAGAAAAAGGGAGCGGCAGATTCTTGGAAACAAGAACGACCCTGTAGTATGTGTGGTCGAAGTTCTTACAATCCAATCTTTTGTTTCGGATATCGAGCTCTGTGTAAAATATGTTTCGGTCAGGAGAGAGAGAAACTTCGACAAAAATTTATCTGGACTCCCGCCATTTTAAAGAAACAAGCTTCCCCCGAAATCCAGAAATGAATCGAATTAAGGTCTCGTGTCTAGGTATCTCTTCGAGTCTGTTCAAATGTGACTTCCAGATGATTTCAAGAACTAAAAGATATTTAAAGAGAGTCAGAAGAGATAAAACAATGTTGTCTGAGACGGTGTTTTCCCAAGCGTTTCCGGAGTCTTCCGAACAAACAGTCACGATTCGTAGTATTCGCAAGTCTGTCTTTATCGGTCAGAGATCGAAAACCCTCTCCTATGGAATCTTGTCGTACTACTTGGCGATTAATGATCCAGACAGTCCGCTGTTCAGTGAAAAGCCAAAATACAGTCTCGAGTCGAAAAGAGACAGACTGAAGGTGGGTCCGCTTCTCAATGAAGAAAGACAGCTTTATGCCGTTATCGAACCTTCGTCTTGGAAGGGCGTCGATCCAATATATCGGAAGTTCATTTATGATGCCCGGAATAAGAAGTATTTTTCTCTCGACGGAAAGAAGATCATCGAAATTTTCCTTGATGACTTTCTGGAACTCTGTTGTCCCCATGCAGATTTCGTCTGGAACTTCTATGGAGATTGCGATGTCGGATATCGTAAGATATGTCCAACTTCTGTTCGGGCCTTTGTTATTGAGGAGCGTCATCTTCATCCAAATCTTCTTACGGAAATGAAAGAAATCGGATTTATTGGAAAGCCAATGGTGATAAAACGAGACCTCTTAAATGAATTTATTCGACGCAGCGAGAACCGCCATAAATAGTATTAATAACCTTCTCCGTTTCTGGAGAAGATTAAAGGTAGGTGATTTCTCATTTTTCTTTGACGAAATCGGGACGACTTCGTCAAAGAAGATTTTTTCTCGGAAGAGTTAAGAGTATCTCGGTCTTCCTGTAATGTCTTGTTTCTCCGTTTCGCGAGAACAAGACGTTTCCAGCGCTGACGAAAAATATCCTCCAGACCGAAAGGCTGAAGACCGAATTTCTGACCTTCTCCGACACTTTCAAAGCCGGTTCCATTTACTTTCCTTGAGGAAAAAGCGGGAAGAAGATCAACAATACCTATGAGAACTGTTGTCCAAATAACAGTCGAGTTCTGAAAAAAGTTTAATAAGTGAAACTGTTTTTCTGGAATAGAGATAAGTCGTATTGAAATTATTTCTCGAGATATTTTTTTAACTTTCCATGTAAAATGAAAAGTCCCGAAGAAGAGGAATTGGAAGAGTATCTTTCTGAGGAGGAGATGTTCGAGCGCTATCTTCAAGAAGAGGAATACCCATACCACGAAGAGATTGAGGAGGAAGAAGAGAGTCCTCCTCTTACAGAGGAGGAAGAGGAGATGTTCGAGCGCTATCTTCAAGGAGAGGAATACCCATACCTTGAAGAGATTGAGGAGGAAGAAGAGCGTCCTGGTCTTCCAGAGGAGGAGAGTGAGCGATTGAAGGAGGAGTATAAGAAGTACTGGCTGTCGATTTATGGAGTCGATCCGCGACTGTCGGAAAGGGCTAAAGCTTTCCGGGAAAGGGAGATTGCACGAGCTGGAGGTCCAGAAGCCATTCGTCGGGAGCGATTTAAGAAGTTCGAGGAGAAGATAAAAACACAAGCTCTTTCAGAAGAAGAGAGGAAGAGGGAGAGGGCGGCTCGAACTCTTCAGAAGTTAGCGGAATGGAGAAGAAGTCACCCATGTGAAAACTTAACTCCGGAACAAAGACAGCGTCTGCATCCCGCTCAAATTATCAAACTTCGAGTTAAAGATCGCAATGGCCAAGTTCACTATGTATGTTATGACATTATTTCTCTTATGACCTACTTAAAATCTTCCTATCGAGATGAGTTTGAGTGGAGGGATCCAACCTATAACCAATTTTACAGTCAATCTCAGATTGAACTCATCAAGTCCCGATATCGTCAGGTTTCTCTGTGTCAAGAGAAACTCCAAAACTTTTCGGTAGACCTGTCACAAAATGGAGAGGTGATTATTCCGGAGAGTCTCTACCGGAGTCTCATTGAACGAGATGTTCCCTACTTAATTTTCCGAGTTAGCAATGTTTCAGTTCCAAACGGACGCTATGTCTATGTTCGAGCGACGAATTATCATCGTTGGGGAGACAATTTGATTCTGTTACCCCAACACGTTTTGAATACATTGGGAATTGCTCCGGGGACACCTGTAACCGTTGAAGAGTGTTCTTCTCTTCCCAAAGTTGGATATATTACTTTTCATCCGGAGAGTGAAACCTGGTACACTTTGAGATATGAAGACACGGACCAAATTACCAACCTTCTCACTCGTGAAGTTGAGAAGAGAGACGTCTTATTCATCGGAGATACAATTTCGATTGTTTTTAAGAATTCAACGTTTACCTTGAGAATAACAGATCTTCGATCTCAACGCGGTCAACGAATCTTCGCCGGAATTCCCAAGTTTACCGAAGTCAAAGTTGACATCCGATAATCTTTGTTTTCTTCTCTTTTTATTCTCTTCTCTTTCGATTCCAATCCCGGAATCGAAAGAGAAGAGAGGTTAAATATTAAGACGTTGAGTCGTCCAACGAAGATACTCCTTAACATCAGAAACAGTATATGGCACCGTAATCAGTCGAATCCCATGTTGAGTACAGAGCTCCTGTTTAATCCGGTCACGCTCTAACTGTTCATAAAAGTCTTCCTGACTCTTATGGAAGTGTTTATCATAAACGTAGTGTTGTCGTCCTTGAAACTCAACCGCCAGTCTCAACTCCGGACAGTAAAAGTCAAGTTCCAAGTTCCGTCCCGTCCGAGGATTTCGAAGAAATGGAGGCCTCACCTTTTCAAACTGATATCGAGGATACAAGTCTTGAAGTGCTTTCTGGCACTCCATCTCCCCCTTCGAGAGATAGGAGTTCTTCAGTGACAGTGACCGAGCTCGACTTTGAAACAATCCCATTTTCTTTCATTTTCGAAATTTTTTCTGCGTTGATCAAATCTTAAGCGTCTCGTCTTTTCAGACTCTCGATAACTTCCAAACTAGTAACGTGTCGTGGGATAAACATAGTAAGGATCAATATAAGGACGAAGAGAGGAAAGTCGTCCGTTAATATAAATGGGACGTTCTCCTGAAATATCGATGATGTCAGGAGTGAGGGGACGAAAATCTGGATCATAAACAATCCCTCCCCGAAATATCGACCCCGGAAAAGACGGCCTTGGAATAATAACTGGAGGATAGATGATGAAACTGTCATCATCATGTCGTCGAATTGAAAGAAGAGTCGCAAAGACACCCCACTGTTGAAATCCAATTTGATCCGGATTGACTTGCAGTTCCCCACAAACTCGGAGTTTCCCGAGACGAAACTCGGTTGGTAAGTTAGTTGGCACATATCTCTGACCGTCGTCCGTTATAAGCCCAAAGAATCCACCTTCCAGGGGAACATACTCAATGAAACCGCAAAAAACACGCTGTTCCGACATTTACGTTTTAGTAAAGTGATAAAAAGATAGGATAGGAAAAAGATTCTTCTTCTGTCTTTTATTCGGATTCTCCTTTTCGGAGAGAAACAGACTCGTCCCTTGACACTCTCATCTTATTAATTCTGTCGACAGCCTTGTTTCTTCATTCGTTCCTTCATTCGCTCCTATCTCTTCGGAGCGTTAACCTTGACATGACATCTGGAACATTGAAATATGAACAGAAACTAAAAAGAAGAAGACAGGAGAAGATTTGCTGTCTTCTTCTTTTGTCGATCTTGGTATCTTTGTGGCAAAATATAACGTGAGGAGTCATCATCTATCTCGACAGAGTCATTGTTCTTTTCTTTCTCGAGAGTGTATTTTAATCCAACCAAATCAGCCAGAACTTTAATTCATATAACTTTTTTCTCCTCGGGTGATTTATATAAATCGAACTCTTCACACATCGGAACTTTCAGATAATTTATTTCGAGGAAATAGAAAATAGAAGGAAGAAAAGTCGTAATAAAATGGGACAAATTCTATCGTTTTATGTTCCGAGTTTGAGTTATATATACTCTTCGTCGAATTTCGATTTGACGAATACTCATACTCATACTCAGAAAAACGTTGAAGAGAATGTCTTGAATCTCGATGTTCCGATGAACACAGAACCTGAAATTAATGTTGAACAACTTCTCCAACTTCCGGGGAGAGAGTTGATACGTCTCTGTCGACAATCAAAACAGGTAGCCTCGTGCTGTCGAGATCCTCTCTTTTGGCGAGAGAAGACTCGTCTCGACTTCGACTTTCCTGTTGAGCTCTTTGACGAGTTTTCTTTCCGGGACCCGAGAGAAGGCTATCGAGAGGTACGATCCTATATTCGCCGTCCCTGTGACTCTCTTTTCCGGTTTGTCGCAAAAGGACGTTTGAAGGAAATCGAGTACATTCTTAAACATAGTCCGTATCTGTCACGAGATGTCATGTATCGTGCCTGTCTTGAGGCTGCCAGTCGAGGACATTTTTCTATTGTCCAGTACCTCGTTGATCAGAGTGGAAGACTTGATGATGAAATCATTCGACGTGTCTCTCTCTTTGGTTCCCTTCCAACGATTAAGTATCTTATGACACAATATGCCCATAAGCTTTCTCAAGAGGAGATAAAAGAAATTATTCTAAGTGGTCTTAACAGTGCTGTATGTGAAAATTATATTGCTCTCGTCAGATACTTTATGGACTTTTTAAATCAGCTCGATCAATCGTCTCTCCATCTCCAGAAAAAAGAAATTCTCGAAACGACAATACAAACGGCATTTCAGAAACACCGCTACGGTATTATTTCCTATTTAACGTCATTGTCTTCCAACAGGGAAATACTTCTTCGAGAAAAAGAAAATATCGATGTCGAGATATTAAACTTTCGAAAAAACACTCCGAGATAAATTGGTAAGACAAGACACAATCTTAATTTAAGATCGTGATAAAAGAATCGAGAAGATGGATATTAATTATCTGGAACAACAGCCACCAGAGAATATATTTCGAATTCTCATTCATCTTCCCTATCGAGATATTTTAAATGTCTGTCAAGTGTCAACATACTTGTTCAGGTTGTGTCAAGATGAGAACTTTTGGGCGGAAAAGGCGTATCAAGACTTTCGACTTCCTCAACGTCTCTTTTCTCGACTTTCTGAGGTCTTGGGAATACGAACTTTCGACGCTCGACAAAAGTACTTGCTCAGTCAGAAAGTCTTTCTTTATTCCTCGAAGTTTTTGGGCCTAGCCCTGATACGGGGAGATCTCGATCTTGTAAGATATCTTTTGGAGAACACTTCCCTTGAGGTGACTTCTTCGGACTTAAATATTCTTCTCCTTCTCGCTGTTGGGAAGTCCAATCTTTCCATTCTGAAATATCTTTTCGACTTTGGAGAGAAACGGAAACTTCTCGACTCGATCGATCTTGACTCGTTATTGGAGACGGCAGTTTCGCTTGGAAATGGAGACATCGTTATCTATCTTCTCAACCATGGAGCTGATTCTCAGTTTGCACTTCAACTCGCCATCAACAAAGGAGATGTCGATCTTGTTTCCGAACTCAGAAATCGAGGATATATCGATTCTGAACTTTAACGAGGCCTTATAATTATAAGAAACGCGGTCAGACAGGGTCACCTTCTCCTAATAAATTATCTTCTAACACAAAGACTCTCCAATCGACAACGTCCGAACAGAGGCCCGAAAGCAACATAAGTATAACCTTGAAGAGTATCTTCAACAGTCTTTTGTAATAATATTTTCCAATATTATTACAAAATCTTTCTTCAAGAACTCAATAGAAATCATGAACATCGAAAATTTAGAGCAGTTACCTCGAGATATTCTTGTTCAAATTCTCGCCGAACTTCCAAGAGAAAGTCTTCGTCGGATGTGTCAAACGTCAAAAAAGTTTGCATCTCTGTGTCGAGATAAATACTTTTGGGCCCTCAAAGCTGAACGAGACTTTGGACTTCCTCGGAATCTCTTCTTTTCATTAAAACATGATCCGTCGGAGATGCCCTATCCATCTGACAAACCTTATCTTCGCTATTTTGATCTGAGTTTTTATCAACGGCATCCGTCGAGACTTCTTTCCAGAGCCGTCAAAGATGAAAGCTTGCCCTTACTTGAGTATGTTATCAGTCACTATTTCCTCGATCGCTGGGATTTTAATATGGCCATTCAGATGGCCGCGGAAAAAAACTCTCAAGACATTGTTAAATATCTCGTCGAGAATCATCTTGTCAGTCAAGAAGGTCTCGATTGGGCTCTCTTAAGTGCCGTCCAACATTCTCAAAAGGACATGGTAGAATATCTCCTTCGAAACCATCTTTTCAGTCAGGAGATTCTTGATGAAGCCTTTATTGAAGCTGCTATTTCCGGTCATCTCGATCTCGTTGACTCTTTCCTGGAGAAAAATCTTGTGTCGGACCCTCCCCGCCTCTTGAACGAAGCTCTTGATACCGTCTCCCAGGAACATCGTCTTGATGTTGCTTCTTCCCTCCTCGATCTCCTTGAAGATCTCGGTATCCCCCTGAATCCCTCTTCAGACATTCTCAAAGCCACTCTCGAGGGTTCCTTAATCTCATATGGTCAAGAACAGGGTCTTCTGACGCCAGAAGATCTTCGAAAGGCCCTTTTGAAGGCCGTTCGAGAGGAAAGAGTCTTTTCCATCCGGGCCTTCATCGAATATGGAATAAGTCAGGGAATCTTGACATCTTCCATTTTTAAAGAGGTGTTCTTTGAAGTCGTCCAGACAAGTGGACACGTGGACCTTGTCAGATATCTCATCGAGACCGGTCTTCGTCAGAACCTCTTGACAAATGAGGATCTTATCTTAGCTCGTCAACAGGCGGTTGATTCTGACATTGCTATACTCCTAAACGGATATATATTTTTCCCATCTGAATTCGAAATCAACGTTCTCTCCTCCTCGGATTTAACTTGAGATCTCGGCGAAAAACACTTATTGAAAGAATAATTCTGCGAATTCGATATCCGAAAATTCGATGTTATCGAATTCGGATAAATCGTATTTTGACATGTTACCACGTGAACTGCGGGCCCAAATTCTTCTTGAGTTACCCATTGGAACTATTATGATGATATGTAATGTGTATCCCTCATTAAAGTCGATAAGTCAGAGTGAGTACTTTTGGGCTCTCAAGACGGAGAAAGATCTTTCATATCCCCGTGAATTCTATTTCTCACTAAAACGTCCCTTCTCCAATGACGTCTATCCAACTAACAAACCGTGTTGGAAGTATCTTGATCTGAAATATTACTATCAGAGATTTCCATCTCAGCTACTTCTGGAAGCGATACGACAGGGAAATGAAACTGTTATTGAGTGTGCCCTCGAACTTCTCAACCTCTCCCAACGGGACTCTTTTCCTCTCGAATACGCATTTAAAGACGCCATTGAACAAAATCGCCCTCATATTGTTAAATTACTTATCACGTATTGTTTCCAACATTCCCTTCTGAGAGACATCCCTTCACTCGTCTTAAATCTTTTCTCGAATGAAATTTCTCAACATCTCCTCTCTTCCTAAGAAACTTTTCTCCCTATCCTTCTCTCTCTCTCTTGAAGGAAAATTTTCCTTTCGAGAGATTATTTCATAGCATAAAAATGGATTCCTCCCGTATTCATCTCCTGCCTCGAGACATCTTAGTTGAAATTCTTTTAGAGTTACCTTTCCAAGACATCATGAAGTTATGTAATCTCTATTCCCGAGTTAACTCTCTCTGTCAAGATGAATACTTTTGGGCTCGAAAAGTTGAAAGAGAATTCGGTCTGTCTCGAGATCTCTTTCTTTCCTTGGATCAAAATCGTTATCCTCCCAATCGACCCTCCCTCCGCTATCTCAACTTTTCGAGCCCAAAAGTATTTCTATCATCTCCGACCGTCTCTTTTTCTGTCCCGGGCTGCTGAACTCGGAAGTATTCCTCTTATCGACTATATCCTCCATCATTATTCATTTAATCCAAGAACTCTCTCTAATATCTTCATTAAAAATGTTATTCCGAGTTGGTCGGAACCGAAAACTCTTGGCAATCTTCTTGATTATCTTGAAGAGCACGGAATTCAAATCAATATTCGCGATCTGTTCTCCTCTGTATTTATTTATTTTCTCATCGAGATCTCATTCCCTATCTCAAGAAATATGCTTTGGAACGAAATCTTCTTTCCCGAGAGACTTCGAAGAAATGGAACTTATCATCTAAATCCCCGAAATAAACGTCTCTTCAATATCAACTCTCCCGTTAGATGTTGAAGAGACGTTTATTTCGAAGAATGGATGGCTAATTGGATTTTTTCCACGTGAAATCTCGATTAAAAAATCGAATTATATAACAAAAATGTCATATCTTGAACTTCTTCCGCCGGAAAAGATATATGAACTTGCTCTCTATTGGCCATATGAGGAACTGATCCGACTTTGTCAAGAGGATGACATTATTCGAAACTACTGTTCCGACCCACATTTTTGGGCTCACAAAGCTCAGGCTGACTTTGGAGTATCAGGAAGAGAGTTTCACGCGACCTCTCTTCCGGCACAAGAACGATATCTTCAACTCCTTTCAACCGTGGGACAGAGGTGCACCTATGGATCGGAACGTTATCAACGTCCAGAGATCTGTCTCGGTTGGACGGTGAGAGATGGCAATTTCGAACTCTTTAAACATTTTTACTGGTTAGTGACAGGACCCAATCGACACAACATTCTTAATTTAGCTCTCATTACAGCAAGTTATCGTGGATACCGAGACATTGTCAACTTTCTTCTCTTTCGGGCCTCTCTCGATCCTCAACTCGCTATTAATAACGCCATTAGTGGAAATCAAGATGACGTGGTCATGGATATACTTAACAATTACCTTGAACTTTATCCGGACCTGTTAAGTTACACCATCGAAGAAACAGTTAACGTCGATGCCATACCTCTTCTGACCCGAATTCTCGAAAAATATGGAACATTCCTCGATGAAAATGGTGTAACCGTCAAAGAGAACGCCTATCTCACAGCTCAACTTCTGGAAAAGTATGATCTGGCCAACTTTATCGCAGGTTTTGGATTATGACCTTTCCCCATCGTTTTCATAAACATGATATATCCAATGAAAGTACAAACCCCTCTTCTGCCAGATAAATTTCACACTGTCACTCCTCTGGCAGAAGATAAAACTTCTTTCCTCGAATGTTAATTTCATCATATCTTCGGAAGAAATTCTCGTTCTCGAGGTTCAAGAACGATACGGATGGAAGTGTCGGGACGCAATGTTAACCCGACATCATATCCCACCTTTCTATTATCTTCTCGTCGAAACTTGAAATGTTTAAAAAGCGTTGCCATCGCAATAAAGGCCTCGTTTATCGCAAAGTTTTGTCCGGGACACATCCGAGGACCTCCTGTAAATGGGAAAAACGATCCTCGTTGAGCCGGTTTGTTCCATCTGTCGGGATCAAACTTGGTCTCATTCTCCCAAACATCCTTCAGACGCTGTGTGATATATTGAGATCCTACCACTGTTGTATCTTTGGGAATGAAAAATTCTCCCTTATTCAAGTACACATCTTTCATCGCATATCGAATAAAAACAAAAGCAGGGGGACCAAGTCTCAACCCCTCTCGAAGAACGCCATAGAGATACTTATGTCTCATCGGATCATACGTGGGAACCTCCGATGTCTCATCTTTAATTGACTCATAGATCTTGTCCTGAATCTCGAGATTCTCTGAAATATGGATGAGAATCCACTGCATCAGAAGAATCGTCGTCTCAGAAGCACCAATAAGCATGCTCCGAATCTCATTGACAGACCGGGTCACGTCAATCTTACCTCCTTGACAGAGAATATTACCAAGTTCACACTCAACCTCATCCTCCCCCACCGACTCCTTAAGTTTATACTGATTTGTGATAGCCTTTCGAAGTTCGGTTACGACATAATGTATCTGACTCAACTTATCCTCTCCTTCTTGTTTAATCTTTTCATATTTCTGTCGAAGGATACAGTTAATCTCATCGGGAGTCGCAGTTGGCAAATCAATACTTCTTTGAATATATGTTGTCATCTGGTCCCACTGATTCTCCGTCAAATCATAGTTCCTCTGAGTCCGAGCCCGAATAATCGAACCGGCAAGTGTATGAGTTGTCTTGGCTCGATCGAGATACTGAAGAATGTAGTTGTTTATATCAGTTGTGTCACGCACATAACTACGATTGGAGGAAGTCGGTATCCAGGACGGAAGAACAATAGGAGATAAGGTCCTCTTCCGGACATGATTAAACATGCGACTCAACTGGTCATGAATTGTATCCGGAATTTCATCTTGAGACACACCCAAAATAAACCGACATGCAACAATGGAACTGTAGACAAAGATACTCTTGCCAATGTCAAATGACTCTCCCTTCCGAGCATACTCTCTCCACTCGGGTAAAGTCCTTTGTTCCATCGTCTCTCCCATAAGTTTAACAATCCGCTTCAGGGGCAATCCGTTGAGCATGTAGTTGGTCCGAATACGCATGGGAAGCCACTCGTGTTCAGACACTGTAATAAGGTTGTCCGGAAGTTCCCGACGAAAACCCGACAAAAGAAATTCTGGAGAACTTAGACTAAAATGTTCTCGATCATTAAACACCTGATAAATATGTTCCGGATCACTGATAAAAACGGCTGGTCGTCCGAGAAAGCGAAACGCGATCGGACTCCGATTCTCCGTCCCGTATTTCTCTTTCAGCTGAAGAAGGAAATCAAGAGTGTTCCATCGTAACATGTCAAAAAGAGACCTCCAATTTCCAATAACTCCATGATGACCTGGAAGATGACACAGAGTGTCCCTCATTGGAACCAACATTCTCCCCAGTGTCACGATAATGGAAATCGGAGTTAAAACAATATTCCCCAAAAACTTAAGAAAACTCGAAAACATGATGTCAAGGTTTATTTTAAGGAAATTAAATTTCTTCTCTCTTCAATCAATATCAAATTCCTCCATTTTTAATATGATATCCATGAAATGACATCTCCTCTCTGAAAAATCGAGATATGTCTTTCCCTCCAAACCGCTATATCGATATTGTTATTGTCGGCTCTGATCTGAGTGAACTTACCTCATCCTACCATCTTCATCGACTCGGATTAAAATGTATCATTTATGAAGTCACGGATATAATTGGTCGTCGAACTCACTTCCTCTCTTTACAGAATGAAGAAAATTCTCCTATGGAGGAACCTGGATACTTCTCGGTGACCTCTCTTTTGGGTCTTGCCTGTGAAATCAAGTTTTACCCGTTTCTTCCATCCATTAAACTGTTTGGAGGAAACATGTATCATATTCTTCGTCACCCTATCTTCTTTTTCTCTCTGGTTTCTCGGCCGTCGCTTCCATAAGTATCAGTATAACTTTCCAGAAAGTAATCCCAATACCGTCACCTCTGATACACTTTCCCTTGAAACGGAGCTGAATTCGCAAACGTCTAACGAACACTGCAAAGACTCCGTCAGAACCAGGTTCTTACTGATTGAAAATCCCCTCCTGATCTATCTCCCATGTTGACACTTTACGCCTTTCTCATGATCTATCAGAGGTTGTTTACTATTCTCACATCGGATCTCTTTCTCTCTAACACCTTCCGTTGGAAAATGCTACGGAAACCTTCATTTAACACCTGACCAAACATCTTCACAGTCCCATCTCTCCTCATTAACATGTAACTTCCTTCATCCAATCTTCTTCATCTCTTTCCACTCTTAACGAAAAACCATACCACGTTTAAAGTCCAAACTCCAACTTCCACCACCTCCTGTAAGTTTGTTATCATCTCCACCTCTCCTTCCACCTCTCTCAATATTTCCTATTACCCACCCCACTTCCTTCTCCTGTTATAAGTGCCAACTCCACTCTTGTACAATGGTTTGATTCCTCCTTTAACATCATCTTGATTTTTAACATGACTGCCTTCCTGGCCTCGTCATTCTTCCTCATATCTCCACTTATTAATCCAACGGTCTCTTCGAAGCAGTCATGAACATCAACAGAGGTTCTATCGTATTATTGTTGACCCATCCCGTGCCTCTCCCATCTGTCTCCAGATGCATTTCAAATCCAGTCCCTGAAATATCTTGCCTTCTGGTGTCCTGACTTCAAAGACTTCATCTATCGCACATTTAAACGGATTTATATTAAAGACTGGTCTGAAATGAAACCCTTCATTCCCACCGTACAGTACTACTACTTCCCCGACGGATCCTTCCACACCTATACTATATCTTTGTGTGAATCATAGACGAATCTTCTTCGCCGGAGCCTAACGATCCCTCACCAGATCCAATTGGATGAAAGGAGCCGTCTCCCGTTCCTATGACGTCACGGCAGACATCTTTGAATCTCTTCATCTGGGCAACAAAAAACAATTTCTTTCTGATCTTAATACCAAATATCAACAATTAACACATAAGTTTCTCTCCAATCACCTCTCTCTTCTCAATCGTTTTCTTCTTCCGGTCTTAATTAAATTTTCCTCTCTCCTTCATAAAACACCTCACCATCATTTAAAACATCGAAACATTCCTGTCCACACATTAATAATATCTCTCCAAAATCATAACCCATCTCCCGATATCCATTAAAATATTACTTCTCCAACAATTATCATCCAACATTGATGAGCTCGAAAAAAACAAATAATATCTCATCACAATCAGAATATTACTCTTAATCAATGGTTACCCAAGAAGAAACAATCGACATTAATATTTAGTAATGTCTTCTAACGAATCTCGATATCTAAGTTTTTCTCATTAACGATTTCCAATGAGTATTTAAACATGTTACCCGGTTTCTGATTATAGTTAACCGTATCATTGATGATACCTCCTTAAATCGGAAAATAATCACTTAACGATTAATTGTTAATCGTTAAGTGTTGTATATCGATAGGCGACCAGGGATCTAAATAAAACCAAAGATCTCTCATCCTTATTCTTTACTTAGTCCCAAATAAACATCTGACTCCAAACTAACTCTATCTCCAATTAAACGGTAACAATTATTTATCGATGTATAGACTTCAACTATTAATAACTTCCTGTCAGAAACAAACCTTAACCTAATAAGTCTCAACAAATCCCGTCATTATCTTATATTTCGAATCAAAGACGACCAAGATAACATTAGTACTTCCTCATAACTAAGTCATATCTCAAGTTGCAAACATAAAGTTAATGGTTATCATCTAATATTAAACTTCTAACGCTCCCTACTCCCCGATATAACTACTGTCAATACATTACTATGAACCCATGATCATAGTAATGTTGATATTACCCCAGATTAACAGAAAGTAACAATGACTCATCGATTGTCCAATGTTGTAGAACCTATCTATTCCAGTTTCAACATTCCGGAGATCCACGATTACAATAAAATTCTCCATCATCGCGGAGATCCCCTGATTACAATAAAATTCTCCAACATCGAGAAGATCCACGATTACAATAAAATTCTCCAACATCGCGGAGATCCCCTGATTACAATAAAATTCTCCAACATCGCGGAGATCCCCTGATTACAATAAAATTCTCCAACATCGCTAAGATCCCCTGATTACAATAGAATTCTCCAACATCGCGGAGATCCCCTGATTACAATAGAATTCTCCAACATCGCGGAGATCCCCTGATTACAATAAAATTCTCCAACATCGAGAAGATCCACGATTACAATAAAATTCTCCAACATCGCTAAGATCCCCTGATTACAATAAAATTCTCCAACATCGCGGAGATCCCCTGATTACAATAAAATTCTCCAACATCGCTAAGATCCCCTGATTACAATAAAATTCTCCAACATCGCGGAGATTCCCGATTGAAGTAGAATTCTCCAAAATCGCGGAGATCCCCGATTGAAGTATAGATATCCAACATCGCGGAGATCCCCTGATTACAATAGAATTCCTCAACATCCCGAAGATATTCAATTAAACTTAAATGTTTCCAAGATGAGAAAGTACCCTGTTATAGGAAAATTCTTAAAAGATTGTGTAAATATCTTGTTATAGGAGATGAAGTTTAGACAGAATTAGATAGGATCAATGGTGA
>FWPU01006318.1_pt1 | contig 23959 bp, 21 predicted proteins | sample 2228361 | NCBI WGS metagenome assembly FWPU01 (sample SAMEA103939777, study PRJEB20133) | metagenome
CCACCGCGCCATCGCCGCGGAAGACGCCGACGGCCGCCTGCTCCCCGCTCTGGAAAGTGCCGCCCCCTTGCGCGGCGCGCGCGTGCTCGAGCAACGCGTCCGCCTCGCCGGCGGTGAGCCGCGGGTTCAGCGGCACGAGCGCCGCGCCGCTCCGCCACACGCCGAACATCGCCGCGATGTGCGGCGCCGAGTTCTCGACCACGAGCCCGACGTGCGCCCCCGGCCCGACGCCGCGCCGGGTGAGCTCGCGCGCGACCTCGGTCGCCGCGTCGTCGAGCGTCGCGACGTCGGTGCGCCGACGCTCCTCGACGATCGGCGCCCAGGCGCGGCCGCGCAGGCGCGCGATCGCGAGCGCCTCGTCGAGCGTGTAGCGGCCGCGGGTCATCCCTCGCTCGCCGGCGGCGGGCCGCCCGGGATGACCTCGAGCTCACCGTTCGAGAAGCGCCCGCGCAGCACCTTCTTGTCGAACTTCCCGACGCTCGTCTTGGGCACCTCCGCGACGAAGCACCAGCGCTCGGGGATCCACCAGCGCGCGACGCGCTTGCTGAGCGACGCCGCGAGCTCCGACGGCGACGGGCGCGCGCCCTCGCGGAGCACGACGCAGGCGAGCGGCCGCTCCTGCCAGCGCTCGTCGGGCACCCCGATCACCGCGGCCTCGACCACGTCGGGATGGGTCATGATCGCGTTCTCGAGCTCGACCGAGGAGATCCACTCGCCGCCCGACTTGATGACGTCCTTCGCCCGGTCGGTGATCTGCACGAAGCCCTTCGCGTCGACCGTGCCGACGTCGCCCGTGCGCAGCCAGCCGTCGTGGAACTTCTCCGGCGCGGGGTCGCGGTAGTAGCCCCCGGTGATCCACGGGCCGCGGACCTCGATCTCGCCGACCGCCTGGCCGTCCCAGGGCAGCTCGCGGCCCTCGCCGTCGACGATGCGCAGCTCGACGCCGGCGACGACGCGGCCGGTCTTGGCCCGCCAGTCGAGCTCGTCCGCCGGGTCGCAGCCGCTCGGCGGCAGCGCGATCGCCGCGAGCGGGCTCGTCTCGGTCATCCCCCAGGCCTGGACGATGCGCATGCCGTGCCGCTCCTCGAAGCGCTCCATCAGGATGCGCGGCACCGCCGAGCCGCCGCACACGACCATGCGGAGCGACGAGAGATCGACCGGATGGCTCTCCGCGTAGCGCAGGATGTCGTTCCAGATGGTCGGCACCGCGCCGGAGAGCGTCGGGCGCGAGAGCCGGATCAGCCGGCAGAGCGCATCCGCCGCGAGGAAGCGCGACGGCATCACCATGCCCGCCCCGACCAGCCACGACGCGTACGGCAGCCCCCACGCGTTGGCGTGGAACATGGGCACGATGAGCAGCACGGCGTCCTTCTGGGAGAGCGCGAAGGTCGCTCCCGAGGTGGCCGCGAGCGAGTGCAGGTACGTCGAGCGGTGGCTGTAGACGACGCCCTTCGGGTCGCCCGTCGTGCCGCTCGTGTAGCACATCGCGGCGGCGCTCCGTTCGTCGAGGTTCGGCCACGCGAAGCCCGGCTGCTCCGCGGCGAGCAGCTCCTCGTAGGAGAGCGTCTCGCCGAGCGCCGAGGCGTCCCCGGAGCCGATCACCACGAAGTGGCGCACGGTGCGCAGCTCCTTCGCGATGCGCGCGAGCAGCGGCACGAGCGAGGCGTCGACCAGGATCACCCGGTCCTCCGCGTGGTTCGCGATGTACGCGAGCTGCTCCGGGAAGAGGCGGATGTTGAGCGTGTGCAGCACGGCGCCCATGCTCGGCACGGCGAAATACGCCTCAAGGTGCTCCTGCGAGTTCCAGCAGAAGGTGCCGACGCGGTCCCCGGGGCCCACGCCCAGGCGGCGCAGCGCCGCCGCAAGGCGCTCCGCCCGGCTTCCGACCTCGGCGTAGCTCGTGCGCCGCACGTCCTCGCCGTCGAAGGTCTGCACCTCGCTGTCGGCGTAGATCCGCCGGCCGTGCTCGAAGAGCGACGAGATCAGGAGCGGCCGGTCCTGCATGGTGCTCAGCATCGAAAAGATCCCTCCCGGCGAGGTTCCTAGCGCTCCGGGCGCGTCGCGGACAACCGTTGCGCCGGGGCACGAAACCTACTTGCAGCGAAAGGCCGTCCTGTGTCACTGTCCGCGGCGCGGTAGGCGCGGTGGTCGACTCGAGTCGCCTCGGATTTCGCCGCCGCCGAGAGAAATCGCCGGGCCGTCCTGTCCTCGAACCGAAAATCCCCCAACCCAACACGTCGTCGGGCGCGTTTTTCGAGGTCGGAAAGCGCTTCTTCTTGAGGTGAGAGCGAGCCGATGAGCGAGCTTCCGGGTAAGCGTCGCGCCGTGGCGCGCGCGCGGCTCCTCGTCGAGCGGCGCGAGCTGCTGCGCCTGGTCGGTGCGGCGTCCCTGACGATCGGGGTCGCAAGCGGCGTCGCGACGCTCGCCTCCGGTTCCTCCGGCGGTCCCTCGCCGAGCTTCGTCGTCCAGTGCCTCGCGCTCGGCGGTGCCGCGTGGGGCGCGGCGCGGCTGCAGCGTCTGCGCAAGCTCACGCCACAGCTCTCGCTCGGTGCGACGCTCGCGCTGCTCGCCGCCGTCGCGCTCGAGGTGCTGCGCTCGGGAGAGGAGGTCGCGACGCTCGCCGCGGCGAGCACGGTCGCCCTGCTGCCGATCCTCGCGGTGCAGGTGACGGGCTGCCTGCGGCGTGCGCTGGTCATGCTCGCCGTCGCGGCCGTCGTCCTGCTCGCGGCGCGGGGCGGCGGCCTCGGCGCCACGCAGCTCGTGCCGTTCGGCGCGGCTCTCGCGCTCGGGCTCGGCATCGCGCTCGTGATCGCGCAGCGGCTCGAGCACGTGCGGCTTTCCGCGCCGCGCGAGGCGAGCCGCGACTGGACGCCCACGTCAAGCATCATCGAGGAGGGCGACGAGGCGATCGCCAACCTGAGCCACGACCTCCGCAACCCGCTCGCGATCGCCGTCGGCTTCGCCGAGATGGCGGCGGATGCAGACCTCTCCGCGGACGAGCGGGCGGAGGCGCTCGACGGGCTCCGGCGCTCGCTGTGGGACATCACGCAGCTCGTCGAGAACGTTCTCGACGGCTCCGCCGATCAGGCGGGCGCGCTCCATCCGACGTGCGAGCGGGTCCCGCTGGAGCCGCTCTGCCGCGAGGCGCTCGCCGCGATGCGCGTGCTGCTGCGCGGGCGTCCGATCGTGCTCGTCGAGTCCGTCGAGCCCGGGCTCGCGGTCCTCGCCGACCGTCACCGCCTCGGCCGGGTGCTCGCGAACCTGCTCGGCAACGCGGCGAAGTACACCGAGCGCGGCGAGATCGCGCTGCACGCGGCCCGCCGCGGCGACACCGTGGTGATCCGGGTGAGCGACACCGGGCCCGGGATCCCGCCCGAGGCCGTGCCCTTCATCTTCGACCGCTTCCGGCGCGCGCACGACGGCGGCCGCGGCGCCGGGCTCGGGCTCGCCATCGCGCGCCGGCTCACCGAGCGCATGGGCGGCTCGCTCGAGGTCGAGAGCACGCTCGGCGTCGGCTCGACGTTCTCGATCGTCCTGCCGCGCGCGCTCGACTACCCGCGCTCCAAGCTCACGCACGCCGCCTGAGCGCGGGCTGGAGCCCGCCCGTCACGCGACGCGCAGCACCACCTTGCCGAAGTGCGCGCTCGACGCGACGACCCGGTGCGCCTCGGGGGCGTCGGCGAGCGGCAGGACGCGGTCGACGATGACGCGCAGGCGCCCCGCCGCGACCGCCTCGCCGAAGCGCTCCTGGAAGCCGGCGACGATCTCTGCCTTGTCGGCGTCCGAGCGCGTGCGCAGCGTCGAGCCGATCACGTGCAGCCGGCGGGTGAGCAGCGTCGCCAGGTTCAAGGTGGCCGACGCTCCGCCGGTGAGGCCGATGATCACCAGCCGGCCGTCCGTCGCGAGGCTCGCGACGTTGCGCTCGAGGTACGAGCCGCCGATGCAGTCGAGGATCACGTCGACGCCCTTGCGGCCGGTGAGCTCGGCGATCCGCGCCGCGAAGTCCTCCTCGCGGTAGTTGATCGCGGCGTCCGCGCCGAGCTCCAGGCAGCGGGCGCACTTCTCGGCGCTCCCCGCGGTGACGAAGATCCGCGCGCCCGCCTCGCGCGCGAGCTGGATCGCCGCCGTGCCGACGCCGCTGCCGCCGCCGTGGACGAGCGCGCTCGCCCCGGCCCGAAGCCCGCCCAGGCGGAAGAGGTTCAGGTACGCGGTCAGGTAGACCTCGGGGAAGCCGCCCGCGGCGACCAGGTCGAGCGCCTCCGGGACGGGCATCACCGAGCCGTGGTGGACGACCGCCTGCTCCGCGTAGCCGCCGCCGGGCAGGAGCGCCATCACCCGGTCGCCCTTGCGGATCCCGGGCGGCACCGCGGCGCCGACCTCGAGCACCTCGCCCGCGCACTCGAGGCCGAGGATCTCGGAGGCGCCGGGGGGCGGCGGGTACAGGCCGCGCCGCTGCAGCAGGTCGGCCCGGTTGACCGAGGTGGCGTGCACCGCGATCCGCACCTGGTCCGGGCGGAGCTCCGGCTCGGGCACGTCCGCGAGCTGCATCACGTCTTCGTCGCCTGGCTGCCGTATCACGATTGCGCGCATCGTCCGTCCTCGGTTATGCGGGAGTCACCCACCGGCCAGCCCCCAACGATAGCGGATCGGCACGTTCCGCGCGCGGCGGACCACTCACGGAGGAGAGGATGACCACGTTCCGCTCGTTCCCCGGCAAGCTCACCGTCCTTCTCGCGCTCTCCGGCCTGGTGTCCGCGTGCTCCGACAGCGGCAGCGGCGGCGAGGGCTTCGCCGAACGCGCCGCGGCCGAGCTCACGGCGAGCGGCTTCGGCGACTACCTCGGCGTCCAGCAGCCGAGCCGCAGCCGGCAGAACGGGGAATGGACCGAGTACTTCTTCGACCCTGCGGAGGAGGGGGCCATCTGCCTCACGGGCGAGGAGTTCCAGGTCAACGTGCGGCACGGTTCGTCGGACCAGGTGCTGCTCTACCTGCAGGGCGGCGGCGCGTGCTGGGACTACGTGACCTGCTACGTCCTCGGCACGGCGACGACGCGGGCGAACAGCGCGATCACCGCGGGCTCGCTCGACATCGACGACCCGGCGAGCCCGTTCCGCGACTGGGACATCGTCTACGTGCCCTACTGCGACGGCTCGGTGTTCATCGGCGACGCGATCGTCGACTACTCGGGCGAGCGGACCTTCCACCACGGGCTGCGCAACCTGTCGGTCGCGGTGGACGCTCTCGTGCGCGAGTTCCCCCACCCGTTGCGCATCCTGGTCGCCGGCAGCAGCGCGGGCGGCTACGGCACCTTCGCCGGCTACGGCGTGGCGCGGGTCGCGTTCCCCGACACGCCGATCCTCGTGTTCAACGACTCGGGCCCCGGCGTGCAGAACCCCGACGCGACGCAGGACGTGCGCGACCGCGTCGCGAACTGGAACTTCACGCAGCGCATCCCGGCGAGCTGCACCGACTGCGACCCGCAGTACACCTACCTGCTCGACTGGGCGTTCCAGCGCGACTCGGAGCTGCGCGTCGCGATGTACTCCTACCTGCAGGACGGCGTGATCGGCTTCTTCATCGACCTCGACGGGCCGGCCTACCAGCAGCTCCTGCTCTCCGTGACGGGCGACATCCAGGCCCGGAACCCCGAGCGGTTCAAGCGCTTCTTCAAGACCGGCAACAACCACACGGTGCTGCTGTCCGCCGAGTTCTACACCCAGACGATCGACGGCGTGACCGTGCGCGACTGGACCCAGGCCTTCCTCGACGACGCGCCCGAGTGGCGCGACCTCGTGGAGTAGGCTCAGCGGCCGCGCGCGCGCCGCAGCGAGACGCCGGCCTCGCGCAGGCACGCGGTGGCCGCGTCCTCGGGCGTCGCGGCGGTCGCGAGGGCCTGTACCGTGGGGTCGTCCTTGTCGACCGCGCGCGCGAAGTAGCGCTCCTCCTCGGCGGCGGCGCGCAGGTCCTCGAAGACCGCCATCCGGAACCAGCCGCGCGCGCTCGGACCGAAGTCGATCACCAGCTCGGCCTCGGACACGACTCGCGCCGCCTCGGTCACGTGCTCGGTGAGCGGGACCTTGCGCCAGTCCATGCTCCTCTCCTTCTCGCGCACGCGGCCGAGCAAAGCGAGCGGGAGCTCGGCCGCCGGCGGATGGGGCGGTAAGCCCGGACCACGGCCGGCCGCCCGGGGCCTGGACGGGCGCGACTGGCATCGCGGCCGGAAAACGGCGACATTCCCCGATGCCCATGGATCGAGCCGACCTCGTTTCCGCCTCGCCCGCCTCGCTTCAGGATCCGACCGACGAGCACCGCATGCTGCGCGAGCTCGTCGCGGGGTTCGTCGCGAACGAGGTCGAGCCGCAGGCGGCGGACCACGATCGCGCGGGTACGCTCAACGTGGCGCTGCTGCGCCGCGCCGGCGAGCTGGGGCTTCTCGGCCTCACCGTGCCGGCGAGCGAGGGAGGCGCCGGGCTCGACGCGACCGCCGCGGTCATCGCACACCACGAGCTCGCCCGCTCGGACCCGGGCTTCACGCTCGCCTTCCTCGCGCACGCGATCCTCTTCGTGAACAACTTCTTTCACGCGGCGAACGAGGAGCAGCGCGCGCGCTTCCTGCCGAAGACGCTGACCGGCGAGTGGATCGGCGCGATGGGCATGACCGAGCCGGGCGCCGGCACCGACGTCCTCGGCATGCAGACCACCGCCGAGCGGCGCGGCGACCATTACGTGCTGCGCGGCCGTAAGACGTTCATCACCAACGCGCCGGACGCGACCTGCTTCCTGGTCTACGCGAAGGTCGACGGGCGGATCACCGCGTTCGTCGTGGACCGCACGTGCGAGGGCTTCTCGACCGGGCCGCACATCGAGAAGATGGGCATGCGCGCCGCGCCGATGGGCGAGCTGATCTTCGACGACTGCGTCGTGCCCGCCGCGAACCGCCTCGGGCCCGACGGCGGCGGCTTGACGCACATGATGCGCAACCTCGAGATCGAGCGCCTCTGCCTCGCCGCGATGAGCCTCGGCATCGCGGATCGCTGCCTCGAGATCATGCTGCGCTACAGCGTCGAGCGGCACGCCTTCGGCAAGCCGATCGCGGAGTTCGGCCAGATCCAGCGCTACATCGCCGAGTCGTACGCCAAGACCGAGGCGGCGCGCTGCCTGATCTACCAGGTCGCGCGGAACGTCGGCCCGGACCGCCGCAACCGGATCGGCACCGACGCCGCGAAGCTCTTCGCCGCCCCGGTGGGCAAGGAGGTCGCGGACAACGCGATGCAGGTGCTGGGCGGCTGGGGCTACTGCACGGAATTCGTCGTCGAGCGGCTGCTGCGCGACGCGAAGCTGCTCGAGATCGGCGGCGGCACGCTCGAATCGCACCAGAAGAACCTGACGCGCGACCTCACGCGCTCGCTCGGCTCCTGAACCCGCGACCCCGATGAACGACACGACCCTCCTCGTGCGCGCGACGCTCGCGCTCTACGGCGACGCCGCGCGTGATGCGTCGCGCGCCCTGATCCGCAACATCTGGATCATCGCGCTGCCGCCGTTCTACGCGGTGCTGCTCGGCGCGGCGCAGCAGGCGCTCGGTGGCCTCGGCTTCGTCGGCGGCATGCTCGTCTTCCTGCTCGCGGCGGCGTGCTTGAGCTCGCTCGCCAGCGTGCTCGCCGGGGCGGTGGCGCACGAGCGCATCCGGCTGAACGAGCTGCCGCAGACCTTCAGCCGCTACCTGCCGAGCGTGGTGAGCGTGCTGTTCGTCTTCTGGATCATCGGACTCCTCCTCGCGCTGATCCTCGAGCAGAACCCGGGGCTCGTCTGGCTCGCGATCGCGGTGAACCTCGGCCTCTTCGTGCTGTGCAACCCGCTCCCCGAGCTCGTCTACCAGGGGACCCGCGACGGCATGGGCCTGATCGACGAGGCGGTGCAGTTCATGCGGCAGAACTCGGTCGAGTGGCTCCTGCCGGTGCTCGTGATCTTCCTGCCGCGCTTCGCCTTCGGCCTCGGGGCGGGCCTCCTCGCCATGTCGACGATCGGCCCGCTCAACGCGCTCGACGAGGTGCAGCGGACGCTCGCCGCCTTCCTGCCGCCGCTCCGCGAGCCGGCGCAGGTCCTGCTGCTGATCGTCTCGAGCACCCTGCTCGCCTGGATCATGCTGTTCCGCGGCTTCCTGTTCCGCTCGCTCGCGCGCTCCGGGCGGCGGCAGCGCATCTTCGAAGCGCGCATGCGCAGCTCCTGACGCACGAGGAGCCGTGTTCCGCGCCTTTCGCTCGCGCAACTTCGCGCTGCTCTGGACCGGCTCCTTCGTCGCGAACGTCGGCCTGTGGATGCAGAGCGTCGCCATGGGCTGGCTGATCTACGAGCTTACCGCGTCCGCGTCGTGGCTCGGACGCGTCGGCTTCGCCGGCGCCGCGCCCACGCTGCTCCTCGGGCTGCTCGGCGGCGCGATCATCGAGCACGCGGACCGCAAGCGGATCCTCTGCGGCTCCGCGCTGCTCTTCGCCGCCTGCGCCTTTGCGCTCTCCGCGCTGACCGTCTACGGGCTCGTGCAGATCTGGATGATCATCGTGATCTCGCTGGTCTCGGGCGTCGCGACCGCGTTCTTCATGCCGGTCTTCCAGGCGCTGATCCCGGCGCTCGTCCCCGCCGAGCATCTGATGAACGCGATCTCGCTGAACTCGATCTCGTTCAACGTGGCGCGCATCGTCGGGCCGCTGATCGGCGGGCTGGTCATGACGTCGCTCGGCGTGGGCTGGTGCTTCCTGCTGAACGGCGCCGGGTTCCTCGTCCTGCTCGCGGCGGGGCTCGCCCTCGACATGCCCGAGCGCAAGCTCGTCGCGCGCGCCCGCCTCGGGCACGCGCTGCGCGCCGGCCTCGACTACGCGCGGCGCCATCCGCTGATCCGCGTCCTGCTCGTCCTCTGCATCACGATGAGCCTGTTCGGCTTTCCCTACGTGGTCCTGATGCCCGCGCTCGCGCGCGACGTGCTGCACCTCGACGCGACCGGCTTCACCCTGCTCTTCTCGGCGGTCGGCGTGGGAGCGGTGGTCGGCGGGCTCACGCTGGCGGTGGCGGGGGACGTCGAGCACAAGGGGCTGCTGGTCATCGGCAGCGCCTGCGCGTTCGGGCTGCTCCTCGTGCTGCTCGCCAACGTCCGCGGCTTCTTCGCCGCGGCCGCGGTGCTCGCGGCCGCGGGCTTTGCGATGATCGTGTGCATCGCGTCGCTCAACACGCTCATCCAGCTCACGGTCGCCGACGAGATGCGCGCGCGGGTGATGAGCATGATGACGGTCGCGCTCTTCGGGCTGCCGACGCTCGGGGCGTGGCTGCTCGGCGCGCTGGGCGACCGGATCGGCATCCCCTTCGCGATCTCCCTCGGCGGAAGCGTGGTCGCCGCGATGGCGGTGCTGCTGGCACTTCTCTCACCGGAGGTCACGCGCCCGCAGCTCCGGCACGGGCGCTGAGCAAGCGACGCAGGAAAGGACGACCATGCTCGCACGCCCGCTCGACGACATTCGCGTCCTCGACCTCGGACAGGTGTACAACGGCCCCTACTGCGGGCTGCTCCTCGCGGCGCAGGGCGCCGACGTGATCAAGATCGAGCCGCCGGGCGGCGAGATCGTGCGCCGCGCCGCGGTGTCGCCGGGCGGGGCGAGCTACTCGTTCCTGATGCTCAACGCGGGCAAGCGCGGCATAACGCTGGATCTCAAGAAGCCGCGCGGCCGCGAGCTCTTCCTGCGGCTCGTCGAGCGCTCGGACGTGGTCCTCGAGAACTTCCGCGACGCGAGCGTGCTCGAGGGGCTCGGGCTCGGCTGGGACGTGCTCTCGCGCGCCAATCCCCGGATCATCCTCGCCTCCGGACGCGGCTACCGGCGGGGCAGCGTCTACGAGCGCTTCGGCGCGATGGACTTCACCGTCCAGGCGATCTCCGGGCACATGGCGATCACCGGCTTCCCCGACCAGCCGCCGGTCAAGGCGGGCGCCACGCTGTGTGACATGCTGGGCTCGGCGCACCTGTTCGCCGCGATCCTCCTCGCGCTGCGCGACCGGGAGCGCACCGGGCGGGGCCGCGCGGTCGAGGTGCCGATGCTCGACGCGACCTTCCCCTCGCTCATGGCGTACTCGTCGCCCTACCTCGAGAAGGGCTTCGACCCGGGGCGCACCGGCAACCGGCACTCGGTGCCGGGCTCGAGCCCGTACGGGATCTACCCGACGCGCGACGGCTGGGCCGCGATCATGTGCGTCACCGACGCGCACTGGCGCGCGTTCTGCGCGGCGATCGGCGACCGCGAGCTCGAGGCCGACGAGTCGCTGCGCACCGGGCCGGCGCGCGCCGCGCGCCGCGACGAGATCGACGCGCGCGTCGCGGACTTCACGCGCGAGCTCACGCGCGACGAGGTGATCGCGCTGCTCTCCGGGGCAGGCATCCCGTGCGCGCCGGTGCGCACGCTCGGCGAGGCGGTCGACGACCCGTACAACGAGGAGCAGGGCCTGCTGCGCCGGGTCACGTACGACGGCTGGGGCGAGGTGCGGGTCCTCGGGAGCCCGATCCAGCTCCGCGACGCGGGCTTCGCGCCCGGCGCGCTCCCGCCGCTCGCGCCGCCGCCGCGGCTCGGCGAGCACAACCGCGAGGTCCTGCGCGAGGTGCTCGGCTTGAGCGACGCGGAGATCGACGAGCTCGCGGCGAGCGCGATCTTCTGACGCCACGCGCGATCTTCGAGCGGCGCGCGCAACCGCTCGCCGCCTCGCCTGTTCCTACCGCGCGGAAGGAAGGAGCAGGGAGATGAAGAAGCTGCTGATCGTTCCGCTCGTCGCGGCCGGGCTCGTCGCCGCACCGCTGCCCGCCTCGGCCGGGATCGACGTCTCGATCGGCATCGGCCTGCCGCTCCCCCGCATCGTCGTCGCTCCGCCCCCTCCGGTGGTCTACGGGCCGCCGGTCGTCGTCGGGCCGCCGCCGGTGATCTACACGCCACCCGTCTTCGTCGGGCCGAAGCTCGTGCACGTGCATCACCACCCCGGCAAGCACAAGGGCTGGCACAAGCACCATCACAAGCACCATCACAAGCATCACCACAAGCACCACCGGCACTGGCGCTGACCCGGAGCCCCGGGCCGCGGCCGCGCCACCGGCGCGGCGCCGCCGCACGGAAATGCCGGCAGCGCCGGCCGGGGAGGCAATGCTAGAACGTTGCCCGTGGCCGTCGCGCAACGCCTCCCCGCGGCTCCGCCCGAGGTTCCACACCACCGCGTGATCGCAATCGCGGGGTCGATCGTCGGCCACCTGCTGCTGATCGTCGCGCTGGTCATGCTCGGCCGCTACGCGGTCGAGGAGGAGGAGTTCGAGCCGGTTCGCCTGGTGTTCGTCGAGCCCGCCCCGCCGCCCAAGCTCGGCGTTCCCGACGGCGGCGCCGCGGCCGCCCCGGCCGGGCCGGAGCCCGCCCCGGCGCCCGAGCCCAAGGCCGAGGCGCCGATGGAGTACGTCGGCGAGCCGGCGCTCATGCCGCCCCGCCCCGCCCACCTGGTCGAGAAGCCGAAGCCCGAGCCGAAGCCCCGCGCCGCCGCGCGGCCCGAGCCCAAGAAGAGGCCGCAGGTGGCGCGCGCCGAGCGCAAGGCGCCGCAGGCCGAGGCGCCCGCCGCGTCGCGCGAGGGCGGGTCGTCCGCGGGGACCGTCGCCGCGCCGCAGGGCAACCCGCTGGGCCACGAGGCCGGCGTCGCCGGCGGGCTCGTCGGCGGCCAGGTCGGCGGCCTCGGCAGCGACCTCACGTCGGTTCGCCAGGCGGCCGTTCCGCCGCGGGTCACGCACCGGGTGATGCCCGAGTACCCCGAGAGCGCGCGGCTTCGCGGCATCGAGGGGCAGGTGGTGATCGAGGCGGTGATCGCGCGCGACGGCTCGGTCGAGCCCGGAGTCAAGGTCGTCCAGTCCATCCCGGCCCTCGACGAGGCCGCCGTGGAGGCGTTCAAGAAGTGGCGCTTCAGCCCGGCGCGCGACGCCCAGGGCCGGCCCCTGCGCGTCATCCTGCAAGCCCCGGTGCGCTTCGTGCTACGCTAGGTCCTTCGAGGAAAGCTCAATGCAATTTTCGCTTGTCGATCTGTGGCTGTCTGCCGGCTTGGTCGGCCGCGGGGTGGTTCTCGTGCTGGTCGCGCTGTCGATCGCGTCGATCGCGATCGGCGTCGAGCGGCTGCTCGCCCTGCGGCACGCGGAGCGGCTCTCCGCGGAGTTCCTCGCGGCGTGGCGCGGCCGCGAGGAGCGGCCGTGGGGCAGCACGGTCGACGTCACAGGCGGCCCGGCGGACTTCTCGCCGGCGGCGATCCTGCTGCGCGGCCTGGGCGAGGTCCTCGACCAGGGGGTGCCGTACGAGGTCGCCGAGCGCGCCTTCGACCGGACCATGCGGCGCCTGCTCCTCGGCATGAGCTCCACCCTGAAGCGCGGCCTCGGCTTCCTCGCCACCGTCGGCTCGACCGCGCCGTTCATCGGGCTTTTCGGCACGGTGATCGGGATCGTCAACGCGTTCGAGCAGATGGCGGCGACCGGCCAGGGCGGGCTCGGGGTGGTCGCGGGCGGCATCGCGGAAGCGCTGATCACCACCGCGCTCGGCATCCTGACCGCGATCCCGGCCCTGTGGATGTACAACTCGCTCACCGGTCGCGTCGCGCGGCTCATGACCGACCTCGAGTGTGCGGGTGAGGAGCTCGCGGTGAGCGCGCTCGGCGCGGAGCTCGGCGTGCGGCGCGCCGCCGCGCATGCCCGGACGGCTCGCCGCGCGACGGCGCAGAGCGCCGCGGGAGGCGAGGCCCGATGACCGGCCCGACGATCGACGACGGCGGCTTCCGCGCCGAGATCAACGTCACGCCGCTCGTCGACGTGGTGCTGGTGCTGCTCGTGATCTTCATGGTCGTCACCCCGCTGCTCAAGCAGGAGACGCCCGTCGAGCTGCCGGTGACGAAGACCAGCGAGACCGCATCCGAGACGCGTCAGCTCACGCTGACGATCGCCGCGGACGGGTCGCTCACGCTCGACGGCGAGCCGCTCGCGCGCGACCGCCTCGGCGAGCGGCTGCAGAGCATCTTCGAGAGCCGCACCGACCGCACGCTGTTCCTCGCAGCCGACAAGAGCCTCTCGTACGCGAGCGTCGTCGACGTGATCGACGCGTGCCGCGAGGCCGGCGTGACGGCGATCGGCCTTGTCACGCAGCGGGCGCAGCCGAGCGGGGGGTAACGGCACCTTCGACCTCAGCGACGAGCCGCCCGACGAGCCGCCGCGGCGCCTGCGCGAAGCGGCGGCTGCGGCCGAGATGGACCCGGACTCGCTCTACGTGCTGCGGGTCGGCGAGACGCGGGCGTTCTAGCCCGGCGTCAAGCGCCGGCGCGCGCGGCGGCGAGGGCGTCGACGCGGAGCTCGAGGTAGGCGACCGGCATCTTGACGTTCCAGGCCTCGAGCACCGCGGGGTGCACCTCGCCGAGCCGGCCCGCCGGGCGCCCGTCGAGCAGCACCTCGGCGGCCCGCCCGGGGAGGAAGCAGCCGAGCTGTACCGGGCGCAGGGCGGTCGCGGTGTCGAGGTAGAAGCCGAGGTAGCTCAGCACCGAGTGCAGCTCGGTGAAGCTCGCCTGCGGGTGCGCGACCAGCGCGCCGAGCACCGAGCAGGTGCGGCTCAGGTGGTCGTCCTCCGGATCGCACACCACCACCTCGCCGACCTCGAAGACGCGGTGGGGGTAGGCCGTCTTCCCGCTCCGCTCCTCGACCGCGAGGAGCGACGCGAGCAGCGACGGCCGGAGCGCCGCGTAGCTCTCGCTCATCGGGTTCTCGATCGCGACCAGGTCCGCGCCGTCGAGGCCGAGCCGCGTCGTGACGTCGTCCTTCGCGCACAGGACGTTGGCCATGATCTCCTCGAAGCCGAGGCCGATCATGAGCTCGCGCACCCGGTCCTCGAGCAGGGTTAGCGTCGAGAGGCGGCCCGGCGTGAAGCGCTCCGGCCACACCGGCTCGAGCTGGTTCACGCCGATCACGATCGCCAGGTCCTCGACCGCGTCGACGGGGTGCATGTAGTCTTGACGGTACGGCTGCGTCGAGACCCGCGTCGCGTCGCCGTCCTGCTCGACCGTGCAGCCGTAGGCGGTGAGGTGGCGCGCGACCTCCTCGTCCGACAGCGAAACGCCGAGGAGCCGGGCGAAGTCGCCGCGCGGCACGCGGACGGCGTTGTCGAGCGGATGCGGGGCGCGCACCTCGCGCCCGAACGGCGTGTCGAACGGGTACACCGCGACCACCGGCTCGATGGTCCAGCCGCGGTCCTCGAGGTCCGCCGCGAGCACGTTCTCGATCAGCAGCACGCTGCGCAGGTCGGTGCCGGTCGCCTCGACGAACAGCTCCGAGTCGCCCGTGACCACCTCGCCGATCGCGCGTGAGTTGATGATCGGCGGGAAGGAGAGGATCCCGCCGCGCGCGTCCTCGAGCAGCGGGTAGAGCGGCGCACCCTGGAGGATGTGCCCGTACTCCCGGCCCTTCGGGTGCAGCTCGAGGATCCGGGCGAGGTCGAGCTCCTCGTCCATGCCGAGCGGGACGAAGCGGGCGGCGGTCGGCGCGACCATCCGGTAGCGCACCGGGAACTGGATCTTCTCCGCCCGGTAGATGCCGACCGACACCGTCTTGCGCTTCGCTCCGTAGCCGTCGCAGAGCTTCTCCTGCGACTGGATCAGCTCGGCGAGCGACGCCTCCGTGACCGCCGGCCCACGCGCGAGGAACCCAGCGACGTAGGCCCGGACCTCCGGCGCGCGCGGGTCGACCTCGATGCGCTTCCCGCCGGGCGCGGCGCTGAACGCCGCGAGCGGCGCGAGCCGGCCGTTGCGGCGGCAGCGGATCTGGCGCGCGATGCCGGCGGCGCTCCACAGGTCCGGACGGTTGGTGTCGTTGAGCTCGATGCGAGTGCGGCCGCTCTCCGGGTCGACGCCCTTGTGCTCGCCCTTCACCAGCTCGAGGTCGTGCTCGAGGCGCTCGGGCGCGTAGCCGTCGCCGACCAGCCGGCAAAGGTCGTCCATGTCCACGAGGATCGTCGGCATGGTCGCCGGGCTGTTTATCGGTCGGCGGACGTGCCGCCAAGCTCGCAGGCCGCAAGCGGGCGGAGGCGCGCAATCCCGCGGGCGCGCGGCCTCCGCCCCGCGTCGGTCAGTCGTCGAACGTGAACGCCGTGATCACGTCCACGTTCAGTCCCGGGAAGCTCGGCGGCACGAGGTCGTAGGTCACGGAGGCGACGGTGAGCGCCCCGGGACCGTCCTCCTCCGAGAAGTTCAGGCAGGAGAAGTTGCTCCCGGTCGTCTCGGCGCTGAGCCGGGCCCCTGGAGCGCCGTCCGCGTCCTGCAGCAGGACCGACACGGTCCCCGTGGTGAGCGGCAGGGCGCCCTCGAAGATCGGCGGCCCTTCGTCGCCGCAGGGCAGCGAGGTCTCGCTCGTGATCCGGACGAGGAAGCCCGGATTCCCGAGCCCGGGGATCTCGGCAATGATCAGCGCGCCGGGCCCGCTGTTGACGGTGCTCTCGCCGACGACCGGCGGGCCGTTGCACATCCCGGGATGCACCGCGTCCTCGACCACGCCGCCCGCCTCGGTGCACTGCTGCGCGGTGAACCCGCCCTCGCCCACGACGCCGAGGTTGTGGTCGTAGGTGAGCGTGTAGCCGAACGCCGAGCCGCCGTCGCAGTCGATCGCGCCGGCGCCGATCACGGGGAACTGGTCCGGCAGGGGCTCGATGCAGATCACCACCGGGCCGCCGCTGGTGACGGTGTCGATCGTGATCAACGGCGACGCGCCGACGATGTCGATGCGCGCGATCCCCGTGGCGGGGTCGACCTCCGTCCCCTCGAGCTCGATGAAGCCCTGGAAGCCCACGCCGCCGGTCGGTCCGAACCTGCTGTACGAAATGAGCTCGCTCGTCGTGGGATCGATCGAGAAGCGCCTGCGGCCGAGCGGCCCCTGGGGCAGCGGCGGCGGCTCAGGGAGCGCGAAGAAGTCGAGCGGCAGCGTCACCTCGCTGATCGGCGAGAAGCCGCCGCACGGCGCCGCCACGCAGCCCTTCGCGCCCGAGCAGGCGAGCGTCACCTCGTCGTCGGTCCTCCGGGTCTCCTCGCAGAAGAGGAAGATCGGGTCGCCGCCGCCGGGCGAGTACACGTTGCCCGTCACCGTGCCGTCGTCGGCGTTGCGCGTGATCGCCCAGCGCGCGCCCTGGACCTCTTTGCTGATCAGCGTCCGCTTCCCGTCCGGGGTCACCTGGATGCCCGAGCCGCGCGCGTCGACGCCGGCCGTCGTTCCGCGCGTCGCCCGGCTGGCCGCGGCGGCGCGCGCGCGGCCTGCGGGCTCCTCGCCGGGCAGCGCGAAGAAGTCGAGCGGCAAGGACACGTCGGCGATCGGCGAGAAGCCGCCGCAGGGCGCGGTGATGCAGCCCTCCGCGCCCGAGCACGCGAGCGTCACCTCGTCGTCGGTCTGCTCGGTCTCCTCGCAGAACAGGAAGAGCGGATCGCCGCCGTCGAAGAAGTAGACGTTGCCCGTCACGGTGCCGTCGTCGGTGTTGCGCGTGATCGCCCAGCGCGCGCCGTCGACGTCCTTGCTGATCAGCGTCCGCTTCCCGTCGGGCGTGATCTGGATCCCCGACCCGCGTGCCCCGCCGAGCGCCCCGGAGGCGCCGGCCGCCGCCACCGCCGGAAGGGCCGCCAGGGCCAGTGCCGCAAGCGAGAGAGACACGAGAACGAGCCTCGAGCGACGCATCGCGATCTCCTTCGTCCGGAGCGGCGCGCCCGCCGGACCTCGAGCGACGAGCCCTCGCGAAGGCACGGCGTGAAGCCGTCCGTACAATAATGGCGCCTGTCCAGCGCAACCCTAGGGGGAATGCCGAGCGTAGGTCAACGAGTTCCACCCGAATGGCTACGATTGGCGCGCGTTCGGGCGGACGGGTCGTCCGGTGCCGCCGCGCCGTCGCGACTTCCTCCCGCGGCCAGCGAAGCGTCGACGCCTCGCGCGGCGGCGTCAGACGAGGGTCGGGCTCTTGCGGCTGCGCAGGAAGTCGAGGTCCGGCGAGAACAGGTCGCGGATGTCGTCGATGCCGAGCGCGACCATCGCCATGCGGTCGAGCCCGAGGCCCCAGGCGATCACCGGGACGTCGATGCCGAAGGGCTTCGTCACCTCGGGGCGGAAGATGCCGCCGCCGCCAAGCTCCATCCAGCCGATCTTCGGGTGGCGCATGTGCGCCTCGACGCTCGGCTCGGTGAACGGGAAGTAGCCCGGCGTGAAGCGCATCTCCTCGGCGCGCGCGATCTCGAGGCCGAAGAGCTGCATCAGGCCCAGCAGGTGGCGGAGGTGGATCTCCTCGCCGAGCACGATGCCCTCGATCTGGAAGAAGTCGGGCGCGTGCGTCGCGTCGACGTCGTCGTAGCGGAAGCAGCGCGCGATCGCGAAGTACTTGCCGGGGATCCGCGGGTTCATGCCGAGCTGCCGGGCGGACAGCGCCGTGCCCTGGCTGCGCAGGATGAGCCTCCGGGTCGCGTCGCGGTCGAAGGCGTAGCGCCAGCCGATCGAGCCCGTGTCGCCGCCGTTCTCGTGCGCCGCGGCGACCTTCGACGCCGCCGGCTCGGGGAGCCGCTTTGCGCGCGGCATGCCCTCGACGAAGTACACGTCGTGGATCGCGCGGGCCGAATGGAACTGCGGCATGAACAGCGCGTCGTTGTTCCAGAACTCGCTCTCGACGATCGGGCCGCGCATCTCCTCGAAGCCGAACGAGATGAGTTTGCGCTTCACGCTGTCGAGGAACTCGCGGTACGGGTGGCGCCGTCCGCCGGTCGTGCGCGGCGGCGGGATCTGCAGGTTGTAGGCGCGGAACTTGTGCTTGCGCCAGGTGCCGTCGCGGAGCATCTCAGGGGTGAGCTGCGAGACCTCGTCGGCGACGTCGCCGGCACGCGCCGCGAGCTCCTGCCCGAGCGCCGTGAGCCGCAGCGTCCGGCGCTTCTGCTCGCCGCGCCGGATGCCGAGCGACGCCTTGCCCGGCTTCGCGGCGAGCGCCATCGCGCGCTGCCACTCGGCGGGAGCGAGGTCCTGCTCGAAGAAGCGCTCCCGGGTCGCGAGCTTCGCGACCAGCGCCTGATCGGCCTCGACCGCGCTCCAGTCGGCGCCCGGCGCGAGCGCGAACCTTCCTTGCTCGACGGTGATCAGGCCCTGCTTCTTGAGGCCGCCGATCGCGGCGGAGAGCTCCCTCGCCTCGCCCAGCTCGGGCATGGTCTTCGGCCCGGCTTCGAGCTTGCGGCGGATCGCGAGCTCCGGGATCCCGTCGCGCGCGAACGCCTGCCCAGCCTCGTCGAGCGCGACGTACGGGACCGTCACCTCGCTCGCCGTCTCGAGCGCGGCCTTGGCGAGGAGCCACTCGCTCGCCATGCGCGCCTGGGCTTCCTGGATCCCGGCACGCTCGGCCACCTCGGCCTCGCGGAGCGGCTCCGGGCTCGTCACGAGGACGCGCAGGACCTTGGCCTCGAGGGGATGGAGCGTGGTGAGAAGCTCGGTGAGATCGGCCATGGCGCGCGCGGAAAAGACCGCAGCGCGCTTGTTTATCGGTCCGCGACGTCCGGCGCCACGGCGCACCGGGGCGAGCGACGCGCTCGGCGCGCCGGGCGCCGGGACGGCGGGTGGCTCACGGCTTCCGGGCGCGGCGTCAGCAGAGCGCGCCGAGCTTCCACGGACCGGTGATCGCGAAGGTGATCCCGGGCGTCTGGAGGTTCGCGAACAGCCAGCGGCCGTCCGGGCTGAAGGTCGCACCCGCCCACTCGCGGTCGCGGAAGTCCCCGACGATGCCGTTGTGCTCGCCGTCGAGCACGACGTCGTTCTGCGCGAAGGGAAAGACCTCGCCCTCATCGGTCAAGCCGAGCAAGCGCTGCCCGGTGAGGTCGCCGTCCTCGCACACGAGGACGCCGCCGTCGCGGCTCCCGGTGACGTTGTCCGGGTTGTCGAGCACGGCCTCGTCCGACGACTCGTAGAGAAGCCGCAGAAGCTCCCGGCGCGGCACGTACTCCCATATCTGCCCCTCGCCGGCGGCGCCGCCGCTGGTCGAAACGAACACCACGCGCTGCTTGCGCGCGTCGTACCAGGCGCCCTCGAGGCGCGAGAAGACGGCGCCGCCGCGCTCCGCGCCCTGCCCGAAGACGCCGCCGCCGTCGGTCGTGCCGGGTGCGTGCGCGCGCTCCGGATCGTCGATGTCGACCCAGGTCACCCGGAAGCTCGAGCCCGGCGCCACCGCGCCGCGGAAATCCGCGCCGGCCAGGCCGCGCACCGCCAGCATCTGCAGCGTGCCGCCCTTCGCGAGGCGGTTCCGGTCGCGCGGCACGAACCGGTAGAAGCCCGCGTCGCCGCGGTCCTCCGTCAAGTAGATGTTCCCGGTCTGGCGATCGACCGCGACCGCCTCGTGCACGAAGCGGCCCATGGCACGCAGCGGCTCGGGCCGCGCGCGACCGAGCGCGGGCACCTCGAACACCCAGCCGTGCGTCCGGTCGAAGTCGTCGAGCGTCTCCTCGCAGGTGAGCCAGCTCTCGTTCCAGGTCGGGCCGCCGGCGCAGTTGGTGCTCGTCCCCGCGATGCTCGCGTGCGCCTCGAGCCAGCGACCGCTGCGCGGGGCGAAGACCAGCGTCGTCGTGCCGCCCTGCGCGCGCGCGTCGTAGGTGATCGCCGGATCGCCGAACGCGCGACCTTCGCCGCGCAGCTCGTGGTTGCGCACGAGCCAGAGCTTCGAGTGCGTCGCGCGAACGACGGCCATGCCGTCGTGGCCGCCCGGCGTCGGCGTGCCGTCCGCGAGCGGGTCGCCGGTCCAGCCGAACGAGCGGTAGGTGAAGCCCTCCGGCAGCCGCAGCAGCGGCAGGCCCGTGGTCTCGTCGGGCACCGGGGCGAGCGGGCCGTAGCCGGCGCGCTTGCACGCTGCGAGCGCGACGCGCGGCAGCAAGCCGCCCGTCGCGCTCGCGAGCGCCAGACCTCCCGCGATCACCCCCGCCGTACGGCCGAGGAAGGCACGTCGTCCGAGCGCGCCGCGCTGCGCCGCCGTTGCGATGTCCGCCACGTCGTACTTTCGCATGTCACTCCTCCTTCGGGTTGCGCCGTGCCGTGGCTCCGGCGCAACGACCCATAGAGGAGCGGGGTGACCTCGCGATGAAGCGGCCGTGAAACCGCCACGATCTCGTCGTGACGAAAAGCGGGAATCGAGGCTGCTTTTCGATCGGCAGGACGACGCGCAGCGCGGCGCCGGCGGCCTGCGCACCGGATCGAACGACGCGCTCAGCGCTCGAGCGTCCGCGGAAGGAGCGGGCCGCGCTGGATCGGGATCAGCGGCCGGCGCGCACCGGGCCCCGCGCTCGGCGTCGGACTCGCCGGCGGCGCGGCGGTCGGCGTCGGCACGGGCTCCGGAGGGCAGGGGTCGGGGACGCCGTCGCGGTCGGCGTCGAAGCCGACGCTCCAGGTGCGAGCGTCGAACGTCGCAGCACCTCCGTTCGAAGCGGCGGGGACGAGCGCGGTGAGCGCGGCGCGGCAGCTCGCGGCGAGCGCGGCGCCGCGCGCCCCGAGCGGCACGGGGAGCACGTTTTTCTCGATGTCGTACACGCGGTCGGCCCACGGCGAGCCGAGCGGCAGCCAGCCGGCGCCGTCCCACAGCCAGGCGTCGCGGAGCGCCGCTTTCCCGCCGGGGAAGTCGAAGCCGCCGATCAGCAGCAGGCCGCGCAGCGCCGGGTTGCCGCTCGCGAGCCGGTGAACGACGCGAACGCGCGCTCGGACGGTCCACAGGGCTCGTCCGGATCGCCGCGCACGCGCCAGCGACCCTCGGCGAAGCTTCAGCGCCAGGTGTCGGCGCCGGCCGGCACGACGTTCTCCTCGCCGAGGACGCCGAGCCCGCTGAACAGGACGAAGCTCTCACCGTTCCAGGCGAGCTGCGCGGCGAAGCGCGGTGACGAACCGTCGCCGCCCGCCGAGAGCTGTGGCCAGCTCGTCCCATCGTAGAGCCAGGTATCGTCGAGCGGCTGCGACTCGTCATTCACGCCGCCGAAGAGCAGCACCACCTCGCCGTTGCCCGCGAGCGCCGCCCCGAGGCGCGGCACCGGTGGACCGGCGTCGCAGACGAGCTCGAAGCCCCCCACCCTGCCAGCGGAACTGGCGCCGCGGGCGCCGCCGAGCCCGAGCCCGGGCCCCACCGCGATGCTGCCGCCGTATGAGGAGCGTACTCTCGGGCCCGACCGCCATCGCGTGCAGCGTGCGCGGGCCGGGGCCGCAGGGGTCGGTCGCGCCGGGGATATTCGTGCCGCAGAGCGGCGTCCACTAGGCGCCGTCCCGGGACCAAGCGTCCGCCTGCGCGGCGGCCGTGCCCGGCCCGCCGACGAAGATCCCGCCATAGAAGAGCGCGTGCGCGTCGTCCGGCGTCGGTGCAATGCCGGGCGCGAAGCGGTAGCCGCAGTTCGACGTGAGCGGCGGCGCGAGCATCGGCGTCGCGTCGTCGTAGCCGAGCGCCACGACCGGGAGCGACGGCGGTGGCGGCGGGCACGGGTCGGGTGCGCCGTCGCGGTCCGCGTCGAAGCCGACGCGCCAGGTCTGGGTCATGAGAAAGGGGCTCGACCCGGGCGCGGGGCACGAGGCGACGAACACCGCCTCGCAGGCCGCGTTGCGCGAGGCGAGCAAGGGGAAGACGGAAAGGAAGGGCAGCACGGGGATTCGCCGTCGCCGGCTTCCTCGTCGGCTTCGTCGGCGAAGCGCCTGCCGCCGACGAGCAAGGCCCATGCCTCGCCTGGTCCGGGCTCGCGAGGTCCGCGAGCCCGCCGAAGAGGCGCGGCGACGGTCCGCAGGGGTCGTCGTCCGAGCAGATCTTCTCCCACGCCTCGGCGTTCCACGCCCAGGTGTCGCCCTTCGCGACCGGCTGCCCGTCCTCGCCGAGGAAGACGCCGCCGCCGAACAGGACGAAGCGCTCGCCGTCCCAGACGAGGCTCGCACCGAAGCGCGGCGCGGGCGCGTCCGCACCCCGTCGCCGACGAGCTGCCACTGCTCGCCGTCGAACGACCAAGTGTCGTTCTTCGCCTGGGGCGACTCGTCGAGCCCGCCGAAGAGGAGGAGGCGCGTGCCGTCGCCGGCCATGGCCGCACCGGCGCGTGGACCGGGCGGGCACGACGCACAAAAAAGGTGCCAGGTGGTGCCGTTCCACACCCAGGCGTCCTCGCGGATGACGTTGGCCGCGCCCTCGCCGACCCCCGTCGGGCTGCCGCCGTAGAGCACGACGCCCGTCGGGCCGGTCGCCATCGCGTGGAACATGCGCGGCCCGGGCGCGCACGGAGGCAGCCCGGCGATGCCGCACAGGGGCTGCCACGTCGCACCGTCGAACGACCAGGCGTCGCTTCGCGGGACGTTGCCCGGGCCCGGGTCGCCGTGCAGCCCGCCGTAGAAGATCGCGCTCTCGCCGTCGGGGCTCGACGCGATCGCGGCACCGAAGCGCACCTCGTCCTGGTTCCGTACGAGCTCGGGCTGCGGGGGTGCGACGTCGACGTCGAAGCCGAGGCTGATCACGACGCCGTCCTCGGCCCGGACGGCGACGGCGGCCAGCAGCATTCCGAGAGCGACGAGCGCCGCCGCGCAAGCGCACGCGACGGCCGTGGGCGACCTTCTGGCTCGATGCATCTCCGAGCCCATCGTCGCTCGGGCGGGCAGGCAGACTTTAGGCAGACCTGCGCCAAGCACGGGTGCGGCGAGCAAGCGCGGCGCCGCGTGTCTGTGATTTCGTATCTGACGCCCCGGGTCGCAGCAAACCCGGCCCTCGACGGCTACGCCTGATTGTCCAGGCAGCCCGCGACGTTCGCCTCGTCGCGAACGACGTCGTACGCCCGCTGCGCCTCGTCGGCCGCCTTGTCGAGCTTGCCGGCGTCGAGGTTCGACTCCGCCTTGGCGAGCCGCTCGTGCGCGTCGGCGACCTCCGGCATGTCGCCGACGGCGAGCTCGACCTCGCCGACGTTGTCGGTCACGGCGCCGATCGCGGTGCTCGCGAGATCCGCGATCGCGGCCCGCGTGTGCGCGAAGGCCGCCTGGCTCGTGAACCTCGAGCTCGCGATCTTTACCGCAGCCTTGACGCCCTTCGCGATCTGCTCGAGCCCGCGGTCATCCTGCTTGCCCGCACGGGTGCAGATTTGCTCCTCCGTGAGACCCGTGCGCGGATGCTCGACCTCGGAGCCTGCCAGTGCAAACTCGCGAACGGCCTGCTCGAGCTCCTTCACCGCGGCGCGACGGTCTCCCTCCGCCTTGACGTCGAGCTCGAGGCTGGTGATCAGGGCGCTGACGCTCGCCACGACGTCCTCGCGGCACACCTGGCCGCTCACCCCCTCGCAGAGCGGGAGCGCATGGGCCGGAGTGGCCAGGCCCAGGGCGAGGAACGACACCACCACCATCCGGGAGCCGAGCCGTCGAACGATCGCAGAACCCATCGACTCGCGTCTCTCGTGCGTCATTGCAGACCTTCCTCCACGCTGCTTTTCGGCACCTCTCGCTCGTCGCGGGAGACAAGTCGATGGCGTATTTTTACCTGACGGGAACCGAGGTTGCACGCGGATGGAAGCGCACCTGAACGGAGCCGGCGACGGCTCCAGAAACGAAAGCCTGTCCGAAGCCGACCATCGTGCGCCGAGCGGCCGCGGCTGAATGCGCGTGTTGCTGCTGCCTGACGAGCACTTTGGCTCCTGCGCAGGTACGTCGGCCGGGCTGCTTCTCCACCTGAAGGCGCACCTGGTGGAAGATCACGGCGTTGTCCTTGCCCACGACGCGCGGCTCCTCGATGCACAGGATGTGCTCGAGGTCGACGTTGCCGCAGGGCGCGAAGGCCGACTCGGCGCAGCTCGGCTCGCGCCGGATGCGGATTCCGACGAAGCCGGACACCCGGTCCGATCGATGGCGAGCACTCGTTCCGACGCAAGCCGAACAGCTGGTCCGAGCGATGCCGGT
>FWPU01006319.1_pt1 | contig 23956 bp, 24 predicted proteins | sample 2228361 | NCBI WGS metagenome assembly FWPU01 (sample SAMEA103939777, study PRJEB20133) | metagenome
CATTTCTTGATCCCTCCACGAACTCGGTTCATTATACCTTTTTTCCACCTTAGCTCCTGGTCCAGTTTTCGGGGTCAATTATACGGCGGGTTCCTCAGCGTCGTGGATTCGCCGATGCGGCGAGTCGCTTCGGGTGTACTCGCCGGCTGGTCGGCTGTGTTATAAAGACGACGGAGGGGCCCTATGAGTCTAACCGGTATCCTTGACAGCTTGATCAAGCTCGAAGCGCGGACGGCGGAGCTTTATGCCGAACTGGCCGCAGCCTTCAGCGACGTCCCGACGGTCCACAACTTCTGGAAGGGGATGAGCCAGGACGAGGAGGCCCATAAAAAGATCCTGGGCCAGATACGCGACTTAGTGCGCAGGAAAGAGCTGGAGGAGATCGAGGGCTGGAAGCTGGAGGAGGACACGGTAGAGCAGCTGAGTAAAACCCTCGACTCGCTGGAGAGAAAGATGTCCGGCGGCGAGGGGCTCAAACTCAGCGAGGCCCTGAAGATCGCGGCAGCTATCGAGTCGATCGAATATAATTCGATCTACAAGGGCCTGCCTCAGTTTCTGCGCGGCCAGGAGTCGCAGCTGCCCGTCGAGGCGACCATTTCGATCACCGCTCACCTCAAGCGGCTCAAAGACTTTACCGAGACCCACGCCGAAGACCGCGAGGTGGCGCGCCGGATAAGGGTCATGGAGTACAGATAAAGCACAGCCCCGTCGGAACGGGGCTGCGCTTTAAAGTTTACCTGTAGGGCGGCAGGTTGAGCGGGCGGTCGAGCTGGATCTCAAGCTCGGTGCCGGCCGGCAACTCTATATCTTTGCCGCGCGTTGCGAGCACGCCCGCCAAGCCGATCAGGCCGCCAGCGCCCGCGCCGATCGCTGTACCTTTAGCGCCGCCGGCAATCGCGCCGATGGCCGCGCCTATACCAGCGCCCCCGCCGATAACGGCAGCATCCCGCTTCTTCGAGCCTTCTCCTTTAACCGTCCCCTCGCCGCTCTCCACCGTCTCCTTTTCCTGATCGGAGGCGATACCGATGAGCGTCGCTACCATGGATTCCTCTTGTCCGTTCGGCAGGGTGACGCTTTCGAACCTGAGGTTCAGTTCAGATCTCCCTTTCACGCGGCCGGCCTTTTCTACAGAAGCAACGGTCCCGCGGACCGTGCTGCCGACCGGGATGACCATATCGGTGCCGACGAAGACCGGCTGAGTGACCTGCGCGCTGAAGGCATCGCCGCGCAGGTTGGTCTTGGTGCTGAGCGCGTCGTTGAGCTTAATCCGGAGCGTGGTGCCCTCAGGCACGCGCACGGTGCCGCTCCGCCTGGCAGCGCGCGGCGGCTCGCTGCGCGCGACGGGCTGCCGTTGGGCGACCGGCTCGCTGTTGCCCCCCTCCAGCTCGATGAAGCGGCTGGCGAAGAGCCCCTCGTTGCCGTTAAAGCCGTCGCTGTAGCCTCGCTCGAATCCCTTGCGATAACCCTGCTGGAAGGCGACGCGGTAGACGAACCTCTCCTCGAAGCCGCGCATCGCTTCGCGGTACGCTCTGTGCTGCCCGAACTCGAAGCGGAGCCCGGAAGCGGCGTCCTTCTTGCCCTGTTCGAAGCCGTCTATGTAGCCGTGATCGAAGCCGTGCACCGCGCTGAGCATCCTGAACTCGCGGTCCGACAGCTCGCCGGACTGTGCCCAAACAAACAGAGCTGTAAATACTAGCAGTGCGGCCGACAAAGCCGCCAGGGGGAGGAAAAGATGAGAGTTCTTCATGTTCAACCTCCTCAAACTGGTAAGAACCATTATAGCATTACCAGGCGCCGCCGGACCAAATTTAGCCGGCGGCGCGTTTACAACCAGTAGCTATAGATGCAGCCGGAGCCGATTGTTTCCAAAAAGGGGGATTTTTGATAAAATCGTGAAAAACCATGCCGGCCCGGAGGAGGTACTATGCCGCTCTACGATTTTAAATGCAACGAGTGTCAGGAGACTTTCTCGCTGGCCATCTCGATCAAGAGCTACGAGGAGAAAAACTACAGTTGTCCGAGGTGCGGAAGCCGCGACCTGGAGCAGCAGGTCAGCCCCTTCTTCGCCATCACGTCGAAGAAAAGCTGAGCGCGGGCAAGCTCCTGACTTTTCGAATTGCAATTATCTCATAAACTGAGGGCGCCTATCGGGCCATCAGCCCCCAGCTTCGGCTGACGGCTGAAAACTAAGGGCTGATAGCTTACCTTTTTTCAGGTCACGATGTTGAACTGCTCGATGTGAAGCAGCGGGTCGGGCCGGATCACCACCCCTTTGCCGGTCAAATTCTTGATCTCGGTTATGACCATCGACTCGCTCTCGCGCAGCGCCCGCGCCACGTCGGGGTGAACGCGCAGCAGGATCTCATCGCCATCCATCTGTTTGCTCATCTTGCGGATTTCATCGTAGATGGCATAGCAGGTGCTGGTAATTGACTTGACGTAGCCGGCGCCGTTGCAATCGGGGCAGACCTGGCAAAGCTGCCGCTCGAGCGACTGCTTGACGCGCTTGCGGGTTATCGCCACCAGGCCGAACTCATTGAACTCCAGGATCTTCGTGGGCGACTTATCCTTCGCGACCTCGTTTTCGAGCGCCTCCATCACCTTCTTGCGGTTCTTCCGCTCCTCCATATCTATGAAATCTATCACTATGATCCCGCCCAGATCGCGCAGCCTGATCTGGCGCACGATCTCCTTGACCGCTTCGAGGTTGGTACGGGTGATGGTCTCCTCGAGACTGTCGCCGCGCCCGACAAACTTTCCCGTGTTGACGTCGATTGCCACCAGCGCCTCCGTCTGGTTAATGACGATGTAGCCGCCCGACTTCAACCAGACCTTCGGCTGCAGGGCTTTCTCGATCTCGCCGTTGATGCCGTACTCGTTGAGGATCGGGTTTTGCTTGGTATAGAGCTTGATCCTGGAGAGCAGGCCGGGCTGGAAGCGATTGATGAAGTCCACGATGCGCGCGTACTCGCTCTCATCATCGACGCGGATTGCGTTGAACTCGGGCGAGAGTTGGTCGCGCATTATGCGCTGCACCAGGTCCAGCTCGCTGTGCAGAAGCGCCGGCGCCGACGCGCGCTCGAAGCGCGACCGTACCTCCTCCCACAGGGTGACCAGATAGCGCATATCGGCCTGGAAGGCCGCCTCGCTCTGACCCTGCGCCGCAGTGCGCACGATGAAACCGCCTGGACAGGAGTTCTTGTTGCGCAGCACGATATCTTTCAGCCGCGAGCGCTCGGCCTCAGAGGCGATCTTGCGCGAAACGCCGACGTGATCGACCGTGGGCATGTAGACCAGAAAGCGCCCGGGCAGAGCGATGTGCGAGGTGACGCGGGCCCCCTTCTTGCCGATCGGCTCCTTGGCCACCTGGACCATGATCTCCTGCCCTTCGCGCAGCAGGTCGCCGATCGACTGGCGCTCGACCTGCCGCCAGCGCTCAGCCTTGCTCGGGCGCGGCCGCGGGCGCTGACGCCGCGACCGCTGAACGCGCCGGCTGCGCCGCGGGGCGGGAGCTGAAAAGTAACTTATCTCGTCGCCGCCGCGCAAAATAGCCTCGCAATCCGAGGGGACTGTGTCTATGATCGTCTCCTCGAGCGATGGGGTCGCGCTTTCCTCAAGCTGCCAGGCCTCGACGGCCTCGATTGTCTGCTCGGGCGTCTGGATAACTTCGATGGGCTTGCGCTGCTCTTGCCGTGCGGCCAGACGGGCGCGCTCCTCGCGGCGCCACTCCTGCCGCGCCTTGGCCTTCTCCTGAGCCAGCTGCTCTATGGCGTTGACGGCTTTCTCTTCTATCGTGAAGATCTTCTCGTATTCTTCGGTCTCCTCGAAGAAATCGGAAACGTAAAGGAAGGCATCCTTGTCCAGACCAATATCTACAAAGGCCGACTGCATGCCGGGAAGGACCTTTGTTACCCTTCCTTTGTAGATATTGCCAAGTATCCCGCGGGTCTTACTCCTTTCTATGTAAAACTCGACTAAAAGGTCATCCTCCAGAATGGCCACTTTGGTCTCGAGCGGGGAAACGCTCACTATCATCTCTTTCACCATAACCACCACTCCATTTCCAGCCGAGGCGAACAGCTTTCCCGCGCATCAGCATTGCAATGGCGATAGCCCCCCAGCCGACGGCAATCGGCGGGTCAATTAATATATCGTCTCATCCCGACGTTCATGACCAGGCCAAGAGCCAGAAAGCTGGCGAGAAGCGAGGATCCGCCGTAGCTCATGAACGGAAGAGGAATGCCAATTATCGGGATTAACCCTAAAACCATGCCGATGTTTATGATAGCATGAAACATGAAAATTGACAAAACGCCCCCGACCAGCATCATGCCCAGCCTATCCTTGGCATCACGTGCTATGGTGATGATACGCAGGAAGATAAACAGGTAGAGCGCCAGGACGAAGCTGGCGCCTAGAAATCCCGCCTCCTCGGCCAGAACAGCAAAAATGAAGTCGGTGTGCTTGCCCGGCAGAAAGCCGAGCCGGCTCTGGCTTCCCTGCTTGAGCCCTTTGCCGAAAAGTTTTCCCGAGCCGAGAGCAATTTTCGACTGTACCGACTGATATCCTATCCCCTGCGTGTCGGCCGACTGCGGGTCGATAACGGCCATTATCCGCTGCCTGTGATAGTCCTTGAGATTAAACCAGACAAGCGGCGCTGCTAGCAGTAAAAGAATCGCTGCCCAGACTGCCAGCCGGCGCTTCACCCCGCCGAGGTAGGCCAGGAGGGCGAACAGCGGCAGAAAGGTCAGGGCTGTACCCACATCTCCCTGGGCCAGGACCAGGGAAAAGGGGAGCAGCAAGATGAGGCTGCCCACGAACAGCTCGTTCAATTCCAGATGCTCTTTCTCAGAAGCTGAGAAGTAGCGGGCAAGCACAATCGCTGTGATGAACTTGACCAGCTCTGACGGCTGAACATTAATGGGACCGAGCACAAGCCAGCTCTTGGTGCCGTGAACCGTCTTGCCGAAGAAGAGGACAAAGACCAGGAGGGGCAGCGAGATAAAATACAAAACCGGTCCTGCATGGGCGCAAATGTGATAGTCGAAATAGAGGGTCAGGGCAAACAGCATCAGCCCGGCAAGGAGCCAGACCAGCTGCCTCTTCCAGTATCCGGCGGCCGGGCTGTTGAAGGTCGAGCTATAGACGAACAACAGGCTGAGCAGGGTCAGCGCCAGCACGGCCAGAAAGAGACTGAGGTCGAAGTTCGAAAGCATCCGCCGCGTCAACATAACCGATTGCGCAGCTCCTATTCGCTAACCACCGCGGCCCCTGCCTGCCGACGCTTCTTGAGGTACTCGCGGAAGATCTCGCCGGCAATCGGAGCTGAGGTCTGCCCGCCAAACCCGCCCCCCTCGATCAGTACGGCAACGACGATCTCAGGGTCATGGCGCGGAGCAAAGCCGACAAACCAGGCATGGTCTTTGAAATTCTCCTTGTGCCGGCTGCGCGCTTTCCCTTCGTTGCTGATTACCTGGGCTGTGCCGGTCTTACCGCACACCTCGAATCCTTTGACTGCTGCGGCGCGGCCCGTGCCGTACTGATTGACCGCGCCCCACATCCCCCGAATGAGCGCCTGGTAGCTCTCTTCGGAAAAACTCAGCCTCCCGTTAGCGGAGTTAGCCGAAGCCCTCAACGAAAACTGCTGGTGGCCGGCCGGGGCCGACTCGGCAGCCAGCACCAGTCGAGACGGGGGGCGCAAACCTCGCGTTGCGATGATCCCAATTGCGCGGGCCAGTTGAAGCGGCGTCACGGTCACCGGGCCCTGGCCGATCGCTATAGAAATGGTCTCGCCTGCATACCATCTCTCGCCGCGCGAGCGCAGCTTCCATTCCGGCGTCGGGAAGAAACCAGCAACCTCCTCGGGCAGATCGATCCCGGTCTTTTCTCCCAGGCCCAGGGCCCGGGCATAACGCGCGATCCGCTCGATCCCCAGGTATTGCCCGAGGCGATAGAAGAATACATTGCAGGAATTAATGATAGCGCTCTCCAGGTTAACGCGGCCATGCCTGGGCTTGTGGCAGCGGAAGTAATGGCCGTAGATGGAGGCCCCTCCATTACAATAAACGGAAAAACCGGGCGAGAGCAACCTCTCCTCCAGGGCAGCAAGGGCAACTACGATTTTGAAGACCGAGCCTGGCGAGAAACGGCTCTGAATGGCGCGGTTCTGTAGAGGATGAGCCGGATCTGTGATCAGGCGCGTCCATTCCTGATGTGAAATTCTGAGGGCAAAACTGTTCGGATCGAAGGCCGGATGGCTGGCCATGGCCAGGATCTCTCCGCTGCGCGGATCGAGGGCCACTATCGTACCGGTTTTACCATCGAGCAGGCGTTCGGCCACCAGTTGAAGGTCAAGGTCTATAGTCAGCTGAATCTTGCCGCCAATTATCGGCTCATGCTTTTCCAGAAGCTCTACTTCCCTTCCCGCGCTGGTCACGACCACGCGGCGACTGCCGTCAGTTCCCGTAAGTATCTGGTTGTATTGTCTTTCCAACCCAAACTTTCCAACGATCGTGCCCGGCCTGGCGCCGGGGAACTCTCCGCGCGCTAATTCATCTTCGCTCACCTCGCCCACATAGCCGAGGAGGTGGGCCGCCAGGCGGCCGTAAGGATAGTGGCGGCGCGGTTCCAGGCTGATCCTGATCTCGGGATGCTCGAGCTGATGTGCCGTTAAATAGGCAAGCTCGCGCACCGAGAGGTTCTCTTTCAGCGGCACAGGGTAAAAGGAGGGTTGCCCGCTGTACTTTTCAAGCTGCCTTGCTATTTCTTCCTTTTCCAGCTCGAGGCCTCGGGCCAGAAAGTCGAGCGTCGCCGGCAGATCGGCCAAATTCTCGCGCACCAGGTATGCAGTAAAGGAGGGGCGGCTGATGGCCAGCGGCCTCCCTTCGCGGTCGCGGATGATGCCGCGCGGGGCACGCAGGGGGATGGTTCGGATGCGGTTCTGCTCGGCCAGCTTCTGGTAGTAATCGCCCGAGATCACCTGCAGATGCCAGAGCCGCAGGGCGAAGAAAACAAACAGGGCGACGGTCAGGTATTTGAGGCGATTCAGGCGCTCGAGCGGCATGCCGTTTTGCTTCATTCTGCTCAGCTCTCGCTGTTGTATACAGGGGTGTAAACATGGTCCGGCGGGTTGGCCGGATCCCGGTCTGCCGGTTTCGCCTGCGGGCTCTGCTCGCCGGTCTGTTCCATAGAGCAGCGCCCTTCGAAGACAGCTCCTTCCTCGACGGACAGGCAGGGAGTGATAATTTCACCATGGACCTGTCCGTCCTTCAGGATTTCCACCTTCTCGCTGGCGATGATTTTTCCCTCCACGCGGCCCGAGATCGAAGCGCGCGCCACCTGGATCTGGGCTACGACCACCGCCCCGTGGCCAACGATCAGCTCGCCGGCGGATTCGACTTCCCCCTGAAAATAGCCGTCGAGGCGCACCGCGGACTTGAACTTCAACCGACCGATAAACTCCGTGCCGGCGCCGAGAAAGGCCGAAACCTCATCGTTGGATTTGCGGGCAAATTTCATGGTTCGTGCTCCGCGCTTATTCGCCCATGATCAGGGAATAGATCCTGTGCAGTTCCTCGTCAGAGTAAAATTCGATTAACAGGGTGCCGCCGCGGGAGCGGCGCGTGATTTTAACCTTGGTGCCGAGGCGCAGGCGCAGCCGCTCCTCGGCGGCCGCGACGTTGGGATCAAGCGGCGGCGCGGCGCGGGCCCGGCCCGTCGCTTCGAGCATCTCGCGCGCCAGGCGCTCGGTCTCGCGCACCGAAAGATTTTGCGCAATAATTTTCTCACACAGCGCGACCTGCTGTTGCTCCGAAGGGAGGGCGAGCAGGGCTTTGGCGTGGCCCGCGCTGATCTTCTTCTGCTCGAGCGCGCCGCGTATTTTCTCGGGCAGCTTAAGCAGGCGCAGGGCGTTGGCGATCGAGACGCGGTCCTTGCCGATGCGCGCCGCTAGCTCCTCCTGCTTGAGCCGGTGCATCTCGAGCAGGCGCTGGTAGGCCAGGGCCTCCTCGATCGGGTTAAGGTCCTCGCGCTGGATATTCTCGACAAGTGCTAGTTCAAGCAGTTTATCTTCCGGCAGGTCTTTAATTATCGCCGGAATGCGCTCGAGCCCGGCCCGCCGCGCCGCCAGCCAGCGGCGCTCGCCCGCAATGATCTGGTATTTTTCGCCCAGGCGCCTGACCAGGATCGGATGGACCAGGCCATTTTGGCGGATCGAGTCGGCCAGCTCTTCGAGCTTCCCTTCCTCGATCTTTATGCGCGGCTGCTGGCTGTTAGGTACGATATCCGTAAGCTTCACTTCGGCGTAGCCTTCGCTGCGCTCGGGGACTTCCGGTATCAGAGCATCAAGGCCTCGACCTAGCACTCTTCTTTTCATTTTCCAGAATTTCCCTCGCCAGGCTGATATAGCTTTCGGCGCCGCGCGAGCGGGCGTCATAAAGTATAATCGGCTTGCCAAAGCTTGGGGCTTCAGCCAACCGGACGTTGCGCGGAATCAGGGTGCGAAAGACCTGCTCGCCGAAGAAGTTCCTGAGATCGGACAGCACCTGGTTGGCCAGGTTGGTCCGCTCGTCAAACATGGTGATGAGTATCCCCTCTATAGCCAGTTCAGGATTATAGCCGCGGCGCACCCGTATCAGGGTCTCGAGCAGGTCCGACACCCCTTCCAGGGCGAAGTATTCGGACTGGATGGGGATGAGCACGGAATCCGCAGCTACTAAAGCATTTAGTGTCAATAAGTTGAGCGAAGGGGGCGTGTCGATGATTATAAAATCGAATCTCTCCCGCACCGGCGCAAGCAGCCGCTTCAAAATGCTCTCCCGCTCCGGCAACTCGTTTATTTCCACCACAGCGCCAGCCAGATTCTTATCGGCTGGTACTAGCTTGAGCTTTTCCAGCTCCGTATCGACAATTAGCTTTTCCAGCGGCTCGGAAAAGATCAGGGCATGGTACATGGAGCGGCGATAATTGGAGTTGTTAAAGCCTAGGCCTGAAGTGCAGTTTGCCTGGGCATCGATATCGATGGCTAGCACCCTCATCTCGGCGATAGCCAGGCAGGCAGATAGATTGATTGCAGTTGTGGTCTTTCCCACCCCCCCCTTCTGGTTGGCGATCGCAATGACCTTGCCCATCTGGCGCCAAAGTAAAACCGAGGTGAGAATATCATATATTTTAGTCTAAAGCAAAGGAAAAATTTGCTTAAAAGAGGAAAAAATTATCTAAAGGAGGCTGTTCCACGTGGAACAGCAATCCCCTACCCCAATGTTCTACGTGGAACAACCGGCCCGTTTCTGAAACAGGGAGAAATAGCGCTGGCGCGTGTGCGGAAAGAGTTGTTCCCTTACCCGGTAAAGCCGACTGTCAGCTATTAGCTGCTGCCAGAGCCTGGAGCCGGGGCCATGCCAGAGGCAGATCATGCTCTCTGCCGGCAGCAGGTCGATCAGCTCCCTTAAGGTCTGTTGGCGCAGGCTCACAGCCCGCGCTGTCACTAGCTCGACCTCTAATCTCTGCTTTTCAGCTAAAAACTCCTCCAACCGCAGCCTTATGACCTCGAAGCCTTCGAGCCTAAGCAGGCGCGCTGCCTCCTTTAGAAAAAGCGCCCGCTTTAGACGGGGCTCGAGCAGGGTCGAGCTGAGTTCGGGCCGGGCGATCTTGAGCGGGATTGCCGGCAGGCCGGCGCCGCTTCCAATATCTAGCTGCTTGCTCAAATGCGATGGCAGGAACCGTAAAGGGTAGATCGATTCGAGGAGGTGATGGCGTATCAACTCGAGCGGGCTGCACGGCCCGATTAAATTGATCTTGCGATTCCATTGCTCGAGCAGCTTGTAGTAGATCTCCAGCCTCTCTAGTTGCCCGGCATTAAGCTCGATCCGATAACGCTGCGCCTCGCGCTCAAGCATCCTGTAAAACATTATTGCAGACGCCTGTGCAGCTCGAGATAGACATTCAAGATCGAAACGGCTGCAGGCGTCACCCCAGGGATGCGCCGCGCCGCTCCAAGAGTGCGCGGGCGAAAACGGGAAAGCTTCTCCCTGATCTCGCGCGAGAGGCCATCAACCCGATTGAAATCGAATTCGAGCGGAATCGGCTTCCCTTCCAGCCGTTTCATCCTCTCGACATCTTGCATCTGTAGCCTAATGTAACCTTCGTATTTGATCTCGGTCTCAACTATATTCAAGATCTCGTCTGTAAGCTCTGCCGCGCGGGCGCGCAGGGCTGGCCGCAGATCATCTATGGTGACATCAGGCCGCTTGAGCAGCTCGTACAGGCTCAGGCCGCGCGCATTCTCATCGAGCTGCAGCCGTTCGAGCAGTTGCTTCAGCTCTTCAAGCGCTCCCTTTACCCGCGCCTCTTTGAGCAATCCTATCGTCTCATCGACTGCCTGATATTTTTCCGTGAAGCTCCTGTAGCTCTCCTCATCGACCAGTCCCAGCCGATAACCTATGGACGTGAGCCGCCGGTCGGCGTTATCGATGCGCAGCAGCAGGCGGTATTCGGCGCGCGAGGTGAACATCCGATACGGCTCATCCACCCCTTTGGTTACCAGATCGTCGATCAGGACTCCGATGTAGCCATCAGAGCGGTCGATAACCAGCGGCTCTCTCCCCAGCACCTTGAGCGCAGCGTTTATCCCGGCAACTAGCCCCTGTGCAGCTGCCTCCTCGTAGCCGGTCGTGCCATTTATCTGCCCGCCCAGGAAGAGGTTCTCGAGTCGCCTGGTCTCGAGCCAGGGGTAAAGCTCAGTGGGCTGTACGTAATCGTACTCGATGGCGTAGCCCGGGCGAATCAGACGGGCATTCTCGAGCCCCGGAATGGCCTTGATCATCGCCAGTTGAACGTCAACCGGCATGCTCGTCGACATACCGTTTACATAGATCTCGTTTGTGGTTAGCCCCTCCGGTTCGAGAATGATCTGGTGTCTGTCTTTGTCGGCAAACTTTACGATCTTGTCCTCGATTGAAGGGCAATAACGCGGGCCGATGCCGACGATAGCGCCGCCGTACAGGGGGGAGCGATGGAGATTGTCGCGCAGTAGCCTGTGGATCTCCTGGTTGGTGTAAGTGAGATAACACTTGATCTGGGGGAGGGAAACGGCGCGGGTGCGGAAGGAAAAGAAGGTGGGCTGTTCATCTCCATCTTGCGCTCTAAATCTAGTAAAATCAATGGTTCTCGCGTCGAGCCTGGGAGGGGTCCCTGTCTTCAGCCTGCCGACCTTGAAGCCCAGCCCCTTGATCGTCTCGGCCAGGGGAACTGAAGGGAGTTCCCCGGCTCTCCCTCCCATGTATTTGCGCTCGCCGACATGGATTAGCCCGTTTAAAAAGGTCCCGGTAGTAATGACCAGAGCGCCGCAGCCGATGCGCCGTCCGTCTATCGCCTCGAGTCCGACGACGCGACCGTCGCGAATGATTAGATCTACTACTTCATTTTGCTTCAGGTGAAGGTTGGGCTGGGCCTCCAGAACCCGCTTCATCTCGACGCGGTAAAGGGCCTTGTCGCATTGAGCGCGCGGCGAGCGCACCGCAGGTCCGCGGCTTTGATTCAAGAGCTTGAACTGAATGCCAGTTCGGTCAGCGACCATTCCCATTATTCCGCCCAGGGCATCGATCTCGCGCACCAGATGTCCTTTGGCGGTGCCGCCGATCGAAGGGTTACAGGACATCTGGGCGATCAGATCGACGTTCATGGTGAAAAGTGCAGTTTTTAACCCTATGCGTGCAGAGGCATGTGCAGCTTCACACCCGGCGTGTCCGCCTCCTATCACCACAACGTCGTAGCTCTCGGCGTAATCTTCCATCGCTGTAATACAGGAACCAGAAGTCAGGGGTCAGAATTCAGGAAAAAATGTTATAGTATCCGAACGTTGAATTCTGACTTTTATTTTCCGATACAAAACGTGGAGAAAATCCGTTCCAGGAGATCATCGATCGTCGTTTCGCCCGTGATCTCTCCCAGGGCCTGGTGCGCTTTGTGAAAATCGTAGAGCGCGAACTCCTCCGAAAGCCCCTCCTCCAGCGCTCGTGCCGCCCGCTCGAGATGCTCGACGGTGCGCGAGATGCAGAGCTTATGGCGCAGGTTAGTAATTATTGCGTCTTCCTGCTCCAGCCCGTCCTGGGGCGCTACGGTATCCAGGATCAGCTGGCGCAGCTCTTCAATGCCGGTCTTCTCTTTAGCCGAGACCGCTATGATTTTGCGGCCGTTCGCCAGCATGTTGACCGCGGCCGGCTCGAGCCGCTCCGGCAGGTCCGACTTGTTGAGCACGGCGATTGCGCGCGCGCCGTCGAGCTTCTCTGCAATCAGCCTGTCCTCTTCGGTCAGCGGCTCGGAGCGGTCGAGGACCAGAAGCACCAGGTCGGCATCGGCTATAGCGCTGTAGCTGCGCTCTATCCCTATTTTTTCCACCGGGTCTTCGGTCCGCCGGATTCCCGCCGTGTCTATGAATCGGACCGGTATGCCGCCGATGTTGATCGATTCGGCCAGCAGGTCGCGCGTCGTCCCTGGGATCTCGGTAACTATCGCCCGCTCCTCGTAGAGCAGGGCATTGAACAGGCTCGATTTGCCGACGTTTGGCCGGCCGACGATCGCCAGCTTAAAACCCTCCTGTACAATTCGCCCGTAATCGAAGCTCCGCGCGATTCTAGTCAGCTCTGCGCCCATGGCCCGGATCCTATCGATCAACTCCTCGCGCTCGGCCGTCTCGATCTCCTCCTCCACGAACTCCACCTTCGATTCCAGGTGGACGGCGATGTTTATAAGCTCCTCTTTAACCGGCCGGAGCCTCTTCGAGAGGCTCCCATCGAGCTGCTGCGCTGCCAGCCGCGCCTGATAGAGAGTGCGCGATTCGATCAGGTCGCGCACCGCCTCGGCCTGCGCCAGGTCCATCTTGCCGTTGAGAAAGGCGCGCATAGTGAATTCGCCCGGCGCGGCGAGCCTCGCCCCGGCTGCGATCAAACGCTCCAGAATGCGGCGCGCCACCACCGGGCTGCCATGGCATGAGATCTCTACGAAATCTTCTCCCGTGTAGGAGCGCGGGCGCCGGTAGTAAGTAACTACAGCGGTATCGAGCCACCGCGACGGCTCGTCTTCGTAGACGTGTCCCAGGACCGGCCGGAAAGGCTCGACCTCTTTTCCGCCCGAATCGAAGACCCGAAGGGCTATTTCCAGGGCGCGCTCGCCGCTCAAGCGCAGCATGGCGATCGCCCCTTTGCCCGGGGCCGTGGCGATGGCCGCAATAGTATCGTTGTCGAGCATGGCGAATTTAAATAATTATAACACTCGGCTTTAACGGCGAGCAGGAGCTGGTTCCGGCTCGGGCGGCGCTATCTTCTCGCTGAGCAGTTGGAGGCCAATCGCAAAGATGTTGCTGAAGAGAAAATAGAGGTTGAGGCCGGCCGAGAGGTTGAGGAACATGAAGGTGAATATGACGGGCATCCAGAACAGCAATTTATTCTGCGCCGGGTCGGTCGTGGGGGCCGTGGTCATCTTTTGCGAGAGGAGCATGGTTGCGCCCATAAGGATAGGCGTGACGTAGTAGGGGTCTTTCTCCGAGAGGTCCCTTATCCAGAGGAAAAATGGAGCGTTGCGCAGTTCGATGGAGTAGGCGAGCAGGTTGTAGAAGGCGAAGAGGATCGGCATCTGGAGCAGCAGCGGCAGACAGCCCCCGAGCGGATTGGCGCCGTGCTCGCGATAGACCTCGATCACCTCCATGTTCATCTTCTTCTGCCAATCGGGGTCCTTTTGCTTCAGCCGCTGGTACTTCTCCTGGATCGCCTTGATGCGCGGCTGCACCTTCTGGAGTTTTTTCATGGAGACCATCTGCTTGTAGCGGAAGGGGAAGAGGAGCAGGCTGATAAAGAAGGTCAGAATTATAATGGCCGTGCCGTAGTTGTGCACATACTTGTAGATGAATTTAAGCGAGAAGAGCAGGGCTTTGACGATGAACGCAAAGATACCATAATCTATCAGGTCGGTCAGGGCCGGATTGACTGCGAACAACGCCTCGTACTCCTTGGGCCCAACATATGCCTGGACCGGCCGCGCGGCCGGAAAATTCAGGTTGATCAGCTCGCGCTGGTTGGCATCGCTTTTCCAGATATACTTTTCCAGCTCGATTTCGCGCGCCTCCTCTGGCAGGAAGACCGTGGCGAAATACTGGGTCTCTATGCCGGCGAAGCCTTTGACTCCCGAATATTTCGCTGCGCCGGCGACGTCATCCGGCTGGATGCGCAGGATATCGCCGTTGGTGGTGACCACTGCGTGCGGCTGGGCGCGAGCATCTTCGAACGAAGGGTGGGCGCCGATTGCCGGTCCAACTGCCAGGCTGGCCGCGCGCTCCCGGCCGTCCACAAGCAATTTGACCTCGACGCTGACCAGGTATTTCTTTTCCTCGAAGACGAAGCGTTTTTCCGCCGAAAGCCCTGGACGGGCATAGACAAAGGTAAGCGACGCCGGCGCGCTCATCAGGTCTGCCTCACGGGGTTCGTCTCTGATCTCGAACACCGCGCTGTTGAGTTCGGCATCGAGCTGCGCCTCGCCGGTAGCGAAGCGGAAAAAGCTCCCCTGGTCGGCGGGAAGGAACTGCGGGATTATCTCGAAATTGCCTCCGCTCTCGTCCTTGTACTTCTTCAACTGCCAGCTCGTAATCACGGCGCCTCGATTTGAAAGCGCAGCCCGATAAAGGTCGGAGTCGATGGTCACCTTTTTTTCCTCAAGCGCTGCAGCTTTGATCGATGAGGTCGCCGGAGCGGGCGGCTGGACCTCCTGCTCTGGCGCAACAGGCTGCGTCAGCGCAGCCTGCTGTCGCGCAGGCTCCTGCTCGGGCGGTGGATAGCGAACCATCATGTAATAGCGGAAAGCTATCAGCACCAGAGTCGACAGGATAACAGCTAAAAGTACTCGCTTTTCCATAAACAAATGCTGCCTCTTGAGCCCGGCAGCCGGGCTATGGCACCGGGTCGTAGCCGCCGCGATTGAACGGGTGGCAGCGCAGCAGCCGCTTGACCCCGAGATATGTGCCCACTATCGGTCCCTTGGCTTCAACTGCCTGGTAGAAATAGGCCGAGCAACTCGGATGGAAGCGACAGGCCGGCGGAAGCAGCGGCGAGACCGCGGTGCGATAAAACTTAATTGCCAAGAGCAGCGGCAGAGAAGCCGCTCGAAGCATCCAGGCCCTGAGCTTTTCCTTTTGCTCTCTCATTGCGGTTCTGTGCCCGGCTTTTTCCGAAACAGCTTCGAAATTGCTCCCAGGTAATCCCGCTCCAGGCTGTGATAATCGGCGCTTGCCATGCTTTTTTTTGCATTAATTGCCAGGTCGTAGCCGGAAACCTGCTGCTGGTTCTTTCTGAAAATCTCTCGCAGCAGGCGCTTCAGGCGATTGCGCACCACAGCCTTGCCGATTTTTCGCGAGACGGTCACTCCAAGCCGCGGGAAGGGCAGGGAATTCTCACGCGCGTAAAGGACAAAGAACTTGGCGTTGATTTTAACACCGTGCCGGTATGCCTCCTGAAAATCTGCCCTCCGCCTGAGGCGGCGTGGAGGCGGGAAAGTCTGCTTGACCAGCTCACCCACTAACCGTCAGCCTTTTGCGTCCCTTGGCGCGACGCCGCTTCAAGACCAGCCTGCCGCCCTTTGTCCTCATGCGCACTTTGAAACCGTGAGTGCGCAGGCGACGTATGTTATGCGGCTGATAAGTGCGTTTCATCCGGGATTTCTCCTGATGCTGCCTTTTTCAGGCCGACGACTGTAATTTCCGTTCGAGAGCCTACAGCGCGAGCTTTCAAAAGCCGCCTAAAAGGTGTATGATAACGAGCCAGCGAGAGTATTGTCAATAGCGGGAGGCCGGTCATGTATGAAACGATTAACTTCGAACTCGCAGGCTCAATTGCGGTTATCACGATGAACCGGCCCGAGAGCCTGAATGCCATCGACCTCAAGATGCTGGATGAGCTTTTGCACGCCCTGCTCGAGTGCACGCAGCGCCGCGACATCAGGGTAGCGGTCCTGACCGGCAGCGGCCGCGCCTTCAGTTCCGGAGGCGATATCAAACTGATGCAGCAGGCGCTGGAAAGGGGGGAAGAACTCTACCGCTTTATGAAAGACTGGATCAGCAAGGTGCACCTGCTCGAAATGCAGATCCGGACCATCCCTAAACCGGTGATCGCGGCGGTCAACGGCATAGCCAGCGGACAGGGTTTCAATCTCGCCCTGGCCTGCGACCTGCGCCTGGCCGCCGAATCGGCGCGCTTCAACCAGTCCTTCATCAATCTCGGCCTTACCTCAGAGGGGATCTATTTTCTAACCCGCGTTATCGGGGTAGGGAAGGCAACTGAGCTTTGCTTTACCGGCCGGATCATCGAGGCGCACGAGGCCGAACGGCTGGGGATCGTCAACTATGTCTTTCCCGACTCCGAGCTTCACCAGCGGGCCCTGGAGATGGCTGAAAGCCTCGGCCGCGGCCCGACCGAGGCTATCGGGCGAATTAAACTGCTGATCAACAGCAGCTATATGAGCCCGCTCGAGCAGCATCTCCAGCAAGAGTGCCGCTTCATTGCTGAAACCGCCCGCACAGAAGATTTCCGCGAAGGCATCCGCGCCTTTTTAGAAAAACGCGACCCTGTCTTTCGAGGAAAATGAACGTGCGGTAGGGGCCAGAAGGAAGAGCTAGAAGCTAGGAGTTGGAAGCTAGGAGATTGATCTCGATGAAGCTACAGAAGTGGCGATATAGCAGTAGGTGAAATGACGGAAGCAAGCGGTCCTCTTCCCCCTCTCGCCTTCCGCCTCAAGGCTTTTATTCTAGCTTCTAACTCCTAGCTTCTAGCTCCTCCTTCTACAGCGTGCCTCCCCGGCCTTGCGCCGCATCCCCTCCATTTGCAGGAAATTTTCCCGTAGCGTTCGAACTTCTCTAGAGAGCCCTTCGGAAAGGCTTAATGGAACGAGGTTTTCGGACGCGCCCGACTGCCACCAAAATTGCTTTCCGAATAGGATAGCTAAAGACACCATCCCGACTAAAAAGCAAAAACTAACGGGCGGTACAGCAGCCTTCGTCAGGACCTGACAGGCGGATCTGCTGCCCGAGCGGAAAGGATGAGAATCGAGAGGCCACTTTGAGGGCGGAGTTTTTCTCCTTGGTGGACAACGACTACAGCAGGAAATTAAGGAGGAAAGCGATCCTATGAGAATATGGGGCCGAGCGGCCTGCGCGCTGCTGGCGCTGTTCCTGCTGCGGTGCTTCGAGCTTAATGCGCAGACACAGGGCCATGTAGAGGCTGACCTGGACGGCGATAGTGCAGCTGAGAGGGTCTTCTTAAAAGTGACTCCGGTCCTGAGCGTCGACGCCAACTACTGGGATAGCAAACAAAATTTAGACCTGTACATCAGGGTAGAGCGAGAGGGCCAGGTGGTCATGTCCGAGAAGCTGCGCGCGCCTTTTAAATCAGTAAAGATAGTATCGGGCCCGGGCGATCCGCAGGGGCGCGAGAAAGAGGAATATCCTGACGACCTCAGGCCTCTGCTCGACGGCAAAGAAAAGGTTGCGCTCAAGTGCGAGTACGAGGGGGAGCCGACCCGCTATTACGCGCTCTATTACGCCGATGGCAAATACGAATTGAGGGAGCTTACCTCGCTGCGCGGTTTGAAGAAGGTCAAGCTTGCCAACGGCAAAAAATTTTAGCGCCAGCCGTTGCCGGCAGATTTGAACTTTCATCTCATTTGATCGACCAGGGAGGGAGGCTGTAGAGATCGAATACTGGAATTACCAGCAGGTATGTAAATAAACCAATCAAGAGCAGGCCAATGATATCGATTACCACCCCGGCCTTGGCCATTTGTGGCAGGCGAATATAACCGCTGCCGAACACGATGGCGTTTGGCGGGGTGGCAATCGGCAGCATGAAACCGCAAGTTGCAGCCATGGTCGCCGGTATCATGAGCAGGTAGGGGTGGACCTTGATGGCGATGGCTGTAGCCGCCAGTATCGGGAGCAGGGAAGTAGCCGTAGCGGTGTTGGAGTTCACCTCGCTGAGCGCTATGGTCATGGACACGACCAGGAGGAGCACGGCGGCCGTCGGCAGCTGCTCCAGCGCCTGAAGCTTCTGGCCGAGCCATTCCGTCAGCTGCGAGACCTCGAACCCCTCGGCTATGGCAAAGCCGCCGCCGAAGAGCAGCAGCACATCCCATGGTATCTTGGCAGCGCTCTCCCAATCGAGCAGCCGCGCACGGTGCCCTTTATCGCTCACCGGGATAAAAAAGAGCAGGGTGGCGGCAAAAATAGCTACCGTTGAGTCCTCGACGTATTTCTCGACGCCGAGCAGGTTCGACCAGCCCGGTATGATGAATTTCCCAAGCGGAATATCGGCGCGGAACATCCAGAGCAGAGCGGTAAATATGAACACCGCCAGGGTGTATTTTTCGCCCTCGCTCATAGGGCCCAAGCGCTTCAACTCTTCATCTATCAGGTCGCGCCGCCCCGAGAGGAAGAAGCTCTCGACCGGGCAGCCGACGTAGACAAGATAAAGCCAGCTCAGCGGCACGAAGACGGTGACCACCGGGAAGCCGACCAGGAACCACTGCATGAAGCTGATGCCGCCGGACTCGGGAAAGAGTTGTTTGACCATTCCGGCAAAAAGGACGTTGGGAAATGTGCCTATTAATGTACCAAGCCCTCCGATCGAAGCCGCATAGCCTATCCCCAGCATCAGGGCGGTGTTGAAATTAGGGTGCGGACCCGATTCTTCGGTCACCTTCAGGATTACGGCCATCCCTATGGGGAACATCATCATAGCCGTGGCTGTATTCGAAATCCATAGAGAGATAAAGGCCGTCGCCGCCATGAAGCCGAGGACGATGCGCCTGGGGTCTCCGCCGATAAGGGCAACTACTCTGAGCGCAATCCTTTTATGCAAATCCCAGCGCTGCATCGCCTGGCCTATGAGCAGGCCGCCGAGCATAAGGAAGACGTAATGGTTGGCGTAGGTCTCGGTGGTGCGCGCGACGCTCAGAACCTTCAACATCGGGAAGAGGACAATAGGGAGCAGGGAAGTGACGGCCAGGGGCGCGACCTCCCCTATCCACCAGGCCACCATCAGGCCGACCACCGCCGCCACGCGCTGCGCCTCGGGCCGCATCCCTTCGGGGCGCGGAGCAAAGATAATCAAGAAAAAAAATATTATTCCCAGAGCAGCTGCGATCTTGGCGCGCATGGCAATTTGTTGCCGCCTCTGCACCACGAGGCGCGGGGTTTAATCTCCGTGCGCTTCGTGTCTCCGTGGTGAATTGTAGGGCGGCGCCGCCGACCGCGCCGCTCCTTTGCAAAGGCCGCGCATCATGATATAATGTTTTGGGTTCCTTGAAACTTTGAGGAGCGGGAGTAATTCAGCGGTAGAATGCCAGCTTCCCAAGCTGGACGTGGCGGGTTCGAGTCCCGTCTCCCGCTCCAGCTATAATGATATTGCCGGAGGGGTGGCAGAGCGGACAATTGCACTGGGCTGTAAACCCAGCGTCCTTAGGGACTGCGTAGGTTCGAATCCTACCCCCTCCACCATGTGGCAAAGAAGATACAGGAGCGGGAGTAACTCAGTGGTAGAGTGCAACCTTGCCAAGGTTGAAGTCGCGGGTTCGAATCCCGTCTCCCGCTCCAACTCTTAACCCTCCCGCAGCTTGCGAAGCGCCTCCTCCAGCGAAAGCCCCGGATAGCGCTGCTCGAGTTCGGCGATAACCTCCTGGTTTTCGTACCAGCAGCGGTGATGCAGCGTAATTGTCCTCCCGCTATAGCTGATATCTCTCTGCGCCTGCAAAGGGCTGATCGATTTGCCGCAGACGGGACAACAACCCGCGTCCATCTTTACCTCCCCGGCGACAGCCTATTCTAACACGAAGGTGATACATTGGGCTCGGGCCGGCATCTAAAGCCTGGGTTGAGGAGGTTGCCGTGAAAAGAGTAACTATCCGGCTTTTCCTGGCGGTTTTACTGCTAAACCTCTACCAGGTCGCTCTTTATGGCGAGCACCGCCGGCAGCCCTCCGGCGGTTACACGGCCATCCGCAGCGTTTGGCTCCTCCTGCCCGCCCCCTTCGAGCGCGCTCGCCCCTACGTTGTGTCAAATAGCCTGTCCGATTACACCCCGCTTGACCCGGCTCTAGCTGTTCGCCCCGGAATGAGTGCCGAGGAGGTGCTCGCGGCAGCAGGCGAGCCGAGGGGCAAAGTCTTTTTCAGAAACAAAATGCTCTGGCGCTATGATCGCTTCAATATCTTATTTGAGGATGGAAAGGTGAGCCGTATCAGGCGGCGGGGCGAGTAAAAATTAGACTTTTTTAAAACTTTCGGCATCCCGGCTCGTGTGAAGTTATGGGCCCGACCTGTTCGGCTTCAACCGGCAGGCGGGCCGGTGAGGACAAATGAAAAAACCGGTCTGTAACTACAACAGGTTAGTTAAATTTCTTGAGAAGAAGCTGGATATTGATCAGCGGCTGGAGATCTTGAGCCATCTGGAGACGTGCGGCAACTGCTTCGACGAGCTTTACAAGCTGCGCAGGATGAAAGACAATAAACACTTTATATATAAATCCTTCGACGAAGCGGAAAGCCTCGACAATATCGCCGGCTAGCCTGACTCCAGGCCCAATCCCCCCCTCAGTAACGAGATCTCGCGCCTTAGCTTTTCGATCAACTGCTGCTTCTCGCCGTCGGGTAGAAAGCAGGCTGCTGCTGCCGTATAGCTGAGCTGCTCGATCTCAGCTATGCCCAGGCCAAAGCTCTCGGCAGCCAGCTGGTACTCCCGGGTCAGCGTGGTGGCGAAGATCGCCGGGTCATCCGAGTTGATGGTGACCTTGACGCCGGCCCGCAGCAGTTCGGGCAGAGGGTGCTCGGAGAGGCGCCGGACCGCTCCGGTCGAGAGGTTGCTGGTCAGCGAGACATCCAGCGTTACACCTTTCCGGCGCAGGAGGGCGAGCAGGCCGGGGTCCTCCACCGCTCTGACACCGTGGCCGACGCGCTCGACTTCAAGCTCCTCTACCGCCTGGCGGACGCTTTCTGCTCCGGCTACCTCGCCGGCATGGGCAGTTAAATGCAGTCCCTTGCTCCGTGCCGTCTCGTAAAGCCCACGAAAAAGCCGGGCCTCGGCTGCGGGCTCATTCCCGCCAATCCCGATCCCGACTATCCCCAGGCTTTGATGCTCGATTGCCAGCTCGACCATCCAGGACATTTCGTCGGGTCCCCATTGTCTGACCGCATCGAGTATCAGTCGCATCTCGATGCCGAATTCGGTGCGAGCGCGGCGGGCGGCGCGCTCGATGGCCTCAAGGATAGAGACTACCGGCAGGCCGTTGCGCCTGTGGACCGAAGGCGAGAGCATTACTTCGGCATACAGGGTATTTTGCGCCGCCAGTTCGGCCAAAAGCTGGTAGGTTATCAGCTCGAAGTCCTCAGGAGCTTTAAGCGCCTGGCAGGCCCGCTTGTAGGCCTGGAGGAAGCCGTTGAAATCGGCATGGCGGTAAAGGTCAGGCGGCGCGGCACCACCCGCCAGCCCCTCCAAAGCCGCCTGCCTGATCGAGCCTTCCAGATGCAGGTGCAACTCGATTTTGGGCATGCGCCGGATGAATTCTCTTACCGCCTCTCTACTCATAATTCCCTGGACCGCGCTGCTCAAATGGCCCGAGCGGAGGGTTAAGGTTAAAGCCGGCGCGACCGCGCGTCAAGTCGCCCGGCGGCCGCGGATTCTATTTGAAACATAAGGGGGGAAGGAGCATCCAACTCGGGGAGTAAGGATTGGGGGGAAGTATGAAAGCTTACACAGGCGTTGTGGCGTTTCTCGCTCTGCTTCTAACAGGCTCGCTGATCTCATATGCCGGGCCGCAGCAGGACGAGATTATACTGAACGAGGGGACACGTATTCTCCTGCGCTTGAACAATCTTCTGAGCACGAAGACCGCCCGCGAGGGGGACGAGTTTACCGCCCAGGTTGTCGAGCCGATTTATCGCGGCGCGCAGCTGGTGGTTCCCTCGGGCAGCATCGTCACCGGCCGCGTGGTCAACTCCAAGCGCGCCGGCCGGATCAGAGGGCGCGCCGAACTCAACCTCAGGTTCGAGACGATCAGGCTGCCGAACGGCCACGAGGAGAATCTAATCGCCTCGCTCGAATCGCTGGACCGCGCCGAGAAGGAGGAGATGGGCGAAGAGGGCGCGGTAAAGGGCGAGGGCTCGAAGAAGCGGGATACTGCTATTATAGGTACAGGTGCTGGAATAGGTGCGGGCATTGGGGCCATTGCCGGCGGCGCCAAGGGCACAGCGATCGGCGCGGGCGCCGGCGGCCTGATCGGCCTGGCGGGCGTCCTCTCCACGCGCGGGCGAGATATCGAGCTGCCGCGCGGCACCGAGTTGACCATCAGATTGGAACGACCGCTTCGCTTTTCCGCAGCTGATATCAGGTAGTCCTCTCTGCCGGAGGGCAAGGGGAGAAGGAGACGAGGCGAGGGGGACAAAGAGATTTTTTCTCCTTCTCCCGCCTCCCCGTCGGGTCTGCTGATGGCTAGAGGCTGCGGCCCACGGCGATCCGCTCCAGCCCATCCATATAGGGGCGCAGGGCCTCGGGGATGAGAATCGATCCATCCTTCTGCTGGTAGTTTTCCACGATGGCCACCCAGGTTCGCCCCACCGCCAGCCCCGAACCGTTGAGGGTGTGAAGGTAGCGCGGGCGCGCGCCGGGCTCCGGGCGATAGCGGATGCCGGCGCGGCGCGCCTGAAAATCCTCGAAATTGGAGCAGGAAGAGATTTCGCGAAAGCGATTCTGGCTGGGCAGCCAGACTTCGATATCGTAAGTCTTAGCCGCTGAAAAACCCATGTCCCCGGTGCACAGTACCACCACCCGATAATGCAATCCCAGCCGGCGCAGCACCTCCTCGGCATCGCGCGTTAAGCTCTCAAGCTCTTGGTACGAAGTCTCTGGCGCGGCGAATTTAACCAGCTCGACCTTGTTGAACTGATGCTGGCGAATCAGCCCGCGCACGTCCTTGCCATATGAGCCGGCCTCGCTGCGAAAGCAGGGGGTATAAGCGACGAATTTAGCGGGCAGTTGAGCGGCCTCCAGTATCTCGTCCCGATAGATATTGGTAACCGGGACCTCGGCCGTTGGGACGAGATACCAGTCGTAGCCCTCCAGCTTGAACAGGTCGGCCTCGAACTTGGGCAGATTGCCTGTGCCGAAAAAGCTATCGCGATTGGCTATGAAGGGGGGGAGAACTTCGGTATAGCCGTGCTCGCGGGTGTGAAGGTCGAGCATGAAGTTGATCAGCGCGCGCTCGAGCCTGGCCCCGAGCCCGACATACATGCCGAAGCGCGCCCCGGCGATTTTGCCCGCCCGCGGCATGTCCAGAATCCCCAGCCGCTCGCCGAGTTCGACATGGTCGCGCGGCTCAAACGCAAACTCCGGCGGCTGGCCGAAGCGTCGTACTTCAAGGTTGTCTTCCGGCGTGCGGCCGACCGGGACCGAAGGGTGGGGCAGATTGGGCATGGTTGCGGCAAGCTGCTCCACCTGCTGCTCGCATTCGCGCAGCTCTTCTTCCAGCTCTTTGATCCGCTGCGCCGCGCGGCGCATATCAGCCTGCAGCTCGGCTGTATCACTCCCCTCGCGCTTCAGCTTGCCTATAAGCTCAGAGGTCTGATTGCGCCGGCTGCGCAGCCCTTCAACCTCGACGATGAGCTTGCGGCGCCGGCCATCCAGCTCGAGCAGCGAGTCGATATTGAAGGTGTCGCCGCGCGTCGAGAGCCGCTCCTTGACCAGGTCGAAGCGCTCGCGGATGAAGTTTAAATCAAGCATCTCGAAAGGCTCCGCCCATTTATTTTAGCAAATTTGCCGCCCCGGTTAATCTGGCCATAATAGTTGCGGTGCGCCAACCAGGACTTGGTAGAAACAAAGTAGCGGCGAGCTTCAGCTCGCCAGGGTGGGATACGCCATAGCGTAGTACACCTGGCT
>FWPU01006320.1_pt1 | contig 23952 bp, 20 predicted proteins | sample 2228361 | NCBI WGS metagenome assembly FWPU01 (sample SAMEA103939777, study PRJEB20133) | metagenome
TAGAGATAATATAAACCTAAAAATTACAAAAGTCATCAACAGTTCTTATCATGGTTTTAAGTATTCAAATGTAAACTTTCTTCCAGGAATGGATGATTTTTGACTAATAGAGGTGCTTTTTCTAAATTTCTTAAAACGATGTAAATAAATAATCCGAGGAAGAACAGGAAGTTTCCTATTTCCATCCAGCTAATACCGGTCCAGTGTTTTCCAACCGTTCCTGGCATTACCATCATAATAACATCTAAGTAATGTCCTATAAACACAACAGTTCCAACAAAAGCCAAAAAGTTGAAATTTCTTTTAGAGTCGCGGCTCATGAGAATCACCATTGGGAAAGCAAAATTGACAAATAATACAAACCACATGAGAGATTTATAGCTTTCCCAACGGGTTTGAAAATAGGTTACTTCTTCAGGAATATCTGCATACCATATCAACATAAATTGAGAGAAATACAGATAAGTCCACAAGAAGGAAATAGCAAACATCCATTTACCCATATCATGTATTGTACTCTCCGTCACAAATTCCAAATAACCGTTTTTTCTTAACCATATAATCAGTAAAGTCATAAAACTAATAGCACTAATCCATAATCCTGAAAAAGTGTACCATCCGAATAAAGTAGAATACCAATGAGTATCAATACTCATTACCCAGTCCCATGCAGAAGTAGAGGATGTTACTGCAAATACTACCATAAACCATGCACCTAATTTTACATTTTTCCAATGGTATGAATGACTATCACCTCCATGTTCAAATTTATCAGCTTCTAACGAATTTTTTCTTAATTGTAAGGTAAACCACACCCATAACACGATATAGGCAATTGTTCTTAACCACCAGAACCAACCAAAATATCCCATTTTACCTGCTATTACAGAATCATAATGAGGGCTTGCCGGATCAGCTATACCTTCTGCCATCCAGTGATAAATATGATGAACATGAAATTGTCCTAAAATAAATATCAGAAATAACAAACTTAGCCCATAAGGTAAGTATAAACTTGTAGCTTCAATGATTCTTTTAATAGTTGTAGCCCAGCCTGCTTCTGCGGCATATTGCATACCTAAGAAAAAAGCAGCTCCTAAACTTAATGCAGCAAAGAAAAATGTTCCTGAAAAGATATTTGCCCAGGCTCTGTTCAAGTGATAATGCTCTGCATGATGTTGTCCATCTACTATGAACATAGCTATAATACTTACTAATCCAATGCCCATTAAAGCATAGGCGAATATTTTGGCTTTAGCATCAAATACAAACTGTAATTTTTCTTTATTGATATGCATATAATTTATTTTTTAGAATTTAATGAAGTAGAGTCTGTTACTGCGGTTTTAGTAGTGTCTGTAGAGTTTTTTCCCTGTAATTTACGAATGTAATGAACCAATTTCCATCTTTCATTCACAGATAGAAAATTATGGGCGCCCATTAAACCCTTACCATAAGTAATAGAATGAAACATTTTTCCATCTGGCAAATTCATGATATTAGCGCTTGTGTATGGAGGTGGAGGACCTGGTAATTTAACTGCTACTTTACCATCGCCCTGCCCCGAAGAACCATGACAATGAACGCAATACTTTGTATAAAGTTCTTCACCTTCTTTCAGAACTTCTTCAGAATAAGGAATTGGATTTGAAAGATTTTGTCCTGCCAGTTCATAGCCTTCAGCAGAGTTAGGATAAGGATAAGGTTTATATCCTCTTGCAATAGTATTAGCGGGAGGTGTCATTGCTCCCCACACGGTATCCCCATCTACAAGAATAGCATTGTAATATTCTGGACCTGGAGACCTATACATGTCTGGCATATATTCAAAACCTGGGCTATTTACATTTTTCTTTGTACAGGAAGCAACTATAATAACTCCCAAAGCCATTCCAATCATGTTTATTTTTTTCATAACTAATTAATATTTAGGTTCAATATATAATTCACCTTTATAATGAACTTCTTCTGCTCCATTTCTCTTTGCAATTTCTTCTGCTAATTTTGATTGTTCCTCTGTAAGTTCCAGGTATAACATAAATTTATCATCTGTTGTGCGAGGATCTGGATTTTTAGGAGGAACACCAGGTAACAACCAACATGCCAGCAAATAAGTTAATACCATTATATGCGCTGCGCAAAATACAGTTACTTCAAAAGTAATGGGAATGAATGCGGGAACATTGTAATAATAAGCCCAATTTGGCTTTCCGCCAATATCATTGGGCCAGTCATATACCATCATATACCACATCATTAAAGTAGCCAGGGATGTACCTGTTATTCCATAAATAAAAGAAGCTATAGCTATTCTTGTTCTCGGAATACCCATAGCAGCATCTAATCCATGTACAGGAAAAGGAGTGAAAGCATCTTTTATTCTAATACCTGCTTGTCTTAATTGCAGTACTGCTTTCATCAAAGGCTCTTCATCTCCAAAAATAATATGTATTTTATTTTTCTTTAGCATAGTATATTTTTTAATCTTGTTTGATGTGATGATGATGTTTATGTTCACTTGCTAATTTCTTAAAATTCTCTCCTGATGTTTTCAGGATAGTTTTGGTTTCAGCTATAGCAATTACAGGAAAATAACGAGAAAACAATAAAAATAATGTTCCAAAAAAGCCTAAGGTACCGATAAACATTCCTACATCTACAAATGTTGGAACATAAGTTGCCCATGAAGATGGCAGAAATGTTCTGCATAAAGTTGGCACAATAATCACAAATCTTTCAAACCACATACCGATATTTACTACTATGGATAAAATGAAAGTTGCCAGAATAGATGTTCTGATTTTTTTAATCCAGAACAACTGAGGCGAAATAACATTACAGGTCATCATAATCCAATAACTCCATGCCATAGGTCCTGTTGCTCTGTTTAAGAAAGCATATTGTTCAAATTCTACACCAGAATACCATGCCATAAATAATTCTGTAAGATATGCCACACCAACAATAGAGCCTGTTACAATAATTAAAATATTCATGTATTCAATATGTTTTATAGTAAGGTACTCTTCCAACTTATATGCCTTTCTTATTACCAACATTAAAGTGAGTACCATGGCAAACCCTGAAAACACTGCACCTGAAACGAAATAAGGAGGGAATATAGTAGTATGCCACCCTGGTAATATAGAAGTAGCAAAGTCAAAAGATACTATAGAGTGCACAGAGAAAACGAGCGGTGTAGATAATCCTGCAAGAACTAAAGATACTTCTTCTAATCTTTGCCAATGTTTTGCTCTTCCGCCCCAGCCAAAACTTAAAATACTATAGAATTTTTTCCATCCTTTATGAACCATTCTATCACGGATTGTAGCAAAATCAGGAATAAGCCCCATATACCAAAACACAATAGATACGGTCATATAAGTTGTTACAGCAAATACATCCCACAACAAAGGTGAATTAAAATTTGGCCATAATGAACCAAATTGATTAGGAAGCGGGAATAACCAATAATCAACCCATGGACGGCCTGTATGTAAAGACACATATAAACCTGCATTAATAACAGCAAAGATGGTCATAGCCTCTGCAGCACGACTAATTGCCATTCTCCATTTTTGTCTAAATAGCAATAATACAGCAGATATAAGAGTACCTGCGTGTCCAATACCAATCCACCATACGAAGTTAGTAATGTCCCACGCCCAGTCGACAGAGTTATTAGAACCCCAGGTACCAATACCTTCACCAATAGTATAAGTAAAAGATGCTATTCCCCATAGAGCAGTGATGACAGCTATAGTAAATAGAAAATACCACCACTTACTGGTTTTTCCCTCAATGGGAGCAATAATATCATCAGATATTTGCTTATAGCTTTTATTACCTAATATCAGGGGCGTTCTTATTTCTGATTCTGCATGCATATTTTTTTCATTTAAAAGTTATTTCTTCAATTAAAAATCCAGGGAGGAAGAATTAAGCATGTGCATCTTCCTTTTTATCTTGTAATTTTTTATGTTTCTCTAACTTTAATTCTTCATTCCAATCTAATAAAGGTTCATCTACATTTCTTACTTTGAGTAAATAAGATACAGTAGGACGAATACCTATGTCCTCTAATAATAAATAATTTCTTTCATTTTTTCTCCAGGCATTTACTTCTGATTTCTCATCATTCAAGTCACCAAAAATAATTGCATTGGTAGGACATGCTTGTTGGCATGCGGTTTGTATATCTTTATCTGTCAGTGTCCTTCCTTCCTTTTTAGCTTGTAGTTTACCTGCCTGAATTCTTTGTTGACACATAGAACATTTTTCAATGACTCCTCTTGTTCTGACAACCACATCAGGATTTAAGACCATTCTGCTTAATTCCTGTGCGGCAGGGTTCACATCCTTAAATCTCCAATTGTCAATGTAATTAAACCAATTAAAGCGGCGTACTTTAAATGGACAGTTGTTAGCACAATATCTCGTTCCTATGCAACGGTTGTAAGTCATCATGTTCAATCCTTCTGTGCTATGCGAAGTGGCTAATACAGGACATACGGTTTCACAAGGTGCGTGATTACAATGCTGGCACATCATGGGCTGGAAAGTTACTTTTGGATTGGCAGAGGGGTTTTCCATTTTAAGATTCATCTCTTTATAACCGATACCCTCTTCTTCAGCTTTTGCTCTGGTCATATCAGATGAGTAATATCTATCTATTCTAAGCCAGAACATATCACGAGTTTTTCTTACTTCTTCTTTTCCAACCACATGTACATTATTTTCTACTGAACATGCTACCACACAAGCTGAACAACCGATACATGCGTTCATATCTATAGTTAATCCCCATTTGTGATTGGGGCGAGGATGTGCATCCCATAAGTCAACTTCAGTTACAGGTTTTTTACCTTCTACAGTAGTAAGAGTAACTGTAGGATTAAATGCCTCTTTTTCGTTAGCTATAAATTCAGGTAGAGATACTTCTCTTAGTATCCATTCTTCTCTACCCATTACTGTATGTTGTAATTGATTTTGTGAAAATTCGTGATTTTTACCTGTGTTAGTGATTTTAATACTTGTTATGACATTGGAAAAATGTCCGTTATTATTTTGAATAAATTGAAAAGCATTAACACCTACATTATTTGCTACTTTTAGTGCATCAGCCTTTCTTCCGTATCCCAGGGCTAATCCTATAGTTCCGGGTTTTTGTCCAGGTTGTGGTAATACAGGCACTTCTACACTTATATCATTGAATTGTATAGTTGCAATGCTTCCATCTTTATCCTGACGAAGCATTTTATTAAATCCAAGCTTGTCTATATCTTCCAGGGATACAGTGATGTAGTTATCCCATACCACTTTAGAAATTGGGTCAGGAAGTTCCATCAACCAGGGATTATTAGCCTGGTTTCCATTACCCATTCCTGCTTTTTCATACACCATTAATTCAAATTCTCCACCTTTTACAGCTACAGCCTTTTGAGCAAATTCGTTTATATCTGCAGATACAATAGAAGATGGCACGGAAGCATCTTGTTCACTTGTTGATTTATTGTCTTGTGGTTTTTTATTTTTATCCTGATTAACTGGTGAGTTATTTATAATTAAATCAGTAGTTTCAAAAACTCCATCATGTAGGGAGTTTACCCAAAATGTTTCAAAATCTGCATATTTATTTTGTAATGTAAAAGTATTATTTTTCCAATAGTTTCTGATATAAGTATAGAAGTCTTCAGGCTTAGAAGCCCAACTTAACAGGGCATCTTCAAATTGGCGAGTGCCTTCATATTTTGGTGATGCAAATACGGGTCTTATTGCAGGTTGTTGTAAAGTATAAATACCTGTTTTAGGGTTAGCATCACCCCATGATTCTAAATAATGATGATTAGCAAAAACGATGGTTGCATTTTGAGCGGTTTCATCTAAGTAGTTAGTAACATGAATCCTGTTTTGGACTTTAGAATATGCTTCGTTAAATTTTAATACTGCCGGAGATGAGTATGCTGGATTAACCTGATATGTGATAATTGTATTGACTTTACCATTTTTCATTTCATCAATGAGAGAAACGAAAGTTGTATCGTTTCCTGATTTTAAGTTATAGGTAATGTTAGTATCTATAGTATTTCCGTAGCTATTGAGTAATTGGTTAATACCAATGGTTAAAGCTTGTAGGTTTTCATCATTAACACCACATACTATGAGAGATTTTTCTTTGTTTTGTACAAGTTCGTTGGCTATTTTACTGATGGCTGCCATTAAATTTTTATCCTGTAGTTGGGCATCTACAAGTTTTTGATTGCCTGTTTTTTCAGCAATGGCATTGTATAATGATACTAATATCTTACCAAGCTCAGAGGGTTTTGCCATATAACGATAATCGGCATTAGCTCCTGTTAAAGACAGGTTAGACTCAAATTGATAATGTCTATTCATTTCGGTATATTGCTTGGACACACGACGGTTTTGTGTATATTCTCTTGAAAATTCAACAGGATTGAGCCATGTGCCTAGAAAGTCGCAAGCAATACCTACTATTATTTTGGCTTTGTCAAAGTGATATTCGGGTATGATGTTTTTTCCTATTAATTTTTGATGTGCGATTCTAATAGCAGAGTAGGACACTTCATCCCATTGGATGTGGACAAAATCAGGTATAATAGCAGATAATTCCTGAATGAGTGCTTTCAGGGATGGACTAATAATGGTAGATGTTAATAATCTTACATTTCCTTCTGTTAATAGTTTTTTTACATTTGCATCAATATCTTTCCATCGTGCTGGTTTTCCGTTCATCAGTGGTCCTGTGAGGCGAGCTCCATCGTACAAACCTAACACAGATGCTTGAGTACGAGCTGTAGATTTCCCATTATTGATAGAAGAGAGCTCATTGCCATCTACTTTAATAGGTCTTCCTTCACGGGTTTTGATTAAAACAGAAGCAAAATCATGACCATCGTAAAATGTAGAAGCATAGAAGTTTGGTACACCGGGAATAATTTCTTCAGGTTTTACAACATAAGGAACGACGCGGTTTACGGGGGTTTCACAAGAGGCAAGAGCCACTGCCGCGGTGCTGAATCCCATAAGTTTTAAAAAATCTCTTCTGTTAACATTCAAGCTACCTTGCTGATTACCATCAATGGGTAATTCTTCGGCAAATTCGTTTTGATGTTGTTGAATGAATTCTTCACTTTGATAGAGTTCTGGTAGTCCTCGCCAGTATTTTTTAGGTTTATTATTATTTGTCATAAGGAGTATTTTTTAGGTTAATAGTGGCATTTGCCACATTCTAATCCGCCGATTTTTTCAACGGTAAATTTTACATCTTTTTTCCCTTTATATTTTTCTGAGAGATAGGTATGTAGTCTGTCATAATAAGGATTTCCTGCCATTTGAACCTCTGTTTCTCTATGGCAGTTAATACACCATTTCATCGTAAGAGGGTTTTTTTGTTCAATGACATCCATTTCTTTTACATTACCATGGCATTTTTCACAATCTATTTTTCCTACTACAACATGTTGTTGATGGCTAAAATAAACATGGTCAGGAAGGTTATGTACTTTTATCCATCTGATAGGATTGGCTTTAGCGGGGTCATATTTTCCAGTAGAGGGGTCGTATCCTGCAGCTGCGTATATTTTGGCTATTTCTGTTTTTCCAGTGGTAGGTCCTTCTTGAATACCTTTATGACAGTTCATACAGATATTGACAGTAGGTATTCCTGAATGTCTTGATTTTTCAACGGAATTATGGCAGTATTGGCAAGCTATTTCATGATCGCCTGCGTGTATTTTATGAGAAAATTTGATAGGTTGTTCGGGTTTGTATCCTTTTTGTGTTTTCCAGTCATAATATACTCCTACTTTCCATAGTTCGTCCCAGCATGCTTTCATTCCAACAAAGGCAAGAATAATGGATAAAACGAATACAAAGCGATTGTTTTTGATAGCCCAATCTTTGATTTCTTCACCAATAGTTTTAGGCTCATAAACTGGTTTACCAGCATTTGCATTGACGATATTCTGAAGGGCTATTCTTGTATTTCTTAAAGCAACAAATAATACTACCAGTATAAAGAGTAAGATGAATATTATAAGATAATTACTGCCTTTTGATTCTTGAGTTTTGTCGGGTGTTTGTCCTGATGCTGCTTGCGCGACTGGTGCATTTTTAGGTGCTGGAGGAGGGGCTTTTAAGAATGCCAAGATGTCTTTTACATCGTTTTCACTTAATTGTCCTTCAAATACGGTCATGGCAGCTTTGTTATACTCATTGTATATTTTATTTGCATAAGCATCGCCTGATTTAATGAGTTTTTCGTTGTTCAATATCCACTTGATGAGCCATTCATCAGCTGGTTTTGGTACTCTATCAAAAATACCTTTTAAACCAGGACCTGTAAGCCTTTGATCTGTATGTGATGCGTGACATACAGCACAATTCTGCTTAAATAGTTTTGCACCATTTTCTACATTTTGAGCAATAATGATTTGTTGTGTAATGATAAATAAAATAGCGAAAAATAAATTTCTGAAATTCATAAAATAAAAATTGTTGTTCATGGTATTTAATGATTTAATAAATCTATTTTGATATTTGTCCTGGTATTTGTTTTTACCGCTGCTGATGAGAGAGTTTGCGGTATTAAGAATTTTAGTGTTACAATGATTGTCCACAAAAACTTTTTAGTCGGGGCAAATATATTGTATTTATATCTTAATTAGCAAGAAAAATTTTATATTTATTTATGATTTTTTAAAGTTTAAACTGATTCTAAATAAAAAATTGATAAAAAACATAATTTTTTACCAATTTTGAACTTTTATGTTTTTTATTCCTTTAATTCTCAAAAGAGTATAAAACTGTATTTAATATGTAATCATTTTACTCTCTTCCCCATTCTACAACATTCATTTTATAGAGGAATCCACTTTCTGCGCGATTTTCTACGGGAACATTGGGAATAATTGTTTGAGACTCTAAGTCCACAATCTCTTTGTATATCATTCCTATCCCTTTAGCATATTTTTCTACTTCATTTTGATATTTAATGGATGTTCTATACTCATATTGCTTTATTTTGGTCACTTTGCTAAAAAAAAGGTTGTTAACGGTTTCTGAAAAATCTGCATATTCATATGTATAATTTTTTGTGCCAAGGGTATTTTTGATATTACCATTCCATTGGGCACTTTTTTTTACAGGAAATATAAGTTTTACATATCGGATATTTTCTTCTATTTTTTCTATAGAGTTAGTGTAAGGGATAATTGTCCAAACATCTTTAATTTTCCATGATATTTGGTCGTAAGACTTGGTACTATCATAGGGTTTAATGTATCTTTCCAATCTGTATGCGGTTTTTCCTTCATCATTAATGAATGCTTCAGTGATAATTTCTTTTAAGCGATATTTATATGTCGTTGGTATATGAGTTATTTCATCATAGGCGGTGCTATCTACATCATAAACAATATAACGCCCTACCTCAATGGGATAATAGTCTTTACCAAAATCTGTTGTGGTGGAATTGATATTATTTTTCTTACATGAAATTAAGATGGAGGATATTAAAATGAAAATCGCAATGATTGTTTTTTTAGATTTTTGATATACACTGATGGGCAAATTAAAATGTATATTGACTCTACTACCGTTTTCTTTAAATTCTACTTTATCAGCTAACTGGTGTATAATAAAAATACCCCTGCCACCTATTTTGGGTATATTTTCCGGGAGTGTTGGATTAGGCAGATTTTTATAATCAAAACCTTTTCCTTCATCTTTTATAGAAAAGACGAGTTGATTTTTTTGATTAAAGAGTTCAATAGTAACTTTTTTATTCTTGTCTGTTTTATTTCCATGATACACTGCATTATTTACTGCTTCTGTCACAGCTATTAAGATATTTCCAAAAGTATCTTCTGGAACATTGTATCTTTTGCATATTTCGTGTGCTATTTTTTCTACATGTGCGATGCTTTGGGGTGTGGAAGGTAATACATGTAGTTCTTTTTCCTTGACCATTTTGAGATTTATTTTTATTCAATGTTATTTAAATAATTCTGTGCTTTTTCTTTATAAAAGGGTTTAAGGTAAATGGGAGAGTTTTGTAATTCTTCCAATTCTTTTAATTTTTGCATATTATACTCTATATTTTGGTTTTGGTTACTTAATTTATAATTTTTCGGGGTACGACTTTCTCTTTTTTCATCTTCTTCTTGTTCTCTTATGGCTTTTTCTGATTCGAGGAGTCGTGTGAGTATTTGTTGCTGACGAAGGAATGTCTGAGGGGTTATTCGGTTGTTAACAATATCTTTTTCGGTTTCTTCCATCATGGAGGCTATATCTCCACCTGGATTTTTACCTTGTTGTTTTAGTTTTTGTAAGAGTTCTTGTAGTTGTTGTCTGAGGAATTCTTGTTGGGCAGCCATTTTAGCAAGTTGTTCTGCTAAGGAACTACCGGGAAACTGGCCTTTATTTTGATTACCTTTTTTAAGTTCTTCTTTTAATTTTTTAAGTTGTTCGTTGAGTTGTTTTTGGAGGTCGCTGAGTTTGGGCTTGGCGGGCTGAGAGGAAGGTTTTTGTCCATTACCACTGCCGGGTTTTTTGCAATTACCTTTACCCGGTCTGGAATTTGGATTTTTCATTTGTTGTTGGAGAGATTCAAGCGATTCATTCAGCATAAGAGCAAGATTGTTAATGGATGTAAATGATTTTTGCATATGCATAGAGGCTACGGCAGAGTTATGTTCGGCAAGTTGCTGAATACTCTGATTCATATTTATTTGAATGTTAGATATTTCTTTATTAACAGAAGAGGATAGTTGTGGATTTCTTTTTGAAAGGGCAAGGATACTATCTTCTATGACTTTAGATTGGTCTAAGAGTTTTTTTTGATTTCGTGCTATTTGAGCGTACTTTGGATCAGTAGTTTTTGTTTTTTGAAGTTGTTTAATCAATTCTTCTTGATTAAAGGACTGTGTCAAGAGATTGTCTAAAATTTGCTTGATATTTTCTTCACTTTCAGATTGTTGTTCTTGTTGCATTTGGTCGAGTGATTGTTGAAGTTTGTTTTTCATTTCCTGCATTTTTTGTGCGGCGTTTTTTTGATGTTTCGAGCTATTACTGGGTTTGTTGTTTTTTAATTGTTCTATGGCTTGTTGTTGTTCATTACTGATTTCTTGCTGTTGTTGCTCAGTATTTGGGAGGTTATTAGGCTGTTCAAGAGATTGATTGAGTTCTTTGAGTTCTTTTATTTGGTTTTGCAACTCTTTAAATTTTTGATTGAGTTGCTCTTGTTTGTTTAGATTTTCTTGAGAATTGCTTTTTTTATTTTCTGTTTGTTGTGAAAGTTTTTCTTGTTCTTCTTGTTGTTGTTTTAGTTGTTGGATAATGTCTTGTAATTTTTGTTCTACTTGAAATTGTTTGAATATCTCTAATGTTCTATCAAGCTCTTTTTCCAAATCCTTTGTATTCATTTTTAATTCTTCAATTTTTTCCTGTAGTTGATTTTTATCTAGTAATTGATTGCTTAACTCTTCAATTTCTTTCATGAGCTTTTGAAGTTCAGGGCTCATGATGTTATCAAATAGTTTTTCTAGTTCTTGGTACTTTTGCAGTAATTCCTCATTAATTTCAGTTTGATTTTGTAGTTCTTTATTTTGAGATAATTTTTCTTTAAGCTCATTAATGTTTTGTTGAATAGATTTTTGTTTTTGTAAAATGTTCTGCAATGCTTTTTTATCTTCAAAACTTATTTGTTTCTTATCAAGTATTTTTTTATAAAGATCGCTGAGTTCTTTTTGAACATTTTTTGCTTGTTTGATATTCTCTTCTAATTCATTTTTAATTTGTTCACTGTTTTTGGATATGTTTTTTTGTATTTCATGGAGTGATGGCATTGCATATATCATTATGTCTGAGCGAGTTCTTTTTGGTCCATTAACGCCGTCATTATCATATACTTCAAAATAATACTCTACTTTATCTCCTACTTTCAATTCAGGAAAATTTTCAGAGCTTAAGAAATAATTAAAGATTTGTTGAGAGGATGTGATATTGATGGGAACAGGATTTTGTATTTTAATTTGTGTTTCTTTTCCTGCTGAATCTGTGGTATAGATAGTGGCATGGAACTCAAGTTTGGTAAATCCATAGTCGTCTTTGATTGTTCCGAAGAATGATGGGTGAAACTGAATGTCAGAAGAGTCTTTGTTTTGAGTTACTTCAATAGCAGGATATTGATCAGGAATAACTTGTATATTAAAAAATGTAGAATCAATGGGGTATGGGAGGTGTTTGTTTTGAGCCGCAATGATGTAAGAAGTGTTAGTTTTGAATGTTTTACTGAATAGAACGCTGTTATTATTAGATTCAAATATGTAGTTGGTGTCTTTAAATATGATGTGTAATTGTGAGGTATTAATGGTATTAAAATTCCATATAACATTTGTTCCTTCGGGAATAATGATATCACCCGTGTTGTACAGATTTTCGTCCTGTTTATGAAGATATTTTGGATAATGTAATTGAATATGAAAGGCTGTAAGGCTTGGTTTAGGAAGAACTTTTAAGAAATACTCATTTTCTAAATCTAATGCTTTTATTTTGAAAGACATATCTTTTTGTGGATTCCTGAAAACAAAAGAGAACTCATTTTTATTTATTTTTTGCATTAAAAAATCATTGCCGTTTATTTCTAAAAATACTTTATCAGGAAGTAATTGACCTTTTATTTTAATTTTTAATTCGAAATTTTCGTTTTGCAAACATTGCAACTTTTCATTAGTAATTTCAAATGAAAATAGCGGAGTGTAAAAGGATTGGTCATATTTAATAATTCTTTTGGTACTACTTTGAAACAATTCAGGAATAAAGATAAAAACAATAATAAAAACAGATAATGGGGGGATAAGCCATTTTAAGTACTTTAGATTATCTTTAAAGTTAATTACAGATGAGAAAGGTAGAGGGGATAATTCTTTTGATTTTTGTTCTATGGAAGCAATGAGTAATTCATTAGTTTGTTGTTGCTGTTGAGTCATTTCTTCTAACAGCAAGGCATTGAGTAATTTATCCCGGATATTATGAAAATGTTTACCAATAATAATGGCAGCTTCTTGATATGAAATTGTTTTTCCTATTTTATATAACTTTAATATAGGGATGAGTAAAAAATATACGAAAGTAAATACATTTGTGCTTATCCATAAAATTAATAATACAAAGCGAATTGTAGAATTAAAATTTCCAACATATTCTGAAAAGGTAACAAATAAATATATAGAAATGATAGAAATTACAAAGAATATAAGCCCTTTTAGTAGCTGATTAAGGTAGTATTTTTTAATGAATTGATCTAATTTATGGAGTAATATATTTTGCATACATATAACTGGGTATAAATATAAGAAATATAAATGGAAAAAAATATGTGAGTATTATTTTTTTATCTTATTTTCACTTTTTCACACTGTATAACTTCTTTTGTAGAATTATCATAAACAAAACTTACCACATATAATTTTTTATCGTTAAATGAAGAACTTACATAATGACCAGTAATGTTTTTCACGACACTGTCATTGGCAACTATTGGTGAGGATTTTAAGAGATTTCCCCATGAACCATTTAATGAACCTCTTAGCATATTGTGAAATACATAATTTTCTATATCATTAGGAGTAACACTATAATCTTTTTGTTTTCCTACAATGCTATCTTCAATAAGTACAGAATTAAGATATAAATCAGAGTTGAAATTTTGATTAAATTTCACTGTGTGTAATATATTCAAAATTCTGGAAGTTGTATCATACTGTGTTTTTAACTTTATAGTAAGTGAAGGAGGAATCCTTATGAGTGGTGGGATATTAGCTGCCCACGCAGTATAAGCAAACAAATGAGTAGCGGTGGGATAATTGATTCTATTAATCATTCCTCTTGGTAGTCCTGATGCAGACACACCAAAGAAATTATCCCAGTCAGTGCCTGCGGGAGTTCTGTAATCAGAGGGGTATGAGGAAGTTGGCTCTGCGTAAAATCCAACATGAGGAGCAATTACTATGATTGTGTCTTTATAAAGGTTTGATAATTCCTCTGCTTTTGTTGCTGCTTTTGGACAATTACCGCAAGTATGCCCTGTGTAATCTTCTAATAAAACTTTTTTGATATTTAATACTTGTGTATTGTCTTTTTCTATGAAGTTACTGCCTGTTAAAGAATTATTATTAACTCGTGGGTTTTTTACTTTATCACAACCGATAAATAATAAAAATACTGCTATGATTATTACATTGTGTTTAGACATTATATCTTTACTTGATAGTAAAGTTAATGGGTAAAGTAAAATATACCTTTACTTCTTTACCATTTTGTTTACCAGGCTTCCATGAAGGCATAGATTTAACCACTCTCATTGCTTCTTTATCACATTCAGGGCAGCCGGGTACGCCTTTTAATACTTCTACACCTGAAATTTTTCCATCTTCATTCACAATAAATCTAATAAAACATTTTCCGCTAATGCCTGCTTCTCTTGCTGATGGTGGATATACAACATTTTTTTGGATATACTTCATCATTTCCAAAGGACCTCCTGGAAATTCTGGCTGTTCTTGTACCACTGTGAAAATTTCCGGTGCCTTTTCCTCTATTACATTAGAAGAAGTTTCATCTGTTGGTACTTGGATATTTTCATCTCCACTTCCTTCTTGAGTGACGGTACTTACATTTGTTTCACTTACCTTTTCTTGAGGTGGAGGTGGTTCATCTTCCTGGGCATCTTCTTTAATTACTGGTGGAACAAATTTAATGGTTTCCATTACAGGTGGAGGTGGTGGGGGCGGAGGTGGTGGGGGTGGTTCATTTTTATCTATTTGTGGTGGAGTAAGGTCTATTTGAGTAATATCAATCTTAGTATCAGCAAGTTCTTCTTCCGATGGTCTATAATTATCTATAAAATATTTTATTCCTACCGCCAATAATGTTGCTCCAATGATTGATAATACAATAATAGTAAGCGTTTTGTTATATTCTTTTCTCAGTTGGTATGCACCATATTCTTTATTTCTTCCTTCAAAAACAATTTCGTTTCTAATATCAGAAACTACATTATACCAATTTCCTCCAATCATAATTTTTATCTTTATCTTGGCTTTTTATTTTTATATTTCTAATTGATAGCCCTTGTTTAAATTTAGTTCTTTTTATTTTTTTATTATACTCATTTTTAAGAAACAGGTTACTTTTTAATTTCCTAATTTTTGTTTTAATAATTCATATTCTTGTGGCAATAAATCTACAGTAACATATTTCCCTACCATGGATAAATTCAGTTCGTCCACTACATCAACAAAATTTTTATAGGTGGCTTGATCATCTGTTTTAATAAGTACTGTAAGCGCTTCTTTTTTTCCTTTGGCTTCCATTGTTAGTCTTTTAAAGGCAGTATCGGCTATTTCTTTTCTTTTAGCTTTTTTTTCTAATTCTTTAATTTCTTCTATAGTACTTTTGTTCAATTCTACGAGGATTTTATTCAACCCATTAACACTATAATCAGTTTCTTCAAGCTGAGTAGCAGGTCTTCCTTTTGGATCATTAGGTAATACAAATTCGCCTTTGTAGTAGAAAATACGATTATCTTTTGACAAGATAAGAGTTAACCCATTTTTTACTTCGGGTGGTTTTACATTATCTTTTGGGTCTGGTTTAGCAGGATAATTGATTTCCATTGTTTTTGGTTTACTAAATGTGGAGGTAAGCACAAAAAATGTAAGAAGTAAGAATGCCAAATCCACCATTGGTGTCATATCTATACGAGCGGAGGGCTTTTTGGCTCTTTTCTTTCCTTTACCATGTCCACCGCCACCACCGCCTTCTTCTGCTATTTCAGCCATAAGTTATTCTTTTTTTGAACCACCTTCGTAAGAGGTGATGAGGTTAAAGCGATAAATTTTTATATCTGTAAAAGTATCTATCACTTTTTTAACAGATACATATTTTGTTTTTTGGTCTGCCTTGATAGCGTATCTTGGCTTTTCCATTTTGAAATCCTGACCTTTACTTTTTGCTGCTTCTTTAGCTTCTAAATAAACAGCATTAGCCTCTTGTGCGGCATATAGTATCCATTCTTTAAGTTGTGGGTTTAATGAATCGTTTGGAATACCTGCTGTTTTGTATTTTGTTTTTTCGGCATCTGATAAGTCAAGATACTTAGGAAGTTCTTTAATATCAACACCAAAAACAGAAAGTTTCATAAATTCTTTTTTCTGTTTTTCGGTGAGTTGTACTTGATACTTTTGTAACATTCTTCCGAGTGCTTTTTCCTTTGCTTGTAGATTAGATATTCCAAAAAATGGTCGTCCGAGTGCATCTATATCAACAAGGATATAATTTTCTGGTAGTAGTTTGTCAGAGTGAGAACCGGGCGGATCTATCATTACTGGCTCTGACTCTCTGAATGAAGCGGTGAGCATAAAGAAAGTCACTAAGAGGAATGCCAAATCCACCATTGGTGTCATGTCCAATGATGGGGATGGTTTTTTCATGCTAACTTTTGGCATACTCAATATTTTTTAAGTAGATAAAATTTATTTATGCCACTACAACAGCTTCGGATGATTGAAATTCTTGTATAATAGTAAAGCCTGCTTCATCCATAGCGTAAGTTAATTGATCTACTCTATTATTAAATAAATTATAGAATATAATAGCAAATGTAGATGACATAATACCAATAGCTGTATTTACAAGTGCTTCGGAGATACCTGTTGCTAATGCTGATGTATCGGGTGCACCAGCAGTGGCTAATGCAGCGAAAGCTCTAATCATTCCAAATACTGTACCAATAAGACCCACTAACACTCCTATAGATGCACATGTGGAAATAACTACCATGTTTTTACTGAGCATTGGTAATTCCAGTGCTATAGCTTCTTCAATAGCTTTTTGGATAGCAGCAACTTTAGCTTCCTTGTCCATTTTATTGTCATTTTTTACATATATCAGTTTAGAAACTCCTTCATGAATCACATTGGCTAATGAACCTCCTTGTTTATTACATTCTTCAAGTATTTGCTCATATTGATGATTAGTAATGAGGTCTCTTATTTTAGAGATAAACTTTTCTGTAGGTAATTTTCCCATGGCTTTTTGTATAGTAATGAATCTTTCTAATGCGAAAGTAATTACAGTAAGTAACACACCTATAAGAATAGGAACTATGAATCCACCTTTATACATAATGCCTAGAATATTTCCTGGCTTAGGATGCCCTTCCGCATCAAAATTATTAGGATTTCCAAGAATTACCAGGTACACGAAAATACCTATTCCAATGCAAATAGCGATGGCTAATGAAGCGATAGCAAATGAAAAACCGCCTGATGTTTTTTTTCTGCTCATAGTTTTGGGTTTTTGTTGATTTTGTTTTTAATTTTGTTTTGGGGCAAATATGTATAATTTTTTTCTTTGTGTCAAAGGAAAAAAATCAGTTGGTACAAATTTTAACGAAGTGATATTAAATTTATTGTATCTTAAATAATTTTTTCCTGTTTTGCTGTACTAATGATAAATTGTTTAACTTTATCAGCTAGCACTTCATCAGAAGTGGCCCTTTGGTATGTGTCACAAAAAGTAATAATGTTTTGTAAGAAAAATTTTTTCATTTCATCTATGGTCATGTTTTTAGTCCATATATCCATTCTCATAGTAGTATTTTCTTTATTATCCCACATAGCTAAGGCAATACTTTTACTTTCGCCTTTTTCCATAATCTGAGGTGCTTCCCATCTTATTTTTTCAGGCATGTGATTATCGTCAGTAATCACTTCAAGAATAATTTTATTAGAGTTCATAATTTTTGTTTTATGTGCATTTATATTTTTGTTTATTACTAATCACACAAAAGTATTACCAAAAGTATCATAAGGCATATAAGAGATTTGGACTCCTAAATTGCTTATTACAAACGAACTGCTTCTCTCTGAGCTAATAGGGATTAAGGTTTGTATTGGCTTTTTGATAATATCTCTTGAGCATTTTGATTGTTTAATAGTTGTTCTAATGTAATAGATGAGTTATTACCCATGTATTTATTTACAATTTTGTAGGCTATGTACATGGCTATTCTTGGAGGGCATTCTTTACTAATAGTAGCTGTAAATGGACCATCGTTCAAGAATACAGAGAGTGTTTTAGGAGAATTATCATACAATTTATTTTCTTCTACAAAGTATCCCCATAGATTTTTTTCATATTTTCTACAATAATCTAATTGTTTTTTAGAATACATAAAAATAAGAGAATCGTGTGTATCTGGCAAGAGTTTTTTTAATACATATATTATTTTCCCATAGTACATCATATTTTCTAATAAATTATTGTATTTACCAGGCGGAAAGTAATTAAAAAGCCATGCTTTGGCTATATCTGCTATAATATATTCCTTTTGAAGTTGATTAACTCTATATTGCGGCCACTGAAGCCATTTATATACCTCATGATGGCGCCCAAAATACATATCTATACCTATACCTATTATATTTGATTTTTCAGGATACAAAATTTGATAATTAAATCCACCAATAAAGGTAAGATATCTTTTAGGAATAGGATAGTTGGGAAAATAATAAACTAAGTGTTGGTGTAATTTGTATATATCTTTTTTTAGTTGAGTTCTGATATTTTCAGTAAATATTCTTTTAGATTCCTGATATGTGTATTGTATATCTTTATCATTTACAAATTCCAATAATAGCTTTTTAGATGAGTCAACTGGCTGCTTATAGTATATAATATCCTGGATGAAGTATTGATAAAACGGATAGTATTTTTTAGAGAAGATAGAATCTTTGTGTTTTAAATTGTTTTGATTGATTGAAAACAAATCTATTTCAAACTCCTCTATTTTTATGTTATCTATTTTGATTGATAAAATTTCTTTTTCAACATTTTGACAAGCATAAAGTAACAAGCATACTACTATGCACCTTGTAATTTTTATTGTTTTTAATATCTTAAAAAAAATTTGTTTATTTTGATAAATATATTTCATAAGTTTGCAGCACAAATTTTAAATCTGCAATACTATGAAAAAGTTAGTAATCAGTGTATTATTTTTCTTTGCAATCAGTGCAAATGTACACGCACAAGATAGTAGCAGCAATTTTGATAAGAAGTTTCGTTTCGGGATACGCGTTACTCCTCAACCCACATGGATAAAATCAAAAGATAAAAATACTACAGGTGGCGGAATGGGCTTTGGATTTGGCTTTGGACTTATCACCGAATTCAGGTTATCAGATATTATTCATGTATATACTGGTATTGGTGGGGATTTTGAAAATGGCACTGTAAATTATAAACAAGATAATGCTAATAATTATGAAGTAAGTTATTTCACCAACAGAGATGTCGAACTAATAGAACTTACAAATGGAATGGATACAAGTGCTTTATATGGCAATGGAAACACAGGATATAGTGGAATTACTCATAGAAAGTTTAAAACAACTTATGTTACTATACCATTGACATTAAAAATGATGACACAAGAATATAGTGGCTTAAGATATTTTGCTCAATTTGGAGGAGAGATAGCACTAAGAACGAAGATAATAACAAATGATGACTACTCCAAGATAATAAAAAGTGGTGGAGTTGCTACCTCTGTTGCTGGAACAAATACTGATTTAGATATCAAAAAAGATGCTTCTTTAGTTCCAATCAGGGTAGGATTAAATGTAGGATTAGGTACAGAATATAGAATAGCAGGAACTACTTCTTTAATGATTAGTGTTAATTACTTTACATCCTTTACTAACTTAATGAGAAGTACTTCAAAGTATCACGCAACAGCTATGACATTAGACACTAATGGTAAAATGCAGTTTACATACTTAAAACATAATTTAATACAGAACGCTATAAGAATAAACTTCGGATTTTTATTTTAAGATGTTTAGGTATCCTGAAAAGGTTATAGAATATATTGTTTCGTGGTTAAAAAATTATGTTATCAACAATAAAGTAGGGGGATTTGTAGTGGGTGTAAGTGGGGGTATAGATAGTGCTCTTACCTCCACGCTTTGCGCTATTACAGAGTATCCCGTCATTGTAATTAACATGCCCATTTTACAAGCATCTCCAGAATATCAAAGAAGCTGTGAACATATTAATTGGTTAAAAAGCAAGTTTCCTAATGTAATGTCTGAAGAAGTAGATATGTCAAATGTACTTTCAGAATACATGAAAGTTTTACCTAAAAAAATCCAGACAGCACATAATATGGCTAATTTGAGATCTCGATTAAGAATGGTTTGTTTATACGCATTTGCAGGACATTATGGTTATATAGTAGCAGGTACAGGAAACAAAATAGAGGATTTTGGCATAGGTTTTTTTACTAAGTATGGGGATGGAGGGGTAGATATTTCTCCTATTGCAGATTTAATGAAGAGTGAAGTATATCAATTAGCAAAATATTTAGGAGTTCCAGAAAGTATCATTCAGGCTAAACCTACAGATGGATTATTTGAAGGCAGTCCTACCGACGAAGAAAAAATAGGCGCTAGTTATGATGAGTTAGAATGGGCAATGAATTATCTTGAAAATAAAATGAAGTACTCTCTTACAGAAAGACAAAGGGAAGTCTTAGAGATTTATAATAAACGACACAAATCAAACTTACATAAGATGATACCTATTCCTGTTTGTATTATCCCAAAAGAATTAAAAATATAATATTTTTTACAAGAAAAGGAATACTATACAATAAAAACAGAAAATTTATAACTTGCACAAGTATAAAAATATTCGCAAATTTGCATTACAAAAAATGACTAAACCAATAGTCCATATACTTTATGTTTTTTGTTTACTTTTAAATATAATACTTATAAGTTGTACAACTGCTACTAATAAAGAAGATAGATCAGAAGGAGACCCTACTTTAATAGAAGGAGTTCTAACAAAACAAGTAAACGTTCAAAATTTTTTTAATACTATTCCTTCTGCTATTGATGTTTTTCAAATCATTTCCAAGACAAAATTAAATTATAACCCCGATTATCTTAATGACCCTACTAAGTACAAAGAATATTCACTAGAGAAATCAAGGGTTTTGAATTTAGGTATTTATGGTGCTGACTTAGCCATATCAGGAGCATTTAGTCAAACTCAAGAAAGTATGTTGTTTTTGAAATGTACTAACCATTTAGCACAAGAACTTGGTATTAGTTCTGCCTTTGATGAAAAAATTATGGATAGGTTAGAAAGTAATAAGGAAAATAGAGATAGTACATTAGAAATTATTTCTCAAGCATTTAAAAAAGCTGATAAAATATTTATAGATAACAAAAGAGGTGAACTTTCAGTATTTATGATAGCTGGAGCATATATAGAAGCAATGTATGTAGCAGGTGAATATGCTTTATCAAAATCTAATGATACATTAGCAATGAAAAAAATAATTGAATTATATGCTAAACAAGATGAGCCCCTATCTTATTTAATTAACTTATTAGAGGATAATTCAATTAATCATGAAGATTTAGATATTAAAACAAAATTGAAAAATATACAGCCTTATTTAAAAGAATCATATAATAACATCAATGTATTTAAGCAAACGCATGAATTATTTACACAATTAAGAAATCAAATTATTCATGTTTATTAAAATTTATTTGAGGACAAAGAATAAAAAGTGTTTATTTGCGCAAAAATTTAATATATGAAATTTCCTGATAATTTAAGTTATACCAAAGAACATGAATGGATTAAAGTAGAAGGGAATATTGGAATAATAGGTATTACAGACTTTGCACAAAAAGAGCTAGGAGATATAGTTTATGTAGATATTCCTACAGTAGGTGAAGTGGTTCAGAAAGATTCAGTATTCGGTACAATTGAGGCTGTAAAAACAGTATCAGATTTATTCAGTCCAGTAACAGGAAAGGTTTTAGAATTTAATACTTCATTAGATGGTTCTCCCGAGAAAATAAACCAAGACCCTTATGGAGATGGTTGGATTATCAAAATATCTATTGATAATCCAGAAGAATTAAAATCACTACTTTCAGCAGAGGAGTATAAAAAAAGTATTAACTTATAGTACCTAATTATATAGTTTATTACCCTCAGTGATACCAGTGTAAATTATACCTGTAAAGGTGTATTGATTCAAATACTAACAGGTACTTTATATTACTTAAAAAGCATAGAAATTAAAAGGGCTTGAAATAAAACATTAAAAGGTACTTGTAATACTTATAGATATACCATTAGATGCAGGAACATTACGACAAACTCCACCTACACAAAACACCCCTGCTCTTTGTTTACCATAAGTTATGCTTATTCTATTAGACTCTTTAATAAACCCCATTCCTGCAGTATAATAATGTAGTCGCAATGCTGTATTGGGATTATTGTAATTATATTGATCTATTAATGTTAAGTAAAAATGAGAGGAAGGTGTCCATTCTAAAAGCCCAACTAGCCAACTACCTCCATTTTTATCTATATGATAAGCCTCTCTAAATTGTGCTTCCATCCTAATTGCAGAATGAGATTTGTACTTGTAAGTAACATCTAAGACACCGATATGTGCTTGCATATTAGGATAACCAGCATTAGGAGAACCAAACATAACAATATTTTTATTGTAAAACTGATTAGAATACAATGCAGTAAATTTCCATTTTTTACTAATTTTTCTCTGAATTTCAATGAAAAAATCATGATAATAAGCATCTCCTATTTCATCCCAACGGGTACTATAATAATTCATAGTAGTAGTAGTATCTTTCACAGGATGTGTTTTCAAGCCATTAGCAAAGGAATAGTTAATTGTAATATCTGTACCATATTGTCCTCCTAAGAAAGTATGTTTTGGTAATTTAAATTGAATTTCTGCCATCCCCCCTACCTCACCATTAGGTTGAGTAGCATAAGGGAAAAAAGCAGGCATCAGATAAGTATGCTGCTTCGTAGTAGCAGGCATATAGTTTATAAGCAATTGTTGTAAAGTAGCATCTCTTTCGCTCCGAAAGTTCATATTATCTATTCTTTTAGCTTGTAAAATAAAAGCAAATCCTTTCTGAGCATATGAAAACGAAGCAAAAATACCCTCACCATATTTATATGAATAATTGTTTACATAAGAAGGATCATTAATTTTATATGCATATTCTACAAAGAAATTAATTTGTTCATTGATAATATTTAATCTACCACCATAACAACCAATATTTTCTGGTAAAATTAAATCAGGATCTTTATCAGACTCATATTTACTAACGAAACTCCCCCCTATAATAAATTTTGTTTTCCACTGTAATGAATCAAACAAATCGTTAATATTTATTTCACCATCTATACCACGAACTATACCCTCTCCTACAGAAAAGAAATTTCTCTGCTTCCCAATTAGTCCTTTTATCGTTAATGCTTTATGTGGAATAATGATAACTCTTGCTCCATCTAATGAATTATCGTATAAAAGACCCGGTTCATAGTAAGTTCGGAATATTAACCCACTTCCATATTGCTCATATATATTTCCTACTGTTATGTCTAATAATGTTGTTTTGTATCTTACAAACCTATATGGAATTCCTTGCCCCTTATATCGTTTATCAAAACCTTGCATGACATTATTATACGCCTCGTATCTTATTCCTGCAGAAAAATCATCTTTTTCATAGATAATATTTCCAAATACATTGGATAATAATTTTTCTGGAACCTTTGGTGCTCCTATCAATGAATCTGGTTCATAATACTGTGCGTCTATTTCAAAATTACCATGAATAGTAGATTCTGACGATTTATTTTGAGAATAATAAAACGGTAAAGAATATAAAAATAAAAATGAAAAAAGTAAACTTCTCATAACTAATTTTGGCAAATATACACGAAAAAAACTTTACTATTTTTTACAACAAAAACCACCGGTATTATTTATACTATATTATAATT
>FWPU01005048.1_pt1 | contig 23950 bp, 21 predicted proteins | sample 2228361 | NCBI WGS metagenome assembly FWPU01 (sample SAMEA103939777, study PRJEB20133) | metagenome
TATAATTTTATTTTAAATATTTCAACCTACCAAAAAAGATATGAACCAATCTGTGGTGACATAATAAATTCCAACTGATAAAAATTTAACCACTATATTAAACCAAGCAATCCTGACAACTACAAATACTTTCTAATTTTCTTGATTTTTAAAGTGTCTCTGTAAATATACCAGAAGTATAGAAATATCAGCCAGAGTAACACCAGAGATTCTTGATGCCTGCCCAATTGATTCTGGTCTTATTTGTTTTAGCTTAATCTGTGCTTCTTTTAAAAGACCACGGATTTTGTCATAATCAAAATCAGGAGGAATTCTTTTATTCTCAAGTTTTTTGAATTTCTCAATTTCTTGAAGTTGTCTTTTTATATAACCAGAATACTTTATTTCAATCTCTGCCTGATTTTTAATTTTTTCTATATTCCATGGATAAATTTCATCATCAGTAATATTCAATGACTCAATTCCTTCAACTGCCTCATCATATTTTTTGCCTTGACGAATAAGAAGTGCTTTCCCAGTTTTTTCTAATCTTTCAATTTCATTGTTAAGTATCTGGCGGTATTTACAGAATTTCTCATAATGTCTATCATCAATAAGCCCAAACTTATGTCCATATTCCATAAGGCGCAGGTCAGCATTATCTGAACGCAAAATAAGACGAAACTCCGCCCGTGAAGTAAACATCCTGTAAGGGTCAAGCACCCCCTTTGTAACTAAATCATCAATTAAAACACCAATATATGCCTGGTCTCTCCTTAAAATAAAAGGTTGCTCACCTTTAATTTTTAAACAAGCATTAATTCCTGCAATTATACCTTGAGCTGCTGCTTCTTCATAACCTGTTGTCCCGTTGATTTGTCCTGCAAAATACAGGCCTTCAATTGATTTTGTTTCAAGTGTTGACTTTAACTGTGTAGGTGGACAAAAATCATATTCAATTGCATAGCCAAATCTCATAATCTGAGCACTTTCACAACCAGGCAACGAGCGAACAATCTTTTCTTGAATATCTTCTGGTAGACTTGTTGAAATTCCATTACAGTAAATTTCCTGAGTGTTATAACCCTCTGGTTCTAAAAAAACCTGGTGTCTGTCTTTGTCTGGAAATTTAACAACTTTATCTTCTATTGACGGGCAATACCTTGGACCTATACTCTTTATCACACCTGTATAAAGGGGCGACCTGTCAAGAGAGTTTCTTATATATTCATGTGTTTTCTCATTTGTATAAGTAATCCAGCAAGGTAGTTGTTTTCTTTTTGATAATTCAATTGGGTCCGTAAAATGAGAAAATCCAACAGGTGGCTCATCACCATATTGAACTTCAAGTTTAGAGAAATCAACTGTTCTTGCATTTATTCTTGGTGGTGTCCCTGTTTTTAATCTTTTGACTTCAAAACCGAGTTCTTTTAAAGAATCAGAAAGATATTCAGAGGAAAACTCACCAAATCTTCCTGCAGAAAAATTTTTAAGACCAATATGTATTAGTCCTTTTAGAAATGTTCCTGTAGTAAGAATTACTGCTTTGGCATTATAAATATTTCCTGTTTTGGTTTGAACCCCGGTAACTTTATTATTTTTAACAATGACTCTTGTTGCTTCTTCCTGACGCAAAATAAGTTTTTCCTGACTTTCAAGAACATTTTTCATTGTAAAACGATATAGTGCACGGTCACACTGTGCTCTTGGTGATTGAACAGCAGGCCCTTTTGACCTGTTTAGAATTCTAAATTGAATTGCAGTTTTATCTGTAACTTTTGCCATTTCACCGCCGATAGCATCAATTTCACGAACAATCTGTCCCTTAGCAAGGCCACCAATAGCAGGATTGCATGACATCTGTGCAACTGTGTCAAGGTTCATTGTAACCAGAATTACAGAAAAACCCATCCTTGCACATGCAAGCGCTGCCTCACAACCAGCATGACCTGCTCCGATTACTACTATATCAAAGGTTTCTTCCATAGATTCTGATGATGAAAAATTGTAATCGCCAATTTTAATTGGCGTAAATATCTAAAAACATAATCCCCATTAGCCCCCATTTTACAAAGGTGAGCAAAATCTCTCTCAGCTGGTCTTTTTCAACAATCACTATGAAAGAGAAGTTTAGCCATGGGGTAGTTAACTTCTTATAGGCACACCTTTTTCAGCAAGATACTTCTTAACCACTTTTATAGGATATTCATTATAGTGAAAGATACTTGCTGCAAGAGCTGCATCTGCTTTTCCTTTTGTCAATACTTCATATAGGTGCTGGGGATTACCCGCTCCACCAGAAGCAATAACAGGAATATTTACTGTTTCAGTTATAGTGCGGGTGAGTTCAATATCATAACCATTTTTTGTTCCATCAAAATCAATACTTGTAAGAAGAATTTCGCCTGCACCTAATTTTTCTGCTTTTTTTGCCCATCTGACCGCATCAAGTCCTGTTGGTTTTGTCCCTGATTCAATATAAACTTCCCATTTTGGTGGCTTTTCTTGAATTCTTTTTGCATCAATTGCAACAACAATACACTGAGAACCAAATTTTTCTGAAGATTCTTTTATAAGTTTTGGATTTTTCACTGCAGAAGTATTTATTGAAACTTTATCCGCACCCGCTTTTAAGAGTTCTCTTATATCATCTATATTACTTATTCCACCACCAACAGTAAGGGGAATAAAGACATTTTCTGCTGTTTTTTTTACAATTTCTATTGTTGTTTTTCTTTTCTCTATTGTTGCGGTTATATCAAGAAAAACAAGCTCATCTGCTGCCTCTTTTGAATACATTTCTGCAATTTCAACAGGGTCACCAGCATCTCTTAAATTCTTAAAATGAATTCCCTTTACAACTCTGCCATCTTTTACATCAAGACATGGTATAATTCTTTTTGTAAGCATTTAGTCCCCCAGAAAACTTTTAAGGAGTTCAATACCGGCCTTTGAACTTTTTTCAGGATGAAATTGTGTTCCTATTATGTTATTCTTTCTTATTATTGAGGGGAACTCAATTCCATATTTTGTCTTTGCAACAATAATTTTTTTGTCTTGTGGTTGACAGTAATAAGAGTGGACAAAGTAATAGTATTTGCCATTGGCAGTATTCCATCCAATATGTGGAAGTTTCACACTTGAAGGGAGTTTTTTTACTTTTCCTTTAAGAAGCCCGAGTCCTTTTGTTTTTTTGCCTTCCTGACTTTCTTCAAAAAACAATTGCATTCCAAGACAAATTCCAAAAACAATTTTTCCTGTTTTAGCAAAATCAAATATTGTTTCAACTAAATCTTTTTCTCTTAAAAAATTCATTGCAGAGACAAAAGCACCAACTCCTGGCAATACAATTCCTTCTGCTTTTAAAAGCACTTTTTTATCGCAGGTAATTTCTACTTTTTTACCAATATTTTCTATTGCCTTTGATATACTTCTTAAATTGCCAACTCCATAGTCAATTATTGCAATCATTTCTGAATAACTCCGCCACCTAAGACAATATCTTTTTTATAAATAACAGCGCTCTGGCCTGGTGTTGGTGCCCACTGAGGTCTATCAAATATAATTTTATAAAATTTTTTTCCAAAAGGACAGATGTCTGCAGTATCTTCTTTATGTTTATATCTGATTTTTACTTTTGCTCTCAGAGGAAATTTTATTTTTTTGGTTATCCAATTTGTGTTGCCTATTGTGATTTCTTTTAGATAGACATTTTTTTCTGTTCCTACTATAACTGTGTTTTCTTCAGGAATAATATCAACAACATACAATTTTTCACCTGTTGATATTCCAAGCCCTCTTCTTTGGCCAATTGTGTAATTAAAAACTCCTGAGTGCGTTCCAAGAACATTTCCATTTATATCAATTATTTTTCCTGGAGTTTGTTTTTTGATTTTGGTTTTTTTCAGAATAAAGCTGCGATAGTCACCTTCTGAAATAAAACATATTTCCTGACTTTTTGGTTTTTCCGCAACAGGAAGTTCTGAATTTTTTGCAATTAAGCGAACTTCTTTTTTTGTGTAATCGCCGAGTGGCATTAAAAGATGACTCAAGATATCTTGATTTAACACATATAACCAATATGACTGCTCATTTTCGGGGTCTTTACCTTTTTTCAGATAATAAGTTTTGTCTTTTTTTTCAATTTTAGCATAATGACCTGTTGCAAGGTAATCAAATCCAATACTTCTTATTTTTTTGTATAAGAGTTTGAATTTTATAAATTTATTACAGAGAATACATGGATTTGGTGTGAGACCTTTCAGATAACTTTTACAGAATGGGTCTATAACATATTTTTCAAATACAGGATAGAAGTCAAATACATAATGAGGAATATCAATTTTTGAACAGACCTTTTTTGCATCTTCAATATCCTGTCCAGAACAGCAAAGTTTTTTTCTTTCAGGGTAGTCTTGTGGGTTTTCTTTGCATTTCCAGATTTTTAGTGTTATACCGACAACATTATATCCTGCCTGTTTTAAGAGTAAAGCAGATACCGATGAATCAACTCCGCCTGACATTGCAACTGCAACTTTTGGTTTCATTTTGGTGTTTATTTCTCTTTTACTATTTTTGCTTCCCTATTTTTTGCCCCCTCTTTTCTAAAGAGGGGCTGGGGGAGATTATAAATGCAGAGATTAAGTTAACAAATGTAGCGGCGATTTTTAGGTCGCCATTAATAGTGCAATAAATTGCACCTCTACATTTTGCCTGATAAATCAGGCAACTACAATTAGCAGACACGAGGTCTGCGACTACAAGTAGAAACTATCTGGAAATAAATTTAGCAAAATATGGCGGGATAGTCAAACAAAATAAAGAAATTCAATAAGCATACAGATTTCCGTATGGGCGGTGTGTATGTGGGATTAATTTGATGAATTTTTCTTTAATTGTTTCACTATAATTTAAATTAAAAATTTGGCAATATTCTTCTAAGTATTTTTCAAGAGTAGCAATGTCATCTTTGTCAAGTTCAAACAACTTTATTTCTTTCCCCAGTTGGTATTTCTCTACATTCCCTCGGACATATATTTTACCACCATGCATTCCTGTGCCAATATAGTTACCAATTTTATTGGTTAAAACTATTATAAGACCACCAGCCATGTATTCTCCAAGAAAATCACCTGCTTGTCCACCAACAATAATTACAGGATATAGTTCTTTATATGCTTTCATATGAATTCCTACACGATAACCAACATTTCCTTTTATATAAATCTTACCACCTCTCATAGAATGGCCTGCAATATCTCCCACATCACCATAGATAATGATTTTACCTGCATTCATTGTATTACCAATGCCATCCTGAGCATTTGAATTGACAATTATTTCTGGACCGTCCATAAATGCAGCAAGGTCATTTCCAGGAGTTCCATTTATTGTTATTTTTATATCTCCTTGTAGACCCGCACCAATATATCTTTGACCATTGACATTATCAAGAATAATTTCTTTTTCACCATTCTCTATAAACTGGTATATTTTTTCATTAAGAATTTTATAATGTATTCCTTTTGCAGATATTCTCATATTTCTATTCCTGTTCCAGTAACTAAATGTTTTCTGTATTCTTTTGGTAAATTTACAAGACCAAAATCTTCATCAAGAAGATGTTTTTTAAAACTGGTTATATCTATATTGTCTTTGATAAGATTTGTATAGATACCTGCTCTATCTATATTTCCAATAAATATGAATCCAACTATTCTGTTATTTTTTATTACAATTTTTTTATAAATATTTTTTTCTTCGTCATTATATTCCAGAATTTCAAAATCTTCTTTTTGCCACTCTGGATAGTCTGTCTGGCCAACCGATATTGTTGGTATTCCACATATTTCTACAGAATTTTTTGCAATAGCACCAGCGAATTCTTTTTTTAATCCAACCATGTTGTAGCCAGCGATTTTTCCCTGTTTAGATGCAACTGGCCAGATTGCCACTGTTGGTTCGCAACAATCCCCAGCAGAATAAATATCTTTTATGTTTGTTTGCATATATTTATCAACCAGTATTCCTCTGTTTGTCTTTATTGGAGTATTTTTTACAATTTCTATATTCGGATGAACTCCTACTGCTAATATTACTAAATCTGTTTTTATTTTTGCGCGGTTTTTCAATGTTACCTCTAATGTCTTTTTATGTTTCCTTTTTATCTCTGAAATGGTATTAGAAGTTATTATTCTACAGCCAATTTTTTGGAGTGCATTTTCTATTATTTCTGATGCCTTTTTATCAAATGTAGAAGATAAAATTCTATCTGCAAGTTCTACTATTGTAACCTTTATTTTTAATTCAATCAATGCTTCTGTTGATTTTAAACCGATTAGACCTCCACCAAGAACAACAGCATTTTTAACTTTATTCTTTTCTATATAATTTTCTATTTTTTGTTCATCAGATAATTTTGTAAATGTAAAAACACCTTCTAAGTTAGTTCCTTTTATTTCTGGAACAATTGGTTTGCCACCTGTTGATATAAGAAGTTTATCAAAATTAACTTCGCTTTTATCAGAAAGTATAATCTTCTTTTCTTCAACATTTAATTTTGTTGCTTTCTTGTTAAGAATTAACTCAACTTTATTTTCTTTATAAAAATTTTCATCACGATATTTTATTCTGTCTATTGTTATTTTTTTACCAAGCAAATAAGATATCAGTGGCCTTGAATAATTAAGATATAGTTCATCAGAGATTACTATTATTTTATTTCCTTTATCAATTTCTCTTATTGATTCAATAGCAGAAATTCCTGCAGTAGAATTTCCAATAATTACATAATTCATTTTTTCTCCTCAAGAGTTATTGATTCATTTGGGCAGTTTTTGATACATACAGGTACTTCTTCTCCTATACATAAATCACATTTTGAAGCAATTTTTTTTCTTTCTATATCTCTTGAAATTACCCCAAATGGGCAAACCATTATACACATCCAGCATCCAACACATTTTTCTTCATCACATAAAACAGCACCTGTTTTTTTATCTCTATGCATTGCACCTGTAATACATGCGTCAATACAGGATGCGGATTCACAATGTCTACATTGTAATGCAAATGATACATATCCCTGTTGTTCTACTCTGACTCTTGGAAGAGGTTTTATGTCTTTGCCTTTATATACCTTAAGTATATCCTTTGATTTAGTATGTTGAACAGTGCAGTATATCTCACATAGACGACATCCCATGCAGTATTCTTCTCTTATTGTTATTTTTTTCATTTTTTGTTTGCTCCTGTTAGGTATATATTCACCATGCCATTCCTGCTGGTTTTATTCCAAGAATTTTCAATTCAGTATCAGAAAGCCCAACTCCTCTCAATTGTTCTCTGTTTCCTCTTAAACTTTCAATTGCATTTATCCCCATACCACCAAGCATTTCTTTTATTTCTAAACTCCATGCTCTTAATAGATTAACAAGCCGTCTTGCTCCTATTTCAGGATTTAATCTCTTTGTTAAATACGGGTCTTGAGTTGCAATTCCCCAGTTACATTTTCCTGTATAACACTTTTGACATAGATTGCAACCCATTGCAACAAGTGCTGATGTTCCAATATATACCGCATCTGCTCCAAGTGCAATTGCTTTTATTATATCTGCACTGTTTCTAAAACCGCCTGCAGCAATAATTGATGCTTGATTTCTTATTCCTTCTTCTCTTAGACGCTGGTCAACAACTGCTATTGCAAGTTCTATTGGTATTCCAACATTGTCTCTTATTACCTGTGGTGCGGCACCAGTTCCACCTCTTATTCCATCAATGGCAACATAATCAGCACCTGCACGTACAATACCAGAAGAAATAGGAGCGACATTGTGGACAGCAGCAATTTTTACTCCTACAGGTTTTTTGTATTCTGTTGCCTCTTTTAACGCATAAATTAGTTGTCTTAAATCCTCAATAGAATAAATGTCATGGTGAGGAGCGGGAGATAAAGCGTCAGTTCCTTCAGGAATCATTCTTGTCTCTGATATTTCCTGTGTAACTTTTTCTCCCGGTAAATGTCCACCAATACCTGGTTTTGCTCCTTGGCCAATTTTTATTTCTATAGCAGAACCTGCTTCTAAGTATTCTTTGTGGACACCAAATCTACCAGAAGCAACTTGAACAATTGTATTTTTCCCAAATTTATAAAGGTCTTTATGGAGACCACCTTCACCAGTGTTATAGAATGTTTCTATTTGCTGAGCAGCAGTCGCTAAAGAAATACATGCATTCAAACTTATTGAACCATAACTCATTGCGGAAAACATAATAGGTGTTTCAAGTTTGAGTTGAGGAGAAATTTTTTCATCTTTATTTACCTTATTGGGTTTTCTTCCTATGTAAGTTCGTAATTCCATGGGTTCTCTTAATGGGTCAATAGAAGGATTTGTAACTTGAGAAGCATTCAGAACAATGTGGTCCCAGTATATTGGATATGGTCTGTCACAACCCATCCCTGTAAGAAGCACACCACCTGTTTCTGCCTGTTTTGTGATATCTCTTATTACATTAGCAGTCCAGTTTGCATTGAGTTTGAATTCAGATGGATTTCTTTTTATTGTTATTGCTCCTGTAGGGCAGATTGTTTCGCAAAAATGACAACCAACACACTTTTCATTTATAGATTTGACTGTGTCTGTTTCAGATTCGTATATATGTGCATCATTAGAGCACATACGAACGCATGCCTGACAGGCAATACATTTTTCATTATCTCTTTCAATGATGAATTCTGTTGGAACCGGTCTTTTTGCCATGTTTTCCTTTTATTTTTGGTTGCCTGATAAATCAGGCAAAACCCTCAACTAAAGTTGGGTAAAGGTAAAATCCCCTCTAACTCCCCTTTTTCAAAGGGGAGAACTAAAAATTACCCTCAATTTCCTTTTAGAAAAGATAATTATTGCACGATTAGAAATCGTACCTACATTTTTAATTTTCCTATCGTTGGTTCTCCTGCTTTTGGCATCCACACTTTATCAGGATCAGGACAAACTTCTCTTATTGCTGATTCTTCAGAAGCGATATATAAAAAATCATCTTTTATAGCAGAAACAAGTGGTCTCAATTTTATACGGTCATTGAGTCCCACCATTGTTTTATTATTTGCAACAATCACTGCAAATGGGCCATTGACAAGTGCAGAACCATAAATAATTCTCAATTTTGTGTAAAATTCTTTATCTTCTTCTTTCATTCTTTCAATTTCTTCCCATAGTGGGGCAGAAAGAATATCCGCTATGGTTTCAAAATCCAGTTCATGTTTTCTATGTAAAAGGTCAAATAGATATGTAATAACTTCAGTGTCAGTAAAGAAAGAACATTTATATCCAAAATTTTCAAGATATCTGCGATTTATTCCATAAGATGAAATTTCACCATTGTGAACAACAGACCAATCAAGAAGTCCAAAAGGATGCGCCCCGCCCCACCATGCGACAGTATTTGTAGGAAATCTTCCATGGGCTGTCCAGATGTAGCCATCATATTCTTCCAGTTTAAAAAATCTTCCAATATCTTCAGGATAACCAACTCCCTTAAATATTCCCATGTTTTTTCCAGAAGAAGCAACAAAAGCATTTTCAATCTGAGAATTTATAAACATCACACATTTCACAACAAAATCTTCTTCAGATATTTCAGTCAAGTTAAACTTTGGTTTCAAAAAATATTTCCACAGTAGCGGATTGTTTTTTATTTCAGTTATATCTCTTGTTTGTATTGGTTCACTTTTTTCAATAATGAAATTTTTATTGAGATATTCTTCGGTTATATTCTTTGCTTTTTCTGTCTCATACATCATGTGAAAAGCATAGAAATCAGCAAACTCAGGATAAATTCCATAAGCAGAGAAACCACCCCCAAGTCCATTTGAGCGTTCTCTCATACAGGCAATTGATGTGATAATGTCATTACCACTGAACCTTTTGCCTTTCTGGTTCATTATACCAACCACGCCACAAGCAGAAGGTATTCTATAATCTCTGTCAGGTATAAGTTGCATTTTCTAAATCCTTCTGAGATTAAATCCTCACCCTGCCCTCTCCTTGTTAAGGAGAGGGAATTGGTTTTTAAATCTCCTTAAATGTCAAAATATAGATAAAATTCATAGGGATGTGGTCTTAACCTAACAGGGTCTAATTCTTTTTCTTTCTTATATTCAATCCAGACATCAATTACATCCTGGGTAAAAACATTGCCATTCAATAAAAACTTATGGTCTTTTTCAAGTGCTTTAAGCGATTCTTCAAGTGAGCCTGGAACAGTGGGAATTCTTTTTGCCTCTTCTGGTTCTAATTCATAAATATTTTTTTCTAAGGGTTCCCCTGGGTCAATTTTATTTAATATACCATCAATACCTGCCATAAGCATTGCTGCAAAAGCGAGATACGGATTACTGGAACAATCAGGAGGTCTAAATTCAATTCTTTTTGTTTTAGGATTTTCAGTATAAACTGGTATACGAACAGCTGCAGAACGATTTCTCTGAGAATATGCTAAATTAACAGGTGCTTCATATCCTGGAACTAGTCTTTTATAAGAATTTGTAGTTGGTGCACAAAATGCCATAAGTGCAGGAGCATGTTTTAGTAATCCACCTATGTAATATTTTGCAGTTTGAGAAATTAAAGCATATCCTTTTGGGTCGAAGAATATATTTCTGCCATCTTTCCAGAGTGACTGATGTGTATGCATTCCAGAGCCATTATCACCAAAAAGTGGCTTTGGCATAAAAGTTACAACCATATTATTTTTCCTTGCAATATTTTTAACAATATATTTATACATCATACATTTGTCAGCCATTCTTACCAGTGTATCAAACTTCATATCAATTTCACATTGACCAGCAGTTGCAACTTCATGGTGGTGAACTTCAACAGGTATTCCTATATTTATCATTGTAAGAATTATTTTGCTTCTTAAATCTTGTAGTGAATCATGTGGTGGCACAGGGAAATATCCTTCTTTATATCTTGGTTTGTATCCAAGGTTTGGTTTTTCGTCTCTACCTGAATTCCATTCTCCTTCAATAGAATCAATATAATAATAACCGCAGTTTTCCGTCTGGTCAAATCTTATATCATTGAAAATAAAGAACTCCATTTCTGGTCCCCAGTAACTTAAGTCCGCAATACCTGTTGTTCTTAAAAATTCCTCCGCTTTTTTAGCAACATATCTTGGGTCGCGAGTGTATGGTTTTTTGGCTATCGGATCATAGATGTCACAAATTATACTTAAAGTAGGGACTTCACATCCAGGGTCAACAACAGCAGTATCCGGGTTAAGTTGTAAAATCATATCTGACTCTTGAATTTTTTGAAAACCTCTTATTGAAGAACCATCAAATCCAATGCCTTCTATCCAGATTGATTTTACAGGATCATCTATTTCTGTAAGTTCTGATACAGGAATAGAGAAATGTTGCCACAAACCTGGTAAATCATTGAACTTCAAATCTACAATCTCAATCTTATTCTCCTTAATGAGATTGTTTACTCTTTGAATGGAGTTTCTTTCAACACTGCTGTTGTATCTTAGTTTTATCTTTTTTGTTTTTGGCATTTTCCTTTTCTCCTTTCTTTTAATTTTTAGATGGCAAAAATTCCTCTTTCTTTTGTGCGAATTCTAATTACATCCTGCACATCTGAAATAAAAATTTTTCCATCTCCTATCTCACCTGTTCTTGCAGATTTGCTTATTGTTTCTACAATAGACTCTACATCAGAATCTTTTGCTACTATCTCTACTTTTATTTTTGGTAAAAGTTCTATTTTATATTTTTCACCACGCCATTGGTGAATCACGCCTTGTTGTTTGCCATGACCTTCAACTTCTAAAACTGTTATACTATCACATTTTATTTCCTTCAGTGCTTTTCTTACATAATCAAATTTTTCTGGACGAATTATTGCTTCTATTTTTTTCATATTTTTTCTCCTTTAGATTCAATTTTTAAGTAAGAGAATTCTGGCTTTCTTATTGAAAGTTCAGGATAAGCAGAATTTCCATGTTCACCAATATCTAAACCTTCAATTTCTTCTTTAAGAGAAACTCTAATTCCTATAGTCTTTTTTAAAAATAGCCAGAAAATAAAAGAAATTAAAAAGGTATAAACAGCAACAGAAACAATACCTGTCAGTTGAATCATAAGAAGTTTTGTCCCACCACCAAAAAATAGTCCATTTCCACTTTCAAAACCAGCAATTTTATTCTGTGCAAATAAACCGACACACAGTGTCCCAAATATACCGTTTACAAGATGTACAGATAAGGCTCCAACAGGGTCATCTATTTTAATTTTGTCAAACCATAAAACAGAAAAAACAACAATTAATCCTGCAATCAAACCAATAACTATAGAACTACCTACACTTACATAAGCACAAGGTGCAGTTATCGCAACAAGTCCTGCAAGACATCCATTAAGTGTCATTCCAAGGTCTGGTTTCCCAAGTAAAATCCACGAAATAATAGTTGAACTCATTATTGCAGACGCGGCTGCAGTATTAGTGGTAACAGCAACATGGCTTATTGCTTTAGGGTCTGCAGTCATAGTCGAGCCAGGATTAAATCCAAACCATCCAAACCATAAGACAAATGTTCCAATAGTCGCAAGAGGAAGACTGTGCCCTGGTATGAGATTTATTTTTCCGTTGATGTATTTACCAAAACGAGGACCTAATAACAAAACACCAGCAAGCGCTGCCCAACCACCAACCGAATGGACTACTGTTGACCCCGCAAAATCAAGCATGCCTTTTGTTCCAAGCCATCCGCTACCCCATATCCAGTGCCCTACTACAGGATATATAAACATTGTCATTAAAAAAGAAAAAATTATGAATGATACATATTTTATTCTTTCTGCAACAGCTCCGGAAACAATAGTCGCTGCTGTGCCACAAAATACAAGTTGAAAGAAAAATTTTGCCCAGAGAGGAACTCCAGCCCAGGAAATAGCAGAATATACCCCACTATAAGCATCACCTGTCGCAGGTGAATTGTCCGGGCCTGTTAAGAAAAGTAAACCTTTTAATCCTAAAAATGGAGAGCCATTGCCGAACATCAATCCCCAACCTAAAAATAGAAATCCTAATGAAGAAACAGCAAAAACAATAAAATTTTTAGATAGAATATTAACAGTGTTTTTTACCCGTGTAAATCCCGATTCAACCATAGCAAAACCAAGGTTCATAAAAAATACCAATTTTGCAGTTATAAGAACCCATATAGTGTCTATTACTATTTTCATATCCATAATTGATGCTCCTTTCTAAAATAAAAAAAGATGTCTTTGACTTCTTTATACCAAAGACATCTTTGTCTGTATTTTTATATAAAAAAAGCGTTCTTTTAAGAACGCCTGTGTTCAATTGCTTACTTCAGTGTCTAGGACCCCAACCCTGGGGTCTTTCATTATATACAAGTAAAAAAATGTCATTTCTGGTAACCATTGTTTATAAATTCACATTTTTTTCTGATTTTATTTTTTGTTTTTATTATACTCACATGAGAAACTCCAAGTAATTTTCCAATTTCCCGTGTTGTCAATTCACTTAAACACGAGTATAAAATTTCTCTTTCCTTATCATTTAGTTGGGTGATGATTTTTTCAATTATAATTTTTTCTTGCACGAAATCTTCAAGACAAAAATTATCTACCGGTTCTTTAACCTCAGTTTTATCATTTTCTCCATCAGAGATTTCAATAGAGTTATCCAGATGATATTTTTGAATTCTGTCACTTTTTTTGCGTATATAGTTTTTCAGATGAAAATAACAACCCTGCAATATATAACTTTCTGTTTTGTTTTTAAGTTTCCCTGTTGTGAAGATTGACCATAAATATATAGTTGCTTCTTGAAAAAGGTCATTTTCATCAAAGAATGTAAAATGACCATTTAGTTTTTGTGTTATTCTTTTTAATTTTGGTGTTATTTTTTCTAATAGTTCTTCAAATCTCATTTTTATTCACCTAAAAAATAAAAAAGCGTCATTTCAGCACTGATTTTACACAAACCTTTGTGTTGAAATGACGCCTTTGTGTTTTTACCTGAAATAAAAAATGCCTTCTAGCGGTCACTGCCAGAAGACATCGTTGTCAATTTTATTATAAGATATATTTATGGTTTTGTCAATAGTTTTTTGAAAAAATGTTATTGTAAAGATGAAATGTAACATGTAAATGAAAAGTTGTAGTTGCAAAGTTTATCTTTGTTTTAACAATTCAAAATGCAAAATGCAAAATTAAAAATTCTTTAACCACAAAGATTTTTGCCCCTGAGAACACTGATTTCCTACTCGGCTTTAGCCGAAGGTTAATAAGGACTTTAGTCCTTTTCACTTATCTGCTTAACCGCTGTCTGATTATCCACTAATTTAGCAGACATAAACTACCGCAGATATATTTTAAGTTTGGATAGAAATTTGACATAGAATAAATTATTTTGTCTCGTTCTCTACTTCGTAAGTGGAATAATAATAAGGTGTGTATGCTTCAAATTCTGCACCACAGGTATCAACCTGTTTGAAGGTTGGCATAACTTTTTTCTTTTTTCTTAATTTGTAGATATAAGTTTCATTTTTATTCAGTAAATTGCCAAGTTGTTTATCTGAAAAGCCATACTGTTTTGCTTTGAGTAACACTCCCCTTGGTATATCTTTTTTACCTCTGTATCTCTGTATCTCTTTCTCAAATTCAACTATTTCTTCTATGTTGTGTAAAAACCATTTATCTATTTTTGTCAATTGATGAATCTGTTCTATTGTAAAATCTCTTTCAAGTGCAAGTTTTATATAAAAAATTCTATCAGGGTTTGGTGTTTTTAGTTTTTCTTCTATTTTTTGTTTTGGGATGTTGTCATTGAATTTCTTTTCTAAGCCAGATACTCCAATTTCTAATGAACGTAGGCCCTTTTGTAGTGCTTCTTTAAATGTTCTTCCTATGGCCATAACTTCACCTACAGATTTCATTGATATACCCAGTGCTGGTTGTGTAGTAGGAAATTTTTCAAAAGTGAATCTTGGAATTTTTACTACGCAGTAGTCAATTGTTGGCTCAAAACAGGCAGGCGTTTTTTTAGTTATGTCATTTGGTATCTCATCTAATGTATAACCTATAGCAAGTTTTGCAGCAATTTTTGCTATTGGAAATCCGGTTGCTTTTGATGCAAGTGCGGATGACCTTGAAACTCTCGGGTTCATTTCTATAATTACAATTCTACCTGTTTCAGGATGGACAGCAAACTGAATATTTGAACCACCTGTTTCAACCCCTATTTCTCTTATAACTTTTATTGCCAAATTTCTCATATTCTGATATTCTTTGTCAGTTAATGTCTGTGCAGGTGCAACTGTTATACTGTCTCCAGTGTGGACTCCCATTGGGTCAATGTTTTCTATTGGGCATATTATAATGACATTATCTTTTAAGTCGCGCATAACTTCTAATTCATATTCTTTCCAGCCAATAACAGATTCTTCTATAAGTATTTTATGTATCATACTTGCTTCAAGCGCTTTACTAGCAAGCTCTTTGAACTCTTCCATATTATATGCAGTCCCTCCGCCTGTTCCACCAAGAGTAAAACTCGGCCTTATTATTACAGGAAAACCAAGTTTTTTTGCTATTTCAACTGCTTTATCTGTACTACATGCGTAATCACTTTTTGGTAGATCAAGTCCAATTTTTTGCATTGCCTCTTTAAATAGTTCTCTATCTTCTGCTTTCTTTATAGCACTAACCTTTGCCCCGATCATTTCTACATTGTATTTTTTAAGAACACCTCTTTCTGCAAGTTCAACAGATACATTTAATGCTGTCTGACCGCCAAGAGTTGGCAACAGTGCATCTGGTCTTTCTTTTTCAATTATTTTTTCAACTACATCCGCTGTAATTGGCTCAATATAGGTTTTGTCTGCTAATTCAGGGTCTGTCATAATTGTTGCAGGATTGCTGTTTATTAAAATTATTTCGTATCCTTCTGATTTTAGAGCTTTGCATGCCTGTGAACCAGAATAATCAAACTCACATGCCTGACCTATAACTATTGGACCTGAACCAATAATCAGGATTTTCTTTATATCAGTTCTTTTTGGCATATTTTCTTCTCTTTATTAGTTCAACAAAATTCTCAAATAAATATTTTGCATCTTCAGGGCCGGGCGAACATTCAGGATGAAATTGAACTGAAAAAATTGGCAATTTTTTGTGTCTTATTCCTTCAAGTGTATGGTCATTGAGATTTATATGTGTAATTTCAAATATATCCTTGTTCAAAGAATCAATATCTACACAAAAACCATGGTTTTGAACTGTTATATGAATTTTACCTGTCTTTAGGTCTTTAACAGGATGATTTCCACCGTGATGTCCAAATTTTAATTTATATGTTTTTCCGCCAAAAGCAAGTCCTAAGATTTGTTGACCAAGACATATACCAAAAATTGGCAGTTTATCCAATAATTTTTTTACTGTTTCAACAACATAAACAACACCTTCAGGGTCGCCAGGACCATTTGAAAGCATTATTCCATCTGGTTTTAATAACAATATCTCATGGGCTGATGTTTTCGCTGGAACAACCTTCACATGGCAGTTATTTTTAGCAAGTTCTCTAAGTATATTGTATTTTACACCGCAGTCAATAACCACAACTTTGTATTTACCAGTTTTATTCCAGTCCCATATTTTTTTAGAAGTAACTTCTTTTACAATATCCCTGCCAATTAGACCCGGGGAGTCCTTAGCTTTCTTAACTAATCTTTTTATATCCATATCTTCGGTTGATATCACCGCTTTCATTGCACCTTGAGTTCTTATATGTTTTGTAAGTGCTCTTGTATCTATTGCTTCAAGGCCAATTATGTTATGCTCTTTTAAGAATTTTTCAAGTGATTTTTTTGCGCGCCAGTTACTTGTAATTTTACTAGATTCTTTTACAATAAATCCTTCTACATGGGGTTTATACGACTCAAAATCTTCTTCATTTACTCCATAGTTTCCAATTAGAGGATATGTCATTGTAACTATCTGGCCTTTATATGATGGGTCAGTAAGAATTTCTTGATAGCCTGTCATACTGGTATTAAAAACAACTTCGCCTGTTTTTTCTCCATCTGCACCAAAAGAAATACCTTCAAAAAATGTTCCGTCTTCAAGTGCAATTATTCCTTTTTTTTGTTTCATATCTTTTGAATTCCTTAATTTTAATTTTAAAATTGTTATAGCAAAGACAAGCTTTGCAACTACATATTGAGTCCCATTTTTTAATGGGATAGCATAATTTATTGTTGTATGTCAAATTGTATGTCTATAAGGGTAATTTTGTTTTTTTTGCTGATTTTATAAAATCTACAAAAAGAGGATGAGGCCTATTTGGTCTTGATAAAAACTCAGGATGAAATTGAACTGCTACAAACCAGGGATGAGATTTAAGTTCTATTATTTCCGCAAGATTCTTTTCAGGATTGACTCCGGATATAATCATTCCATTTTTCTCTAATATCTTTCTAAACTTATTGTTCAGTTCATATCTGTGGCGATGTCTTTCATAGATTAGTTCCTTTTTGTAACTCTTATATGCGAGGGAATCTTTTTTTATTTTACATAAATATCTTCCAAGTCGCATTGTTCCACCTTTCTTTGTAATCTTTTTCTGTTCAGAAAGCATATCTATTACAGGATAGGATGTTTTTGGATTAAATTCTGTGCTGTTTGCATTTTTTAACCCGCAGACATTTCTTGCAAATTCAATTACCGCTGTTTGCATTCCAAGACAAATTCCTAAAAATGGAATTTTGTTTTCTCTTGCAAACTTTGCTACATTTATTTTGCCTTCAACTCCTCTGTCACCAAAACCACCAGGCACAAGTATACCGTTTGCATTTTTTAATCTTTCATTGAGGTCTTCTCTTTCAACATCCACATATTCAATCTTTACTTTGACATTATTTGCTATTCCACCATGAATAAGCGCCTCCCAGATACTTTTATATGCATCTTTTAACTCTGTATATTTACCTGCAACAGCAATATGAACAGTATCTTTTAGATTTTCAATTTTTTTAACAATTTCTTCCCATGTTTTTAGATTACTTTTTCTATATTTAAGATTTAACATTTCACAGATTATCTTACCAAGGTTTTGTTTTTCCAGCATTATTGGAACTTCATAGATGCTCAAAGAAACATCCTTTTCTTCAATTACCGTTTCTGGTTTGACATTGCAGAAAAGTGCTATTTTTTTCTTAAGTTCTTCAGTGAGTGGTTTTTCAGTTCTACAAATTAATATCTGTGGTTGAATTCCTATTTCTCTTAGTTTTGCAACACTCTGTTGTGTTGGTTTTGTCTTAAGTTCTTCAGCAGCATGAATATAGGGAACAAGTGTCACATGGATATAACAGACATCGTTTTCTCTAAGGTCATGCTTAAATTGTCTTGCTGATTCAAGAAATGGAAGCCCTTCTATATCCCCAGTTGTTCCACCAATTTCAGTAATTACAACATCATATCCATCAGCCAGTTTCTTTATTCTTGATTTTATCTCATTTGTAACATGTGGAATAACCTGAACAGTTCCTCCAAGAAAATCGCCATTTCTTTCTTTTGATATTATTGATTCATAAATTTTTCCAGTAGTAAAATTACTGTCTTTAGTAAAGTTCATATCAAGAAATCTCTCATAATGGCCAAGGTCAAGGTCTGTTTCCGCACCATCATCAGTTACAAAAACTTCACCATGCTGAAATGGGCTCATTGTACCAGGGTCTATATTCAGATAAGGGTCAATTTTAAGCATGTTCACTTTTAGACCCGAATTTTTAAGAATACATCCAATTGATGCAGCAGTTATTCCTTTACCAAGAGATGAAACAACGCCACCAGTTATAAAAATGTATTTAGTCATAGATTTTTACAGGATAATTTCCATCAAAACAAGCGGTGCAAAAATTTTTACCTGAAACTGGCATAGAATTAAGTAATCCCTCAAGAGATAAATATTTCAAACTATCTACACCAATCAGATTTGCAATCTTTTCAATTGAATTTTTTGATGCAACTAATTCTTCTTTTGTTGGGAAATCTATACCATAATAGCATGGAAACTTAATCGGCGGACAACTCACTCGCATATGAATTTCTTTTGCACCTGTTTTTCTTAGTGTAGTAATCCTTAGTTTACTTGTTGTCCCGCGGACAATAGAATCCTCAATTACCACTATTTTTTTCCCTTTTAGTAATTCTTTAACAGGATTAAGTTTTAATTTTACTCCAAGTTCTCTTGAAGTTTGAAATGGCTGAATAAATGTCCTTCCAATATAGTGATTCCTTATTATCCCTAACTCAAGTGGAATTTTTGATTCTTCTGAAAAACCAATTGCTGCATAGTTACCTGAATCAGGAATTGCAAGAACTATGTCCGCACTAACAGGATGTTCTTTTGCAAGATTCCTTCCTAAATTTTTTCTTGTAAAATATACACTTCCTCCAAAAATGTTGCTATCAGGTCTTGCAAAATAAATATATTCAAAAATACAAAAAGAGTATTTTTGGTTATTGAATGGTTTTAGGGAATTTAACCCAGATTCATCAATAACTAAAATTTCACCTGGTTCTAACTCACGAATTGGTTCTGCCTGAATTATATCAAAAGCACTTGTCTCTGATGCAAAGACAATTGAGTTTTCCAATTTACCAAGCCAGAGTGGTCTAAAACCATTTGGGTCTCTAACCGCTATGATTTTATCTTTTGTAAGAAAAAGAAGCGAGTATGCTCCTTTGACCTGACTAAGTGCATCAATTATTTTTTCAATAAGAGAGTTTTTTTTTGACTTTGAAATCAGATGAATTATGATTTCACTGTCCATTGTTGTCTGAAATATAGAACCATCTGACTCAATTTTTTCTCTTAAAATTTTTGTATTGGTAAGATTACCGTTGTGTGCTATAGCAATCTGACCACTTAAAAAGTTTGCAACAAATGGTTGTGCATTTTCTATTACTGATGGGCCTGTTGTTGAATATCTGACATGTCCTATTGCGATGTGACCTGTAAGTGAGTCAATTATATTCTGGTTGAAGACATCGTTTACAAGCCCCATGCCTTTGTGGGTTTTAAGTTTTTTTCCATCAGAGACAACTATACCTGCGCTTTCCTGACCTCTGTGTTGAAGAGCGTAAAGTCCAAAAAAAGTTATATTTGCACTGTTGGGAGTTCCATAAACTCCAAATAAACCACACATTTGGTTATAACCCTGGACTGAATTGGTAGCCGCAGGTTTTAGCCTGCGTATAACTACAACATAAATATTACAAAGACATAACGTACCTTAAAAGGTGCATCTACCGGTCATTGCATTAAACCTCTAACATCTAAATTATGATTCTAAAATCTTTTCTGCTTCTTCAGCATAAGAATCCATTACATAAGGTATACCAGAAATTTCTGCGGATTCTTTAGTTAATGCCATAAGGTCGGAACGAGATATGTTAGATAGTTTGAAATTCCTTGACCCAGCCATAAGTTGTTGTAATCCAACTTTTATTTTTTGCGCGAATGTATACATTCCTATAGCACCAAGTGGTATATTTTTTATTTCTTCACCATATTTTCTCTTTAACTCTTCATAGCATACAAAAAGTTCATCCACTTTTGTTCCATATTTAGATATAGATTTAGGTAAGGAATTTTCTTTTATCCATTTATCAATATTTTTGCCTACCATACCTGGTATCATTAGAGCTCTACCCATACATACAGCTTTAACATAAGGTGCTCCCATAGCAATAGCTTTAAATACACCTGTTTCCTCAGAAAACCCACCTGCTATTGCTAAATCTGGCACGCGGTAGCCTCTTTTTGCTAGTTTTTCAGCAAACTTATATGCTAATGCTTCAAGATAAAATGTTGGTATACCCCATTCATTCATCATACCCCAGGGACTCATACCAGTTCCACCAGGTGCGCCATCTATTGTAATAAGGTCTATTTTTGCTTCAGAACCCCATTTTAATGCCATGGCAAGTTCAACTTGTGAATATGCTCCTGTTTTTAATGTTATTCTTTTAAATCCGAGTTTTCTTAATCTCTCTACTTCTTTCATAAAACTTTCTTTATCTACAAAACCTAATCTTGAATGTCTTTCAAATTCTTTTAATGCACCATTTTTGAAAGCCGCTTCTATTTCAGGTAAACCAGGGTCTGGAGTAACAATATATCCTCGTTTTTTTAGTTCTCTTGCATAGTTTATGTCTTTTACTCTAATTTCTCCACCAATACATTTTGCTCCCTGGCCCCATTTTAATTCTATAGTTTGTAACTTATGTTTATTAAGAACATACTCTGCTACACCTAATCTTGTATCTTCAACATTCATCTGGACAAGAATTTCTCCATAACCTTCGTGATATTTTTTGTATGTTTCAATTCTTCTATCCATTTCTGGCGATTTCTTAACTTTCTTATCAGCACTCAGTTCAAGGTTTGGGTCTATCCCACACACATTTTCACCACAAACAAGTGTTACACCAGAAATAGCGGCACCCACAGCAAAATGTTCCCAGTTATCTCTTGCTATAAAAGTTGAACCTAAAGCACCTGTGAATATTGGCACGCGCATTTTCACCTTGATATCCCAGCCATATTCTGTTTCAGTGTTTACATTTGGAAATATTGCTGTGTCAGAGGAAGGGTTTTCTAGCCCTTTAGCATCTTTAGCATAACCCTGGATGCTTAGATGTGAGTAATCTACAGGATAATTTTTATCAGCACCTGCGGTAATTTCACCAAATGGTCCTGGATATAAAACTTCTCTTCCACGAAATGATGCTAACCATACTTCACAACCACCTGCACAACCATCTAAACATGTTGTGCATAAACCTGACATAGGCACAACATTTCTTGACCTGTTAAAAGTTTTTGTTGCTTCATTAGAATTAGGTTTCCTTAAATTCATAAAAAACTCTCCTTTCTATTAAGTTTTTATTTTGGGGATATAATTACCCTGTGGGACTTTTCTTATTTTTTTAAGCTTCATTGCTTAGATAGGTCCTTACATCTTTGTAAGGATAATAGAGACAAGCCTTCTTCAGTTTGTCTTTTTTATTTTAGTTTATTATTTTTTATTTGTCAAGTTTCTAAACAATATCATGCCGGCATATGTCTAATTTGAATTTTTTATTTCCTCTGCAATTATTATTGCCTGTGCAACTTCTTTCATTGGTTTTCGTGTATCCATGCTCTTTTTCTGTATTCTTTTATATGCTTCATCTTCAGACAGGCTATATAATTTCATAAGAATTCCTTTTGCTTTTTCAACTAATTTTCTTGTTTCAAGTTCCTCCTGAAGAACTTTTGACATAACAAGAAGATTTGCATTTTCAATTACTATTGCTGCCTGATTGGCGACTGATGTTAAAGTAGAAATTTCTGATTCAGTAAATTTGTGATAAAAAGAAGTATAGCAGTTTAAAACACCTATAACTTTACCTTTTACCTGCAATGGCACACAGAGTAATGACTTAAGTCCCAGTTTTTTTGCCATATCTTTGTGTTTATATTCAGATTCTTTTAGGACATCATAAATCACACGAGGTCTATTTTCTTGAGCAACCTTTCCTGCAATTCCTTCTCCAACTTTTAATGGCTTTTTTAGATTATAAAGCTCGCTCATACTCTGTGTAGCATGTATTTTTAATTCTTGTGTTTTTTCATCAACCAGCATTATAGAACAAATTTTTGATTTCATTACCTGGGCGGTAACAGTGACAATAAGTTTTAATATATCTTCAAGATACAATTCAGAGTTTATTGCCTTACTTATTTCTGAAAGTGCTTTTATAAGGTTTTTTTCTTCTGTTTTTTTCTTAGCCATTGCAGATAAATTATATAAATTAAAAAACACAAAATCAACTTGATTATTGAAGTAACAAAATTCACAGAAAATTCATAAACTTTTTGTTAATATATAAGAGTCCATGATTTATTTTGAGGTATAGGGATTTATTTAATAAAGCATAACAAATGGCAAAAAATATAGTAAAAATTCTGTTTTGTTTTCTTGGTTTTCTATTTTTTATTGATATTTTATCATCTCAGGAAGAAAATCAAATTGTTGTGACTGATGTTAAAAAGACTTTTAATGGCAGAACCCAGAAGTTTGAAATAATCATAAATGATGTTATCAAGATAAAAGAAGTCGAAGTTATAAAAATTGCTAATAGGACAGTTGTTAAATATCCTGTTTATCTCTCTAGAACAGGACAGTCATATCCACAAGTGAGAATATTGACCAAACAGGTAAATGATGTAATACTTAAAGCAATAGAGACAGAGAAAATAACAGAAACCAAAAACATTCAAGAACCAAGATTTGAGATAACTAAGTTTTCTCCAAATAAAAAAGTAAGTTCCTCTAGGAAAATTTTTGCTACTGTGAGATTTAATAATGCAATTGAAATAGAATGCAGCATAATGGAAGGAATAAGTAAAAAAACAGGAAAATCTTACAAGTTTGTTTCATGGCCTTCAAGACTGGAGCCATCCTCAGGCAAATGGGTAAATCAGGTTATACTTAAAAAAAGCCTAAAACAAAAAGTTGATAATCTACTTCTGAAGAGATATGATATTTTTAAGAAAGAAAGTGGTGGAGCAATTTCAGAAAGTAAACGGTAATAAACGAATTTTCTCATCTACTTCTTTTAACTCAAATTGAACTATAATTTTTTCTATTTTTGATGAAATAGCAATCTCTGATAAAACAACAGAATAACTCATTCCAAGATGGGTGGCTATCTCCTATAACCTTCCTGTCAAGTCATGTAAAATGTAACCATAGTAGTAGTTATCCCCAGAGGGAGTCTTGGGGAAAACTAATAACTTGTTAACAAGTATCTGTTTTTTCTGCTGTTTAGATGATTTGTGATAGCGGTAGTAGATTTTTTTAAGATATTCCATTTTGAATT
>FWPU01006321.1_pt1 | contig 23948 bp, 22 predicted proteins | sample 2228361 | NCBI WGS metagenome assembly FWPU01 (sample SAMEA103939777, study PRJEB20133) | metagenome
AAGGAATATACGATTGATTCAGGGGAAAAGGGTAGTTGTTAGAAAGAAATAATTTAGCGGCGGCTCGCCCGCGAAGCGGGCAAGGGGAGCGGGCCCCGAAGGAAAGTGCTTCGCACTTCCTACGGGGCAAGCAAAAAGGAGAATTTTTGTTTACCCCGTAGCAAACCGAAGGTTTTGCTATGGGGCCCGCCTTGCCCGTTTTGGGTGGTGGGTGGGTCTACCGCGCCTGCGGCGCGGCAATTAGTCCGTTTGCCGTTCAAAGTAGGTTCGCGATTCGTTCAGTAATTACGACAAAGAGTTAGAGCTGCGCCCTAGAATCCGACTACGGTCGGATTAGTTCGGGGTTTTTCCCCCGACCAGTCATCGGTATCTCAACTTAACTTTCCTGCCCTTTTTCTTCCGGTGTTTTTTCTTGGCCAATTTTGATTTCTTGTTCATCCCCCAAATATTATATGTTAAAATAGCATTTATGCTCAATTTAGTTCCCACTAAAATGTTTTTTACCAAAGGGGTAGGCCGGCATAAAGAATACTTGCAGTCCTTTGAGATGGCTCTTCGCGATGCGGGTATTGCTGAATATAATATTGTTCATGTCAGTTCAATTTTTCCGCCGACTTGCAAAAGAATTAGCCGGGAAGAGGGTAAAAAACTTCTCTCGGCTGGTCAGATTGTCTACTGCGTGATGGCCAAAAATGCCACTAATGAACCAAACCGGTTAATAGCAGCCTCCATTGGTCTGGCCCAACCAGCTGATCCTCTAAGTTACGGTTATCTTTCAGAACATCATGCTTTTGGTGAGACAGCAGAAAAATGCGGCGAATATGCTGAAGATTTGGCAGCGACGATGCTTGCTACCACAAGCGGCGTGGAATTTGATCCTGAAGCGGCTTGGGATGAACGGGAGCAGGTTTACAAGGCCTCGGGCAAGATTTATCGTACCACCAACATTACCCAGTCGGCTGAAGGCGACAAAAACGGTCTCTGGACTACTGTTGTTGCCGCCGCTGTATTTTTGTTTGATAATCAAAGTAATTGAGAAAGCATTTAAACATTAAAATTTTCGGTCGGGTTCAAGGTATAGGTTTCCGTTACTCAGCAAGACGTCTTGCCTTAAAACTCAGCCTCACTGGTTTTGTCCGCAACGAGCCGGATGGTTCAGTTTATCTTGAAGTTGAAGGCGAAGAAGAGCTTTTGGAAAAATTTTTAGCGTGGTGCCGCCGGGGACCGCTTTTTGCTAAAGTTTCCAAGACCGAAGTTCAGGAAGGCGAGTTTAAAAATTTTACCGATTTTTCTATACTTTACTTTAACAAATGAACTTGTAGAAGGGTTTGCTCTACGGTAAAAACTCAGTGGAAATTCTACCTTGAGTTTAAATCAAGAATTTTAACCTCGTGGCAGAACACCCCCGGCGGTTTTAGCTTATGGTGGCGAGGGGGTTTTGATGAAGGTTGACTACAATATGGTGCGCCAAAAACAATATCAACAATCAAAAGAAGTTGCGCATCTTTTGGTATTCTCGTAAGATTTGAGAAAGAGTCTGGAGGATAGTGGCAATATGCCAGCCAGCAACACTCAAGTTGTGGGTGATTGCGATTTGTAACCAATCGCTTCGCTCTTGGACAAATTGAAAAATTCATCCTCTGCCTTATATACAAATTCGTCAAAGCCATCAAAGGGCCTATGGTTCAGTGGCAGAACACAGCATTCGCATTGCTGAGACGGCGGTTCGATTCCGCCTAGGTCCACCAAAATCTGACATTTTGATTGATTGAAAATTTTGAACATTAACCGATTTTTTCTTTGGCGGCTGAAAGCGTCCTCAAAATTGACTTCTCCAGAAACAGAACGGCTGGTTCTGGTGTATTTAGACAATTCCACCTTTATTTTTTGCTAAAAAATAACTGACCACCGGCGTGCCGCAGAAAGCAGCACTGCTTCGCAAAAAAATCACCTTTCATGTTATTATTAAACGAAAGATGGCTACAGGAATAGTGGAACTTGCGATTGTGGTGCTGGCAGCTTCCCTGCTTGGCATTCTTGCCATGATACTACGCCAACCGATAATCCTCGCTTATCTTGCGGCCGGCGCTCTCATTGCTTATTTTGATTTTTTCAATTTAGCCAATAAGGAAACTTTTCAGATTTTCTCCGATTTGGGAATAATGTTTTTGCTTTTTCTTGTCGGTCTTGAGCTTAATTACACATCTTTAAGGATCTTCGGCAAAGCATCAGTTTTAGTGGGCTTAGGTCAAATTATTTTCACTTTTGCTTTGGGATTTTTGATCGCGCTGAAACTCGGTTTCTCGGCGCTTGCCGCCACTTATATTGCTCTTGCCCTTACTTTTTCAAGCACCATCATTGTTGTAAAACTTCTCTCTGATAAAAAAGAGCTTTCGAGTTTATACGGCCGCATTAGTGTTGGCTATCTTTTAGTTCAGGACTTTATCGCGATTTTGATTTTGATTCTTCTTGCCGGGGTAGAGGCTGGCCAGGGATTTGTTTTTGGCAGTTTATTTTTTGCTTTTATTAAGGGTCTGATTCTTTTTGTGCTGGTATTTTGGCTTTCAAAAAGATTTTTTCCTTGGCTTTTTGATAAAATCGTTCGTTCCCACGAACTTTTATTTCTTACCAGTTTAGCCTGGGTCTTTCTTTTTGCCGCGGCAATTTCTAAAATCGGCTTTTCAATAGAGATTGCCGGACTTCTTGCTGGTTTGGCTCTTGCTAACTCTTCGGAAAATTTCCAGATTGCGAGTCGGGTTCGTCCCCTCCGCGATTTCTTCATCCTGATCTTTTTTGTGATTTTAGGTTCCTCAATTGTTTTTACCAACTTCAGTGGTCTTACCCTTCCTATTATCGTCTTTTCTTTGTTTGTTTTAATCGGCAATCCTCTGGTTGTTCTGGTAATTATGGGACTTATGGGCTACCGAAAACGAACCAGTTTTTTGACAAGCGTTACCACCGCTCAAATTTCCGAATTCAGTCTAATTCTTGCTGCCCTTGGTTTTAAACTTGGACATGTTACCGAAGGAGTGGTCGCTTTGATTACTGCTGTTGGTATCATTACCATCACTCTTTCTACCTATCTTATAATTCACGCTCCAAAGATTTTTAAAGTTTTATCGGGCATACTTTCAGTTTTTGAACGGAGCAAAACAAAAGAAGAGATGGCAACTGCCGGAGGATTTAATAAACCGGTTGTTCTTATTGGCGTCGGCCGCACCGGCCGAAGTATTGCTCAAAATCTGCCTAAAGAAAAACTTTTGATTGTTGATTTTGACCCGGAAGCGGTAAAGGAAGTTTCTCGCCGCGGTTTTGACGCTTTCGTTGGCGATATCACCGACCGCGAAGTTATTGAAAGAGTAAATTTAAAAAAAGCAACCTTAGTTGTTTCAACCAGTCCTGATTTTGAAGATAATGCCGTCATTCTTGAAGAATTAAGAAGATTTACAAAAAAACCGAAAGTAGTGGTAAGAGCTGAAACCGAAAGGGAAGCTCAAGTCCTTTACGGCATGGGAGCCGACTATGTTCTCCTGCCGAATTTTACTGCCGGTCAGTATCTTGGCAAAACCATTGCTATTGATCCGGAGATGAAAATTTTAGACTCGCTTCGGGAGCAGGATAGGGCGTTGTTTCAGAAAATTAATCCTGTTTTTTGAGGTAGAAAGCGCCCACTGCACCGCCTAAAGTGTCAATCAATAAATCCGAAACAGTATCAAGGGGTGAGCCTTGAAAATGAGCTTTATAACCCCAGACAGCGGAGGTATAGCGGTCGAGTGAGAATTCAAAAAGTTCCCACAGGGCACCGGCAAAAAGCGCAAAAATTGCAAGGGAGACGATAAAATTTTTCTTATCCTTGAAGCGGTGAAAGAAAGGAACCAATGAAAATCCGGCGAAAACAATCCAGATACCGCCCGCAAAGTGAGTAATTATATCAAGAAAGAAGTATCGTTGGTACCACTCAAGAAAAGAACCCAGAGCGTGGCCTATAACCATGACCAAAGTTATAAATAATAATTCCAGCTCAAGTTTTTTAGGGCTGTGGAAAGATTTCATGTAAAGATATGATATAATAAAAAAACAGTTAAGGCTAAAAGGTCGATTACTAATTATTAAATTGATATGGTTATTCAAGATTGGGTATCGGTCATAGTGACTTCTCTCCAGAACCTTTGGGTCGGTGCGATAAACGTTTTGGGCGACATTGTTGGTGCGCTTATTGTTCTTATCATCGGTTTGATTGTTGCTTCCGGTTTGGGTGCGCTTGTGGAGAGAGTAGTTGGAGTGATCAAACTTGACAAGCTTCTTATTGGCTTGGGTGTGGAAGAATACTTTGAAAGAGCCGGTCTTTCCCTAAACAGCGGCAGATTCTTGGGTCGGTTGGTTTACTGGTTTTTGGTAGTGGTTTTCCTTTTGGCGGCTACTGATATCCTTGGGCTTTTCACCCTCTCTAACTTCTTAAAAGAGGTTGCGGCTTTTATCGGTCGGAATGTAATTGGCGCGGTCTTAATTATGCTTGCGGCAGTGGTGGTTGGTAATTTTCTTCGAAATTTGGTCAGGGCTTCTGTCAAAAGCGCCCGACTCCATGCCGCAAACTTTTTAGGTTCGCTTACGTGGTGGGCAGTGGTAATCTTCGGATTCTTTGCGGCTCTTGCCCAACTTGGGATTGCTGTTTCAATCCTCAATTCCATTGTTACCGGCTTTGTAGCAATGCTCGCTCTTGCCGGCGGGATTGGGTTTGGTTTAGGCGGTAAGGAATACGCAGCTCATCTTATCTCGAAGTTAAGAGAACACACCGAGCGATAGTTCAAATTGTTATTAAATTAAAAACACAGCCCCGACGTGGCCGGGGGTTGTGTTTTTGACGACGTTTTGGTATATTGGCTTACATGTCTTTTGTAATAATTGAGACCGGCGGCAAGCAATATAAAGTTTCTGCTGGAGACAAGTTAAAAATTGAAAAATTAAGAGTTGAAGAAGGCCAAACCGCAATTTTTGATAAAGTTCTCCTTAAAGCCGATGAAAAAAACGTGGAAATCGGCATCCCTTATGTAGAGGGCGCTAAAGTAGAAGCAAAAGTTTTGGGCTCTGGTAAAGACAAAAAGAAAATCGTCTTCCGCTACCACCCCAAAACCCGCTACCGTAAAAAGAAAAGTCACCGTCAGCCTTACACTGAGATAGAAGTAACAAAAATCTTTTAAAAATTAATAAAAAATATTATTGAGTCAAATTCTTCGCTCTAAAGCGCTTTTTAAAGTTTCTTCATCAGCAAATTCAATCTCGCCGCCGGTAGGTATTCCGCGGCCAAGCCGGGTTATTTTTTTGGCATAATTTTGGAGTTCTTTCCGAAGCAAATCTGCCACAAAATTTCCAAAAGCAGTCGGGTTTAATGCTAAAATTATCTCTTCTGCCTTACCGCCCAACTCCCTCTTCACCCTTTCTTTCAAATGTTCTAACCGGAGTCTATGAGCACTGCCTAAACCGCTTCGTTCCTCAAGTTCTCCTAAAATAAAATAATGGCCGTTAAAGTTCCCTGTTTTCTCAAGAGATAAAAGGTCAGTATCTTTTTCAACAACCGCAATAATATTTTTGTCGCGCCGGACACTACTGCAGATTGAGCAAAGGTGGCTGCCGCTTTTTATAAAAAAACAATTTGGACAGCGGCTGATTTTTTTGAGATTAGCTACGGCATCTTCAAGTTCTTTAAGACTGTTTTTATCCAAACTTGCAAGATAAAAAGAAAGCCTGGTAGCCATTCTGGGACCGATTGCGGGCAGTTTTGAAAAGGCCTCTATGAATTTTTTGATTGGCTCCGGTAGCATTGAAATTGGTGGTATTGAAACGAAAATAGAAAATAGTACGGAAGCGGGAGAAGGGCAATCTTTAAGGAATTATAAAAAACAGAAACACGCCCGATTTTAAGAACTTACTGCCAATTTCTATTTTCCACATAACTAATTTCTAATAATCATTCCTTATCCCTCAAGTATGTGGTGAGTATCAATATTCCGGAAGCTTACTTTTTCAGGATCAAATCTAAGCTTTACCGTTCCCAATGGTCCATTTCTGTGTTTGGCGATAATAATCTCAACTATATTTTGTTCTTCTTCTCTAACATCCTCTAAGGCGCGGTCTTTGCGGTAAATGAAAAGAACAACATCGCTGTCCTGCTCGAGCGAGCCTGACTCTCTTAAATCCGAGAGGCGAGGAATTTTCCCTTCACGTTGGTCAACTGCCCTTGAGAGTTGAGAGACGGCAATAATTGGGATATTGAGTTCTCTTGCTAAAGATTTCAACCCCCGAGAAATCTCTGTTACCTGCTGGACCATGCTTTCCGAGTTTGTTCTTGGCCGGATAAGCTGAAGATAATCAATAACAAGCAGGTCAAGGCCTTGTTCAACTTGAAGCCGTCTTGCCATTGAACGCATCTGTAAAATGTTCGGCGAGGGCGTGTCATCAATAAAAAGCCTCGTTTTGGAAATTTCATCAAGCGCTTGCTGGACTAAAGCAAAGTCCATATCCTCGCTTAAGCGTCCGGTTCTAAGTCGCCAGAGGGGAATCTGAGCTTGAGCAGCAATTATGCGGTCAATAACCTGGTCGCGGGACATCTCAAGAGAAAAGATACCGACTGAATTTCCCTCAAGAGCGGCTTGACGGCTAATATCAAGGACAAAAGCGGTCTTACCATAAGAGGGTCTTGCTCCTACAATAATGAGATCAGATTTTTGGAGGCCGGAGAGAAGCGAGTCCAAAGCGTGGAATTGGGTGGGGATACCCCGCAGAGCTTCACCTTCGCCCCGGTGAAGTTTTTCCAGTCGTTCATAAGCAGCCGGTAATTCATCTTTAATGTGCACGAATTTCTGAACTTTAGAACGGCTTGAGATGTTGAAAACCTTTTCTTCCACCTCATCAAGGAGGGATTCAAAATCATCATGTTCCAAGGCCCGTTCATTAATCTCCGAAGAAGCACGAATAAGATCGCGCCGCACCCGGTTTTCTCGAACAATGTTTGCGTAATGACTGATGTGAGCCGAGGTTGGTACCGCGCTTACCAATTCGGTTAAGTAATCAACACCGCCTACCTTAGTAAGATTTTTCTTTTCTTTAAGGCGGCTTGAAACGGTTAAAATGTCTATAGGTTCGTTGCGTTCAAAAAGTTCTAAGATGCACTCATAAATCTGCTGGTTGTGGGGGTGGTAGAAATCAGAGGGTTCAATAATATCAGCGACTTTTAAAATTGCGTTCTTATCAATTAAAAGGGCGCCCAAAACCGACCTTTCTGCCTCAAGATCCTGTGGGGGAAGCTTTACTTTTACTTTTGACATAGAAATAATAATTTCTAATTTCTAATCAAATTCCAATGAACGAATGTCCAATTCACGGCAATTAGTCATTTTTTAGGACTAACGGTCCTAAGGGGGTATCTTCTACCTTATATCCTAATGCCAGGATTTTTTTTCGCAAGGCGTCGGCCTGAACAAACTGTTTATTAACTCTCAACATCTCGCGCTGGCGGATGAGGGCGCGAATTTGTTTGGGAATAGTCGGCCGCGTTAAAGTAAGGCCGAGGGTTTTAAGCAAACTTTCGATCAAATATCTCACTTCTTTTGTTTCCTTCCGGCCAAGTCGCCATATTTTGTTTTGGAGCATCCTCATCAGTTCAAAAAAAGCGGCAAGCGCTTTCGGGGTATTCAAGTCGTCTGCCATGGCGCGGTGGAATTTTTTTTCGGTAGCAGCAAGCAGCTTTTTAATTGAGCTACCCTTAGTTATTTTTCCTCGTTTTTCCGTAAGTCTCAGTTTTTCCAAGAACTCCACCATTGATAAAATTTCTTTTTCAGCTTGGGCGACAAGTTTTTCCGTGTAGTTTATCGGCAGGCGGTAGTGGTGTTTTAAAACAAGCAAGCGAAGCAGAGCTGGCGAATGTTTTTTCAGAAAATCCCGAACCGTTACGAAGTTTTTCAAACTCTTCGCCATTTTCTTACCTTCGATATTCACGAGCCCCGTGTGCATCCAGATTTTTACAAAAGGTTTTTTTCCAGAAGCCGCTTCCTGTTGGGCAATTTCTGCTTCGTGGTGAGGGAATTTCAAATCTAAACCGCCGCCGTGGATTTCATACTGCGGTCCGAAAAATTTTTCCGAGATGGCCGTGTCTTCAATATGCCAACCAGGCCTACCCCACCCAAGTTCTGTTTGCCAAGCCGGTTCTCCCTTTATTATTTTCATTTTGTATTCAGCTTGGCTTATTCGGGTTGCTGGAACCGCCGCCGAAGGCGCCCTTTTCGCGTACTTCCAAAGGCAGAAATCAGCGCGGTTTTTTTTGTTAACTGATTCGTCAATGCGCGATAGAGCGTCTTCTGCCTGTTTTTGGGTGCGCCGACTTAACTTCCCGTAGTCATTGAAGCGAGAAACGTCATAGTACCAACCGTCACCGGGAATTTCATAGGCATACCCTTTCTTAATAAGGGTTTGCACCTGACGCACTATCTGCGGAATGAAGTTGGTTGCTGGCGCGTAAACGTCTACAGCAGTGACGCCGAGCGATTTCATATCTTCAAGGTAGCGCTTTGTGAAATAATGGGCGAGGTCAAGGGGGTCTTTTTTTTCTTCGCGAGCACGATTAATGATTTTGTCGTCGATATTGGTGATGTTTTGAACGTATTTTAGCTTTAACCCCCGCTTACGCAGGTATTTCGTAAAGATATCAAAGAAGATATAAGTCCGGGCATGGCCAATGTGAGCGAAGTCATAAACGGTGGGGCCGCAGACAAAAAGCCGCAGAAGCTGATTTTTCGGCTGGGGGAGATTTTCTTTTTTGCCAGATAAGGAGTTGTAGATTTTCATCAGCGGCTCCAGTTCAAAATAATATCATCAACTCTCGGCGTCAAACTTTGGGCAGTATCTGATTCAAGAATAACTCTGTAACGCAGGTAGCGTTTGTCTTTTATCCAGGCCCGGTCGCAGCTTTTAATTTCAATGGCGGTGTTAGGACCAGGACAGGTGGCGCCAAAGTACTGGTTAGTATCACCGCTGCCATCGCAAGCAATATCTGGTCCCCAAAAATTCCAGGGGCCGGTTGGACTATTTGAAACCGCAATTTGAAATTTAGTACAAGTGCCAGCGGGCTGTGAGCCTTGCCAGATAATGCTGTTTAAAGTTACGCCGCCCGCTGCTCCACTGTCAAAAATTGATGATTCTAAAATGCCAGTCAAGCGGCCGGGCCGCCAACTGGTTTCCACTTTGTAATTAGAGTTGCCGCAGCCATTATTGTTGGCGCAGTTAAAACTTATCCAACCCTCAATGTCATTCCACGCATAACCGCTGAAAATTCCGTTGGCGTCTATTGTCACCCGGTAATTTGAGTTTGAGCAGGTGCTTGAAGCGTCTTCCACTCCCGCCCCGTCGCAGTCGCCGTCGCCGCACCAAAAGCTAATCCAACCGATAGTGTCATTCCAGGCACAGCCCGAAAGCTGGCCGCTGCCGTTGGGATTAGTTACTTTATAGTTACTTGAATTACAGATGTCGCCGACAGGACTTGTTGCGCAGTCAAGAGAAATTTCCTCAATTGAGGAACTGGCATAACCGATAAGAGTTGAGGTGCCGACTTTGACATTGTGATAGTAGTGAAAATCCCACCAGCCGCTTATATCAGACCAAGCGTGACGATTAGTTGAATCAATATTAGTGCCGGCATTGGCATCAGCTAATACCCTTTGAATTTCCTCAAAGATAAGAAAAGCACTTATCGCAAGGCCAGCGGCAAAAAGAAAAACAAAAAGCAGTTTCTTTAACATCACTTAAATTATATCAAACCCCATTTCAAAATTTAGAAATATCAATATGCCGACTAAGGAAGCTGAACCTCGCAAATATTGTTATAATTTTTTTATGAAATACATTCTGGTCGGGGTCGGCGCTCTTTTACTCGGAATTTTTGTAGCTGGTAATGCTGATGTTTTTAGGGAAACATTTTTTCCTCAACAAACGCTCGTAGCTCAGATTTCTTTAACTGATAAAAAAGAAAGTCAAGAAAATTTACCGATTCCAAAAAACTTTTCCAATATTAAATTTTGTTCTTTTAATAGACCCCTAAGTTCTATTGGACCTATTAGACTTATCATTATCAACGAAATTGCTTGGATGGGAGATGGAGAAAGTTTCGATAACGAATGGATTGAAATTAAAAATATCAATCCTCCTACTTCTCTAAGTCCAAGAGATTCTATAAACATCGGCGGTTGGCAGATTTTGGACAAAGACGAACAAATAAAAATTACTTTCCCTGATGATAAGGAAATTCAAAGTGGCGAGTTGCTGGTTCTTCGCCGCGGCAGAGATTACACTGGTAATTTAAAAAACAGCGAAGAAGGTTTAAGATTGTTTGACGAGAAATGTAATTTAATTGACGAAGTATTTGCTAACCCCTATTGGCCGGCCGGCGACAATAAAAATAAATTTACTATGGAACGTGCCCAAGATTTAAGTTGGTATACTTCAAGTGTTGTTGGCGGTACGCCGGGAAAAGAAAATTCTCCCAAACCAAGTCAGACCTCGACCATCGTTCAAACTGCTTTAACTGTCGCTTCCACCAAAAAACCGCCAATACTTATAAGCGAAATAATGGCCGGCATTGAAGGAAACGCTAAATATGAATTTATTGAACTTTATAACCCTGGTCCAAAGCCGGTTGATTTAACTGGTTTTACTTTAAAAAAGAAAACTTCAACTGGTAACGAATCAGTCCTTGTCGTCGCAAAACATTTTGAGGGGAAAATAATGCCGCCAGGAGGTTATTTTCTGCTGGTAAATAGTGAAGGCTGGCTTGGCAGCCCCCAACCTGATGTTTTATGGCCATCTTCCAATACCCTTGCCTATACTAATAATGGAATTTCGCTCTATGATGGGACCGGTGAGCTTATAGATTTGGTAAATTGGGAGGAAATTCCTAAAGGTTCAAGCCTGGAGCGGGTTTCTTGGGACGGAAATTTATTTAAAATCCAACCCTTTCCTTCACCAAGCGGTTTAAAGTAGACCCCACATAAAAAAAATTTGCCAACTTTGGCAAGTTATGTCTTTTTAGAGTAGTTATCCCCACTTTCAATTTGTTTCTTCTTACTCCATAATGATAGAAAGGTCGCGGCTTAAAATTTTTTTGTCTATGGCAAGTACGAAAACAAAAACATTTGGAACTTTTCAAAAAACTGGCTCTGGGATTGGTTTTAAGCTCAAAAGAGTTTTTACAAAAAAAGGAGTTCATCCTTATGATGAGATAAATTGGGTTCGCCGTAATGCTCAAGTCGGAAAATTTTTTCAAAATGATGTTGAGTTTCCCGATTTTTGGTCAGAAAATGCCGTCAATATCACCGCTTCTAAATATTTCCGCGGCAAGTTAAACACTTCTGAACGCGAAACATCCTTGAAGCAGATGATAAACCGCGTGGTGAAGACCATTCGCAATTGGGGAGAACAATTTGGTTATTTTTCGAACAATACGCAGGCTCAAATTTTTGAAGACGAACTTACTCATCTTCTTGTTTATCAAAAAGCTTCTTTCAATTCGCCGGTTTGGTTTAATGTTGGCGTCAAAGAAAAACCTCAGTGTTCGGCTTGTTTCATCCTTTCTGTTGAAGATAATATGGAATCAATTCTTGATTGGATAAAAACCGAAGGAATGATTTTCAAGGGCGGCTCTGGCAGCGGTATTAATGTTTCTTCGCTCCGTTCAAAACTTGAAGGTTTATCCGGCGGCGGCTACTCTTCCGGACCGGTTTCGTTTATGCGCGGAGCCGATGCTGTTGCCGGAATGATTAAGTCAGGCGGCACCAGTCGCCGCGCGGCAAAGATGGTGGTGATGGACATTGATCATCCTGACATTTTGGAATTTATAAGATGCAAAGCTGAAGAAGAGAAAAAAATCAAAGCGCTGATGGAAGCCGGCTATGACATGACAGATCTAAACAACGAAGCTTGGTATTCCATTCAGTTTCAGAATGCGAATAATTCTGTTCGCATTCCTGATGAATTCATGAAAGCGGTGGAGACGGACGGTGAGTGGCAGACTAAGTTCCGGGTAAACGGGGAAGTTGCCGCAACTTATAAAGCCAGGGAACTTCTTGCGGAGATTGCTCAAGCGGCTTGGGAATGCGGCGATCCTGGTGTCCAGTTTGATACGACCATAAATAAATGGCACACTTGTCCGAACTCCGGCCGGATTAACGCCTCTAACCCCTGTTCAGAATATGTTCACTTAGATAATTCGGCTTGCAATTTAGCTTCCTTAAATCTCCTCAAATTCCTTCGTGATGACGGCACTTTTATGATTTCTGAATTCAAGCAAGCAGTTCGGATTTTCATTCTCGCCCAGGATATTATTGTTGACGGGGCCGGTTATCCCACTCAAAAAATAGCTAAAAATGCCCATGACTTCCGCGAGCTTGGCTTGGGTTTTGCAAATTTAGGTGTTCTCCTTATGACTAAAGGCCTGGCTTATGACTCAGACAGCGGGAGGGCCTGGGCCAGTGCTATAAGCTCGCTTATGACTGGCGAGGCTTATCGCTTTTCAGCTCTAATTGCTTCAAAAATGGGGCCATTTGCCGGCTATAAAATCAATGAAGAGCCGATGCTGAAGGTGATCTCAATGCATAGAGAAGCGAGTCGAGCGATAGATGCCTTTTATCTAGATGATAAGGAGCTTTTGAAAGAAGCGCAGACAGGCTGGGATAAAGCACTGCGGTTAGGGAAAAAATACGGTTTCCGCAACTCCCAAGTCACCGTGATAGCGCCCACCGGCACGATTGCTTTTATGATGGACTGCGCTACAACCGGCATTGAACCCGATTTTTCCTTGGTTAAAATGAAACAGCTTATTGGCGGCGGCTGGATGAAGATTGTAAATCAAGCCCTCCCCAAAGCGCTTTTTAACCTGGGTTATAAAGCAGACGAGGTAAAGGAGATTTTAACTTGGGTGAGCGAGCACGGCACAGTAGAAGGAGCCCCCGGTTTGAAAGAGGAGCATCTTGCGGTTTTTGACACGGCAGTAACACCAAAAGAAGGGAAACGTTCAATTTCTTGGCAAGGTCATGTGAAAATGGTAGCCGCTGTCCAGCCCTTTGTTTCAGGAGCAATTTCCAAAACTTTTAACATGCCCCATGAGACAACCAAAGAAGAAATTCAAGATGCCTACCTAATGGCTTGGAAACTTGGCATCAAGGCTTTCGCGGTTTATCGCGACGGTTCTAAAGCTGCCCAGCCGCTCCATACCGAAAGCAGCCTAAAAATAAAACAGCCAAAAGAAGCGCCGGTTGTAAAAGGAGAACGTCAAAAACTTCCAGCAACAAGACCTTCAGTTACCCACCGATTTGTAATCGCCGGTCATAAAGGGTATTTGACTTACAGTGCTTATCCTGACGGCCGGTTGGCAGAGATCTTTATCCGGATGGCGAAGCAGGGGAGTACTTTAGCCGGACTCTTGGATGCTTTTGCTCTTTCTGTTTCCATTGCCTTGCAGTACGGCGTGCCCCTTAAAATTTTCATTGATAAGTTCATCCGGTCGCGGTTTGAGCCGGCTGGCTACACCGACAATCCTGACATCCTCGTGGCGACAAGCATTATTGATTACATCTGCCGCTATCTTGCTTTAAAGTTTCTGCCTAAAGAAGATTTAATAGAGCTCGGATTAGTTCACGTTGATTTAAATGGTGCCGGGGGCGAGAGGGGTAAAAAATATTTGGATGAAGGTGTAAAAGAAAATTACGTTGATGCTAATTTCAAGCTCGTAAACGGCTACGTTTACGCTTCAACCGTCTGTCGCAAATGCGGCGGCATGATGGTCCAAAGCGGCAGCTGCTACACTTGTCTTGAATGCGGCGATACCTCTGGTGGTTGTTAAAACCACTCCACCTTTCTTGGAGTCATTACGCTTTGCCTCGTTTTATCCGCCTCAAAAATAATATCTCTAAAAATTCACCACAGCCGAAAAATGCCGTCTAACCGGCGGCGATGGGAAAATCTAACTTAATCGGCTGGATTTTTAGAGTATTTTGGTTATAATCCAAAAAGCTTTGTTATTCCGCGGTAGCTCAATGGTAGAGCGGCTCCCTGTTAAGGAGATGGTTGCAGGTTCGAGTCCTGCCCGCGGAGCCAACAAATTAGATACGAACTCTGAATTTTGAGACGAGAATGTTTGCTCACCCAGCCCCGCCAAGGGCGGGGCTGGGCTTTTTGAATCGCCAAAATCCGCAGGATTTTGGCGGGAAATGAAGCGGATTTTGATATTTTCGGGCGAGTAAAAAATTTTTTCCAAAAATTTTTTAGCTATTAAATTTTGTTCAATTCGCTTCGCTTTTTTCAATTCGGTAAGGAAAAATTTTAGAGTGTTTGAAATGCTTTCAGCGGGAAATTTAGAGCATCCCCTTATGCTTGATTTTCCCGATATAACCAACATTTCTCAAAATATGGGCGATGTTTGTCTTTGAGAAATTTTTGCTCGACTTATTTTTAAATTCCTTTTAATTAAATTAAATTTTCTTGATCAATTTGCCCCCCTCCCATTTTGTCATATAAGTTATCGCCTTGATAGTGTGTATTGACCACTTCTTTGAAGAAGTAGGGGGGTGGTCCACTAAGGAACAAAGTTCTACTCCGAGGCAAGTCCAGATTATCTTATAAAGCGGGGCGAGGAGGAGAGAGATTTACCTCTCTCGCAGCATCTCCTTTCAAAAATTTCTGAAAAAGATTTGAGAGTAGAAAATTTTGCCGCGCGTGAACACTTTCATATTCAAAAATGAGTTTGTATCGTCAAACTTGACTCCATCTATTGAACGAAATCCGAACTTCCCCCCGTGAAAATTTAGAAGCTGAATTTTAGCGCCGCGCTCTGCGCGGCACTCCCACCCACCACCCAACGCTCGGGCGCGACGGGATTCCGGTGGGGATGACACTCTCGTCCCTTCCTCACGCCGCGCCCTCGCGCGAAACGGAGATTTTTGCGGACGGGAAAGTTACCATTATATTATAATACACTATTGTCTAAAAATATACTATACCCTATAATGCGCGTATAGCCACTATGAAAAACATGCCCGAAAAACTCGGCCGAAATCTCAAAAGGATTCGGACGGAGAAAAATATGTCGCAAGGCGATATTGCCCGGCTGCTCGGCGTTGATCGCGGTTATATCAGCAACATTGAAAATGGCAAGCGTAACCCCACCCTTGCGACCATAGCCAAAATAGCCCAAGCCCTGAAAGTTTCGGTTGATGAGCTTTTGAGATAAATTTATGGCAAAGAATCAAAATACAAATTCACTTTTACAAAACGGAAACGGCAGTATCAGGGCGCTGGAAACATGGTTAAAAAGCGCGGCAGACTTGTTGCGGGGCAGAGCGGAGGGGCTGCAGTACATTATTACTTTGCTTTTCTATAAGCGGCTCTGCGATGTATTTGATGATGAATTGGCCAAGGTTAAGCAGAACTTAAACCAACTCGACGACAAAGAATTTCGCAAAGTCGTAAAAGAGGCAAAACTTACTCGCTTTTTTATTCCCAAAGAAGCGCATTTTCAGGAAGTGAGAAAAACAACAGTTAATCTTGGCGAGCGACTCAGCCGCGCGCTTTGGACTATCGCTCAGGAAAATCCGGTTCTGCAGGGCGTAATTGATGTAGTTGATTTTAATGAGACACGGACAAGCCACGGTCAGCGTGTCCGTATTGTTTCTGACGATACCCTTTCAAAACTGCTTGAAGTTTTTAATCGCCATACCATTGGACTTGATGAAACCGAGCCAGATGTTATCGGCCGCGCCTATGAGTATCTTTTGCGGCTTTATGCAGCTGGCAAAGGTAAAACCGCTGGCGAATTTTATACTCCCCGCGAGATTGCTTTTTTAATGACTCATTGTCTTGATCCGCAAGAAGGCGAGGAAATTTACGACCCGGCTTGCGGCTCGGGCGGCCTTCTCATTAAGAATCACCTTGTGCTTAAAGAAAAAACGGCCGGGAAAATCCGTCGGCCGCTTAAACTCTACGGCCAAGAAATGGATCATTTAACCTACGCGCTTGCCAAGATAAATATGTTCATTCACAATATTGAGCAAACCGATATTCGTCTTGGAGACACGCTCTTGAATCCGGCGTTTCTTGAAAACAATCGGCTGAAAACCTTTGACGCAGTGGTTGCCAATCCGATGTGGAATCAAAAAGGATATGATGAGCTTTTTTATGATTCAGATCAATACGAACGCTTCTCTTTTGGCTATCCGCCGGCTCGCACCGCTGACTGGGGTTGGGTTCAACATATGTTTGCTTCTCTTAAACCTACCGGCCGGCTTGCGGTGGTGCTTGATACCGGCGCGGTTTCGCGCGGCTCCGGCAAAAGAAAAGACCGCGAAAAAGCGATTCGCCAAAAGTTCATTGAGCAAGATTTAATTGACTCTGTTTTGCTCTTACCGGAAAACCTTTTCTATAACACTTCGGCGCCGGGCATTATTCTTTTCATCCGCAAACAAAAACCGGAAGCGCGCAAGGGCAAAATTATTTTAATCAATGCCTCGCGCGAGTTTGAAAAAGGCAAGCCCAAAAACTTCCTCACGCAAGAACACATTCAGAAAATCTCAAAAGCCTACCGCGATTTTGAAGAAGTGGAGGGTCTTTCCAAAATTATCACCCTTGAAGAAGCCAAAGAAGCCGACTACAACCTCTCACCTTCGCGTTTTGTGGTGGTTATGGAAGAAGAAAAACACCGGCCGATTGGGGAAATCCGTGCCGATATTGATGCAATCGAAAAAGAATGCGCAGATGTTACGCATAAATTAGAAAAAATTTTTAGAAAACTTTTATGAGTACAGCAACCGCAAAACCAAACCTCCCGGCTGATTGGCAAGTGGTGAAGTTGGGAGAGGTTCTCGATATTGATTGGGGCAATACCGATCTGACTAAGAAAATTTACCAGCCAAAGGGATATCCTGTATTCAGTGCCATGGGACAGGACGGATTTACTGATTTTTATGAACATGAAGGAAACGCGATTATAATTTCTGCGATAGGAGCAAGGGCGGGAAAAGTTTTTTTGCTTCCGGAAAGTGGACTGCAATAAAGAATACCATCGTCGTAAAAAGTAGAAAGGATGGCGACGCTAATATACGATTTGTTTTTTACTACGTAAACGATGAGTATTATTGGAAGCGTTCTGGTTCGGGACAGCCCTTTATTACATTAGGGTCTGCAAGGCAACAGGAAATACCCCTTCCCCCCCTCCCCGAGCAACAAAAAATCGTCTATGTTTTGGATACGATTCAGGGGGCGATTGGGGTGCAGGAGAAGTTGATTGAAAAAACCAAAGAACTCAAGCGCGCGATGATGGCGAAACTTTTTCGAGAAGGAACGCGGGGCGAAAAACTCAAAAAAACCGAAATCGGCGAGATCCCGGAGAGCTGGGAGGTAATAGAACTAGGCGATAAAAAGGTTAGCCAAATAATTATGGGTCAGTCACCCTCATCCAGTTCATACAATGAGGAAGAAAACGGCTTGCCGTTTCTGCAAGGCAAGGCAGAATTTGGAGATGTGTATCCCATCGCAACAAAATGGAGTAGCGAACCCATTAAGATTGCACAGAAAGGAGATATTTTAATCTCTGTGCGTGCCCCTGTTGGTGATGTAAATTTGGCCGATCGCAGTTATTGCATTGGGCGAGGCCTAGCATTTATCCGTGTTTCTGACTACGTTGAAAGTAGGTATTTATTCTATTTACTGACTCACAAAAAATCAATTTTCGAAAACTTTGGTGCAGGTTCAACCTTTAAAGCAATTGGTAGTGATATCCTGAAAAACTTTTCAATTCCTTTACCGCCATTGCAGGAACAGCGCGAAATTGCCGAGATTCTTCAAACAATTGACCAGAAAATTGAAATTGAGCAAAAGAAAAAGACGCTTTATGAGGAGCTTTTTCGGGCGATGCTGGATAAATTGATGACCGCGGAAATAAGGGTAAATAATGTTTCATTTGATTGATTATGGCTTACATATTTTTAGATGAGTCAGGAGATTTGGGCTTTGATTTTACCAAGAAGAAAACCTCCAAGATTTTTGTTATTACTTGCTTATTTACCGAAAATAAACGCCCGATTGAGAAAATTATAAAGAAAACACATTCAGAACTTGCGAAGAAATATAAAAGGAGATTTGGAATTTTGCATGCCGCCAAAGAAAAGCCAATTACCCGCCAAAGGTTATTGAAAAGATTAAGTGAAAAAGATTGCGCTGTCATGACCATTTATCTAAATAAAAAGCGGGTCTTCACCAGACTGCAGGATGAAAAAGCGGTGCTTTACAACTATGTGGCAAATATATTGTTAGACCGCATCTATACAAAGAAAATTATTCCGGTCGATAAAGCGATTGAGCTGATTGCCTCACGGAGAGAAACGAATAAGTTTCTGAATGAAAATTTCAAAAATTATCTGAATAGTCAAATCCAAAATAAACATAAAATTGAGGTGAGCGTCAAAATTAAATCACCAGCAGAAGAAAAATCGCTGCAAGCTGTTGATTTTGTCAGCTGGGCAATTTTTCGAAAAAATGAGTATGGAGATGACAGTTACTACAATTTAATTAAAAATAAAATTGTGGAAGAAAATCCTTTGTTCCCTTAAAAAGCAAAACCTCGTGCGCTATTTGTGAGCAACCATCCGGAAGCCCACGCACGAGGATTTACTTGCTTAAGTACAATATAACAAGGTTAAAAACCATGTCAAGGCCAATGTGTGAATAACTTTTATGGACAAACCGCGCGTAACATTTTCAGAACGAAAAACAGTCCAAAATCCGCTTTTGAAGTACGCGGTTGCGGCGGGCTGGAAGTATTTGAGTCCAGAGCAGGCGTTGGAACTGCGCGATAAAGGCGAGGGCGCGGAGACTGGCGTCTTTTTTAAGGAAATGCTTCTGGGGAAAATTTTACAGTTCAATCCGTGGCTTCAAGAGGGGCAAGACGAGGAGATTTTGCGTGACCTTGAGGAACGCATGCGTTTTAATATTGAGGGTAATCAAAAGACGCTAAAGTATCTACGCGGCGAGGTGCCGGCATTTGACCGCGTCGAAGGCCGCGAGCGCAATGTCCGGCTGATTGATTTTGAAAATCCGGAAAATAATGTTTTTCAGGTTACCGATGAGCTAACCTTTACCAACGGCAAAATTTGGAACCGGTTTGATATTGTCTTTTACATTAACGGCATACCCATTTTGGATTTGGAAACTAAAAATCCCGAACTTGAAGAAGGAATAGAGGAGGCCATAAGTCAGGTGCGGCGCTACTTGCAAGAAAGCCCGGAGTTTATGGTATACTTGCCGCTTTTTGCGGTTTCAAACCTCCACCACTTTAAGTATGGACCAACTTGGAATGTGGAGGAGCGGTATTTGTATAACTGGCGCGGCGGTAAAGATTTAGAAGAAGTTGCCAAATCTTTTTTTGATAAACGTCGGCTTCTTTCTTTTTTATCGGATTACATAATTTTTTGGGAAGAAAGCGGAGAAACAAAGAAAATCGTTCTTGGCTTCCATCAGATTCGTGCGGTTGAACGGCTGGTTGAACGCGTGGCTGAGGGCAAAAAGAAACACGGCCTTATCTGGCACACGCAGGGTTCTGGCAAGAGCTTGTCAATGATTGTGGCAGCGCATAAACTCCGCCATTTGCCGATCCTTCAAAATCCCACACTTTTGATGGTGGTTGACCGCACGGAGCTTGAGGAGCAGATGGATAGAAACCTGAGGAATTATGGATTTCCAAATGTGGAAGTGGCGCGGACGCGGGAGCATTTGCGGGAGCTTTTGGCGAGCGATTTTCGCGGCTTAATTGTAACGACAATTCAAAAGTTTGACCGGATGCCCGAGAAAGTAAATGAGCGCGGGAATATCATTGTTTTTGTTGACGAAGCGCACAGAACACAAGAAGGTTAGCTTGGCGTGTATATGCGCGCCAGCCTTCCTAATGCTTCGTACTTTGGATTTACTGGCACACCGGTTGATAAAACCAAAATTGGTCGAGGCACTTTTCTTACCTTTGGATTTGAGGACGCGCCACACGGATATTTGGACAAATACTCAATTACCGACTCGCTTCGCGACGGCATGACCGTGCCGATTCATTACACCCTTGCGCCAAACGAGTTTTTGGTAGCCAAGGAAATACTTGAGCGGGAATTCTTTAAGTTGATCGAAGAAGAAGCGGTAACGAGCGTGGACGATTTGGACAAGAAGGTTTTGGAGAGGGCTTTGGAGTTGCGCAATTTACTCAAGTCAAAAGATCGAATTGAGAAAGTGGCGGCGTTTGTGGCAAAACATTTCCGGGAAAATGTTGAGCCGCTTGGCTTTAAAGCGTTTTTGGTAGGGGTTGACCGAGAGGCATGCGCCCTGCTTAAGCGGGAACTAAATAAACATTTACCGCCGGAATATTCAAAAGTGGTGTTTACTCCGGGGCATAACGATGATGACTTTTTGCGTCAGTTTCATATAGATGAGCGGGAAGAGAGAGAAATCAAGAAAAACTTTTTGAAGGCAGAGGAGCAGCCAAAAATTATTATTGTAACGAGTAAATTATTGACCGGTTTTGATGCTCCCATACTTTATGCGATGTATCTTGATAAACCAATGAATGACCACGCGCTCTTGCAGGCAATCGCGCGGGTGAATAGACCCTTTGCCCAAAAAGTTGCAAACAATCCTAAAAGCGCAGGTCTTATTGTTGATTTTGTCGGCGTCTTTGAAAAACTCGAGCGGGCGCTGCGCTTTGATTCCGCAAATATTGAAGGCGCGGTGATTGATTTGGAGAAAGTTAAAAAGGATTTTGTGAAATTGTTGGAAGACGGCAAGAAGTATTTGGAGTTGGTCGGAAAGAAAATTGACGACAAAGCCGTTGAGCGAATTGTGGAGTATTTTTCAGAGCGTAAAAATCGCAAAGAGTTCCTGGCATTTTATAGAGAATTGGAACAGAAGTACGAAATAATTGCTCCTGATGTTTTTCTGCGGCCGTATCTTGAGCAATACTTTTTATTTTCCGGTATTTACAAAGTTTTGAGAGCGCATTTTGGGCCCAAAATTCCGCAAGAATTGCTAAGAAAAACAATCCGGCTCATTAGAGAAAGAGCAGGAGTAGCCGGCTTTGAAAAAACCCTTCCTCTTTATCCTATTGATGAGCGGGCTATCAAATTAATTCAAGAGGATAGCTCGCCGGAGCGCGTTAAGATAATTAAAGTCCACCGGTCCATCCTAATACTTATTGATGAAGAAGGACAAAAAGAGCCATTTCTTTTACTTTTCCGCGAGCGCTTGGAGAAAATCCTTGAAGAATTTGAGGAGCGTCAGATTACTACGAAAGAAGCATTGAAAAAATTTGAACAAATTATCGGAGACATTAACACTGCAAGAGAGGAGAAAGTGCGGTTTGGGTTAGACGGGGAGCAATTTGCTATGTACTGGATATTGGGTGACACAGGACAAGACCAAAATCAAAGAAAAGAGTCAGCCAGCGCATTAGCGCAGCTTTTCCATAATTACCAGGACTGGATCGATAATCCCGAAGTTGGCCGCGAATTGCGACAGAAAGTTTTCGCAAACTTATATTCTATGACCGACAATCCAGAAAAGTCATTGGAAAAAATGAGGCAAATATTTCAATTGAAATCAGAAATTGGAGCGCGGTAGCATAACCGAAATTCAGCTGTCGAATCTTTCCGCCAAAGCCCGCGAACTGCAAAACCTCCAATCCCAAACCGCCGCCGATTTTCCGCACTGCGCCAGTCGGTTTTATCAAAAAATATTTAGTGGCGCGCTATAGGAATCGTTTCCTCGGAGTTTACAAAATAATTCCGCCCGCCCAGCCTTCGCATAAAAAGCTACGGCGGGCAAGCAAAGAACTCTCACCATCGGAAGTTTTTTTGTTTCCAAGAGAAATGGTAAGTTGAAGAAGGGGATAGTCTTGACGATGTTTTCTGTCATTGCATAAAATATCATAAAATATACATAAAAGGTCGGCATCAAAACAAAACTTATCATTAAATCCATCATGGCTTTAATCCCCTGGAAACCCCTTTTTGATTTGGAGCGGTTTTTTGAGGACGATGATTGGTTTCTGCCAATTGTCCCTCGTTGGAGTGCAATGAGGCCAGCTATGGATGTTTATGAGACTGATAAAGATGTTGTTGCCGAGGTTAGCATACCTGATTTTGATCCAGAAAAAATAGATGTTTCGGTTAAAGACGGCGTTTTGACTGTAAGCGGCAAGTTGGACGAAAAAGAAGAGGAAAAGGATAAGGGCTACTGGCGAAAAGAAATTAGGAAAAGCTCGTTTGAGCGAATGGTAAGGTTGCCTGTTGCGGTGAAGGAAGACGCTGTGGATGCAACCTATGAAAGGGGTGTCCTCAAAATTGTAATGCCGAAAGCTGAAGCAAAACCTCCCTCCAAAATCAAAATTAAGGTTAAAGAAAATAAATAAAAATCCCTCGCTAAACTCCTTAACGGGGGATTTTTATTTTCCAGCAAAGTTTCTTAAATCTGGAATGTAAAATATATAGTCATGGAATAATGATTCTAACATTGTCCCTCATTCGGAGCCAGCGTTGCAAAAAAGATTAAGTTAGCTTAGTATCAAAAGCATGGAACGTAAAGAATTAATCAGGATAATTTATCTTTACCTTTTCTCGCTTTTAGGACTGATTTTGATTATTAGTGGGGCGGTGCGGCTGGTGGATTTAGGGCTTAAAACCTGGATTTTTAAAAAAGCTGACCAAGTGATTCTTTACCCTGAGTTAAGGGTCGCAAAACTTCCCTCTGGCAGTGAAACTAAAGCAGAAGAACTCACTTTAGAGGAACAAGAAAGATTCCGACAGGAACAGTTTGAGTATCAGCAAAAAGAACAAGCAGCCAGAAAAGAAAGAGCAGCCGCCAACTCCCTTGCCATGATAATTGTAGGTGTGCCACTCTTTGCTTATCACTGGAGACTAATTCAGAAAGGAAAATTAGAAAGTAAAAATTAGTAATTGGAAATTAGCCTTACCCCCCATAGCTCAATTGGTAGAGCAACTGCCTTTTAAGCAGGAGGTTCCAGGTTCGAGACCTGGTGGGGGGACAGAAAAAACAGCAAAAATTCTACAGAAGCAGAAAAAACAAAATCACGTCTTTTAATTGTGCTCAAGAAGCCGGCGCAGTTCCTCAAGGAGGGCCACTTGGGCGGGATTTATTTTTTGGACGGCTTCTTCAAAACGAAAAAACCCTGCTTTGTCCACTTCTGGCCAGCCGAAATAAGTGTTATTGCTTTTTATTTGTACCGGATTAACATCGCTTTCAAAAGCCCAAGCTTTGACAATTTTACCACTCTTCTGACGCACGGGCTGAAGCGGCTTAAATTTTCCGGTCGGCGTAATGCCGGTTTCTTCTTCAAATTCTCTTTTTGCCGCTTCAAATTCATCTTCGCCTTTTTCTACCTCGCCCTTGGGAATGCTCCAGACACCCTTATCCTTGTTTTTCCAAAAAGGGCCGCCAGGGTGTACCAGAAAAAACTCGGGGCTACCGTCGCGGATTCTATACATTAAAAGTCCGGCGCTTATTTTTGGCATTTCTAAATTTTATCATATAAGTTTTGAAGTATTATAAGATTAATAGGGAAAGCGATTTTAATGCTCTTTTTATTTTCATCATCTTCATTTGCCCTGGCTGCGGATTCCCGCTACTTTCAAGATGATACAGCGATTATTACATTTTCCCAGAGAGAAGGGAAGTAAAAGAAGCGGTTTTTGACAGCAATTCGGTGTTTCAGTTGACCCTTTTAGGTTTGGGGATAAGTTGAAGTAAAAATTTAATATAATTAGTTGTAAGAATTCCGAGCGTTGTTTACACTTTTGACCATTTTGGGATAAGGTGTAAACAATATGACAATACATAAAAGGGCTCGCCTGACACCCATTCAACGT
>FWPU01006322.1_pt1 | contig 23946 bp, 15 predicted proteins | sample 2228361 | NCBI WGS metagenome assembly FWPU01 (sample SAMEA103939777, study PRJEB20133) | metagenome
AGGCTCCACGCTGCCGCGCAATCTTCCCTATCCGCCGACCTATTCGAAGGTGAATCCCGCCGACGCGCCCATCATGGTTCTGGCGCTCACCTCCGACACCGTCTCGCTGCGCACGCTCAGCGATCTCGCGGACACGCTGATGGCGCAGCGCCTCGCCGAAGTTACCGGCGTCGGGCACGTGACTATCCAGGGCGGGATCCGGCCTGCAATCCGCATCCAGGCCGACCTTGCGCGTTTGGCCGCCTACGGCATCGGTCTTGAGGACATTCGCCTTGCCGTCGGCGGCGCCAACGTGTCCGGCCCGAAAGGCGCGCTCGACGGTACGCATCAGTCCTACACCATCACCGCCAATGACCAGCTTGCGGCGGCGTCCGCCTATCGCGGCCTCATCGTGGCCTACCGCAACGGGGCGCCGGTCTTGCTCGGCGACGTGGCGCAGGTTGTGGAGGGACTCGAGAACGAGAAGGTCGGCGGCTGGTACCAGGGCAGGCCGGCGGTCATCCTTGACATCCAGCGACAGCCGGGCGCCAATGTCGTGGATACGGTCAGGCGTATCCGCGCCGAGCTTCCGCGGCTGCAGGCCGCCATGCCGCTCGACGTGCAACTGACCGTGGTGAGCGATCGCACCGACACCATCCGCGCCTCGATCAACGACGTGCAGTTTACGCTCATACTCAGCACCGTGCTGGTCGTGCTTGTGGTGTTGATTTTCCTGCGCACCGTGCACGCCACCATCATTGCCGGCGTCGCCTTGCCGCTTTCGCTGATCGCGACCTTCGGCATCATGTGGTTCTGCGGCTTCTCGCTCGACAATCTGTCCCTGATGGCGCTCACCATCGGCACCGGATTCGTGATCGACGACGCCATCGTGATGATCGAGAACATTGTCCGGCACATTGAGAACGGGGAATCGCCGTACGACGCCGCCCTGCGCGGCGCGCGCGAAATCGCCTTCACTGTGATTTCGCTCACGATGTCGCTCATCGCGGTGTTCATCCCGCTTCTGTTCATGACCGGCATTGTCGGTCGCATGTTCCGTGAATTCGCGCTCACGCTGACGATTGCCGTCGTGGTTTCCGCCGTTGTTTCGTTGACGCTCACCCCGATGATGTGCAGCCGCATCCTCCGCCAGCGCAGCCGCGCCGCCACGCATGCGGTGACCAAGTTCTTCAACAGGGCGGTCGATGCGACCGTCGAGCTCTATCGCCGCAGCCTGGAATGGGTTCTGCGCAACCAGCCGCTCACCCTGTTGGTGACCGCGCTCACCCTGCTCGGCACCATCTGGCTCTACATCATCGTCCCGAAGGGCTTCCTGCCGCTGCAGGACACCGGTTTGATCATGGCGATCACCGAGGCCGGCACCGAGGTGTCGTTCGAGGAGATGCAGCGGCTGCAGAAAGCGGTCGAGCATGCCGTCAGAGAGGACCCTGACGTCACCGGCGTGGTATCGGTGATCGGTGTCAGCAAGCTCAATCCGACGCCCAACGCTGGCCGGCTTGCCATCACGCTCAGGCCGCGCAACGAGCGCCGCGCCCTGGCGGATGAGATCGTCGGCCGTCTCAAGCGGCGGGTGGCGTCGATCCCGGGCATGACCGTCTATTTCCAGCCGGTTCAGGACATTCAGATCGGCACGCGCACAAGCCGCGCACAGTACCAGTACACGCTCACGGCCGCCAGTCGCGCCGACGTCATCGAATGGTCCGACCGACTGGTGGAACGCCTGCGCGCCAATCCGATCATGCTTGACGTTGCGTCCGAAGCCCAAGAAGGCGGCCTGCGCATGCTGGTCGACATTGATCGCGAGGTGGCAAGCCGCCTCGGCGTCTCCATGCAGACGGTCACCGACACGCTGTACAGCGCCTTCGGCCAGCGGCAGATCTCCACCATCTACGGTCAGGCCAACCAGTACCGGGTGATCCTCGAGGCCATGCCGCAGTACCAGCGCGACCCCGCCGCGCTGTCGAAGTTGTTCGTCCCCGCCGCCGGCACCCAGGCCTCGCTCATCGCCGAGCAATCGACTTCGCTCACCGCCGGCCGCACCACGCAGTCGCTCGGCATCGACACCGCGAACCGCACCCAGGTGCCGCTCAGCGCCTTTGCCCGTTTTGTCCGCACGACCGCGCCGCTCGCCATCAGCCACCTGGAGCAGTTCCCCGCAGTGACCATCAGCTTCAACCTCTCGCCCGGCGCTGCGTTGTCGGACGCGGTCGACGCAATCAGCGCCGCCCAGCAGGAGATCGGCATGCCGGCCAATGTGCTGGGCAGCTATTCCGGCGACGCCGCCGAGTTCGCCAAATCACTGCGCAACACGCCGTGGCTGATTCTCGCCGCGGTGATCGCGATATACATCGTGCTCGGAGTGCTCTACGAAAGCTTCATCCATCCGCTCACGATTTTGTCCACGCTGCCTTCCGCCGGCGTCGGCGCGCTGCTGGCGCTGATTCTGTTCGGCTACGACCTGTCGGTGATTGCGCTGATCGGCATCATTCTCCTGATGGGCATCGTCAAGAAGAACGCCATCATGATGATCGACTTCGCGCTCGACGCCGAGCGCGGGCAGGGGCTTACGCCGCGCGCCGCCATCGTACAGGCTGCGATGCTGCGCTTCCGCCCCATCATGATGACGACCCTTGCCGCGCTGTTCGGCGCGCTGCCACTCGCGCTTGAAAGCGGCACCGGTTCGGAGCTGCGCAATCCGCTTGGCGTCACCATCATCGGCGGCCTGCTGCTCAGCCAGTTGCTCACGCTCTACACCACGCCGGTGATCTATCTGTACATGGATCGCCTCAAGCAGTGGCTCTCGCGGCGCCGGCTCCTGCCGATCGGAGACGCACCGCGCCCGGCGCGGCAACCGGCCGAGTAGCGTCATGAATTTCTCCTACCCCGCCATTCGTCGCCCGGTCGGCACCACGCTTCTGGCAATCGGTCTGTTCCTGGTGGGCCTCGTCGCCTATCATTTCCTTCCGGTCGCCAGCATGCCGACGGTGGAATTTCCCACCATACGCGTCTCCGCCAGCCGTCCGGGCGCCGATCCGACCCTCATGGCGGCCACTGTGGCCGCACCGCTCGAGCGTCGACTTGCCGAAATCTCCGGCGTGACCGAGATCACCTCGGTCTCTTCTCTCGGTTCCACCACGATCACCGTGCAGTTCGATCTCAAGCGCAATATCGACGGCGCCGCGCGCGACGTGCAGGCCGCGCTCAACGCCGCGCTGACCGACCTGCCCGGCGACATGCCGACATTGCCGAGCTTCCGCAAGATGAATCCGGCCGCGGCTCCGGTGCTGATTTTGGCCTTGACGTCCAAGACCCTTCCCGCCAGCGCCATCTACGACGCCGCCGACAGCGTGATCGCCCAGCGCATCGCCCAGGTCGACGGCGTGGCGGAGGTCAGTGTCACCGGCTCCGAGCAACCCGCCATCCGCATCCGCGTCAATCCGGTCGCCATCGCCTCCATGGGACTCAGCATGGAGGACGTGCGCCAGGCCGTGGTCAACGCCAACGCGCGCGGTCCGCTCGGCATCTTCGACGGCCCTGAACGCGCGCAGACCATCGCCGTCAACGACCAGATGCGTCAGGTGCACGAGTATGAAACGCTGGTGATCAAGGCAACCAATGGCAATATCGTGCGTCTTTCCGCGATCGCCTCGGTCGAGCAGGGCGTGCGCAATACGCGCTCGGCAGCCTGGTTCAATCTGCAGCCCTCGGTTCTTCTCATCGTCACCAAGCAGGCCGACGCCAATGTGATCGACACCGTTGATCAGATTCGCGCGCTGCTGCCCGAGCTGAGGCGCTGGATTCCCGCCGACATCGAGTTTTCCGTGCTCTCCGACCGTACCCAGACCATCCGCGCGAGCGTGCGAGACATGCAATGGACGCTGCTTGCCGCAATCACGCTTGTCATGCTGGTGGTGTTTGCCTTCCTTCGGCGCGGGGCGGCGACCATTGCGGCCGGCGTGACGGTGCCGTTGTCGCTTGCCGGCACCTGCGGCGCCATGTGGCTTGCAGGCTTCTCGATCAACAACCTGTCGCTGATGGCGCTGGCGATCGCCGTGGGTTTTGTGGTCGACGACGCCATCGTGATGATCGAGAACGTGTTTCGCAATCTGGAGAAGGGCTTCTCGCCGCTGCGCGCCACCGTCGAAGGCGCCCGCCAGATCGGCTTCACGGTCATTTCGATCAGCGTGTCGCTGGTCGCAGCCTTCATTCCGCTCCTGTTCATGGGCGGCGTGGTCGGACGGTTGTTCTACGAGTTCTCGCTTACGCTCGTGTTTGCCATTGCCGTCTCCACTGTCGTGTCGCTCACGGTCACACCGATGATCTGCGCGCATTTCCTGCGCTCGCCGCCGTCACCCAATGCAACCTTGCTCGATCGCGCAGTCGAGTCCGTGCTCCGGCGCATGATCGACTTCTACGCCGCGAGCCTGCAATTCGTCCTGCGCCACCGCGCCGTGACGCTGCTGGTGTTTCTTCTCACCATTGCGGTGACCGTGGACCTCTATGTGAGAACACCGAAGGGCTATTTCCCGCGGGACGACACCGGACTGGTATTCGCCGGCACCCGCGCCTCGCCGGAAATCTCCTTCGAGCGCATGAAGGAGCTGCAGCAGCGCGTCACCGAAATCGTGCTGCAGGACCCGGCGGTCGCCGCGGTCGGCTCCTCGGTCGGCGCCTCCGGCTGGAACGCCTCGGTCAACCGCGGCCGGCTGTTCATCAGTCTCAAGCCGCTGAAGGAGCGCGGCATCACCACGCAGGAATTCATCAACCGCATGCGACCGAAGCTCACCGACATCGGCGGCATGCGGGTGTTCATGGTCGCCGCGCAGGACATCCGCGCCGGCGGCCGGCAGTCCAGTTCCAACTATCAGTTTACCCTGTGGAGCCCGAACCTCGACGAGGTGCAGACTTGGACGCCGCGCGTGGTCGCGCGCCTGCAGCAATTGCCCGAGCTCGTCGATGTCAACACCGACCGCGAGCAGGGCGGCTTGCAGGCCAACGTGGTGATCGACCGACAGGCGACGGCGCGGCTCGGCGTGCGCATCCAAGACATCGACAACGCCCTGAACAACGCCTTTGCCCAGAGGCAAATCTCCACCATCTACGCCGACCGCAACCAGTATCGTGTCATTCTGGAGATAGATCCGCAGTTCCAGCGCGACCCCGCCGACCTCTCGCGCATCTACGTGCGCGGCGCCGGCAATACACAGGTTGCGCTGTCGAGCGTGGCCCGCGTGGAGAAGGGGCTGGCGCCGCTCGTGGTCAATCACCAGGGTCAGTTTCCCGCCGTCACCATCAGCTACGACCTGGCACCGGGCGTGACCCTCGACCAGGCGACGCGCGCGATCCAGCGCGCCGTTGCCGAGTTGCACGTGCCCGACACGTTGCGCGCCGAAGGTGCCGGCGACGTTCAGCAGTTTCGCCGCAGCGCCACCGCCCAGCCGGTGATGATCATAGCCGCGCTCATTGCCATCTACATCGTGCTCGGGGTGCTCTACGAGAGCCTGGCGCACCCGCTCACCATCATTTCAACCTTGCCCTCCGCGGGCCTCGGCGCCCTGTTGGCGCTGCAGTTGTTCAACGCCGAACTCACCGTCATCGCCTTCATCGGCATCATCCTGCTGATCGGGCTGGTAAAGAAGAACGGCATCATGATGGTGGACTTTGCGCTCGCCGGCGAACGCGAACGCGGGCTTTCGCCGGAGCGCGCCATTTACGAGGCCTGCCTCACGCGCTTCCGGCCGATCCTGATGACGACGCTTGCGGCGCTGCTCGGCGCGCTGCCGCTCCTGCTCGGGACCGGTCCGGGCTCGGAACTGCGACGTCCGCTCGGCATGACCATCATTGGCGGGCTCTTGGTGTCGCAGATCCTCACGCTGTACACCACGCCCGTGATCTACCTCCTGCTCGACCGGCTGCACCGGCGGCTGTGGGGCACGAGCGGGCGTCACGGACTCGGCATCGGGATCAACCTGCCCCCGCGCAGCTTGCCGCGCTGACCGCAGCAACAGCCGGGCTACGGCTGCTTATGCCGATCGCGCCATTTTTCCACTCGTCATGCGCCGGGTTCGGCCGGCGACGTGTCCCGGGCGCGGCGCGCCACTCCGCTTCGTGCTGCGCCGCGCCCGGGAAAAGTCGCCTGCTGCGTCGCATCCGGAACACGGCCACCTGATTCTCTGTGCGCTTAATGAAAGATCTCCGCGAAGCGCTTCTTGATGCGCGCCGACTCTTTTTCGATGTAGTCGTAGTCGACGGGATTGATCTTGATCGTCTTCATGTCCGGGCTGCCGGCCGGCGCGGCAATGTCGCTGCGCGCCGCATAGCCTCCGCCCTCGGGAAAGAGCTTTTGCACCGCGTCCCCAATCATGAATTCGGCAAACAGCTTTGCCGCATTCGGGCTCGGACTGCCTTTCACCACCGACGTCGGCGAGGGAATCACGAATACGCCGTCCGCGGGGTAGAGCGTCTTCACCTGATGACCGGCCTTGCGCTCCTCGGCGGCATAGGAGTCGAGCGCCGCCACCGCGATCAGGCGCTCGCCGCGCTTGATCGCGTCCGACACCTGCTGGTTGCTCTGCACCACCATGATGTCGTTGGCGCGCAGCTTCTCGAAATACGCCCAGCTCTTCATGCGCGACATCATGCCGACGACCGAGACCAGAAGCGAACTGAACGAGGGGTCGGGCATCACCAGCTTGCCCTTGTATTTGGCCTCGGTCAGCGCGTCCCAGGTTTTGGGTTCATCGGCTGCGGGGATTCGGTCGCTGCGCAAGTATAATGTCATCATGTTGAGCCGCTGCGCCACGTGAAAGCCGTTGGGGTCTTTGGCGGCGTCCGGGACCTTGTCGAAATTCTTCGGTTTGAAGGCAATGAACAGCCCCTTCTTGGTCAGCGCCGCGGCTGCGGCCGGATCGGAGTGCGTCAACACGTCCACCGCCACCCGGCCGGCGTCGATCTCCTGCTGGAACCGGCGCAGGATCGCCGAGCCGCCGGACCGGAACATCTCGACCTTGATGCCATATTCCTTCTCGAACAGGTTCACGATCTTCTGGCCGGTCGCGATCGGCGTCGATGTGTACCAGACGACCTTGCCTTCGGCTTTGGCCTTGGCCACGTCGACGGTTTCCTGCGCACCGGCGCCGGCGGCAATCGCCGTGACGGCGGCCGCTGCCAGCAAATATCTCCACACGTACATTGTTTCCTCCGGTTGGGGTGATCAGTGGTTCGCACCGCGATAGATCGGTTCCGGCTGGGTGAAGAAGCTCAGCAGGATATGATAGACGAGCATATAATTCTTCTGATGGAATGAGGCGTGGGCGATGCCCGGCATCACAGCAAATTGCTTGTCCGGGTTCGGCAACAGCTTGAAGAATTCGATCAGGTCGTTGAACGACGCGATCCCGTCGTACTCCCCGCGCATGATGATGGTCGGCACCGTGATCTTGGTCGGATCGCAGACAGGAAGATTGTTGCACATGTCGATGTAGGTACCGTTCGGGATCGAGTCATCAAGTTTCAGGATCGCATCGGCGAACGCCTCGATCACGTGGTCGTCGGCGGTGCCTGGATGGTCGCGCTCGAAGATCGATCGCACGAAGGCGCGGTCGATCGGCCGTCGCTTGGTCCTGGTGTATTCCGGCAGTTTCTTGCGCCGTTGCTCGAGCGTCGGGCTGCCCTTGCCGGTCCACACGTGCGCATCGAGCGCAAGGCGTTTCACGCGCTCGGGATGCCGCTGGGCGAACAGCGCGGCGCGCAGCGCGCCCGAGGAGATGCCGTACACAAGCAGCGGCCCGCTGTTCCGCGCCTTGATGATATAGGCGCTGCCGGCTTCGAGATCGTCGGCTCCTTCGGCGATGGTGGCGTCGATGCCACGGTGCTTGTCGGAGCGGCCGTAGCCTTCCATGTCCATGCACCAGGTGTCGAACCCCTGGGCGGCGAAGAAGTCCATGGCGCTCGGCCGGCCCGGCACCTGCAAGTCGAATGTGGGTTGTGAGGCCATCGATGAGCCGTGCACGAACAGGATCGTGCCCTTCTTCGGCCCGGTCACCGCCGGCTTCTCCCACAGGAACAGCCGCACGTCGCCCTTTTTGGTCCAATGCTCCTGGCCGCGCGCGGTTGCGTGCGACACCGCAATGTTCATGACGGACTCCCCTTCGTTATGACGCACCGCTGCGGAACACGCTGCAATGCGCCGCGTCGATCTCGACCGCGACCGGTTCGTCCACGGCGAAGATTTGCTGCGGATGAGTCTGTACCCGAAGCGTCTGGCCGGAGTCGAGGGCGGCGTAGTACTCGGTGATATTCCCGAGAAAAGTGCGGTCGGTGATCTTTGCGCGCGCTGCAGCGCCGTTCCCCGGCTTGGCCAGACGGATGTTTTCGGGCCGGATCACGACGTCCACGTTCTCCCCGACCGCAATGCCGCCCGGCAGCGCGATGTCGAGCGCGATCGCGCCAAGGTCTATCCGACCGGCGCCGCCGCGCACGTCGATCACCTTGCCGGGCACGAGGTTCACCAACCCCATGAAGTCGGCGACCAGGCGATTCACCGGTCGCAGATACACCTCGCGTGGCGTGCCGTATTGCTGCAGCCGCCCGCCGTGAATGACCGCGATGTGGTCCGACAACGCCAGAGCTTCCGACTGGTCGTGCGTAACATAGACAAACGTGATGCCGGTGCGCCGCTGCAGCGTCTTCAATTCGGTGCGCATGCGCTCGCGCAATTTGGCATCGAGATTGGACAACGGTTCGTCGAGCAGAAGAATTTTCGGCTCGACCACGAGGCTGCGCGCCAGCGCCACCCGCTGCTGCTGTCCGCCGGACAGCTCGTTGGGATAGCGGCCTTCGAGTCCCGTCAGATTGACCAACGCCAACGTCTCCGCCACCTTGTGCCGCGCCTGCGCCGCCGGCACCCGGCGCAGCTTCAGGCCGAACACCACGTTCTCGAACACGGTCTTGTGCGGCCATACCGCGTAATTCTGAAACACCATGCCCATGCCACGCTTATCCGGCGGCACCACGTTGCCGGGCGCGGACACCAGCCGGCCGTCGACATGGATCGTCCCGGCATCCGGCGCGATGTAGCCCGCGATCAGTCGCAGTGTCGTGGTCTTGCCGCAACCGCTCGGGCCGAGCAGCGTGACGAACTCGTTGTCCTTGATTTCGAGACTGAGGTCGGAAATCGCCGCGAATTTCGCTTCGCCGGCCCCGAAGGTCTTTGACAAGCCTTTGATGCTGATCCCGGCCATCGGGGCACCTACTGCGTGTCCCGGATGCGGTGCGGCGCGTAGCGAAGCGAAGCGGCACACCGCTGATCCGGGACCTTACGGGGCTGGGAACCTGTAACGGTCCCGGGTCTGCAGCGCACCGCTTCGCGCCGCGCTGCGCCCGGGACAAGGAGGGCTCGCCCGATGCGCATCACGCCGCAACCTCGCGTCCGGTGCCGGCCTTGACGATGGCGCCGCCGGCGAGCTTGTTGGCGACGAAAATCGCCCCGCCGATGATGAGCATGTTGACGATTGCGAGCGCGCCCACGCGCTCGACCGCGCCGGTCTCGTAAAGGTTATAAACCGCGACGGCAAGCGTGATGGTGCTCGACGTGAACAACAGGATCGACGCGCTCAGCTCCTGGATCACCGGCACAAACACCAAGAGCCATCCGGCAAACAATCCCGGCCGGATCAGCGGTAGTGTTACTTCGCGCATCGTGGTGAGCCAGGACGCGCCCAGGATCTGCGCGCTTTCTTCGAGCGAGGGGTCGATCTGCCTGAGCGACGCATTCGCCGCACGCACGCCGAGCGGAATGTAGCGTCCGACATAGGCGAGCAGCAGAATCGCGAGCGTACCGTAGAGCGCAAGCGGCATCGCCAGCCAGAACTGGATCAACGCCACCGCGACCACAATGCCGGGCAGCCCGAGCGGAATCAGCGCCGCATAGTCGAGCAGCTTGCGCCCCGGAATGCGCGTGCGCAAGTCGATCCAGCCGATCACCGCCCCGAGCAGCACCGCGAGCGTCGCCGCGAAAATCGCCAGCATCAGGCTGTTGAGGATGGCCCGCTGCGTGACGTTGTACTCGAACAGGATGAATTTGTAGTTGTCGAGCGTCAGGTTCTGCCAGAATGACAAGCCCCATGATTTCGTGAACGAAACCGCAATCAGGGTCAGATACGGCGCGACGATGGCGACGACAAATGCGAGAGCCGCAAAACCGAACAGGACCCAGCGCGCCGGCCCGAGGCTGACGAGCTGCGGCCGCGCGCCTTTACCGGCTACCGTCACAAACGAGCGCCGCGCCAGGAACGCCCGCTGCAGATAGAGCGCAACTACGGTGATGAGAATGAACACCAGCGACAGCGCGGATGCCAGGCCGTACTCGGGCGGATAGTCAAACAGTGCATAAATGCGGGTCGGCAGCGTGACGATCTTGCCCGGCAGCCCGATGATCGCCTGCGAGCCGAACAGCGCGATCCCGTTGACAAAAGACAGAAGCGTGCCGGACAGGATCGCCGGCGCCACCAGCGGTGCGGTAATCGCGAGCGCGGTCCGCAATTTGCTCGCGCCGAGAATCTGCGCCGCTTCCTCGTAAGAAGCATCCACCGACTGCAGCGCGCTCGAAGCGAGCAGATAGACGAACGGGAACGTGTGCAGCACAGTGACCAGCACGAGCCCGGCCATGGAAAACACGTTGAACGTGAGCCACGGCAGCCCGAACACATCGCGCATCAGCACGTTGATCAGGCCGGAGTTCGGGCTGAACAGATAGACAAAGGCGATCGCGGTGAGGAAGGGCGGCGACAAATACGAGAGGCTCGCGGTGACCTGGATCAGAGCCTTGCCCGGCACGTCGGTACGGCTCACCGCCCAGGCCAGAACCACGCCGAGAATCAGGCTGAACAGCCCGGTCCAGGCGCCCAGGATCAGCGAATTGAACAGCGCCGCCCGGTAGAGGCGGCCGGTCAGCACCTCGCCGAAATGGTCAAGGCTGAGGCCCGCCTCGCCCCGTACGCTGCCGAGCAGAAGGAAAAGCAGCGGCAGCACCACCAGGATGACGAGGGCTAGGATTGCCCCGCCCATGACAAAATGCTCGAGCCGCAGCCGTTGGCGCTGCGCGCTCACCCGAATGGGGCCGCTGATGGCCTCGACTGCCATTCTGTCATCCCGGCGGCGCCGGCCGCCTGCACTTGTTCCGCTTTAAGATCGGAGATTTGGCGTGTAGTGTCAAAAACTTGAAGGCGAACACCGGGTGCCGGGCGGCTATTCCGCGGAATTTGCCGCGGTGTGCCAATTCACCGGAGGCGCACCCTTTGGGGCGCATCTGGCGCGGCGCGGCGTCACCGTGTGAGGACCAACCGCAAATGAAAATTGTCATCCCCGATCTGGTCTCCAATTCCTACTTTCCGGCCATCGCTGCGGTCGAGTTGGGCTTCTTCAAGGCGGAGGGACTCGACGTCGACCTCGAGCTTGTTTTCCCGGTAAACCGGTCCTACGAATGGCTGCGCGATGGGCAGGCCGATTTTGTCGGCGGCTCCGCCCATTCCGTGCTTGCGGCCTTTCCCGAATGGCGCGGCGCCAAGCTGCTCGGCGCGCTCGCCCAGGGCATGTATTGGTTCCTGGTCATGCGGGCGGATCTGCGCGCAAAGCGCGGCGATCTGTCCGCGGTCAAAGGGCGAAAAATCGGCGCCGCGCCCTGGGTCGATTTCGGCTTGAAGCAATTGCTGAGGGATTCCGGCATCGACGAGCAACGCGACCGCGTCGAGATCGCGCCGGTGCCCGGCTCGACCGGCGCCGGCGTTTCGTTCGGCGTCAACGCGGCGAAGGCGCTGGAGGAGGGGAAGATCGACGGGTTTTGGGCGAACGGCATGGGTGCGGAAGTGGCGGTGCGCCGGGGTGTCGGTTCGATCGTGATCGATGTGCGTCGCGGTGACGGACCCAAGCAGGCGATCGGCTATACCTTTCCGGCGCTGGTAACGACCGCAGCCATGATCGAGCGCGCGCCCGACCAGGCTGCGGCCGCGGTTCGCGCTCTCGTCAAGACGCAAGCCGCGCTCAAGGCAAACGTCAAGCTCGTGACCGATGTCGGCCGCAAGTGGTTCCCCGAATTCGAAGCCTCCCTGATCGCCGACGTGGTGGCGCGCGACCTGCCGTTCTACGGCGCGAGTATTTCGCGCCAGACCTTTGATGCCTGCAGCCGCTTCACGCAGGTCATGGGCCTCGCCAAGCAACCCGCTTTCTACGACGCCGCGGTCGCCGTGCAGTTCGCTGAATATTGGAAGCAGGCTTCACCGTAACCCGCTCATTCCCGCGCAAGCGGGAATCCAGCAAATGGCTCTGGGTCCCCGCTTTCGCGGGGACCCACGGATGTTTATCCGCCCGCGCCGATCAGGTCCTCGCGTCCGAGCGCCGCGACCACCCACGTCGCCGTCTCGAACAGCGCCGCGTCGCGGCCGGCGCCTGCCATCAGCTGCAGCCCGAGCGGTAATCCTTCGTCCTTGAGCAGCGGCAGCGAGATGGCCGGCACACCGAGGTACGACGCGGGTGCATTCATCACCGGATTGCCGGTCGTCGCAAATCCGACCGGCGCCGCGCCGGTTGCTGAAAGCGTGACAAAGGCGTCGTATTTTTCGGCGACCCGCGCGAACGCCAGGCGCGCCCGGTCGCGTTGCGCGAGCAGCAGAGCGTAGTCCGCTTGCGTCATCTGCACCGCGTTGCGCAGCCGCTCCTGTGACGGGGGGCTGAGCTTGCTGATGTCCGTATCGGCGTAGGTGTTGAGCGGCCAGCGCCCCTCCCACTCGTTGATACGCCGGGTCAACGTGAGCGCATCCGCCATTTCGCGTTCTGCTGCGTCGATCAACGGATCGTCCGCACGGCAACTGATTGCCACGCCGGCTTCCGCGAGGCGCCGCCTGGCGCCCTCGAACGCCTTGCGCGCGCCTTCGCTCGTATCCTTCCAGCCGCCGGTTTCCAGCACTGCCAGCCGCGCAGGCTTCGCCCGCCGCGAAAAATTCGCCTCCCCCTGCAGGCCGACGTTTCCGGGATCGCCGCCCGCGCGTTCCGCAATCGCGCGCGCGACGAGCCACGCATCCGCAAGGCTCGCGGCAAGCGAACCATGCACGCTCTGGCTGAGCTGGTCGTACGCGCCCCCGCGGTTTATCGCGCCCGCCGTCGGCTTGAATCCGACGCAGCCGCAGTAGCTCGCCGGCCGCAGAATCGAGCCGACGACCTGCGTGCCAAGCGCCGCAGGGATCATGCCGGCACCCACCGCGGCCGCCGAGCCGCTCGAGGAACCGCCCGGCGTCCGTGTACGGTCGTGCGGGTTGTACGTGCCCGGCCACGGGTGGCTGGCTGCGAATTCCGTCGTCGACGTCTTGCCGAGGATGACCGCGCCCGCTTCGCGCAGCGCGAATACCGAGGCCGCATCGCGCCCGGTGCGAAATCCCTTCCACAGCGGCGAGCCTTGCCCGGTCGGCATGTCGGCGGTCTCGATGATGTCCTTGATGCCGAGCGGCATGCCATCGATCTGCGACAGCGGTCTGCCGCTGCGCCAGCGCGCCGTCGAGGCATCCGCGTCGCGCCGCGCCCGCTCGATGTTCATCTCGACGAAGGCGCCGACCGAGGGCTCAAGCCGCGCGATCGCCTCAAGGCAGCTTTCGAGAAACTCACGCGGCGTGGCCTTGCCGCTGCGGAATTGCGCCGCCTGGGCCACATAGGATCGCAGTTTGGGCGCTGCCGCTGCCCGCGGCGTGGTGGTCGCTCGCTCCGCCATGCTCATGGTTTGCTCCCGCTATTCGTCAAATTTTTTGGCCGGATCTTCCACGTTGCGCACCGGCGTCTCCGGTTTGAGCCCGCCGCGCCGGCGCGCGAAGGTTTCCTTGCCGCTGATTTCCCACTGACCCGCCACCGCCCGCCGCGCGTATTCGTCCCAGGCCTTCTCCCAGTCGCCGAGCAGGTAGCCATGCCACGGCGGCCGCGGCGACAGCGGCGGCAGGTCGAGCTGCTCCCAGATCTTAAGTGCCCGCTCCATGTATTCCCGCGTCGGCAGCGCCAGCGGCGGAAACGGCTGTTTCAGCGTTGCATCGATCAGCATGGTGGAATCGTTGTCGCGTCGGCCGGACTTCGGCCCATGCCCGCCCGAGCGCCCGCCGAAGATGTGTACGTCCTCGATCGGGTTTGTGCGATAGGCGATCGACCACCACACCGCATCCGAGTTGGTCGGATCGATATCCTCGCTCACGGCGACGCACACCTTGCCGCAGTCGGCGCGGAAGTGCGCCGCCCCGTCGAGCCCGCGCCACACCTCGCTGCGCGCCGCGCCGTGCGCATATTGCAAAAAAATCACCGGCCGGATGTTGCTCAGCGGCTCATGCAGCGACACCGCGCGGATGCCTTTGATCCCGAGCTGGTCGCGCAGATGTGCGAGGAACATCGGCTCGTAGGCCACCCTCTTGATGACGCTCGACTCGCTCGGCGTCACCTGGCTTACGATCGAGACAAACACCGGCGAACGCTTGTGCGTGATCGCGGTCACCTGCATCGACATGTTGTAGTCTTCCAGCGCCACATAACCGTGGCTCTCACCAAACGGCCCCTCCGGTTCCAGGAGTTCGGGATCGATCAGCCCCTCGATCACGATCTCTGCGTCGGCGGGAACCTCGAGATCGACGGTGACGCATTTCGCCGTACGGATCGGGGCGCCGGCAAGCGCTCCGGCGACGCCCATCTCGTCCATGTCGATGGCGAGCTTCTGCGGGCCGGTGAACATCACCACCGGCGCGCAGCCGATGACGATGGCGCACGGCATCGGCTCGCGCCGTGCGCGATACTTCGTCCAGTGCAGATAGCCGCCAGCACCGCCGACGCGCGAGGCCATGCGCACGCCGAGCCGGTCGGTTGCCTTCAGCGCACCGCGATAGGTGCCCATGTTGCGGACGCCGCTGTCGGGGTCCTTGGTCACGCACAGCGTCGCCGTGAGATAGGGCGCGGAGTCGAAGCCCGGCGTCGAGATCGGCACCGGCAGCAGCTTTAATCCGCCGTCGGGTTGGCGCAGCGCGTCGCCCTTGACAACCACCTGCTGGCACGGCGGGGACGTCACCGTCAGCGGCGGAATCGGATTGGCGATGGCGTGCACCCACGCCGCGCCGATTTCTTCCAGCGGCCGTCCCATCCCGATGGCGTAGATCTGCGGTGAGGCCGCCAGTGCCCCGACTGCCACCGGCATCTCGTAGCGCCGTCCGCGGCCGTCGACCACGTTGGTGAACAGGAACGCGCGCCGCTTCTCCTCCGGCAAGCCGCCCTGGAACTGCCAGCGCACGAGCGGATGCAGCTCGGTGTCCTTGTCGATCGGCCGCTCGATGCGCACGAGCAAGCCCGCCGCTTCCAGCGCCTCAAGCTGCTGCTGAAAATCGAGCGGCGGCCCGGTTGTCTTGCCGCCCGCGCGCCGCGTGTTGGCTTGATCGAGCATCGGATTGACTCTAACACTTGTCCCGGGCGCAGCGCAGCACGCGCGAAGCGAAGTGGTGCGCTGTAGAACCGGGACCGTAGCGAGCGCCGGGCCTCGAACGGATCTGGATCGGCGGTGCTCCGGTTCGCGCTGCACCGCAGCCGGGACACCTAAAATCGCTACTTCTTCCCCTTTTGGAATTCGTTCACGATCGGCTTTGCCACGCGGAAACAATCGACGCCCACCGGAATGCCGCAATAGACCGCGATCTGCGTGAGCACGGCGCGAATTTCATTCGGCGTGAGCCCGTTGCGCAGCGCGCCGCGCACGTGGGTCTGGAATTCCTCCATTTTGCCGAGCGCGGCGATCATGCCGAGGTTGAGGATCGAGCGCTCGCGCGGCTTGAGCGTGTCGTCGCCCCACGCTTCGCCCCAACAATATTGCGTCACGATGCGCTGAAAGTCGCGGTTGAAATCGTCGACATTCTGCATGGCGCGATCGACGTATTCGTCGCTGAGCACCATGCGGCGCATCTTCATGCCGAGATCGTAGGTCTTCTGGTCCATAAGCTTCTCCCGTGTTCGTCGTCATCACCGGGCCGGCGCGAAACGCCGAGTCCCGGCGACCCGGTTTGGATTGGCGCCGCCTTGCGCACCCGATCGAGTTCGCCGGGCCAAGCCCGGCGATAAGCGAATCTTCATTGCTCCGCCGGGCCGCCTTTCCAGCGTTTGACGATCTTGGCGTCGATGCCGAAGAAATCGAGCAGCCGGCCGACCGTGTGGTTGATGATGTCGTCGATCGTTTTCGGCCGATTGTAGAACGCGGGTACGATCGGCGCCACCACCGCGCCAATGTCGGCGAGCGTCGTCATGGTGCGCAGGTGACCGCCGTGCAGCGGCGTCTCGCGCACCGCGAGCACAAGCCGGCGCCTTTCCTTCAGCACCACATCGGCGGCGCGCGAAAGCAGGGAGCTTGTGACGCCGGTCGCGATCTCGCTCATGGTGCGGATCGAACACGGCGCGATGATCATGCCCATGGTCGGGAACGAGCCGGACGAGATCGAGGCGCCGATATCGGCGACGGAGTGGTTGACCTTGGCAAGCGCCCGCACATCCTTCGGCTTGTAGTCGGTCTCATATACCAGCGTCATCTCCGCCGATTTGCTCATCACGAGGTGCGTCTCGATGTCGGTGGCCTTGAGCACCTCCAGAAGGCGCACGCCGTAGATGGTGCCTGAGGCGCCGGAGATGCCCACCACCAGCCGCCGCGGAGTCTTGCTGTCCATCAGTGTCTCCCCTTGCCGCCCGGTTTACCCGTTGCCGCAATGCTTCGCAAATGCCGCAAGGATGGTGTCGAGCGGCTCGCGGGGAAGCGGACGCAGCAGCGCCTGGTAGGCGGCGATGCTCGCGCGCGCCGCATCGAGCGGCGTCGCACCCGTGTCGCCGAAGCGGCCGGTCTGCGCCAGCGCATAGAGCGCCTCCTGCTGCAGCCGTTCCGCTTCCAACTCCGCCGCCTTGACGCGATTGCGGAACGCCTCGACCGTGTTCCGATCCACGATCGGCTGCGCGGTCTTCAAGGTGCGGCGCATCTCGCGCAGCGGGATCACGGTGGTGCTGCGCCACGCGGCAACCGCGCGATCGGCCTCCTTCACGTCGGCCTCGCTCATGCTGCAGCCGCGGGTGGCGTTCCAAAGCAAAAAGAAGAGCAAGTTGACATCGACGCCCGCCTCATCCTGCAGGCGGATGCACGCCGGCGCGACGCCCGGCACCGCGTAGAACTTGACCGAGAACTGCCAGAACGGCGAGCTCGACTTTTCGGCTTTGCTCGTGTCAGCGGTCATCGAGAGTCCAACTCGGCTCACGCGGCGTCCAGTCTGCCATAGGCACCGACCGCGTCCAGCGCCTCGGCGCTCTGCGACGGCAAAAGCCGCCGGTCGCAATATCGCACCCCGGACGGCGCGAGGGCGCGGGGCGTGCACTTCGATGGCGCGGATGCGCGCCGCCCCTGCGGCGCAATACGATGCCGGGCGTCAGCCCCATCGCCAGCAGGCCCAGGCTCGGCCACAGCGCGAACCAATGGATCACCGCCCGGCGGCGTAGCCCTGCATGCCGCGCGGGTTGGCGGCAGCGCGGCGGCGCGGCCCGATTTTGGACACTGCGGTGAGCCGCCCCTCCGACCAGTCCGGCTCCACTTCGATGATGTGCCCGCGCCGCGCGAGCTCGTCGCGCGTCGCTTTCGGAATGCGGCCCTCGACCTGCAGCACGCCCGGCCGCGCCGTGCGCGGCCAGAACGAGCTCGGGAAGTGCTCGGAGTGCCATGCCGGCGCGTCGATCGCCTCCTGCAGGTTCATGTTGGCGTGCACGTGCCGCAGGAAGAACTGCGTCGTCCACTGGTCCTGCTGATCTCCGCCCGGCGTGCCCCAGGCCAAATACGGTTCGCCGTCGCGCAGCGCGAGCGTCGGGGTGAGCGTCGTGCGCGGACGCTTGCCCGGCGCGAGCGAAGCCGGATGCCCCTCTTCGAGCCAGAACATCTGCGCCCGGGTGCCGAGGCAGAAGCCGAGCTCCGGGATCACGGGCGAGGAATGCAGCCAGCCGCCGGACGGCGTCGCCGACACCATGTTGCCCGCCTGATCGATCACGTCGAAGTGCACCGTGTCGCCACGCATTTCGCCGAGGCGGCCGACGGTCGGCTCGCCGGCGCCGAGCGCAGCGACCCCGGCGGGCTGGCCGTCCTCGCGCCGGAGTTTGACCACCGCGCCGAATCCGTGCACCGAACCCGGCCGCTGTTCGAGCGAGGCCTTTTCCCCGATGAGCTTGCGCCGCTCCGCATTGTAGGCGTCCGAGAGCAGCGTCACCATCGGCACTTCGACGAAATCCGGATCGCCATAAAACTTTTCGCGGTCGGCGTAGGCGAGCTTGGCGCACTCGACGACGAGATGGATGAAATCCGGCCCCGTCACGTCGAGTCCGTCGAGCGCGAACCCCTTGAGCAGGGCGAGTTGCTGCAACATCACCGGCCCCTGGCCCCACGGCCCCGTCTTGCACACCGTGTAGCGGCCGTAGTCGTAGGTGAGCGGCGGCTCGATATGCGGCCGCCAGCGCGCCATGTCCTCGCCGGTGAGCACGCCGCGGTGCGGGCGTCCGCTGGTGTCCATGACCTCCTGCGTACGGCAGAACTTGTCGATCGCCTCGGCGACGAAGCCTTCGGTCCACACTTTCAGCGCCCGTTCGATCTGCCGCTCGCGATTGCCGCCCGCGCTCTCGGCTTCTTTCAGTACACGCGTGTACGTCGCCGCCAGCGTCTTGTTGCAGAACAGCGAGCCGGTCTCCGGAACCTTGTTGTCGGGCAGATAGACCGCCGCCGAAGTCGGCCAGTGCTGGCGGAACAAATCCTGCACGGTGGCGATGGTGGCGTTCGCGCGCTCCACCAGCGGGTGCCCGTGCTGCGCATAACCGATAGCGGGCGACAGCACGTCCGCAAGCCGCATGCTGCCGTAATCGCGCAACAGCAGCATCCAGGTCTGGAACATGCCCGGCACGCAGGCCGCGAGCAGGCCGGTGCCCGGCACCATGTCGAGACCCTCGGCCTTGTAATGCGCGATGGTGGCGCGCGCGGGTGCCGGCCCCTGGCCGCACACGACCTCGACTTTGCCCTTGCGCACGTCGTAGATGATCGCCGGCACGTCGCCGCCCGGCCCGTTCAAGTGCGGCTCTACCACCTGCAACGTGAACGCGGTGGCGACCGCGGCATCGAAGGCGTTGCCGCCCCGCTCCAGGATTCCCATGCCTACCGCGGTTGCGATCCAGTGGGTGGAGGCGACGACGCCGAACGTGCCCTCGATCTCGGGCCGGGTGGTGAAAGGACTTTGGTTGATATTCGCTGCCATGGGCGATCCCGGAGTGATGCCACTTTGTAGCATTCCGGCCGTGTTCGTGTCTCGGCCGTGTTCGCGTCTCGGCCGTGTCGCCGTGTCTGGCCGGTCGCGCAAAGCAACCGCATGGGTCGGGTTGGCAACGCCGCCGCGCAGCGCAGCCGAGCTCACACAGCAATATAATACAGGAGTTGCAGGCGCGGTTTGGGCGGGCGGAAAAAACGCCGGCGCCAAGCGCAGACTCACAGCCAGCGCTTGCGGATTTCCTCGAGGCCGAGCTTTGCCGGCAGGTAGTCGGGATCAAACTCGAGCGCGCGGCCGAACAGTTGCCGCGCCTCCGCGACGTTGCCCTTGTCCAGGTAAATGCGCCCGAGATTGAAGTGCGGGAACTGATAGCAGCAGTAGCGCTTCGACTGGATCGCCTTCTCAAGCCACGGGATCGCCTCGTCGGGCTGCCCCAGCTGCATCAGGTACACCCCGATGTCGTTATAAGGATTGCCGAAGTCGGGATCGATGGCGATCGCCTTCTTGCACTCGGCGATCGCCTCCTCGATCCGGCCGAGGTGGCTCAGCGACCATCCGAGAAAGGTGTGTCCCTCGGCGGTCGGATGCGCCTTGATCGAGCGTTCGAAGAAGACAACCGCGTGGTCATACGCGCCAAGCATGTGCAACAGATAGCCCTGTTGCCATAGCAGCGCGGCGGCCTCGCGGGCGCTGTCGCGCTCCTGCGCCGGCGCGGCCGAGACGAGCAACGCCGCGGCCAGCGCCGGCACGATTAAACGCGAGGTGAAGCGCCCCGCCGCCATGATCTTGTCCGCTCTTCGAACGGTCCCCGGGCCATGTGCCGCGCCTCGCTGCGAAACCATGATGAGCGGGGCCACGCCCGCCGTTGAGCGGACGGTTGCGAGGGGATCCGAACGCTGGAATGGTGGACCGGAACCGTGCAGCGGTCAATCGTTTCGCTCCAACAGGATCGCACGCCGGCCTTCGCCCAGGCGGTATTTCAAAATCTCGTGGATTTCGAAGTATAATCCGACCGCTCAAGCAAAGGCTGGATCCCGTGTCGCAATCCGCCAGTTCGCAACTGTTGCGCCAATGGATTGATCGGGCGGCCATGCGCAGCCCCGACAAGCCTTTCGTCATTTCGGCAGAGGACGGCCGCAGCATCAGCTTTCGCCGTCTGCAAGATCTCTCGCGACGCATGGCGACCTACCTCGGCGCGCAGGGCGTCGGCGTCAATGACCGCGTCGCGCTGCTGTCCAACAATTCGCCCGAGCATCTCGTCTGCTACTTCGGCGTGCTGGCCTATGGCGCCACCATCTGCACCGTGCACGTGGAGATGAACCGCAACCAGCTCGACAACATCTTCTCGCGCCTGAAGCCGAAGCTCGTGCTTTACGAGGCCGGACTTAAGCTCGACGACTTGCTGGCGCAGGTGTCAACGCCCCGCGTTCCGCTTGGCGCGGTCGATCAGCCGTCTTCCGCAACGCTGTTCGCCGCGTTGGAGCGCTGTGCTCCCGGTGATGCGCATGTCCGGGCGCGACCGACCGACGATGCCGTGATCCTGTTTACCTCCGGCACCCGCGAACGCCCAAAGGGCGTCGTCTTGAGCTTCCGCGAACTCTTGGCGAACGCGCCGCCGACCGCCGAAGGTTTTGGCATTACCGCGGACGATCGCATCTACGATTACCGCTCCTTCAACTGGTGCTCGGCGCAGACGTTGAGCGCGGTGCCGCCGCTCATGTGCGGGGCAACCCTCATTCTGGGCCGGCGCTTTTCGCGCAGCCGGTTCTTCGATCACATCCGGCAACATCGGGCGACCATTGCCACCGGCAATCCGACCACGCTCAATCTGTTGCTCAACGGCGACGACCAGGTGCGGCGCGAGGACTTGCCGTCGCTGCGTTACATCACCTCGAGCTCGGCCCCGCTCACCGTGGAGGAGTGGCGCCGCTTCGAGGCCCGCTTCGGCATTCCGGTCGCGCAAGGCTACGGCTCAAGTGAGACCGGCTGGATTGCCGCCATCACCGGCGATGAGCGCCGGTTCGGCACCGTGGGCCGGCCGCTTGCCTACCACGCGCTCGCCATCGTCGATGCCGAGGGCCGGCGCCGGCCGGAAGGCGAGATCGGCGAGGTGGAAGTCGGCGGGTTCCCGGACAACGACTACCGCTATCTCGCTGACGACGGCACGGTGAAGGTGTCGAGCCGCGGCCGCATCCGCACCGGCGATCTCGGCGCCCTTGACGCCGACGGCTTCCTGCGCCTCACCGGCCGCGAGAAGGAGCTGATCATCCGCGGCGGCGTCAACATCTCGCCGCTCGAGATCGACTCGGTGTTGATGCAGGCGCCGGAGGTGGTCGAGGCGGCGAGCATCGGCGTTCCCGATCCGACCTACGGCGAGGAAGTGATCGCCTATGTCGTGCTGCGCGCGGGGGCGCGCGTGAGCGCCGAAGACATCCTGCGCCACTGCCATGCGGCGCTGCCCGCCTTCAAGGCACCCAAGCGCATCGTGTTGAGCGACGCCTTGCCGAAAACCGAACGCGGCAAGCTCGACCGCAAGGCGCTGGCAGCGCGCTGGGCCGCCGGGATCGGAAGCTGAAGCGGCTTGCGCCGCCGCACGCACCGCCGGAAACGGTCACCGGCCGGTCCGCGACAGCGAATGCACCCAGCCCACCATGCGCGATTTGGCGTTCGCGATGTCCTGGCTCGAAAAGAAGTCTTCCGGCTTGACCTTGTCGATCGGATAGACCGGCCGCATGAAATCCTTCTCGTAGCCGAACGGCACCGTGGCATCGATGCCCATGCCGCCCTCGAACACCGTATTGGAGGCGGTCCATTGCTTCTCGCCCGCGGTCATGCGTTCCGCCGGCATGAAGGTCTGCCCGCGCCCGCCGGGGATCGGATTGAGGATATCGGTCTTCGGGTTCACCCGCGTGGTCAGACACCAGATGATGTCGTCCATCGAATAGGGGTCAACGTCCTCCGACACCGCGATGGCAAGCCGCATGCCCTGCGAACACGCCAGGATCGCCGCGAGGAAGTTGCGCTGCCAGCCTTCGTCGATCTGGTGCCGCTTCTTCACCTGGATGATGCAGCCGCCCCAGTCGGTCATGCAGTAGGGGATCACCACATCCTGGATGATGCCCGGCTGCAGCCGGTTGCACAGCTCGAAGATCGCCGCCTCGCGCACCGTGGTGTCGATGTTGTGGTCGTCGAGCATGTGCACGCCAAGGCAATAGACGATCGGCTTGGTCTCGGGCCGCCGCATGGTGACGGCGGTCACGTGGAAGGTCGGCGCCTTGTAGGATTTGCCCATGTAGCCGGCCCACTCGGGATGGAAGTGGAAGCGGCCCTGCACGCCCGCGTCCTCCGCCTCCTTGGTCTCGAAGCGGCGATCGCGCGGATTGACGTAGCCTTCCAGCACGATCTCGGAGTCGGCGAGCGCCATCGCGTCCACCGTGCGCGCCTTCACCAGCCGGATCGGCGCGCCCTGCACCGCGCCGGCAATCCCGATCTCATCGCAGCCCATCGGCAGGATCGCGTAGTCGAAGCCGGCGCCCGCGAGCAGCGTGCACGCCGGCGGCACGCCGAAGCACATGGTGATCGGCACCGGTTCGTTCGACTTGTAGTACTTGTTCACCACCTGCCACATGTGCGAGCCGGGCGAGATCTGGAACGTTCCGACGTTGCCCCAGCGGAAATTCATGCGATTGTAGCCGAGGTCGGAGCCGCCATCGAACTGCGGTCCGGTGACGCAACGGATACCGGAACCGACGGTAAGCTCCGGCTCAAATTCGGTGTGCCGGATCGGCACCATGTATTCGTTGACGTCCCTCGGATTGGTAATCACGTGCTCCTGGCACGGCGCTTCCCGCTGCGAGATCTCCACCGGCTTGATTGGATGCGACAGCGCATAGGCGAGCTCGCGCGTGCGCTCGATGTCGTTTTTCCAGCCAAACATCTTGTTGATGACGTTCATGTCGCCGAACAGGTTGGTGACGACGCGATGGTTGGGCTTGCCTTTGACGTTGTTGAACAGCACCGGGCAGCCGCCGTCCATGTGCTTCTGCAGGCCGGTAATCTCGAGATCGGGATTCACCGGCTTGTCGGTCTCGATCAGGTCGCCCTGCGCGCGCAGCCATTCCAGCGTCTCGCGCAGATCGCGCGGCCGCCCCGTCGCCGGTCGAACTTGTTCCTTGCGCACTGCCTCTTGCATGACATCGACTCCCTGATGTGATCCGCGCTGTGGCGGCGGCCGTCGCGGGCCGTTCGCATTATAGTGCATTCTGCGATCGTCGACCCGGCCGAGCCTATCGCGTTTTGTGTCCGATGCAATCGCGGCCGTTGTCGCGGTCGCGACGCCGAGCCGCAGCCGGAAATATATTTCGGGCGCGGCCGGGCGCATGTGCAGGCGTCTGATTAGAGTCGCGAGGATGCCCCGCCGTCCACCGGCCACGCGCTCGCGGTCACGAAGCTCGCCCGCTCGGAGGCCAGGAACGCCACGACCGCGGCGACTTCCTCCACCTTGCCCATGCGGCCGAGCGCGATCCGGTTGAGCCGCGGCGCCAGCACTTCCGCCTCGCTCTTGCCGGTCTTGGCCATGGCCTGCCGGATGTTTTCCTCGTGCCGCTCGGTGCGAATGCTG
>FWPU01002914.1_pt1 | contig 23939 bp, 23 predicted proteins | sample 2228361 | NCBI WGS metagenome assembly FWPU01 (sample SAMEA103939777, study PRJEB20133) | metagenome
CACTCTATTGATAATAATTGATTATACTATATGTAGGTGAGTTGGGATGCTTTACCGAGAGCATACATGTCAGCAAAACAAACATCTGAAGTGTGAATGTTGTCTAAAGAAAGGGGGTGACGAATATACAAAATTGCAGAAAATCCAAAGCCATTTGATTCCAGAGTAGTTTTGGTGTTTGACTGAATACTGGCAGTTTTCCAGTGAATATTAACAACTACCGAAAGGAGAAAAAATGAAAAAGTTGATATTGTTGATTGGAATAATGATTTTGTTTTCAGGTTCATGGATATATGCTGAAAACAATGGCGTGGTGAATAATTCAAATATTACCACGACAAAGATTGAAGGAACATTGAGGGAAGATATCCCAGCAAATCCGAGTGTCAGGGTTAGCGGTATTGAGCATGACTGTCCATACGGTGTTATGACCGTTCCTACACTACCTCCGGTAAACCAGGCAGACCTGCAGAATCCGGATGACCCGACATCTAATGTGACATATCCTGATCTAAAAAACAGGTTCCAACCACAGAGAAATGAAAGGCCTACTATTCTTGATGATCCAAGATGGGGAACTGATATCCGCATTGATGACAAAGAAGTTGGAGAAGGTCAGGATTTTGATTGTGACGAAACCACAAATGATATCTACGCAATCTTTGATACATACCATGATACCAATGATAGCGTTATTGTCTATAGATCAACCAATGGTGGAGACACCTGGAGCATTTTTATTGTCGGAGCAAATACTGACGGTTATATTGGTAATCCAAAGGTTCGCGTCGTAAACGATGCTGGTGGACAACCATGGGTAGTATTTGTCGGAATCTGGTATGAACCTACGGGTGCCCGACAACTCTGGTCAAGACGAGTGAAAACTGATGGTAGTGGTGCAACATGGGAACAGGTTGCAGCAGATAGTGTAGTATGGGCGGATATTGATGGTGAAGTAGGATCAGTCGGTTGGTTATACTGCACTTATGTACATGAAGTGGATACTACAATATATGCTGTGAGGAATGCCTTGGCAGGTGCAGGGTGGCAGGATAACACAGTTCTTTTCGTTGAGCCGCAAGTTTTTCCTTATCCTGCCATTGCTGCTGGTGCCGGTGGTAATGTTGCGGTTGCATTCATAGACGACAGAATTACAACAAATCAGGAAGTCAGGATCAAACGAAGCACGAACTACGGACAGACTTGGCTTAGTTCTGAACAGGTAAGCAATAATACTGGTGCTGCCCCTCTGCAATATACTGATATTGGCTATTCTCATGGCGGCACCCAGACTGGCTGGATATTTGCTACCTTTGCCTGGCCCTCCAGCGACGATAATATTGCCTATTACTACAGCACGAACAGTGGCGTGAACTGGACTTACGGAGATGTAATCGGTCCCTATAGTGGTTATGAGAATATGAGCACAGTACGCTGTCAAAAAATCAGTGGTAGTATTACGGTTGCATACAACTGTGACCCTGGTGATTCCACAATGTTTACCTGGACAACTGTTGGTAATCCAACAGGGTTCAGCAGTGGGGTAAGGATTAATGATTATGGTGCAACCGGTCTCTGGCCCCCTACTGCAGGCTGGATAACACGAGGAGGAAATTATTCTGCGGTCATCTATGCCTCAATGCCAATGGGATATAGACCATACTTTGATTGGTTTGGTAACACTGGTGTGGCAGAAGGCAATAGACATCTGTTACCATTGTTGTTTAACATCTCCCCTAATCCTTCAAATGGTTCGGCAAAGCTTTCGTACACAGTCAAGACTCCGGGCAGTGTGAAAATCTCAGTCTATGACGCAAGTGGCAGATTGATTAGTAGCGTAATGAATGATTTCCGAACCACTGGTACATATACCTTGAACCTTTCTAATCAGGAACTCTCCAGTGGGATTTATTTTGTGCACGTTGATACACCAGACGGTACTGCAACAAAAGCGATGACGATCGTGCGGTAGTAACTCTGCAAGAGCGGTTTCATAACCGTAAAAAGGGGATGGCAGTGCCATCCCCTTTTTGTTTACCTCTCCCCTATTTTCGCTTCAAAAATATACCTTTATCAATTCGTCAATTATCTGATCGGATTTTATTCCCTCGGCTTCAGCCGTGAAATTGGTGAGTATCCTGTGACGTAAGACAGAATGTACTACATAGCGAACATCTTCAAGATTAGGAGAAAACCTGCTGTCCAGTGCTGCCTTTGCCTTAGCACCCAGAATCAAATATTGCGATGCCCTTGGACCTGCGCCCCAGGCAACATATTTTTTTACTATTTCCGGCACTTCTCCCCTATCTGGTCGTGTCCTGCCAACCAGGTCAACTACTTTTTCAATAATCTCATCACTCACCGGCATTTTCCGAATGAGTTTCTGCATACTGACGAATTCCTGCGCACCAATGACCTTTTTCAAATCTGCCTGGTAAGCAGAAGTCGTTGCCTTTACAATCTCGGTCTCTTCTTTTCTGTCAGGATAGCCGATATTTATTGTAAACATAAACCTGTCAAGCTGTGCTTCAGGCAAGGGATAAGTGCCTTCTTGCTCAATGGGATTCTGTGTGGCAAGCACAAAAAATGGTACGGGTAATAGATATGTCTCTCCTGCATAGGTTACTTTGTATTCCTGCATTGCCTGTAATAATGCGGATTGTGTCTTTGGCGGTGCACGGTTTATTTCATCAGCAAGAACGATATTGGCAAAAATCGGACCCTTCACAAATCTGAAATTTCTTTTTCCTGTTGTCAGGTCTTCCTCAATTACTTCAGTCCCAGTAATGTCAGAGGGCATTAAATCGGGTGTGAACTGAATTCTGTTGAATTTTAAATCAACAATCTGGGCAATCGTGTTAACCAGCATTGTCTTGGCTAAACCAGGTACCCCAATGATTAAAGAATGTCCATTACAGAAAAGTGATATGAGAACTTCTTCTATCACACGTTTCTGTCCAATAATAACCTTGCTGATTTCAGTATCAATTTCCTTGAAATTTGTGCTTAGTTCTTTTAATTGTTCGGCTTCGTTGTTTCTGCTCATTTCTTATTCATAATTATTGACCACAGGAATTTTTCCTTCATGAAAATCCTTTCTCAATGCTTCAAGTGGTTCTTCATCAATGCCACGATAGCGTGCAGCAGATTGAATAATGCTATTGGTGTTCGCAGAGCTGATTCTGTTCATAAATTCGCTATGGTTCAAATCTCTTAGCAGATGATGGTCAATGATAAGATTTTTGACCTTTGTGTTTGTTATGATTTCATTGATATATCCTACCGCGCAATCAATGTCACTTTTTTTGTAGTAACTGCCCAGAAGATAAGTTGAGGGACCATCAAGAAATAATATGTCCGGTTGATTGCTTATTATTATTTCAACGGCTTCGCTATCTAACGGACCCTGAATATCAGAACTGAATAAAAATCTTGAGTTTTCTTCAACTGTAACTAAAATTACATAACCAAGACGGTTCGAAAGTCCATGGAATACTGGTCTTGAAAAGATCAACTTTGTTTTACCGAAAGTGAAACTGGTGTTGTCAGCAATGGTTATAGAACGAGGGATTCCTTCTACCTGAGTCAGAAAGAACGCTGCCCGATTCTTCTGGCTTTCGTTAATGTATTCGTGCGGGTCCTTAATAAAGATATCTTTACCTCGGTATATTTCGGGCTCGTTAGGATTATGATGGTCATAGTGATAGTGTGTTATGACTACTATGTCTGCAAGAGCTACCCACTTCTTAATATCGTCCCAGAGCTTTCTATGACGGTCAATTTCAACCTTGTGTGGTGGTAGAGAATAGCGATCAGGAGATATTGACACACCGGGGTCTATGAAGATTTTGATGTCATTGGTCTCAACATACGTAGCCATACTACGTGCACCCATACTATCAAATGCAACGGGAAGTATCTTCATATTAGTACATTTCGCTACCCAAGACTATCATCTGTGGTTATACTTTTCATATTTCCGTATTATCGCGAGCCGTCGATCGTGCCTGCCACCGTCAAACTTTGTATCAAAGAAAGTCTCAATGATCGGTTGCCACTGTCGTTTGTGTTTGATCGTCCGCGATGGCAAAACAAGGATATTAGCATCATTATGTGCCCTTGCATAGTATGCGAGTTCTTTATCAGTGCAGATTGCTGCCCTGATGTTCTTTACCTTGTTCGCGGTAATCGCCATGCCCTGACCACTGAAACAGATTATGATTCCGAATCTCATTTTCTTCTTGGCTACTGCACCAGCAACCTTCAATGCAATTTCAGGATAATCAGCTGGCTCATCTGAATAGGTACCGAAATCAACAACCATATGGGACTGCTTAAGCAAGAATTCTTTTATTCTTGACTTTAACTTGAAACCCCGATGGTCAGCACCAATACCAATCTTCATTCAACCATTCAGCCCTTTATTGATTTACCCAACCCTTGTAAGCCAGCCATGTTTATCTTCTATTCTGCCTTCAATGATATCAAAGAAATACTTCTGGAGTTTCTTGGTAATCGGTCCAGCCTTGCCTTCGCCGATTGTTATTTTGTCAATTGTTCTTATTGGTGTTACTTCTGCAGCAGAACCAGTAAAAAATACTTCGTCAGCAAGATACAGGAATTCACGGTTCAGCATTTCCTGTACCAGGGGTATTCCTAAATCCCTGGAGAGCTGAATAACCGTGTCGCGCGTAATGCCCGGCAAGATGCATGCGTGGAGGGGTGGCGTATAAATAACGCCGTTTTTGACTGCAAAAATATTTTCACCCGAACCTTCGCTGACATAACCAGTGTTATCAAGCGCAATACCCTCAACAAATCCATAGCTGATCGCTTCCATCTTGATCAACTGCGAATTCATATAATTAGCACTGCACTTTGCCATTGCTGGAAAAGTGTTAGGAGCCATCCTGTTCCAGGACGAAACCATAACATCTATCCCATTCTCAAGAGCATCGGCACCAAGGTATTTACCCCATTGCAGTGTAGCAATCGCAACACAAACTGGACACGGGAATGGATTGACTCCAAGTTCGTTATAACCACGATAAGCAATAGGTCGAACATATGCAGATTTCAATCCATTCTTCTTTATCAATTCAATTGTCACGCTATTGATAAGTTCCTGTTTGTATGGTATTTCCATGCGATAAATCTTCGCAGAATTGAATAATCGTTCAGTATGTTCTCTCAGCCGGAATAGCACCGGCCCTTTCGGCGTATCATAGCATCTCAATCCCTCAAAAACACCTGTTCCATAATGAATAACATGAGACAAAATGTGGATTTTTGCATCATCCCATTTAACAAAATTACCATCCATCCAAATGTATTCAGATTTGGGCATCGCCATTTCTTACCTCCTTGTATCTTTTTTCACTAAAGACTGAACACCCTTTATCCACCAGACCGATGACAAATTCCCAGAATTATGAACGAACAACTATATTTATCCAAGAACAAAAGTCAAGGCATTCAAGTCAACAACTCTTTGTAGATGTCTTTGTATTTCTCTGCGGACCGACCCCAGGAAAAATCGAATTTCATACAGTTTTCAGAAAGTCTTCTAAATACATCTCTATTCTGATATACTGAATAAGCATGTGACAATGCCTTAACCATGGAATCTGCAGAATAGGACTCAAACAGGAATCCATTACCCGTAGTTCCAGCAGGATCAAATTGAATAACCGTGTCAGCAAGCCCGCCTGTTTTGTGCACTATTGGGACGGTTCCGTACTTCAGACTTATCATCTGACCCAGACCACATGGTTCATAACTTGAAGGCATTAAAAAAAAGTCACTGCCGGCATAGATTCGATGCGCAAGAGTCTCATCAAATTTTATATTGATAGCGATCCGACCCTGGTATATATGAGCGAACTCAAGTAATTTCTCGCAATATTGCTCTTCCCCAAAGCCAAGAAGTATGAAGTTATAATTCAAAGTCATAATATCATCAAACGCTTTTGTCAGTATATCAAATCCCTTTTGACCAGCGATTCTTGAAACCATGCCGATCAGGGGTTTGTTGAAATCAAAAACACATTCATTAGTCAATTCAAATTTGTTCTTCTGTTTACCTTCATAATCAAGATAATTTTCATAAATCAGTGGGTCAATCTCGGGGTTCCATATACTGTAGTCAATACCATTGAGAATGCCATACACCTTGTGTTTGAATTTTTTCAGCACGCCATCAAGACCAAAACCATGTTCTGCGGTCTGAATTTCCTGTGCATAAGTCGGTGATACTGTTGTAACAATATCACTGTAAAGAATGCCCGCTTTTAGAAAGTTTATGTCGCCGTAAAATTCAACTCCTTCGACATTGAAATAATCCCATTCTATACCGAGAACAGGAAACTTTTCCTTTGGAAATCTGCCCTGATAACCAAGGTTGTGGATGGTAAATACGGTTTTTGTTTTGATATTGGCTCTTCTTGCCAGTAACGGAATCAATCCCGTCTGCCAATCATGACAATGAACAATATCAAATTCCACTTTTTCAAGTAACCCGAGAACGCTCTTTGCAAAGAGTGCGAAACGCTCGCAGTTATCAGGGTAATCCCCTTTCGGTGTGCCATACAATCCTTCGCGGAAAAAATAGTCAGGACAACTAATCAAATAAGTGTTCTTATCTTTGAAAACTTCAACTTTTACAGTGCCATTCAACTCAACTTTCAGTTCCATGATTTTTTGGACATCAATCATTTTGTACATTGGCATAATGATACTTGTTTCAACACCTAAATCTCTCAGGTAAACAGGAAGTGTCCCCGTAACATCAGCAAGTCCACCTGTCTTGGCATATGGTACTGCTTCTGAAGCAACAAATGCAACCTTCATAGACTGGAAATTCTAAATTGCAAACATCAAATTTTAAGTAATATCCGCTTCATATCATATTCTTTAAGTAAGTTGCTGATTCTTCAGGTGATGTCGGATTGATATAAAAACCAGTTCCCCATTCAAAACCAGCAATCCGCGTGAGTACTGGAATGATTTCAACATGGTAGTGATAAAATTCTATACCTTTGAGCGTGATCGGAGTCGTGTGAATAACGAAATTATAGGGAGGAATGTTCAGCGCTTTCTTCAAACGCATCAAACAATCCTTCAAAATACTTGCGAGATCGCAAAGCTCCAAATCAGAAGTATCCTCAAAATTTGAGATATGATGCCGGGGTAGAATCCAGATTTCAAAAGGGAAGCGGGGCGCAAATGGACAAAGCGCAATAAAATTGTTGTTTTCCGAAACCATCCTCTTACTTGTGCGGGTTTCTTGAGCAATAATATCGCAGAATATACAACGGTCACGGTATTCAAAATATCTTTTTGCTCCATCCATTTCCTCTATGACCCTTTTGGGTATTACAGGTGTAGCAATTAATTGCGAATGACTATGTTCAAGAGAGGCGCCAGCGATTGCCCCGAAGTTTTTGAAAATCATCACATAGCGCAGGCGAGGATCCTTTTTCAAATCAAGTATTCTTGTCTGATAAGTTGCAATGATCTGGCAAAAAGAATCATTGGACAGGTCCGCAAGGTCATATTGGTGTTCGTTTGTCTCAATTATGACTTCATGGGCACCAATGCCATTCATACGGTCGTAGATACCCTCACCGCGTCGGTTGAGATCACCTTCAATGCGCAATGCAGGAAATTTGTTTGGAATTACTCTGAGACTCCACCCTGGCGTATTTACCGGTGTATTATCCTTTCTAATGGAATATATCTCGGGAGGTGTAGAACTTTCATTACCCGGGCAAAAAGGACAGTCAGCAGGAGAGATCTTCTTTTCCTCGGGTTCAAACCTGAAGTCTTTTGGCCTCTTTGCTCTTTCTGTGGAAATAATGACCCAGCGCCCGAGAACCGGATCTTTTCGTAATTCGGGCATTATTCCTTAGGTGGTGTTTCGGGATTCGGTATTGGTTCAGTTTTCTCGCCTTGCTCTTCTTGCTCCTTGATTGTCTTTTCAGGAAGCATTATCCTGATGTCTGCTTCTTCCTTTATCTTCTTCAAATACTCCTCAGCAATACTACGCTGTTTCTCACGGAGCAAGTTCATTTCAATACTCGGCTTCACTTCTTCGAATTTCCGGTAGGTCGCCGGGTTGTGCTCAGTTTTCGTGATTATTGTCCAGCTGGAATCGCCTACAAGAAATACATTGCTTAACTCACCGACTTTTATTTTCCAGGCAACATCCTCAAATTCCTTGGGACGAGTTCCTTTTCTCAATATACCTATATCGCCGCCACGTTGCTTTGTTGATGCCACTGAATACTCTTTGACAAGAGAATCAAACATTGTATAATCAGTGATATATGCCTTTTTGCTAAAGAACGGAATAATAGACCTCTTTTCTCCGTAATATTTTGCAAGTTCATTACGAATTCTTTGTGCTTCCTCTTTGTTGTTCACGACGATCTCTCGACATCTTATAGTTTCTGGTATCTTCATATCTTCAATATGTTCGCTGTAATATCTCCTCACTTCTGCTGAATCAACTGTCGCACCCTGAATTACAATCTTGGTATATAACCCCTGTTCCAGCGATTTCTTTACTGCATCACTGAATCTTGTGACAAACCCTTCATTAAAATAATACTTACTATTTTCCGCAAGTTCCAGTTGCAGTTCTTCCTCAATAAGTGATTCAAGAACATTCTTGAATTCCTCAGGTTTAGAAATGTCCATTCGGGCAAACATTGGCTGAGAGGCGTTCTTTTCTTCAACATCCTTATACAAGACTGGTCTACCGTTTATCATGGCGACAACTTGCGTATCACTACTATTTGCAGCAGGATCATAATTGATACTATCTTCATAGACCTCAATTCTTGCATTTGATCTCAAATTCTTCAGAAATTTAGCTTCTGTCTTTTGCGTCTTTTCAGCCCGCACTGCAGCCTCAACCTGAGATTTGACCTCATCAAAGGTACGCAGGCGTTCGGGCTTTCTGTCATAGACAGTGTACAATCCATACTTGCCATCATCAAACTTCACAATATTGGAAACGGTATTCAATTTGATTTTGTACAATTGTTCTTCCACTTCTTTGGGCTTACTGCCTGAAATAATAATGCCCATTTCTCCACCACCATATTTCGTTGACGCTGTTGAATACAATTTCGCCAGAGTGTCAAAGCTACTAATGTCTTTCCTCAAGGAATCCCGTAAGAAAATTGCAAGGCTTTCAGATTCAACAACGATTTCCTTTCCCCTGACTTCCTTTAATACTTTGTAGCTACTCTTATTTTTGCCATAATATGCGCGCAGTTCTTTTTCAGTAGGCTCTGCCTTGGCGATTACATTTACTGCTCTAACCTCTTCAAGTAGAAGTTTCCTGCGGGCTTGTTTTATCATACTTCGGTATTCAGGCGTAGCTTTGATATTATGCTTCAGCCCTTGTGTATAGAGCAGCCTCTCGAGAATCATCTGATCGAGAACTAATCTATCATCTTTCTTCACAAAGGGCGATTGTTTTGCAATCTGTTCATCAAGTTCTAATCGAGTTATTCGGTAACCGTCAACAAAAGCTGCCGTATCCTGATAGTTCTTTTTGAAACAACGCTCAACCCCGGTTAGCGCAAATGAATCAAGAGGAGTTGCCCGATAGCGTGTGGCAACAATCTCGTAAGCCTTTGCTGCGGCTAAATAGTCCTCTTGTGCCTCAAGAACCAAACCTAAGCGATAATAAACCCACCCATCCTTTTGTGGGTACTTATCCAATATTTCTTGATAAACTTGCTGAGCCTTCAAGGGTTCATCAAGTTTGTCATAATACAGGTCACCAAGTTCCAGATACCACGTAAAACCAGGCTTCTCGCCCATTTTTCTTTTACAATATTCCGCCGCAGCCTCATACTCATCCCGCATTAACAGATTAACATAATCCTGCGGCAACATGGCAATCATTAGGACCAAGAATAGCATAGTTTGACCTCCTTTCAAGTCAAGATTATATTCATATCGTTACTTTAAGTCAATACCCGACTTCACTGAAGGATATATAATTCCCATATCTTTGAAATGTGTTTCGAGCCTATCAAGCACATAATCAAGGTCGCTGCGCGAATGATCAACGGAAATTATCATTCTTAATCGCTCTTTGTTCACACTAACAATGATTCCATCATGGAAAAGACGCCTTCCAAAATTTTCTGCTTCATCATTGTTATTGAAAATAACGACAATAATAGGGGTTTCACTCATTGTCTTTAATCCTATCTGCTTGATACGATTTATGAAGAAACGACTATGGGTCCAGAGTTTGGAAAGAAGTGCTTTATTCTTAGATTCATTTCTCAACAATTCAATTCCGGCAATATTTACTGCGAGCATGAAGTCCGGTACATGAAAACATAGTTCCCTGGTATTCTCTGCGATTTTACTTGTGAGATACTTTTTCGCACCAAGATACGCGCCATAACCACCAAGGTATTTGCTGAAACTACCGATTTCAATATTGATGTCATCATAGATATTGAAAAGGTCAACAAACCCACGGCCATCCCTGCCCAAAAAACCGAACGAATTCAGTTCATTAGCAATAATGGTTGCCTGATTCTCCTTTGAGATACGAATAATATTACTGATCTGACCCGCATAACCAAGCCACTCATAGAGTCCATCAATAACAATAACTTTTTCGGAATGAGCACTGAGCATTTTTGCCAGCTGTTCAGGTTCATTATGATTGTAGAACTCGACGTTCCGATATTGTAGTAATGCACATACAATCGGAGATGTCTCATAATCAACAAAAAAGGTTGTCTTTGAACCAAAAATTGAAAGGGCGGCATAAACAGCCGATATTTCATCGGGAAAAACGATTATTGAATCCAATTTCTTAAATGAGTTCATCGCCTTTGTTATATCTTCCATCAGACCACCAATGTGATTGATATTATGGAGCTTGCTGTCAATATTCAGTCTTGCGGTTTCAATCAAATACTCATTGTTATGGCGGTAAAAACAATCAAACTGTGAAAAATTGAGATATTTCCTGTTGTTATATATGAAGATCGGCTCCGCAGGCAAGAATGCTGGAGTTTGATCAGATTCATTAAACAAATTCACTTGATATGGTTTCATGCAACATTCCTTCCACAGCACTTCTTGTATTTTTTCCCGCTGCCACAAGGGCATGGATCATTTCTGCCTATTTTAACAGATTTTGCAGTCATCTCACCTGGCGTCGATTGTTTTTGCTGAACAGTACCTTTGCCGTCAACGCCGGGTTTGTACTCGCGTGTGATCAATGGTTTTCTCTGAATAGGCCTTGGGGTTGCGCGAAAAACAATCCCGGAAACATCCCGCGAAACATCCCTCAGAAGTTCATCAAACATTCTGAATGACTCCTGTTTGTATTCAACAAGGGGATCTTTTTGGGCATAAGCACGTAAACTTATTCCTTCACGCAATGCATCTAAGGAATAAAGGTGTTCACGCCAGCGGTTATCAATAGTGAGCAGAAGAATTGACTTGAGCATCTCATTGAAAGTCTCTTCATCATAACTCTGTTTTCTCAACTTCAATAACTCTTTTGCTTTCGCCAGTAACTTTTCGAAAAGTTCTGCTTGCTTAATGTGCTCCATTTCTTCTTTTCTCAAATAGAAACTCGTTATGAATAACTGATTGAACTCATTTATGAGACCATCCCAATCCCATTCTTCTGATGGTTGTTTTTCGTCAGAATATTTTACCACAATATCTTCTATTGCATTCTCAAAGTTTTTGTAGAGCAGTTCTTCAAAACTACCACCCTTCAAAATCTCATCCCTCATTCGGTAAATGACTTCACGCTGCCGATTCATTACATCATCATATTCCAGAAGGTGCTTTCTTATTTCAAAATGATTTTCTTCAACCCTTTTCTGGGCATTGGCAATTGCCCTTGAAACTAATGGATGTGTCAATGGCTTCTGGTCTCCTCCGCCAAACCTGTCCATAATATCTGCGACGCGGTCTGAACCAAATATCCTCATCAGATCGTCCTCTAAAGACAGAAAAAATCGCGAAGAACCAGGGTCACCCTGACGACCGCTTCTACCCCTTAATTGGTTATCAATTCTGCGTGATTCGTGTCTTTCAGTTCCAATAATGTAGAGACCACACGGTAATTCACCAAAGCATTCGCCTTTCTCTTCATGCGAGCACTCAGCGCAGTTATGCTCCACGCAATATATGCAACACCTTTCACACTGAACAACACCGGTGCCCAATTTTATGTCGGTTCCGCGACCCGCCATATTCGTCGCAATGGTGACCGTACCTGGTTGCCCAGCCTGGGCAACAATCAGTGCTTCCTTTTGATGGTGTTTAGCATTCAGGACATTATGGGATATCCCTTTTCTTTGCAGCAGGCGGGATAGGACCTCAGAGACTTCTACAGAAGTTGTGCCAACAAGGATTGGTCTCTTTCGTGCATGCCATTTTGCAATCTCCTCAATTATTGCATTATATTTTTCTCTTTTTGAACGATAGACAATGTCCTCATAATCAATACGGCGAACCGGTTCCTTTGTTGGTATTTCCAGAACATCAAGTTTGTATATCTGCCAGAATTCATTTGCTTCAGTTGCAGCAGTGCCGGTCATGCCCGCAAGTTTATGATACATTCTGAAATAATTCTGAATTGTAATCGTGGCAAAAGTCTGTGTTTCTTCCTGAACGCGTACCCTTTCTTTGGCTTCAAGTGCCTGGTGCAAACCATCAGAAAATCTCCTGCCCGGCATCAACCTGCCTGTAAACTCATCAACAATTATCACTTTTCCCTCTTGGACTACATACTCAACATCTTTTTCAAATAGTGAGTAGGCTTTCAACAATGCCCTTAGATTAGCAAGAATTTCACTCTTCTTTGCATATTCTTCATATGCCTTTTCCTGCGCGGCAAACTTTTCTTTGGGCGACAAAGTTCCGTCTCTATCAATTTTTCCAATTCTCTCACTCAGGTCAGGTAGAACAAACATCTCGGGGTTATGGGGTGAAACAAAAACCCTCCCTTTCTCTGTTAAATCAACGATATGTGATTTTTCGTCAATTACAAAATATAGTTCTTCATCAATCTTGGCGAAATTCTTGTCTCTTAATAGGGTAAGTTCAGTATCCTCAATCAACCTTTTTATCCCTGTCTCCTGTTCCAATTTCATCAGCTGCTTATTTTTTGGTGAGCCCCTGCGTGCCTGCAGCAATTTTAGACCGGCTTCCTTTTCTTTTCCTTCATCAAGCAGTTTTTTTGCTTCCTGCACAATTCTGTTAACAAGAACAGTTTGTGCGGAATTGAGCCTTTGAACAATGGGATTCAATTCATCAAAACCCTTTGTTTCTTTTTCAACTGGTCCAGAAATAATCAATGGTGTTCTTGCCTCATCAATCAGAATACTGTCAACTTCGTCAACAATTGCATAGAAATGTTCCCTTTGTACTTTATCTTCAAGCCGCCAGACCATATTGTCTCTGAGATAATCAAATCCAAACTCATTGTTTGTGCCATAGGTTATATCTTTGTTATACGCTTCCTTTCTGGGTTCATTCTCCATTCCCTGCTGTAACACACCCACTGTTAAACCAAGCGATTCATAAACCGGTCCCATCCATTCACGGTCTCGTCTTGCAAGATAATCATTCACAGTTACGAGATGGGCACCTTTTCCAGCAAGGGCATTTAGGTACAAGGGCATTGTCGCAACAAGGGTTTTTCCTTCGCCCGTTTTCATTTCAGCAATCTTGCCTTCGTGTAAAACAATCCCGCCAATGAGCTGTACATCAAACGGAATCATATTCCATTCTGTTTCAATTTCAACCACCAGCCATTTTTTACCAACCAGCCGACGGCAGGCTTCCTTTACAAGGGCAAATGCCTCGGGTAGCAGGTCATCAAGTGATTCTCCATCGGATATTCGCCTTTTGAAATCTTCGGTTGTTTTTATCAGATCTACATCCTTGAATTTTTCATAGAAACTGTTGACTTGGTCAACAATAGGCCAGAGCCTTTTAAGTTCACGGTCGGTCTTGGTGCCGAAAATTTTGCCTAATAGTTTCTGAAGCATTTGAATCTCGTATTATTATATTGAAGAAATCCGCATTGTCAACTACTTAGGGCTGAATTCATAGTTTGTGGTTATGGGTTTATGGGCAGGGCTGCCAGTATTGTCTTCAGTCTAAAGTTTTCTGGTAATTTTTTGTAAGAATGAGTAGGAAATTTATTCCCGTGAAAGATATGATGGGGCTAAGGAATTTGCAAGGCTAAAGCCTTACCCTGCAAAGGCTTTTCGTGCGATGAATCGCACCGCTACAATCCCGCTAACCTGATACCCTGATATTCTGATACCATGCTCACCCCTTATATCCCTTGCTCTCCCTTGATATCCCCCGATAATCCACCCTTATCTGCCCTTTATCGCCTTGTATTGCCTTTAAATACCTTCAATTGCCTCTCCCCGCACCGGTAGTATCCTGATACCATGACAACCTGATATTCTGTTGTATCATCCTCTGCCTATGAGGGTGAGGACGTCGTTATTATCCCAAAACTTTTCTTATTAACTCTGGAATTTCGCTCAGGGTTTCTGCGATTAATGCTCCATTACTTTTTAGTGCCTCAATCTTACTCTGGGCAGTGCCCATGTTCCCTTCAATTATTGCACCAGCATGCCCCAATCTTTTGCCCGGTGGCGCTGATTTTCCTGTAATATAGGCAATCACTGGTTTTTCCATCTGTTTTACAAAAGGAGCAGCAATCTCTTCATAGACTCCGCCGATTTCTCCCGCTATTACTACTGCATCAGTTTCTGAATCCTCTTCAAAAAATCTTAATATGTCTTCAAAATTTGAACCAAGAATCGGATCACCACCAAGCCCTATTGATGTTGACTCACCAAATCCAGCAAGATTCAGAGAGTTTGCAACATAATAAGTCACTGCACCACTGCGGGCAACTGTTCCAACTCTTCCTGGTTGAAACGCAATTCTCGGAAGCATGCCAACAAGACATTTACCTGGTGAGATAACCCCGGGTGTGTTGCCGCCAATGACAACAACACCCTTTGCCTTAGCCTTTTCCCGCACAAAAAGCATATCATGGATGGGTATCCGTTCAGTGATTACTACCACTGTTTTTATTCCTGCATCAATTGCCTCAAGAATTGCATCTCTGGCAAACCTCGCTGGAACCCAGACGCTGGATACGCTGGCATCCGGGTGGTCTTTTAAACACTGAGCAATGGTATCATAGACCGGCACGCCTTCAACTTTCTGTCCACCTTTTCCTGGTGTTACACCGCCAACAACCTTGGTGCCATAATCAAGCATAAACTTGGTATGTAGTGCTGCATTAGCGCCAGTAATTCCCTGAACTATGGTCCTGGTATTATTATCAATCAAGATTGCCATATCACCTCGGATTTTGAATTTCGTATTTGACGCGGCAATAGCGGATAGCCCATGTTTATTTCATCCCTTGCGCAACCTTTACGGCTTCTTCTATCACCTTCTCAATTGGTGTATCATAGGCATAGATTTTTATGTTTCCAAAATATTCAGGATAGTCTTTCATTGCCTGCGCAAATATCTTTCTTCCTTCCTCTTCCATGTTTCCTGCCATACGCATAATCATGGGCTTCTTTGGTTTATTCTCAAGTACATACTGTACAACTGCTTTTGCCCAGTCATCACAACGGGATATACCACCGAACCGTGCACCAAAGATAACCTTAACTCTTGGGTTATCAATCAACAAGCCGAGCATTGCCTTTAGTTTGTCCTGCGTTGGTGCGCCCCCAGAATCCATAAAATTTGCTGGTTTGCCGCCGTAGTGGGTAATCAAGTCAAGTGCTGCAATACCAAAACCTGCACCTCCAGGAAATATACCAATTTCACCTTCAGGATCAACATCAGCATAGGGAATGCCACTTGCTTTGGCAATTTTCTCGCGCGCGGTCAGCTCACCTATTTCATTTCTTGCAACAATGCCCATTTCTTTCAATTCTGGATGTCTGAACATCGCGTCTTCATCCAGATCTACTTTGGCATCTAATGCAAAAACTTTTCTATCTTTTGTTATCACCAAGGGGTTTATTTCCACAAGTTTACAGTCAAGGTCAATAAATAGATTGTAAACATTTAGAATTACATTGGCAATACTACCAAAAATATCTCCAGAGAATTGCATTTCGCCCGCAATGCGACGCGCCTGATATTCAAATATCCTTTCGCCGGGACTAAAATAGTATTTAATTATTGCCTCAGGTTTTGTGCGTGCAATCTCTTCAATATCAATACCACCATAAGAACTTAACATGAGTAAAGGCTTATGGGCAAGCCGGTCAATCAATGCCGAAACATAGAGTTCTTTATCAATGTCAACTCTTCTCTCCACGAGGATTTTTTCAATAATATAGGAACCATGCTTTTTTCCGAGGAGTTCCCCAATCTTATTTTCAGCTTCAATACGATTTTCTGCAAACTGTATTACTCCTGCCTTTCCTCTTCCGCCTACGAATACCTGTGCCTTAAGCACAACCGGGAAGACTATCTTATCAAGTTCAGAAAACGAATCCTTATCAACGACAACACCGTCAGGCACAGAAATCTTTCTCCGTCTGAAGATCATCTTGCCTTCATATTCGTATAATCGCATGGTTGATTATATAGATTTTACCGAAAAATTCAAGTATTAACTATTATGCTTGACTTCGTGTCTAAATTGTGTATTCTGACATATACAAAGGAGATGAAATGGAGAAAATAGTAGAAATTCTGAAAACCGGTATTAAGATTGAAAAAAACGGATTGGATAGTTATCTTGAGTTTGCTTTCAAGACAAAAGATCCCACAGGAAAAAACATGTTTATCAAACTTGCAAAGGATGAGTATCTTCACATGGAAGTCCTTGAAAAAGAACTTGATAGCATAATGTGCGACCGAACATGGATTTGTGAAAACATCCCCGAGTCAATTATTGAAAAGATTGCACCCAAAATAAGGGATATTGATAAAACAAAGACTGAGGAAGGAATGGACGAACTGTCTGCTTTGAAGACAGCGCTTGATCTGGAGAAGAAATCAATTGTGTTCTACAATGAAAATAAGAATAGCCTTAATAGTCCTGATGCAATAAAGATATTTGATAGAATTATTGAGATGGAGGAATCCCATTATGATTTGATACAGGCAGAGATTGACCATATTGAGCAAACAGGATTCTGGTTTGGAATCAGGGAATTCACAATGGAAGGGGAAAGAGAATAGGGGGAGATATGGAGACAAAGAAGGTTCTTGAAGGCTTGAAGATTGCAATGCAGACTGAATTGACTGGCATCGAGTTCTACAAACTCGCCGCTGAGAAGACCGAAGATAAAAAAGGAAAAGAAGTCTTCAAAACACTTGCTGAAGATGAAATAAAACATTTTCAGGAATTAAATAGACAGTATGAGCATATTCTAAAAGAGAATAACTGGTTTTCCAGAATTGATTTAGGAAATCCTGATCAATTTATTGGTGAAAGTCCAATTTTTACCGAAGAATTAAAGGATAGAATAAAAGAGAAACACTTTGAGATGTCAGCATTGAGCATTGGTGCTTTACTGGAATCAAATTCAATTGATTTCTATCGCAAGATGAAAGAAGAAGCAGATGAACCAATTGCAAAGGAATTGTTTGCCCGTCTTCAAAATTGGGAAGAAAAGCATCTTGAGGCAATTACCAAGCAATTGAATATCTTAAAAGAAGAATTCTGGGCAGACGCGCAATTCAGCCCACTTTATTGACGAGCGAAAGCGAGGAACTATGTTGTTGGAATTTGGATTTTGGAATTTGGAATTTTGACGAGCGAAAGCGAGGAGGTTTATGCCCTTCTATTCTGAAAAGGTAATGGACCATTTCCAGCATCCCCGAAATGTTGGAGAGATTCTGGATGCTGACGGCGTAGGCGAAGTAGGAAATCCAGTATGTGGTGATATGATGACCTTTTACATAAAGGTCAAAGACAACCGGCTTGTGGACATAAAATTCAAAACCTTTGGTTGTGGTGCAGCGATTGCGGTTTCATCTATGGTAAGTGAAATGGCAATGGGTAAGACAATTGAAGAAGCATTACAAATCACGAATGAGCTCGTTGCCCAGGAACTCGGTGGTTTACCGCCCAACAAAATGCATTGCTCAAATCTTGGTGCTGACGCTTTGCACAAGGCGATAGAAGATTATTTGAAAAAAAAGGAGAGTAAAGATGCCGGAAAAGTGTAAGTGTCCGTTCTGTAACAGCGAACTGCTATTCAAATGCTTTGAACCCATTTTCTGCACCGCCTGCAAAATAGAATTAGTTTACTGCAAAGAGTGCGGCAAACTTTTTAATAGCCAGTTTGAAAAATGCCCGCATTGTGGAACCGTAAATGATAGGTATAATGATAACAATCCGTCAAACAAATAATATTGTGCAATAAATGAAAAAAAATCAAGTTTGTGTTACACAACTGAAGGAAAAATTTCCATATAGAAGTGTCTTGGCAAAAAAATAGAATAACAAAGGAGCCATTATGAAAAAGACAAAAAAGACACAAACAAAAAAAGGAACCAAATATGTGTGCAGGGTCTGCGGTCTTCAGGTAACCGTAGACAATGTGTGTGGTTGTGCTGAAGCACATCCGATAATCTGCTGTGGAAAAGAAATGGTGCCCAAGAAGAAAACAAAAAAATAAGAAAGGAGAAAAATATGGCATCAAATGAGCTACTTGATTTGATGAACAAAGCAATTGCTCGTGAATTACAGGTATCCATCCAGTATATGTGGCAGCATGTCCAGTGGAAAGGTATTAAGGCATTTGTGATAAAAGATGAACTAAAGAAAATCGCCATAACCGAAATGAAACATGCCGAGGCAATTGCAGAAAGACTCAATTATCTGGGTGGAAAACCCACGACAAAACCCGAACCAATAATGGTCGGTGAGACACTTAAAGAGATGATTGAACAGGATAAGAAAGATGAGGAGAGTGCAATAAAGTTATATAAACAGGTCGTTGAAATTGCGCGCAAAGAAGCGGACGAAGTTACCCGAAAACTTTTTGAAGGAATTCTCTCCGATGAAGAAGAACATCACGATACATTTACGGGTTTGCTTGAAGAAGTCTAGTAAACATGCTGAACTGAAAGAGGCGCGGTTGAGCGCTGCGCCTCTTTTTCTTTTTAGATGACATAGAAAATGAACGAAGAGCCGAAAATTATTGTTGATTGCGCTGGACTATTCTGTCCCCAGCCCATATTTCAAACCCGCCAGGCGCTTGACAAATTAAGTCCTGGCGAGGTTTTGAAACTGATTGCAGATGACCCATCAGCAGAGCAGGATATCAAGGCGTTTTTGAGAAAAACCGGCAATGAATTGCTCAAGATTAATAGAGACGGTAACAACTTGATATTTTACATAAAGAAAAGATGAAACAGAAGATTGATACATATATCTTAAATCAAAAATACTACGGTTTTCAATTATGAATCTGGAAAAGCAAGTAGTAAGAGTCGGTGGTATGCATTGTGCAATGTGCGTAAATACGATTGAGCAATCTCTAAGGAGATTAAACGGAGTCATTGATGTTGTGGTAAATTTGAATACTGAACAGGCGTATATTACTTACAATCCAGAACTCGTCAAAATTGCTGATATCAAAAAAGCTATAGAGGATTCGGGCTACAACTATCTTGGCACAGAGATGGAACTCACAGAAGACAGAGAGCAGATATTGAGAAACAAAGAACTAAGCGAGAAAAAGAGAAGGATAATCATAGGCTTTGCACTTGGAATTCCCCTGATGATTTTGATGTATGTCCCATTGCACTACCTGAATCTTCCAGTGCATTTTCTTATGTTCGCCATTTCTTTACCAACATTTGTCTATCTCAGTACTCCGATTTTTAAGGCTGGATTTGGCGCTTTAAAAAACAGCAGTCTGAATATGGATGTAATGTATTCAATGGGCATCGGTGTTTCATTCATAGCGAGTGTTATGGCAACCTTCAATATTATCCTGGATAAGTCGTTTATGTTCTATGAGACTGCAATCCTGCTTGCCACTTTCCTCACACTGGGCAGGTATCTTGAGGCGAGGGCAAAAAAAAGGACATCAGAGGCGATTAAGAAATTGCTTGGATTGGTGCCAAAAAAGGCGATTGTTCTGAAAGAAAATCAGGAAACAGAAATGCTGATAGAGGATATTGTGGTAGGTGATATTATCCTCTGCAGACCAGGTGAGAAGATTCCAACTGATAGTGAAGTCATTGATGGCATTAGCCTTGTTGACGAATCCATGGTCACTGGTGAACCAATGCCGGTTTTGAAGAAAAATGGTGATAGGGTTTTTGCCGGAACAATCAACAAAAATGGCGTTTTGAAATTCAGGGCAACAAAGATAGGCAGGGACACGCTCCTTGCGCAAATTATCAAACTCGTTCAACAGGCACAGGGTTCTAAACCACCAATTCAAAAAATTGCCGACAGCGTCGTGAGTTATTTTATCCCTGTTGTTTTGGCAATTGCTATTCTTTCTTTTATCCTGTGGTATGCTGTCTTTAAACAGAGTCTGCTTTTTTCACTGACCACTGCAATCTCAATCCTTGTTATTGCCTGTCCCTGTGCCCTGGGACTTGCTACACCCACGGCAATCACAGTCGGTATTGGCAGGGCTGCTGAACTTGGTATCTTGATAAAAGATAGTGACGCATTGCAGATTGCTGAAAAAGTTACGACAATTTTGTTTGACAAGACCGGAACACTCACGGCCGGGAAACCCGAAGTCATGGATATAATTTCTTATATCCATGATGATAAAAAAATGGTTTTGAAGGTTGCAGCAAGTGTTGAAAAGGATACTATTCATCCTCTGGGAGATGCAATTCTGAAGAAGGCACTGGAAATGAATATAGAAATTGAAGATTGCGCAAATCTTGAAACATTTGAAGGAAAGGGCATCAAGGCATTGCACAGGAACAAAGAAGTGATTCTTGGGAACAGAAATTTTCTTCTGGAGAATGGCGTCACAATAGATAAAAAACAGGAACAGGACATTGAGAATTTGCTTGATGACGGAAAGAGCATTGTTCTTGTCGGGTTTGATAAAAATCTCATTGGCATTATTTCAATTACAGACCGATTAAAATCAGGTTCTAAGATAGCGATCAAGAATCTAAAAAGGCATAACATAAAGCCGGTAATGGTTACCGGTGATAATAAACAATCAGCAAACGCTATTGCGAGCGAACTCGGTATCAGCGAATTCATTGCCGAAGTATATCCCCAGAATAAGATTGAAGAGGTAAAGAAAAGGCAGATGAACCACGAGGTTGTTGCATTTGTTGGTGACGGAATAAATGATGCCCCTGCGCTTGCTCAGGCAGACCTTGGGATTGCCATTGGTACAGGAACAGATATTGCTATTGAGAGCGGTGATATGGTGCTTGTAAAGGGCGAAATCATTGATGCAATTTCAGCAATAGAACTGGCAAAGAAAGTTATGCAGAGGATAAAACAGAATCTCTTCTGGGCATTTTTCTACAATATTATCCTGATTCCAGTTGCCGCAGGCGCACTCTATCCATTCTTTCACATTACCTTCAAACCTGAATTTGCAGGTCTGGCAATGGCATTCAGTTCAGTTACTGTGGTGAGTTTATCTCTATCACTAAAAAAATATATTCCAGAAACAAAAGTAAATGAAACAAATCTCCATGACTCAACTTAACAGAGATGAGTAATATTGGAATTTGAAGTTTGGAATTTAAAAAGGGGGTGTAATTATGGTTACAGACCCGGTCTGCAAAATGCTGGTCTCTGAGAAGACCGCAAAGTGGTCAACCGAATACAAGGGCAAGAAGTATTACTTCTGTGCCCCTGGTTGCAAAAAGGCATTTGATGAGAATCCAGAAAAATATCTGAAAGAGCTGGAAGAAGAATAACCAGATTGTATATGGTTATTGGACATAGCAGCCAGCAATCTGTAGCGTCCAGTTTTAACTGGACGATAACAGTCTTGTTGGGCAAGGCTTTAGAGGCTGTGTGCAACCCTTGTAGCGGTCGCATTTACCTGCCCGTTGCTTTGTTTGGCGGGTGCAACAAAAAGCTAAAAATTCGTAACTCAAGGCTTTAGCCTTGATGGTCAATCCTAAAGAGGCTGTGTCGCAATGTCATTGCGAGGGAATGAAAATGGTCCCTGCGAAAGCAGGGAAGCAATCTCAAAAGTCCTGAAAAATAATGAGATTGCCACGCAATGACAAAAGGGGTTATGACACAACCTCTAAAGGATTGAGTTACATTAAAGATGAATCAAACCGCTACAATTCTTTTGCCTCGCATAATAATACTATATTATCGTCCATCTTTGAATGGACGATAACAAAAGAGGAGGTCTTGTGTCAGATGCAAACATTAAGCATGTCTCAGGCATTAACAAGGGCAAAATTATGCTCTATGCCCTGAGCACCTGTATATGGTGCAGAAAAACCAAAGAACTTTTAGAAAAACTCGGGGTGGAATTTGACTATATCTATGTTGACCTGTTAGAAGGTAAGGAAAAGGATAGGATAAAAAAGGAAGTTATGGAATGGAATCCTGCCTGTTCATTTCCCACGATTGTCTTTAACAACGAAAAGTGCATTGCAGGGTTCAAAGAACAGGAGATTAAAAAAATGCTGGAGTAGTGGCTTGATAACAAAATGGGGGCACAATGAATGAAAACAATTTTATAACAGAAGACGAAGTTCAATCTCTATACGAAAAACTTAACAAAGAAGCCGAGGCAGGTGGCTATCATTTAAATCCCGACATTGAATTTACCAGGGCGCTCGTCAAATCCCTGCTCACAAACCAGAAACGATATGGCTATCAGGCATGTCCGTGCCGGCTGGCATCTGGGAAACAACAAGATGACCTGGATATTCTCTGTCCCTGCGATTATCGTGATGCAGATATTGTGGAATACGGGGCATGTTATTGTGGCTTATATGTATCAGAAAAAATCCTCAAAGGTGAACAAGAACTCCAAGCTATACCTGAGCGAAGACCACCAGTAGAACAGCGACAAAAATCCAGAATTTCTTCGCCACAAATTTCCCAGGCTCTCCCCTATCCGGTCTGGCGGTGCAAGGTCTGCGGTTATCTCTGTGCCCGTGAATCACCACCCGAGGTCTGCCCCATCTGCAAGGCAAAAAAGGAGAGATTTGAAAAGTTTATTTAGCAGAAATAAGCAGTCCCACATTTATAGCGTCCGGCTTAATTTTCCGTATCTGTAGCGTCCGACTTTAGTCGGACGAAGATAATCGTCCATCTAAAGCATGGTATTTTGGAGGTCAAATCTCTACATTCCACATTCATTATACACTTTTTTCTCAATTTCAGTGAATTGTTTATATAAAGCTAAATCTCTCAACATCCGCTCCGGCAAACGAAACCACAACAAATACACCGCACCATAATCAATCCCACCCAGTAAAGCACCAATCTGCTTCAGGCTAAGATCACTATATTTATGTAATAACTCCGCCGCCATACCATGCGACTGACGCTGTCTTTTAACAATACTGACCGCTATGCCTGATAACCATGAACCTTTACCAAAAGATACTCTTGATACTCAGTCAGAGACCGCTCCAACAACAAAAACTGCTTGCGGTCCTGATCGCTTTCATAGATTGACCGCCGCTCCACACCCCGACAGGTTAAATGATAGAATGTTCCGGGAAGCTGAATCCGTAGTGGCCGTGCCATAAAATCATTATAGATAGTTATTGTTTAAACACTGTCAATATCAATGTAGAATGTAGAGATTTGACCCCATCCATCGCAATTATACTCATGTTTTTTTTGTCAATACCCAAAATGCCTCTTCCAAAGGTGCCGAAATTATTCAGTTTTGTGTGATTTCACCATAACCCGATTTTTTAAAATT